>SKEO01000056.1_pt1 | contig 111279 bp, 89 predicted proteins | sample 4826801 | NCBI WGS metagenome assembly SKEO01 (sample SAMN11008807, study PRJNA524170) | human gut metagenome | biome: Human fecal sample; material: Feces; isolation source: fecal sample from pouch patient p3 | host: Homo sapiens | place: Israel: Tel-Aviv | collected 2016-02-25 | reverse complement strand
GCGTAGTTATGGAGAAGGAAGAACTAAAAATACTTGAAGAATTAAGACGTATTTTAAACAGTAAAAATGAAGCGATTGTTATCTTAAACAATTATTTTAAAGGTGGTGTTGGAAAGTCAAAATTATCGACTATGTTTGCTTACTTGACAGACAAATTTAATTTAAAAGTTTTAATGATCGATAAGGACTTACAAGCAACATTGACAAAAGACTTAGCAAAAACATTTAAGGTAGAATTGCCACGTGTTAATTTTTATGAAGGACTGAAAAATGGAAACTTGGCTTCTTCTATTGTTCATTTGACTGATAATTTAGACTTGATCCCTGGCACGTTTGATTTGATGTTACTGCCAAAATTAACTCGCTCATGGACTGATGTTCCGCATGATGGTTTTCTCAGTGCAATATACTCAACTCATCCATGCAACGATGATAGGGTTGCAGCATTGCAAAATTTAGGTGTACCCTATTCTCGATACTAAATTCATAATCTCACAAATTGGCAAGCAGTGTAAACCTGTACAGGTTCACTCATTTTCTCGATTTTCCCTTCGGTGCAATCTTCGCAAATTTGCTTGTTGGGGAAGCATCCCCAATCCCCTTTGAACATCATCTGCCGATGATGGCTACACGATTTTCAATCGTTTCTCAAAGAACAGTAGAATAAAAATTTGCCCATGGTTGAAAGCACCGAAATCGAAAAGCAAAAAAGCAGCCACGATCCGCACCCTTTGGGGAGTGCAGACCGTGGCTTTTTGCTTTAACGGAAGTTCTTCTTTTCCTCTTTCTCTTTCTCTTTTTCCTGCTCTTTCTGCCTGTCGATATTCAAAATCGTTTCAACCGTCCGTTTGGCAATCAGCAGTTCTTCTTTCTCTTTTCTGATCTGACGGTACTCAGCGTAGTCCTGCTTTTTCTGGACTGCCAGCTGATGAAACTCCTCATACAATGATTGCATGGACGGGAGCTTTGTAATCTGCAATTCATCAAAGGCTTGCTTCGCCGCTTTATGAATTGTGATTTCCTGACGGTGTTCTTCAAAGAATTTTTTGCTATATCCAGACTTGCGGTACTCGATATAAATTTGCCTTGTGTTGCGATAATTTTTGATGTGCTGCTGCAACGCCTGAACCTCAACCATACGTTTCTCTGCGACCTTGATAGAATCAGAAAGCGCATCGAACCGGGCAGACAGATTTTCAATATGAGCAGTCAGATCGTCGTAGTTGCCCAAGCCTTTTTCTTTCAGTAGGATTACCGTTCGGGCAGCTTCTTTTCGGTTGAACTTCTTCGCCCACTTTTCATAACCGACCGTCTTGCCCTCGGCCATCTTTGCCTGAATATCAATCAGCATCTGGAACTGCTTCGGGGCAGGAGCCTTGGCAGAGCCGCCTTTTGATTTGTGCAGGTTCTTGCCGGAGATAACCGCTTGAATTTCCTCTTTGCTATATCCTTCGCCCAGGGAACGCAGCCGAATGAAACGCTTCTGATTCTCGCCCTTGAACGCAGGCTGCTTTCCATCCTTGAACTCAAATCCCATGTCAGCCAGAGCCTGAACAAAGCCATCAAAGCTCTTTGGTTTCTGCTTCAGCACCGCATCAATCGCATCACATAATTCGTCACGCTGGGTACGCTTCTTGGGATAAACAGTTCTTTTCTGGCGCTCCCGATACGGCTTCGGTGTAATAATGGACAGCCCGTGTTCCAGGCAAACCATATCACTGAGTCTTTGCACCGCCAGACCGGAAAGAAAGAAGTTTTTGAATTTCCGTGTGGCATCCAGCGAGGTCGAATTATAAATGATATGATTGTGAATGTGGGATTTGTCGATGTGGGTCGCAACGATGAAAGCGTGTTTTCCCTTTGTCCATCGCATCGCTGTTTCATAGCCGACTTGGTTCGCTTCTTCCGGGGTGATTTCTCCCGGCTTAAAGGACTGGCGTATCTGGTATGCGATGATATTGTTCTTCTGCTGTCTGCCGGTAATATGCTGATACTGCCGTTTGGAAAGCAGAAATTCCTCATCTGCTGTCTTTGGATCACACTCATAGGAACTGATAAATTCGCCATCATTGGTTTTTGCGGCATTTTGTGAGTAGTCGGTTCTGTCTGCCAAACATTGAGCGACCGTCTTTCCCTTATTCACATGGAGTGCAATCAATCTTGTCGCTGCCATTCCCATCACTTCCTTCCCAAAAAGAAAAAGCCACCGGTCGGTGACTTTTCTCTGATATTATCTTATGACCTGATAAATGCTCCCAGACTTTCTCCAATATTCTCGACTTTCATAACAGCCCAGACGAGCAAGAACACCGCTGCTATTGTCGCAATTCCAAGAACCACAAGAATAAGCAGGGACTGCCACAAAGCCTTTACAATGCAGTAAATCGCAGATCCGCCAATGACCAAGAGCAATAAACCAATTACATAGGACACAACATTTGTAAGCAGATTTCCAAGAATGCAAATCACTTTTACAACGAACAGCACCGGCAGTGCCAATATCTTCAATACCAGCTTCATAGGCTCAACCCCTTTCTTTTAATTATATTGTACAAGGGTATCTGCCATAACGCAATGATGTCAACCCTTATGTAAAAGCCGCAGCCGAAACTGCGACTTCCCAACAAGTTGTCGGATTACTGGATTGAGGACAGGCGAACAAGAACTTCTCTCATGTCCGTCCAGATCTCCTCCAGCCGTTTTTGCAAATCCTCAATGTCAGCACGATAGATGCTGCCTGTTTCGTTCGCTCGCTTTGCGTACTGGTTCAGGTTGTTGGAGCAGATTCGCAGGAGCGAAACCAGGGCTTTCACATCCTGCAAATCCAGTCTGATACAGTAACCATCCAGAGCCATTTTCCGCAGATAGGCTCCCATGCTGCGGATGCCAAGCTCGTCCATCTTCTCATGGATTCGCTCGACCTCCTCCTTGGATGCAAGGAAATGAACATCCTGATCTCGCTTTGCCATTACAACACCTCCTCACGGGTTTCAGAGTATTTTGCAGGCGGGATATGCTCCGCTTTGGATTTCAGATCAGCCAACACAGAAGGACGCTCTGACTCGCTTCTTTCGTCACGATTTTCCACAGAGTCCTCCATATTCAGGGCTGCATCCAGTTCTGCCAGTCGCTGACTTTTGGCTGTCAGCTCTGCTTCCTGCGGGAACGGTTTTCCAACCTCCGCCTTGGCTGCTTCCTGCTGATTGTAGAGATTATTCAACTGCTCATTGGCTCGTTCTAAGCGCTCAAGGATGCCTGCAAGGGCATTGTCCAGTCGGGTGATATTTCCTCGTGCGTCCGTTCCAAGGGCTACTCTGTGGCTCACAGCGCCCTTCAGGGTCACATCGAACTCGTTCCGGAAACTGTCAAACGAAAGCTCCATCTGAAAGCCACGGTAACTGCCAAGAGGAACCGGATCGGCACTTTTCGTGTCCTTACAAGCCGCAAGGAGGATTTCACCGGCATCTGCCTTTTCGGTGTAGGCTTTGCCCATGATTTCCATGCCGCAAAAGCCATCGGCAATCTGCGGGTGTGCTTCCACGGTTTTAATATCAGCTTCAAAGCCATGAATATAGCCTGTCTGCTTTTCAATCTCAGCCGGGAAGTATTTCAGAAGCTTATCTTCCATACGGTACTGCTGGCTCTGGTGGTCAGCTTTCAGCACCTTCAGCCTTGCCACATCAATGTCCAAGTCCATCTTTTCCTTGATAAGCGGATTGCCGGCACACAGCGCCTTGATCTCCGCATAGGACAGCGCCTGCTCATCCACATCGTCACAGGAGCGAACCGGTGATTTGGAGGTCATAATCTGAGAAATAAACTTCTGCTTGTTTTCCAAGGTCTGATACAGGTAGGCATCGAAGGTTCCCTCGGTCACATACTGATACACCTGAACCTCTTTGTTCCGGTTGCCCTGACGGATGATACGACCGTTTCTCTGGGTCATATCAGACGGACGCCAACCCACATCCAAGTGGTGAACTGCCACCAATTTGTCCTGGACGTTGGTTCCTGCACCCATCTTTTGCGTACTGCCAAGAAGCACTCGCACCTGCCCGGTACGAACCTTGGCAAAGAGGTCTTTTTTCTTTGCCTCGGTATCTGCATCATGGATAAAGGCAACTTCTTCCGCAGGCACACCGTTTGCAATCAGCTTGGTTTTGACATCATCATAGACATTGAAGGTTCCATCATTTTTCGGTGTGCTAAGGTCGCAGAACACCAACTGGGTCAATTTGTCAGCCTGACCGTCCTGCCAGATACGCAGGATATTTCCCACGCAGGCATTGAGCTTGCTGTCAGGGTCATCGGGTAACAGGGTGTTCATTAGCCGCTGATCCAGTCCCAATTTTCGTCCGTCGCTGGTAATCTTGAGCATATTATCGACGGACGGGTCTACAATACCGGCATGAACATCTGCTGCTCTCTCTGAAAGGGAAGCCACCATATCCTTCTGGTACTCAGAGGGCTGAACCACAACCGTTTCAAACTTTGCTTCGGGAACAGGGAGATGCAACTGGTCAGAGGTCTTGATGTCGGCAACCTCCTTGAACATATTCATCAGTTCAGGCAGGTTGAAGAACTTCGCAAATCGGGTTCTGGCACGATAGCCGGTTCCCTCCGGTGCAAGCTCAATCGCAGTTGTTGTTTCTCCGAAGGTCGATGCCCAGGAATCAAAATGGGTCAGGTTCTTTTGCTGGAGCGTACTGTACTGGAGATAGCGCATGACCGTATAAAGCTCGGTCATCGAGTTACTTACTGGAGTACCGGTTGCAAAGATCACACCACGCCCGCCGGTCAGCTCATCCATATAGCGGCACTTCATAAACATATCCGAAGATTTCTGGGCTTCGGAGGTGGACAGACCTGCCACATTTCGCATTTTTGTGTAGAGGAACAAATTCTTGAACGCATGGCTTTCGTCCACAAACAGCCGGTCTACACCCAACTGCTCAAAGGTAATGACATCATCTTTCTTGTCAGCGGCAAGGAGCTTGTCCAGTCTGGCTTCCAATGATTTTCGTGTTTTCTCCATCTGCTTGATCGTGAAGTTTTCGCCACGCTGCCATTTCAGCTCCGCAATCGCACCCTCGATCTCATCAATCTGCTCCCGCAGCTGCCGTTCCTGTCGTTCGGCAGAAAGCGGGATTTTTTCAAACTGGCTGTGACCGATGATGACTGCATCATAGTCACCCGTTGCGATACGAGCGCAGAACTTCTTACGGTTTGCTGTTTCAAAATCCTTCTTGGTGGCAACAAGGAGCTTGGCACTCGGATAGAGGTGCAGGAACTCGTTTGCCCACTGTAAGGTCAAGTGATTCGGCACAACGAACAGGGATTTCTGGCTCAATCCAAGCCGTTTACTCTCCATAGCCGATGCAGCCATCTCGAAGGTCTTGCCCGCACCAACTTCGTGTGCAAGCAGCGTATTTCCACCATATAGCACATGAGCGATAGCATTTCTCTGGTGTTCACGGAGGGTAATATCCGGGTTCATGCCGCCGAAACGGATATGAGAGCCATCATACTCACGAGGTCTGGTGGAGTTAAAAAGTTCGTTGTACTTGGTGGAAAGGGTTTCTCGTCTGTGCGGATCTCTCCAAATCCAATCTCGGAACGCATCCTTGATTGCCTGCTGTTTCTGCTGTGCCAGGGTAGTTTCTTTTTTATTGAGGACACGCTTCTGCTTACCATCTGCATCTTCAATCGTATCATAGATACGAATATCCTTCAGATTCAGCGTTTCCTCCAGAATCCGATATGCGTTGGCTCGCTCTGTACCGTAGGTGACATACGCCGCCACATCGTTGTAGTTGGGAGAACTCTTACCGTTGATGCGCCACTCTGCGGTCAGCTCGGAGAACTTGACCTCAATGGAACGGCGCAAGTAATACGGCGTTTCAAAGGTTTCCTCCATGAACTGCTGAATATAATCGGCATCAATCCATGTTGCACCCAAACGCACATCAATCTCGGACGCATCCAAGTCCTTCGGCTGTGCTTTCTGCAAGGCTTCCACATTGATGTGGAAGGAAGAATCCCTGTCTGCCGCCATCTGTGCGACACGCAGCTTGCTTCTTACATCACCGGAAAGGTAATCATCGGCAGTCTGCCATCCAACTTCCACAGCATCGGGAGCCATCGGGTCTTTGAAGATCACCCCTCGAAGCTCTGCCTGAATCGCATCGTATTCTCCAGGTGTTCCAAGCAGCTGTGCCATAAACGGCAAATCCACCTTGCCACGCTCACCGATAGAGATTGCCAGAGCTTCGGACGGCGTATCCACGCTCGTCACTCTGCGTTCCGGCTTGATGGTTCGCTTGGTGAACATATCCGCCTTGCTTTTCAGATTGCCGTCCTCATCCACATTTTCCAGAGAACACAGGAGATAGTAGGAGGAATCGTCAGCAAATGCCTGACCATTGGCTCGATTATTGATAAGCCCGTTCTTTGCGGCAAACGCATCGTAGGCATCATTCAGTTCTGCCTGTTTCTGAGTAATCATTTCATCCGGGTAATCCTCAAGCTGATATTCGATCAGCTCGTTGACGATACCACGAAGTTCCACCATGCCCATCACACGGTCTTTTGCTTTCTCATTCAGGTCTACACGGCGCATCAGGGAGTTTTCACGGAAGTACACATTGCCATCCACCACGGTATAAGAGAAATTCTTTACATCCGGGGTTGCAGGAATGGTTTCGATTTCCTTACCCTTGTCAGCTTCGGGAAGCTCCACAGCCTGATAGGTTCCTTGGATGTGGGAAACTGCTTCTTTCAGAAGTTCGGACAGTTCCATGCCCTCAATGGGACGCACTGTAATGTCCATGCCGTAGGCGGTACTTTCTTCCACCGTATCGCCCAGAACCATTTCAGGATGAGCGACAAAGTAGCTGTTCATGGTGTGTCCTTCTTCGGTGCGGTCAAGGTTTACCCATTCCGGTACAATGTCAATCGGATGGTCACGCTTTTGCAGGAACAGGATGTCGGACACGACTTCCGTGCCTGCGTTTTTCTTAAAGGCATCGTTTGGCAGACGGATTGCACCAAGCAGTTCCGCCCTCTGCGCCATATATCGCCTTGCGTCAGAGTTCTTGGAATCCATGGTGTAACGGCTTGTCACAAAAGCGACCACACCACCGGGACGAACCTGATCCAAAGCCTTGGCAAAGAAATAGTTGTGAATGGAGAATCCCAGCTTGTCATACGGCTTGTCGGACACTTTGTAGTTGCCGAAAGGGACATTACCCACAGCCAGATCGTAAAAGTCTCGGCGGTCTGTCGTTTCAAAACCGGCTACTTTGATTTCTGCGTTGGGATAGAGCTTCTGAGCAATTCTGCCGGTGATGGAATCCAGTTCCACACCATACAAACGGCTGCTCTGCATTTCAGGAGGGAGCATACCAAAGAAGTTGCCGATACCCATAGCAGGCTCCAGAATATCTCCTGTTTCAAAGCCCATCTGTCCGACCGCATCGTAGATGGAGCGAATGACCGTAGGGCTGGTGTAATGTGCGTTCAGGGTGGAAGCTCTTGCCGCAGCATATTCATCTTCGGAAAGCAGGTTTTTCAGTGTCTGATACTCCTTCGCCCAATTTCCCTTGTCCGGGTCAAAGGCATCTGCCAGACCGCCCCAACCGACATAATTCGACAAAATCTCCTGTTCTTCGGTAGTGGCGTTCCTGTTCTCGCTTTCCAGTTTGAACAGAGTTTCAATGGCTGCGATGTTTCTTGCGAATTTCTGCTTCGGTCCACCTTCACCGATGTTGTCATCCGTGATGTGGAAGTTCACCGCAGGAACAGGTGGGATTTCTCTGGTGGTGATGGACTGCTCAAGCTGAGCGATAATGTCCATGACTTCGGCATTCTGCCATCCGTCCACCTGGGCATAATCCTGAATGATGGTGTCCTTTCCATCTACGCACTGTACGAAGTCCAGACTACCCGGCAGATCTCTGGTATTCATTGCACCCAGGGCTTTTCTCTGCGTGTCAGGAAGTGCATAGTAGGCTCGCAGGGCATCATCAAAGGAACTGTATTCCTTGATGTCCAGCGCACCCCGCTTCTGAATGTCCTCGGCAACATAAAAATGATCGATGAAGTGTTCCGGTTCCTGCTGTTCGGGTTCCGCACTGGCTCTGACCTGTGCGTGTGCCTTTTCGTCAGGGTAGTCCCCATAGATACGGATGCACTTATGCTCCTGCTGATCGTAAACGGCAGCACCATCGTACTTGAATCCGTCATCCTCCATGGTTCCGTCCACATAGCCCTGGGCAGCTTTTTCCGCTTCTTCCAGAGTGTAGTAGTCCAGTTTATCATCGAAGCCGTTTTCAAAGTGATGGTAGGCGGCAACCAGATAGCGGGGAGCCATGCGCTCCTCGTAGCTGTTAATCATCTCAGGTGTCAGCCATTCTGGTTTGTCGGGAATCATTTCATACAGCTCACGCATCTTGGCAATCTGTGCATGGCGGTTGCCTGCCCACAGATGCTTTTCGCTGTGCTGTCCTGCACCAAGGAAGTATTCGCAGTCCATACGCAGACGGTCTAACAGCTGATACTCAGGGGTGTAGTCCCTCGGTTCGGTTTTGCCCAGAAAATCCTCTGTAACGGGCTTTTCTTCGGTTTGGGCATCAACCCTTACCGCATGGTTTCTTTCGTCCTGAGAGAGCATACGCTCGAAATTCTCACGATTCTCGGCACGGAAGATGGGATAAGCAAGCGTAGGGTCACGCAGCTGAACTTCTCTGTCCGTGATCTGCTCCACACGGAAAGCTGTATCGTCCAGATATACCGTGTCACCGACCTGATAATTCCATTTCGGTTCCTCGGAAGCAGATGCTTCCACAACTTCGGCAGGCTCTGCCACAGGCGCTTCTGGCTGAACCGACTCCATCGCAGCTACGGACTGACGAACTTCCTCCAAATAGTCATTGGCAAGCCATTCGTCCGTGAAGTATTCCGTAACGCCTTCCGGGTCTACATAGTAGTCATCGGTCTGATTATCCCAGATCGCATACTCGCCATCCTCGGTATCAATCACTGCGAAACGGTCATAAACATCTTCCAACGGATCAGTTTTAGCTTCTTCGATAGCCTGTCGTTCCGCTTCTTCCTCCGGGCTGAGGTAGCGTCCCTTTCGTATCAGACCGTCGATTCTCTGCACCACCTGCGCCCAGGACATCTGCAATTTATCGCAACCGCTCTTGGTGTAAGCAACACCCTTGGCATCGTGATCCTGACCGCTGTGCGTTGCACCAGAGCAGGCATGGGAATGACCACCGGTTCCGTATTCATGCTTCAGGAAGTCCATCTTTTCCTTGGCAGAATGATTCTCCTGCCAGTAGTTATAAATACGGGCTTTACCACCGGAAAAGCCGCTTCCACGGGTCAAGTCTGCATTGACTTCATCATCCGTAATGAACTGGCGGACAAGGGGCATCTGCATCATATCGGTCTGATACTCACGCAAAGGCATATTCAACTCATACAGCTGTTTCTGAATGAGATTCAGCTTGTGATAGTGAAAACGAAGCAGATCGGGATTTTCCGCAAGGGTTTTTCTAAATTCCGAATACTGCTGTACCAAGGTTGCGTGGAAACGAGGGTCATCCAACTTTTCAGCCAAGTCTGCGGTTTCGTCAGGGAAACCACGAAACGGTTCCTGATGAAGAATTGCCAGATAGTTGCTGGAACGGGCTTCTTCACTCAAATCGTGATAAAGATGCCACAGGGATTCTGCCAACTTCTGACGCTCATATCCGGATGCTTCTACCAGTTCCACATTAGTTGCGAACCGACCATTTTCAAGCAGTTCTCCAATGCGCTCGGCAACCGTTTCCCAAGAAACGATCTGCGCTCTGGGGCTGTCAATGGCAGAGGAACCTTTGGCAAGGTGGATACCGTCCTCGGCATACCACGCACAGATATTCCCGCTATCTTCTTTCAGACCATAGCCGCCGTGATAGACCTGCTTTAAGGTCTGAACGATTTCTTCCAACGGCTTCTGCTTCATATATTCCAGCGCTACGACTTTTCGGGCTTCATCGGTATTGCTACCAAGCAGAAGGAAGTGGTCGATTTCTTCCTGGGCAAAAGAAAAAGCAGAGGGCGTAAAGCTCTCTGCTCGGTCGATAAAACTGATTTGTTCATTTTCGGAGAGGAAAAGGTTCAGACTCAGCTGTTGATAAGCTCCGTCATCACGACTTCCTCCGCCTGTGCTTTCAGGCTGTTCATGTGCTGCACCCACGCCATCTGCTGCGTTTCCTTGTCCGGTGCGGGGCTGTCCTTCAGGTACTGCTCCATCAGAAACTCCACTCTGGCTTTCGCTGTTTCCTCGATCTCCCACAGGTGCGGGAACAGGCTCTCCGTCAGAATCATGTCGTTCAGGAGCATCGGATTGTTCTGTTCCAAAAATGCTCGACGCATCCTGCCGTACTTGCCCAGAGGTTTCTCTCCCTCGTTCTCCAACTGAAGGTTCGGAATCTGATAATCTCCGGCCTGTCTGTAAGTCATCTCGCTCATAATCTGTACTCCTTTCGGTAGCTTTAATCTGCTCATGTTCTCCAATCGCTTTTTCGATTTCCTGAAACATCCTTGTGCTGATGGCATTCACCGCAGTACCAAGGGCATTTACCGTCTGTCTGGTGTTAAAATCAAACACCTTCTGGAAATCCTCATGCTCGAAGTAGTTGTCGGGACTTTCCACGAACCGGCAATACATCGTATAGGATACGCTGTTTGCCACCGCATTTTTGAAAGCTACTTCGATGTTGAGTTCATCATACTCCTCAAGGAAGCTGTTGGCAACGATGTCGAGGAACTGCTTTTTGTAATCGTCCCAATACTCAGCCGCCAGTGCGGATGCAATATCTTCAAGCTGTGCTTCCAGTACCCCGTCAGCGGCAACACCGAAGGTACGCTCCATCGCTTCCATGACATAGGAGCGGTTTTCAGGCGTCACCTCCCACGGTTTCAGTTCCGGGGAAGAACGGCGAACGCCGGTATCCGCCACATCAAACACATAGCGCAGATACGGTTTATCCCTGTTCATCACAAACAGAGCAATGCCGGTAGAGCCACGCTTTACATATCTGCGGTAATTTTCAGCGTTCCAGTCCTCATAGGGCTTGCAAAAGGTCGCATTGGGGCGCTGAGCATAAATCATCACCTGTTCCGGATAGGTGAACTCATAGTTGCGGGACATCGTTCTCAAAAACGAAGTCCAGTTATCTGTGTTCGAGGTGATTTTCCCAATCGTTTCTTTTGCTAATCCGGAATAAAATCGCTCTTTTGCGTTCATTGTATCCCTCCAATCCTATCAATCCGGATAAAGGTTCAGCTTCTCAAAGGCGGCATCGTCCATGGCTGAAACTTTACGGAGAACCGAGTCTGCCAAAGCAAAAAGCTCTGACTCGTCCTCCGAAAGCTGTTCCTTCATCAGTGTCAGTGCTTCACACAGCCCTGACCTTGTGCCAGGGCTGTAAAGCATCATCATGTTCCGCTCATCCTGTGTGAAATCCATCATTCAATCTCCCTTTCCGGGTGGCTCTTGGGCGGCTTATGGGAAACATCCGGCACGGGCTTTTCCTTTAACTGCTCCAACACCGAAGGACGTTCCTCTAATCCGGACGCTTTTCCGTTATTGATGATACCGTCAATCATCCCATAATCATCTTCCATTGCCATCTCTGCGTTTTTCAGGTAGTTTTCGGACTTCATAAAGTTTTCCAGCTTCTGAAACCCAACAGAATCTACATAGTGAAAGGATACCTCACCGACTACCTTTAAGGCTACGATGTCGCTGACCGACATACTGTGACCACGGAAATCATCCGGGTGGTCAATATTGAACTTTACATACAAATCTTCCAGCTGCCGATTCACATCCTCGGACATAGAAATGGAGCCATGATAGACCACCTCGTAACGGTCAATCTCAGGCTCCATTTCTTTCTTCTGAAGGTAGCTGTAATTTGCAAACATGAGCGGGATATTATCGTCTACATCTTCCCGCAGCTGAAGAATCGCATAGGAATCCGTGGGGCTTTCCAGAAAAGCAACCATTCTGTCATCCGGGGTGGTATTTCCGTGAACATCATCCCATTTTTCGTTTTTCATATCCGTGTCCTCCTTATCGTTCAGGCTCTTTGCGTTTGGGAGAGGGACTGGCAGGCGCAGCTTTTTCTGCGGCCTGTGCCAGTTTTTCCATGACCGACTCACGCTTCGGAGAGTCGAGCTTATCCAGCTGACTTTTCAGCACTTTGGCAACCTCAACCGCAGTTTCCTCACGGGCTTCTTCAATGGCTGTATTCAGGAACTCACGATACGGAGCCGTATTACCAGCGGCAAGATCTGCCTTGATTTCTTGGATATGCGCCTGCACATCATCGACCTGATCCATATATTCATAGGGGTCGAAGTTCTCTGCAAAACGGTCGAGCTTAAAAGCAAGCTCAGCGATAGGGTCATTGACCACCACCGCCTGTCTGCCGACTTCAAAAGCCTGCTCCATGACATCCTCATAGAACATTGCCCGCAGTTCCCGGCGCTCCAGCCCGAAGGATTCCAGAATATCCCGGCGGACTTCGAGCATGGACAGTTCAGGGTTATCAACCTGACCGCCATCAATCTCGTTGTAGTTTTCATCCAACAGGGTGTAGTCGTAACCATCTTCGCAGGTCTGCACCGCAAGGATTCTATCCTTTCCGACCTTCCATGCGGCTTCATCGCCCATAATCTCAGGCTCCGGCATATAGCTTGCGCCGTTGCGCTCCATAATTTCTGCAAACTGGCAGATATGAAACACATTGTATCCGATCTGCGTATGATACTCGTCAATGAAGGTGCAGGGCTTCACAACCATTTCATCCGGGTAGTGAATCTGCACACAGCTGCCATCGGGGATATGAAACAAATCCTTATAATGGCTGTCGATAAATCGGATTTCCTTACCATCCGGGTTGTACTCATTTGTCATTTGCGCTTTCCTCCATTTTCAAATTCCATACTGAACTTCGTTTTGCCATCATCTGATACCTCCATAAAGACGGTGGCATCAAAGGTGTTGCCCGTTCTTTCGGACTTGCAATTCTTGAGCTTTACCTTGCCGGAACCAAGCAATTTCTGCGCCGTGGCAGAAGTCATGCTCTTGCCGATGCTCGCAAAGTAGCGATTGTTTTTCCAGAGGGCAAATTTGCAAGCTCTGTTGGAACAGAAAAATGCCTTGGCTTTGTCCTCTACAGCACTGCCGCAGAGCGGGCATTTGCCGATAGAATTGGCTTCTTTCGACATCATAACCTCGGAATCACGGATTACTTCATAGTTCTGAATCAGACCGGCAATCACATCTTTGATCTCGTCCATAAAGTCCTCGCTGGCATATTCGCCTTTCTCAATGAGCAACAATTTTTCTTCCCAATCCGCCGTCATGGATGGGGACTGAATCTGTTCCGGCATGACTGTTACCAGAGCCGTACCCTTGTGGGTCGGAATCAGGTGTTTGGTTTTCTTATCACCCTTACGCTCCAGAAAACCGATGCGAACCAGCTTCTCAATGATACCGGCACGGGTCGCAGGCGTTCCCAAACCTTTGCGCTCCACCTCATCAGGCATTTCGTCCGCACCGGCAGTTTCCATAGCAGAAAGCAGAGTATCCTCGGTAAAGTGTTTAGGGGGAGATGTTTTCCCTTCCTTGATTTCCGTGCCGCTGACGGTCATTTCGTCACCAACGGAAACAGAAGGGAGTGTCTGCACGTTTTCGTCGGATTTTGTCGAATCATTTTTCTGAACCAGAGCTTTCCATCCATCCTGCACAACAGTTTTGCCTTTGGTGGAAAACACGGTACCGCCACAGTCCAGCTCAATAACTGTCTCTGCGTATCGGTGCGGATCGCCAACAGCTACGCACAACCGATTCGAGATCAGTTGCAAAATTGCAAGTTCACCCTTGGGAAGTTCGCTCAGATTGCATTTCTGCAATTCTCTGGTCGGAATGATGGCATGGTGATCTGTGACCTTTTTGTTATTCACAACCTGCTCTGCATGAACTGGTATGTTATCCACATCCTCCACGGGGAATGTGTGGAAAGCCAGCTTTACGAGGTCGGTCAGGCTATGTGCCATATCTTCCGTCAGAAACCTGCTGTCGGTACGGGGATAAGTGACCAGTTTCTTTTCATAGAGGTTCTGCGTGTAGTCCAAGGTCTGCTGTGCCGTGTAGCCAAGCACACGGTTGGCTTCTCTCTGTAAACTGGTCAGGTCATAGAGCGCAGGCGGCTTTTCTGTTTTCTCCTTACATTCAGCTTTCTGAACGATTGCCACCGAACAGCTTTGTTTGACAGCTTCGGCTGCTGCCTTGGTTTTGAAGCGTTCGCTTGCAGCCGTAAAACCATCCAATCCAATCTGAACTGTGTAGAACAGTTCAGGCTTGAATGCGGAAATGGCAGCTTCTCGCATAACAGCCATAGCAAGGGTAGGGGTCATAACACGACCAACATTCAGGGTCTGCCCGTAAAGGGTCGAAAAAAGTCGAGTAGCGTTAATACCAACAATCCAGTCGGCTCGTTCTCGACACAGTGCTGCTTCATACAAAGCATCATATTCCGTTCCAGACCTGAGATTTTCAAAGCCCTCCTTGATTGCTACATCTTCCATCGAGGAAATCCAAAGCCGCTCAAACGGCTTTCTGCACCCGGCTTTGTGGTACACCAACCGAAAGATCAGCTCGCCCTCACGACCGGCATCTGTTGCACACACAAGACTCGCAACATCTTCTCTGGCCATGAGCTTTTTCAGAATCCCAAACTGTTTTTTCGTACCGGCAGAAACCTCATACTGCCAGTCCATCGGGAAGATAGGAAGGTCTGCATAAGCCCATTTGCTGTACTTCGCATCATAGACTTCCGGCTGTGCCAGCTCCACCAAATGCCCTACACACCAGCTGACCACATATCCGTTTCCCTCTAAGTAGCCATCCTCACGCTTGGCAGCACCTAACACTTTGGCAATACTCTGTGCAACCGAAGGCTTTTCAGCCAAAACTAATTTCATTTGCATCTGCTCCTTTCACAAAAAAATAAGCAGCCACACACCGTAGTGCATGACTGCTATGTAAAAAGTTCGGAAAGGATTTTTGCAACCTGATACAATTTTCTGTTCTACAATCTCCGTCATAATAAAAATATCTCCATCATTTCAAAAGAGAATGACGGAGATATTTCGCCTTGCTTATTCTTGTAGTAACCAATCGGCTATATCGTGAATTTCGATTCCTTCATAGCTATATTGGGGATGTTTGGTTCTGGCAATAATCATTTTCGGATAAGCGTCTCGAATCTGAAGCAGAGGAGAGCATTCTCTCTCAAATGTTTCCTGCCCGGAAATGTTGTCGCTGACCTGAATATAAATCTTTTCGCTACCTCTCTGAGCAACAAAGTCGATTTCCTTTTGATAGAGCTTGCCGACATAGACATCATATCCACGGCGAAGAAGCTCGATACAAACAACGTTTTCATATACTCTGCCATAGTCTATATTTCTGCTTCCCAGTATTGCATATCGAATACCGCTGTCACACAAATAGAACTTTTCAGAGCTTTCAAGGTATTTCTTACCTCGGATGTCATATCTCTTAATATCATAAAATACAAAAGCATTGCACAAATACTTAATGTACTTGCCGACGGTTACATGATTGGTTGGAGTCTCATTTGCTGTCAGTAGCTGACTGACCTTATTCGGAGAAGTCAGGTTGCTGATATTATCCATAAGGAACTCGCTCAGACGTTGTAAAACCAAAGTGTCCGGGAGAGTATATTTCTGTACCAAATCCCTTGTAACAATCGTTTCGTAGACCTCTTTGATATAGTTTGTTCTGTCTTTTTCGGTTCTATAAGCATAGGAACCTGCTAAACCGCCCTTGATAGCGTACTCATCAAAGAGCTTATCTTTGTCACTAATATCATCATAATACTGGCAATATTCCTGGAAGCTGAAAGGAAACACATGAATTTCAATATAGCGTCCGGTAAACAGAGTTGCCAGATCTGCACTCAACAGGAAAGCATTAGAGCCTGTTACATAGATGTCGTATTTTCCCTTAGAGTACAGGCTATTGATTGCCAACTCAAACTTGGGACACATCTGAACCTCGTCTACAAACAGGTAGTTCGTTTTTCCTTCCTGATAATGTTCTTCCACATAGGCGTGTAAGGCATGGTATTCCTTGATTTCTTCATACGCCAAATCCATGAAGTCGATGAAGATAATATTGATGTTTTCAAAATTGCTTTTCAGATACGCAATATACGCCTGCATCAATTTGGACTTACCAGATCGACGAATGCCCGTGATGATCTTGATGTCAGGAGTACCATTCAGTTCAATGATTCTATCGAGATATTTTGCTCTCGTGATTGTTTTCATATAGTCACCCGCTTTCAAAAATTGAAGTTTTTTCATTTCTCGAAACCGCTTCGCTGTACTTATTATACTGTCTGCTAATAGTATATGCAAGATGTCACTTTCAAAAACGCAAATTTTTTTATTTTTTGAAAGCGGAAACTATGTAAAGGCAACCCGAAGGCTGCCCCAGGCATCAAGCCTATCCTGTTTACACAGGTTCATTATCATCTTCATCGACGGAGCTATCTTCATCGTCGTCCTCAAACTCCGGATCGTACCCATAGTCCTCGTCATCGTCCACATAATCAGCATCTGGGTCAGGCTTTGCCGCTTCCTGTGCCTTCTTCTTTTCCTGGACTTTCTTAAATACGAAGAATCCACCACCACAGGCAAGCACAATCAGAGTAAGAATCGCCGGGAGCATATTTGTGGATTTCGGCTTTTCCTCCGGTGTCGGTTCTGTAATTTCAGGAACTGTTTCAACTACTTCCGGCTTTGTTTCCTCAACCGGCTTGGTGAACTCTGCAACTTCTTCCTCGTCCATCAGCTTGAGCAGGTCGGCTTCATCCACCTGATTCAGAAAATGCACGGTTTCCTCGCCCTTATCATCACGGTCAATGATGATATAGAAGTAGTTTCCGTTTTTGGTTACAGCGGTAATGAACTGCTTTCCGCTTTTCGTAGGCGAGCCAGCGTCATCAACCAAAGTCAGATTGCCGTCGGGAGTAAGCGGTAGCATCGGCTCCTCCGGCTCTGTTTCGGGAACTTTTTCTTCGACCGCAGGTTCTTCAGTCGCTACGCTTTCATCTACATAGGCAAATGCCGTTGTAGAAAACACGCCAAAACACATTGCACACGCCAGCAATGCGGCTCCAATTTTCTTAAATCTCATTCTGCGTTTCCTCCTCATTCATAGTATTGATCGTATCAGGCTTCGGAGCCATATCCGCAGCAAACATACGGAGCAGCTCGGAAAGCTGTTCGGGATTCAGGTTCGCAGCATGAACCATCTCATGGATTTCGGAATTTTCCTCCTCACGGTATCTGCGTTCCAGGTCTTTCACCTTAGCATCCCATTCTGCCCGTTTCTTACGGGCTTTTTCAAGGTCTGCACCTATTCTGTCTAACTTGGCACTCAATCGCCATCCCTCCTTTAGTTTCTGATTCTGCCGAAGCAGTAAAAATGCTGTTGCCAGTAATTCGATTCGATAGAAGCGTAGGAAATGGGGTTTCCGCAGTGGATCATCATACCATTGCCAACATAGATACCAACGTGTGATGCACCGGAGGTATCATAAGTGCCTTGGAAGAAAATCAAATCTCCCGGTTTGGCAGAGCTTTTCGGGATAATGTCGCATACGCCCATCAAACCGTTTGCGGTCAAACGACCAACACTCCAACCGTTTCCGCAGTGATTGATTACATAGGAAACAAATCCGGAGCAGTCAAAGGAGGTAGACGGGCTGCTGCCGCCCCACACATACGGGTATCCCAGATATTTTTCAGCTTCCCGAATCATATTGGCAAATCTTGTGTCTGTCAGCGCTTCGCCCGGAATATCATAATCGGTGTACTCGCCGCCAGGGGTGGCGTAAATGTCATTTCCGAAAATATCCGGTCTGTTGCCCCTTGTCTGAAGCAAAATTCTATATCGCTCCATATCATCTTCCGACAAGCCGGAATTTGAAATCACACTGTTCAAGCCCTTATTTCTGAGCTTCACATTCAGAATATAATATTCGTAATCTTCTTCCTCTGTTGTTGTCTCTCCCGTTTCGGGATCAGTAGAAGATGTTGTTCGTGTACGAATCTCTACTACTTCCGTCAGGGTCAGCTCATATTGTTGCTCAAATAGCCATTGCAGGGTAGCCTGCACCTCATCTCTGGTGTAATCCTCAAACTTCACCGTCAAATACGCCGCCAGCTCATAAGGATTGTGGTTGATTTCATCAAGGTCATACCGGTACTCGTCATATCCGCTATGAGTACGCTCGATATTATTGATTTTATTGCGGAGCGCAGCTTCCAAAGCCTTGTAATCATTGTCCGCACCAATAATATCTTCCTCTTTTGCAGTAAAAGAAGTTCCCAGAATGATCTGTGTGCCGCCTTGGAACATAGCCGAACAAGACGAGAACATCCCTGAGAGTATCATAAAAAGCAGTCCGGCAATCAAAACAAACAGAATCGTTTTAGAGTGTGTGGTGCAGAACTCCGTTACTCTTTCTGTGATGTTCTTGGCTCCCTGAGCTGCTTTGCCCGTTGCCTTGCCTGCACCCTTAGATGCAGAAGCCGTTGTCGAAGCGGTATTCTTACCGGCTTTGGCGGCAGCATATTCTTTCTTGATTGCCCTTTTCTGTTGCCAACGGGAAAAGGGATTGGAACCGGCATCGGGGTTGTCCTTTTTGAACTTCTCATACAGGGCATTTACATTTGCTTTATCTGACTTCTCAACCAGCTTTTCCGCCTTGTCGTAGGCTTTCAGCTTGTGACTGTAAACGGCATGATCGACGGTATAGACAGTGGATTCAACAGCCTTGGTCGTTTCCTGCACAGCCTGAACGCCGATATTATCATCCTCATATTCTGACACCGCCCGATGTGCTTTGGATGTGAGCGTGACTGCGGCACCACGGCTTGCCATGTGCTTTGCCACAGATGGGCGCTCGATTTCCGTAAACTCCGCTTTTTCAAAACGGAGCTTTGCTTTACGGGAACCGGCTGCATCTGTTTCCAGCTTTAGCTTCGGCTTTGCCTTTTTAGAAGCCAATTTGTCTGCCGCTTTTTCAGCCCTATCAACCGCCTTATCTGCACGGTCGGCAGCTTTCTTCACATGAGAATCTGCAAGGTCATCTTCGGTAAAACGGAGTCGTGTAGGTCTTTTCGCCATACATTACGCCTCCTTTTCCTGTGCCACCTCGTTTAACTTCGTGGTCATAATGCGATACAGTTCCAGATCTGTCGGGAATCGGTCAATGAACGGCAGAATCACATTGCCATAGAACAGAAGTCCTTCGCCCTCACCGGAGTTGGTTACATAGGACAGCTGATGCGGCGAAATGTTCAACCGCTGTGCCAGAATACTTCGGTCATCGCTTGCCTGATTCAGCATATAGATGAAATCAGAGTTTTCGAGGATGTTGGCAATCTCCGGGGAACGAAGCAGGTCTTTGACATTCTGAGTAATACCGGTCGGCAAGCCGCCCCATTTACGGAATCGCTTCCAGATTTCTACGGAATAGGTTGCCGTCTGTTCTTCCTTCAGAAGCAGATGGAACTCGTCAATATAATATCTGGTCGATTTACCGGCAGAACGGTTGGCAGTTACACGCCCCCAGACCTGATCCTGAACGATCAGCATACCGATTTTTTTCAGCTGATTGCCCAGCTCCTTAATGTCGAAGCACACCAGACGATTCTGAATATCCACATTGGTTCTGTTGTTAAACAGTTTCAGAGAACCCTTAACATAGATTTCCAAGGCGGTCGCTACATGGTGGGCTTCCTTTTCGTCCTGTTTCAGAAGGGCATCATACAAATCCTCAAGGATCGGCATATTCTCAGGGGCAGGATTGTCGAAATATCTCTGGTAAATCTGATGCACACAACGGTCGATAACCGTCTTTTCGATAGGCTGCAAGCCATCCTTACTGCCCATAATCAACTCACAGAGGGACAGGATAAAATCAGCTTTCAGTGCTACCGGGTTGTCATCCTCAGAGTAGTTCAGGTTGATGTCCATAGGGTTGATATAGTTGGTACTGGAGGAGCTGATTTTTACCACCTGACCATTGAACTTGTGAACCAGAGCCGCATATTCCGCTTCGGGGTCGCAGATGATAATATCGTCATCCGTAACCAGGAACGCATTGGTGATTTCACGCTTTGCGGAAAAGGATTTACCGGAACCGGGAGTACCCAGAATCAGTCCGTTGGGGTTCTTGAGCTTCTTTCTGTCCACCATGATAAGGTTGTTCGACAGAGCATTCAGCCCGTAATAGAGCGTTTCTCCACCATTCTGGAACAGCTCCTGCGTGGTGAAAGGCACAAAAATAGCCGTGGAACTGGTAGTCAGGCCACGACGAATCTCAATCAGGTTTTGTGCCAAAGGCAGGCTGCTCATCAGTCCGGATTCCTGCTGAAAATCCAAACGACGCAGATTGCAGTTATGCTTCTGGGCGATGCTCTGTGCCTGGAACACATTGTTCTCCAGTTCCTGCTCGGTGCGCCCGGTGTTCAGCACCAGAAATGTCACCATGAACATTCGCTCATTCTGGCTCTGCAATTCTTTCAGAAGTGACTTCGCATCTTTACCATAGGTAGCAAGGTCAGATGGGATAATGTCCATGTCATAGCCAGAACGCACAGCCTTTTTCTGTTCCTCGATTTTGGAACGGTCAAGCTCGGTGATGATTCTCTTGATGGTCTTAATCGCCGCAGTCTGGTCAACCGACTGGATGTGCATGGTCACGATCTGCGTGGATTCCATATCCAGAAAATCCGCCAGCATACGATCAGACAGGTCTGATGCCGTAATTGCCAGATAAGACATCGAACCGAAGATACTGCCCATCTGGAAGGTGCGGTTGGTCTTAAAGGCAAACGCCGTCGGAGCAATGAAGTCCTTTACGGACAGCCCGGATTCCACAAGATACTTCCAATCGAAGAAGAACTTATCATTATCACCCATGTGGAACATAGAGTGCATCAGATGCAGCCGCTCTTTGCCGTTCATGGTAGTGGCAATGACACCCAAACGCCGAAAGTTATTGAGCAGATCGTTTTCGATATGGTTGAGTCTCGGCTTTGCCTGCCGCATGGATTCGGCTTCAATGCCGAATGTCAGGTACTTGGTTTTGGTCAAGCCGTTGTTGCCCTGCGCCAACTGCTTTTTCAGCATCTGGCTATACTCGGCACGGACGGGATTGAAGCTGTCCTTCTTGAACGGGATACGGATACTCTTTTCAAAGCTTTCAGCATCGGTACTCAGGTTCATAAAGGAAAGCTCAAAGTGAATGGAGCTGTCAAAGAAATTCAGGAAACTGCACCACTCATCGAAGATGGCAGTCTTATCTTCCTGCTGTGCCAGCTGATAGTTGATGTCCTGAAACTGAATGGTCTTGGTGTAATAACTGTCAGTGACACGGCAGATGCCATCCGGGAACATTCTCTGAAAGGGAATGGACTGCTGTGCAGTCTGCGGAATACCGTTGTCCTTCTTTGCCCGTTCCACAACAGCTTTAATTTCTCGCTGCTGCTTCCGATTCAGATTTGCAGGCATTTTGATGTTTCTTGCCTGTGGCTTCTTTTTGAAAAACAATTCGTTCAACCTCCTTTTCCAGTTTGTACTGACGCATCAAAGCGTCATAATAGTTGTCCGTCTGATAAGGGCGAACCTTGGGACGAACGAATTTGGTCTGAATGAAGTGTTCTACAACCACTTCCAACGGCTGACTATCCTTTTCATACATTGCCAGAAAGAACAACGGTAACATGACGATCATCATGGACAGTGCTGCAAGGCTCACATTTCCGGTTGCTTTGACCAGAAAGAAAATCGGCACTCCGATGAGCGCCGCCGCACCAAAGCAAAGTAACTGCCGTTTCGTCAGATTGAAGAACACTTTTGTTTTTACCCTCGTCAGGTCACGAGGTACGGGAATATACGCTGCCAAACAATTTCCTCCTTCCCTTAGTGAGCGCTGAATACACCCTTCGCAAGCGAACCAGTCTTAAACAGGGTGAAGCACAAAAGGACGGTGTAGCCCATAACACCCCAGATAGAACCGATGATGTCATCACTGAATGCGATAGACTGAATCAGCACCGCATAAATGCCCACGCAGATCATAATCAGGAATCCCTGGAATCCGATTGCAAACAGCGAACGCAGATAATTCTGTCCGATATTGCTCTGTTCTCTGTTTCCAAAAGTGGAAAGCGGAATCGGGGCAAGGCTGACCATCAGATAAATTTCAATCATTCGACCGTAGACGATCACAAAGATGATGATTGCCAAAGCGGACATCGTGACCTGCACGATAAAGGATTGCAGGAACAAGCCGAGCAAAGGACCCAAATCCATTGCCATCAGCGTTTCTTCCATTGTTTCCAATGCCGAAGCATCTATGGCAGTATTTCCGGATATGATACCGGCGCTTGCGTTTATAACGTGCTGTGTCACATCAAACACAGCCATCGTGATATTGAATGTGTTTGTGATTAACATGACCGCAACAAAAGTCTTGAACACCCATTTGAAGAAGATCCAGGTTTCAAAATTTGCCAGATTGTTGTGGTCAATAATCATCTGAATTAGCTCATAACAGGCAATGAAGGTCAGAATCAAGCCTGCGATTGGGATAATCACTGACTCGGAGATGTTTCGTACCATGGCAAAGACACCCGGCGAAAAATTCGCCGGGGTCATGCCAACGGAGGTTGCTATCTCGCCAACCTGGTTGTTGACGGACTCAAACATCCCCGACAGATTTCCCATAATAGCTGAAACGAGCATTTCTTTCAGCCAGTCTGTGATCTGTTGGAGTATGCTGTCCAAAGGCGATTACCTCCTTGTTTTGTGATTAACCGAACAGTCCGGAGAGCAGAGGTACAAGGGTGGTGCCGATGAGGGCAACACCGCCGCCAGCCATGAGCTGCTTCATGCCCTGGGACTTTGCGCCGGGGTTATCGTTGCCGTAGCCCTCAAGCAGATTGATTGCACCCCAGATGCCAAGACCTGCGCCCAGAGCGATAACGAGAGTCTGAAGAACGGTTACTGCGCTATTGAAAAATGCCATAATATTTTCCTCCTAAAATTTGAAATTGTTTTGAGAATAGAAAAAGCCCTCCGTACTACCGGCATCAAAACCGGACGGAAGGCTTAGTTTACGAGAATCTTTTCAAGGAACTCCTCGACGGTTATCACGCCAAGTTTCTGTTCCATTCTGCTTCTTGCATATTCAGTTTCACAATCATATATATCACCACCACCTTTCATAAGAAACAGCCAATACATTGACTGCAACAAATCTTCACGAGAAGCACAGATTGTCGGTGAAAAAACGACAGGTGAAACCTTCAGAACCTCTGCGAGTTTCGCTGTGGTTTCTGCATTAGGGGTTCGAGCGTTTTTCTCATACTGAGCAATACGGACATCCGCTGTTTTCTCGGAATACCCCATCAGGAGTCCAAGCTCTTTCTGGGTAAGGCGGCGAAATCGTCTAACGAACTTCAATCGCTGCCCAATAGAGGTATCCGTGATCCACCAAGTCATTTTTTTTACACCTCGCTTTCTGCAAATTCTCGATATACAACCTCATTTTTTGCTCTGCGCTTGCCTACGGCTTCACTGGGAGCAAGGTCAGGGTAGGTTGCCTGCACTTTCTGTCTGCTTCTGCGGACAGTTTCAAACCCCGGAAAGCTGCGTCTATCCAGTTCCTTCAAAAACACAGGAACCGTCATGGCATGAATGTCGATGCCACGCAGACCGGAATAGTGTTCCAGTACCATCAGGTACAAATGATTGTCGGTATTTCTTGCCTTGTGGTCGTGTTCCAAGATGTTCTTAACCAGGGCAGATACCGTTTTCAGATTTTCCAAACAGAAACCTCCTTAATCCGCATCGACTACCACAAACTCATCACCTGCCTTGAGCTTCAACCTTCGACTCAGAAACTGCTCAATGTTGAACTCATTTCTCTTATCAAAGTCTGATGTGTACTTATAATTGGGGTGCTGCGTCAGATCGTACTTGTCAGAAAGAAACGGTCTGACACCACGCAACTGCAAAATACACTTGCTGCCATCCAGAACCGCAAGCTCATCTACGCTCGCAAGGTCTTTGCCTAACTTCTGATAATTCAAGCCGTAAGACGGGCTGTTACCTCTGGTGTTGGAGGTGTTGTAGGTGTCGATAGTTTCTTTTCCCAATGCCTGATTCAGTTCTTTGAGCGTGGTTGGCTCAGAACCACCCAGGAAAATTCGGGAATCCATGTTGCCGATGATGGTATCGGCATTGTCTTTATAAATGGCTTTCAGCTGTGATTGTGCCTGGAGAACAAGGCAAGCCGATATTTCACGGCTTCGGATTGTCGCTACCAGTTTTTCCAGATTGGGAATCTGACCGATGTTTGCCATCTCATCAATCAAGCAGCGCACATGAACCGGCAGTCTGCCGCCGTACACATCATCTGCTTTCTCGCACAACAAGTTGAACAGCTGTGTGTAAATCATGGAGATCAAAAAATTAAACGTCGCATCCGTATCTGACATAATCAGAAAGAGCGCCGTTTTCTTATCTCCGAGAGCATCCAACTGCAACTCGTCATAGGCAGTCACATCTCTGACCTCCTGAATATCAAAAGGAGCCAGACGAGCGCCGCAGGAAATCAAAATCGACTTAGCGGTCTTGCCGGCAGCCAGCTTGTATTTTTTATACTGACGGACTGCAAAGTGATTCGGCTTTTTCTTTTCCAGGGCTTCAAACATCAGATCCACCGGGTTCTGGAACTCCTCATCATCTTCCCGCACCTCCATTGCGTTCAGGAACTCAATCAGGGTGGAGAAATTCTGTTCCTCAACCGGAGCTTCATAGTGGATATATCCGATCAAGGCACAGTAGAGCAGCGTTTCCGCCTTCGTCCAGAACTCATCACCGGCTTTTCCATCACCCTTTGTGTTGGCAATCAGCGTTGTCACCAGTTTCAGAATGTCTTTTTCTGAATGGATATAGGCAAATGGGTTATAGTGCATCGACTTCTGAAAGTTGATGGTGTTGAAAATCTTGATGGTGTAGCCATGCTTCAAAAGGGCGTTGCCGCACTCAATCACGATGCTGCCTTTCGGGTCAGTGACCACATAGGAACTGTGCATCTGGAGAAGGTTTGGCTTCAACCAAAAGCGAGTTTTACCGGAACCCGAACCGCCGATAATCAGAACATTCTTATTTCGGGCATTGGCAGGATTCTTCGGGCGATTGCTCATCATCAGCCGCTCCGTTTTCGTCAGGATCACATTGTCCTCGAACTTTGGTGCAATAAACGGCTCAATATCTTTTGCCGTTCCCCAACGAGCAGAACCGTACTCAACATTGTGTCGGTACTTCTTTGCGTTTTTGCCTTTTAGATAGACAGCCAGCCGAAGTCCTGCGCCGCAGAGAATACCAATCAGCAAATCCAACGGGTGAAAGCTGGGAAACGGATTGTTCAGGGCTATCGGAAGGGCATGAAAAAAGCTGAGGATTTTCGCAGATGAATCTGCCCCCTCAGCCAATCTCCATGCTTCTCCTAAATTCGTAGCGAACAACCCTACCAGAAAATACGGTAAATTCAGAATCAGGAGCTTTTTCATTTTTCTCTTATCCATCACAGATCACGCTCCTGTTTCTTCTCTCGAACCTTCTTCGGAATCGCTGCGACAATTTCCTTGAACTTCTTCAGCTGCGCCAGAACGCTCGGCTTTTCATTCTTGGTTAATGCCCTTGCCTGATGTTCCTTGCAGATTGCATCCAAAGCATCTGCATCTTTAGAACGGACAAAAACAAGAAACCGGGGAGGATCAACGGACTTATCTTTTCTTACGGCAAAGTCCACGCCATACTTCTTGGCGAGCTTTTCAAAATCACGGATACTCTCTTTGTCGATCTCAACATTCGTAGCACCCTGATTCTGTCCCAAAAGCTGTTTCACGGATTGCTTTCCATGAACGGCAGGGTCTCGTGCCTTTTTCATCTTCACTTTTTCCCGGTGCTGCAAATACTTGCGGATACCGGCAATGATAGTGCGCCCCGTCAGCTTGGTTGTGCTGATCGCCAGGTTTACTGTTCTGTTTTCAACTTCTTCCTGCATGATTCATCACCTCCTGCAAGCAGTAGAGTGAACAGATTATCGTGCCATATCTCTGTGGTCGTAATACAGATTGCCCTTGGCAACTGCGGCATGGCTGATAATCTTGATATTGCCAGCTTTCTGGTTATCCAGAGCCTTCTGATAACCCACATCGCTCAAATACAGGCGATTTCTTTCGCCTTTCCAACCGACAGGCGATTCATCGGTCAGCACATCGAAAATAATCATGTGCTTGGTGGCGTCATCAAATCGTGCCAAGTCCATATAGGTATGTCCCTGGTACTCCTTGGCACCATCCTGAATCCGCTTTCGCTCCATCAGCTCTCCAATCGTCGAATTTCTTTGCATAAGAACCTCCTTACAGAACATCTCGGTCAGGGTTACTTTTGTGGGGAACCGAATCAGCTTTGACAGGTGCATCTTCTTTCTTCACCATGTCATCCGGCAGGGGAAGCGCCATAATGCTGCGCCCCATGCGTACAAAAGTCTCAGGCTGATGAAAGTGTTCCTCAAACTGCTTCATCAGTTCCGGGGACAGAGAACAAAAATCATCCTCGCCCAATCCCACAACCAGAAAATCACCGGCGATAATGTCATAAATATCGCCGTCATCATCACGCAGCGCACGGTTCAGTTCTTTGCCTACGAGTTTACCTTCGTCGTGCATCACCAGTGCAACCGGCTCATTGAACGGATAAGTTGCCTCAATATCGCCACCTACGGCTTTCTGCAAATCCTCCAGCTCACAGCCGATCTGCACAGCCTGCGGATACATGAACGGCTTTACCAGCAACACATTCATGGTATCTGCCTGTTCTTTCTGAACCTCCCGTTCCTCGGTCGTGCCGAACGCAACACCGGTAAAGTTTTCGGAGTCCAGAATGTACTCCGAATTGTAATAAGCGGCTCTAACCTGTTCCTCTGCCGCATCGTGAGATTCTGCTTGCACCGTAACCGTTTTCTCCAAGGTTTCGGTGATCTTCACATCGTATTCTTTCAAGTTTCGATACCTCCGTTTCTTTGGAAATAAGAAAAGCGACCATCCATGAACCTGTTACAGTTCATAAATAGTCGCATCCACATCGGCTAAAAGCTCGAACAAGCAAATATCGTCCAGTTCGCAAATCAGGGAACCCATGTCGAAGAAAATATCGTCCTCGCATTCCACCGTAGTAACCACGCTGCGGTGTTCGTTAAGACAAATGGCTTCTTCCTTGTCCATCGTGATCGTAGACATACAGGACACCACATAGAATGTCATATCTTCTGCTAACCACAGCTCCTTGCTCTGAATCGTGCGAACTTTTTCATCGCCGCTCATATCTTCTACATAGGACAGAAGCCGCACGGCTCTGCTGTTCAGAAGTACCTTTCCCTGATAGTCGATACCCTCACCAGCAGAGGACAATACTCGATACTCGCTAATCATCTCGGCATTTTTCTGAAACGACTTTGCCAGAAGCGCAGGAGAAATATCATCGAACTCCTCACTGTAGTTTACGAGCATATCTACCATATAATCAGGATCGCAAAGGTCGTAGAGTTCTTCCAAAGCGCCCTGAATGTTTTTGGGTGTAAACATTTTTTACCTTACCTTTCCATTGATTTTTCTCTTTTTTTCTGCCATTGCTCCAAAAGCTGAATGATTTTATCCTCCATCTGCTTGTTGGTATAGGACTTCGGGAAGTATTTTCGCAACGAATCCGTTTTGAAGGTTACTCTGTCCAGCTCTCCCTTCTTGATTTCATTCATAATCTCGCACATCGCATCCAGCGTACACTCGCCCTCCTGTGCGAGCTTTTTAATTCGCTGTGCTTGCGAAAGGGAAGGAGCTGCTTGAGCATAATCCATTGCAGAAAGAAAATCCTTCTGTTCTTCACTTGCCAGATAGGAAAGCTCCACCGCAGGATTGAATTTGATCTGACCCGTATCTACCATATCCAGCAGTTCCGGAATCAGTTCGGTCAGACGGATATAACGGTGTACCTGATTTCTGCTTTCTCCTGCCTCCTGACCGACTATATCCATTGCCTGCAACTTCATCCCAACTTGGGATGAAGTTAAATCGGTGCGTTGACCTTGATGTTTAATCGCATCCAGCTTCATCTTATAAGCAAATGCTCTTTCACTCGGCAGGATACTCTCCCTCTGCAAATTCGCATCAACCATCAAAATAATGGCTGCATCATCGTCCAGGTCACGAACAATCGCAGGCATGGTTTCCTTACCCGCAAGCTCCGATGCCCGGTGCCGCCTGTGACCAGAAACGATTTCATAACCACCGTCGGGGTCAGGACGGACAATCGCAGGAGTGAGAACTCCGAAATCTCGGACGCTCTCTGCCGTTTTCATCATTTCTTCATCATCAACCACACGGAAGGGGTGTCCCTCAAAGGGGTGTAGCTCAGAAAGCGGAATTTCCTGCACACGCTCCTGCTGGGCTTCAGCTCTGGATTGATCGGTGGAGAAAATATCATCGTACCCCTTCAAGCTGATGTTTGCGCCTTTTTTCTGCATTGTTTAACACCTCCTTCGTCAGAATTTTATAGGCTTCGGCAACTTTGCCTTTGGGATCATGCTTGAAGATACTGGTTCCCTCTGCGCTGATTTCCTCTGCACGGACAGAGCGGGGAATGTCGGTCTTGTAAACCTTCAGCTTTCCGCCGTAGCTCTCCCGAATCAGATTGCTGATGTCTTTGGAGTAGTTGGTGCGGCTGTCCACCATCGTCAGAAGAATCCCTTCAATCCTCAGTTTCGGGTTGATTTGCCTCTTGACCTTGTTGATGGTTCCAAGCAGCTGTTCCAGACCCTTTGCAGGAAGGTATGCTGCCTGAACCGGTATCAGCACATTGTCGGCAGCTGCCAACGCATTGACGGTCAGCATACCCAAAGACGGCATACAGTCAAGAAGAATGTAATCATAATTCTGTTTGACTGTATCCAGGTATTGCCGGAGAATGGTTTCCCGGCTCATGGCATTGACCAGTGCTACCTCCATACCTGAGAGTTCGATGTTGGACGGCACCAAATCAACGCCCTCCGGATGATGAAGAATCCCTTCATCGGGAGTAATAGGGTTTTCCATCATAATCTTTCCCATCAGATCGGAAAGTGTCGGAGACAGATCATCCGGGCAGGGATTGCCCAAACTGACCGTCAGGGAAGCCTGGGGATCGGTGTCTACCAGAAGCACCTTTTTTCCTTCAAGAGCCAAGCCAACGCCCAGATTCTCGGTGGTGGTGGTCTTTCCAGTGCCTCCTTTCTGATTGACCACCGCAATGATGGTTGCTTTTTTCGACATTTATCGTCACTCTCCTTCCTCTCGCTTCATTTTCAATTTCTTAAATCCTCCTTCCAAATATCCGTGTGACATATCGTGCCGAACAAGAGCATCGTAGTAGGTGTCTATTGTCGTCGGCGCATTGTATATCGTAGTCAGCATATACTGACGGATATTTCTAATCTTTGTGGTGTTCTCCTTGAAGCAGTCCATAACATATCGAATGTGTTCGGCATTCAGTTTCATAAACCGACTGCGGACAATTTCTGCCGGACGCTCCTCTGCACCAATGCGAATCAACGGTCGCTTCGTGCAAACTGTTTCAACGATCAACTCCAGAATGTTATCCAGCATTTCGGAATCGTAAGGGTAATCCTTCTTCAACAAATCCATACTAAGCTGATCCGAGAAATAATCAAAGTATTCTTGATACCGGTCATTCTCGTCCATCATTCCACCATTTCCGGAAGGAAAGATAGAATCAGTATCACTAAATTCAGTATTTTTAATATCAGTATTATTACATTGTGATTTCGGAAGTTCTTGAGTTGTGATTTCCATTGTTCCAGAATTGTGATTTTCACAATTCAAGAGTTGTGAATCCACAGCAGAGATAAAGTTCTTCACATAGATCAGGTTGGGCTTTCCCAAACCCTGGCGCTTACGTTCAATCAATCCTGCTTTCTTCTCAAGTTCACTGAGCAGCTTGATAGCCTTTTGTTCAGCACAGTTCAGAGCCATCTTCGCTTCGTCGATTGTAAAAATGATATACACTCTACCGTTTTTATCTATCCAACCATTCTTGGCAGACAGGCTCATGCGGTCAAGCAAAATGCCATACAGCATCTTGGCATCGGCAGAAATATTCCAGAACCTCTCGTTCGTGAACAACACCTTCGGAACTCGATAGAATGTGAATAGATCGGATTGCTGACCGTAAAAATAATCAAAACTCACACGGCTTCACCACCTTCTTTCTGCGGAAAACTTTCTGTTGTCAGCGGAATGCTGCGGAAAGTCGTATCCGTCTTTTCGTAAGGACATCGGGCAAAATAGTAGAAGCGGTATTCCTGTTCATACACATCCATATCAACGAAGCCCCACTTCACGCATAACCTTCTTCGTACACCAACCAATGCACGGGTGATCTCGCCCATAGGGACAGCCATCACATTCCGACTTGGGTTTCGGCGGCAAAGAGATTAAGTAGTAGCAATTATTTCTACCCAGACGGCAGCCCTTTCTGCCATTCGTCCAGAAGTAGCAGTAATGACAGTCGCTCGGCTTGTCTGCGGTATAAACAGGCTTGCTCAAATAAAACACCTCCAATCTCTTGTATTTGCCCATGGGTTTGGGCATAAAAAAAGAGCGCCTATCCATCCCCAATGCGGGGCAAATAGACGCTCTATGTACATAACGATATTTAATTTTATCTGCTATAACTGCATGGTATTCAAAACATCCGCCTTTTTTGATTAGCTGGATTTTTGGCACGATTTTGGGGCTGATTAGCAGGAAGGGCATTTTCATTAGCAAGAACAGCCCGTTTTCTGCTAAAAATTAGCTGGCGATTTTGTCTTATAACAACCGTTCGATTCTGGAGGGGTTGTCAAAAATCAAATTTTGGAGTAGAATTTTATCTCATACAGTGAAAGAGCTTTTTCGTAGCTTTTTATATAAGAAAAGCCGAAAACCCTTGAAAACAAAGGCTTTCGGCGTTGTTCACTGGCGTCCATAAGAGGATTTGAACCTCCGACCCCACGCTTAGGAGGCGTGTGCTCTATCCAGCTGAGCTATATGGACGTGTCTGATATATGATTATAGCCCGATCAAAGTCGAACTGCAATCCCTTATTTAGTTTTTTTTGAGGTGGCCGTTGTAACGCAACCTTAGGAGGCGTGTGCTCTATCCAACTGAGCTACTGAGACATTTTTAAGATTTATGCAATTTTTACTGCTCGAAGGAATCGAACAATCTGCCGCTTAGGAGGCGTGTGCTCTATCCAGCCGAGCTACTGAGACAGGTAACAGTTGCTATTATACCTGTTTTCCGCCCGGATTGCAAGTGCCCGCTGCAATTCTGTGCCCGGTTTCTGATTTTACAGGATGGGCATGAACCACTCCACGGTCTCCGGCTGCGGGAAAATTTAAGGCAATACCGCACAATTTCCACCTAACGGCTCAAGCACCGCTCCGGCAGCTGCGGCACCTCGCTCGCCGTATCGGCACTTAGAATTATGCGGTATTGCCTTAACATTCTGAAAACAACAGAAAAGGTTGGCAACAAAAAAATCCAACCGCCCGGAAGCAGTTGGCCATCTCTATAAAACGCACTTTGAAAATCGGTCATCGCCTTTGCCGGTTTTGTGCGATACAGCAAAGAAAAAAAGCTGTGGCAACATCTTTGCCACAGCTTTTTGGTGGGAGCTGGTGGATTCGCAAGCCGCGGTCTAAAAAACAGTCCGCAGGACTGTTTTTTGCCGTCTGCGGACGGCCGACCTGTTCGAATCCTACCAGCTCCAGCACAAAAAAGGACCCGCAACCTAAGTTGCGGGTCCTTTTTGTCTCTACGTTACAAAAAGGTTGTCCACTCAATCAGCCTTTCGTTTGTACACCCACCAGCTGTTCTCACGGCATTTTTCCAGTTTCCCGTCACGGACTAAGCCCGCCAAAATACGGTTGGCAATAGCAGCCGAAACACCACACAAAGCGCGGACATCGGCATTCATAATGAACGAGTGGTCGTTCAGATAGGCTTTTATTAGGTTCCAACGACTGACCTCTTTATCAGGCTTGACGGGAGCATCACTCATTCCATCACTCACAGAAAGAACGTCCATGAGTGATGCCTTGATGGATCCGTTATTTGAAATGGGGGTTGATAGTCGGTCATTTGATTCTCCAATCGCATGAATAGTTGTTTATGTGCTTGTTTTTTGTTTTTCTATAAAATACCAAAAATTTTAAAATTAGTCGAGGTTTATATTTAAATATTTCCATAGAGCAAAAAATGTGATACACTGATAAAAATATCTGAATAGGAGTGAGAAGAATGACAGATCCCCGCAAGCAACTTGAGGATGTCACCTTTCAGTGGTTCGATGACGATATTTCTGACAACGAATATACAGAGTTTGCCAACAAATATTTGACAAGCAGAAATTTTCGATTGTATAAGTATCAGAATCCTTTTGTATCTTTAGAATCCCTCAACAGATTTTATGACCAGCTAAAAACAAACAACCTGTCACTGTGTGCTCCCTCCACATTTAATGATCCCTTTGATGGGCAGTTTACGGTCCCTGATTGGGTAGACCCGCAAGCACTATATTGGATGCGCAATGCAACAGACGAAATTTGGAGAATTGGCTGCCTAACGGAGCGAAATAACAGCTTATTGATGTGGGCACATTACGGCGCATCGCATCGCGGCGTATGTATCGAGTATGACTTTTCCAACTTTTCTGCAATCGAAAGTCGCTGTATGTTTGCACCCGTAATGTATCGCAATTCATGTCCCGAAGTACCCGAAAGCGTAATAGCAAAATCATATAAAGGACAAGGCATACCCACTGAAGATCAGAATCAGCTTTCTAAGGGTCTCTTTACAAAAAGCCCTGACTGGAAGTACGAATACGAATGGCGCATTGTGAAATACTGTTCCAAAGACAAACGAATTTCTAAATACCTTCCATTTGAAATGCCCCCTATACGAAAAATTTACTTAGGCGCTGAATGGAGGGCGTCTTTTGATGGTGCCGATTGGATTTATCATGACCTATGCGAAATCTGTGAACCAAGAGGAATTGACATTATAGAGACACATCTCAATGCCAAATCTTACACAGTCGACATTTTATAAGTGCACAATCCATTTTCCTGATTACAGTGTATATCCTTATACAAAGCGAGACCTTTCCAATATAATATCTATAAAAAAGGCGGTGAAACTCTTGACCCATGAATTCAATATATGCTCAGGAACTTGTAAATATAAAGATATCAACTTCACCTTTATATTTAATGGAGAAGAACTTCAGCTGGTTCCTCCTTCTGATAAAAGAGAAACTATTCTAACAGAATGGCTATTAACAGCTATTGCTCCCGGCGCTTACACAGTCAGAACCTCTTTGACTATGGACGAGCCATACCTAATTGGCACCTGCAACGAAACCAACTCCACTTTTATATTTATAGCCAGGCAGGGTGGACATATTGGAAGTCAAAATTTTGTTTTACTTGTCCCTATCATTGCCTATATTGAGTGTAGATACAACTCGGTCAGTATCGCCAGAATGTCCTTTACGAGTCCTGTAATTAATTGTATTCATCCTGTCACCAAAGGCTTTGGCTGTACGTTAGACAGAAAGGACTTTACTGAGAGGGGAATATTTACAGTTACAACGCAAAGTTTCAACGAAACCACAACAGTACCTCAATCTTTTATGGTTGACGACAGACCTGTTTCTGTCAATTTTAGTATTTCCAGCCGACTAAATATAAAATTGGATGAGCCTCCTTTGATCCTTGAATCGGCCATGAATTTTGAATTCGATCCCACAAATGATTACTACTTTATTTTTAGATTGTGGTCCGTTGCAAAACAATTTCTACAGTATCTATGCTATAGAAAAAACATTTATCTTCCTGAAGTTGCGTTATATACATCTACGGATAAGGGCAGATACGAGAAATTTGCAACAATGTACGTGCTTAATGAGGACGGCGATGATGAACCATCTACATTGAAATCTGGTCGCTATATTAAGCAAATGCTCCTTGTTGGCGCCGAGGGAAAAATTCTATCAGATATTGCCAGTAGCTCGCTTTACCTTCGGCATCTACCACAGACCTATCGAAGTGGCCGGACTATTGATGCAGCCCGATTTGTTATGATCACCGCAGCATTTGAATGGGAGTACAGGCGTAATTTCCCTGACGGAGCACCAAAGACAGAATCGCAACTAAAGGCAGAAACGGCTGTAGCCCATGAAATTGAGGAAAGCATCAATAATAGTAAAGGCAAAAAGCGAAAAATTTATAAGTTTCTTAGTCGGTTAGTAAAATCAAATAGCCTTGAATCCGAGATTGTTCACATTGGTAAAGTAATTGATGACATCATTGGTGTTTTTGGAAAAAATTTGTACCGCCTAAATGAGGAAGAGTTAAGCTATTCCGAAATGGGAAAGCGCCTTTCTTCCCAAAGAAATCACTACGCCCATGGTGATCTAGACCAGGGATTTATCGGTCTTTCTCTTCTGGATCTAATGTACATGGAATATATCATTTACGCCATTCAACTGAACCACTATGGTATAGATGCGAAGCACATCCGTTGTGCCATAAACGATTTATTCCATCTGAATTATGCTTTGCCTTCGTGATTTTTCTTCAATTCAACATCTTCTTTTCTTTATATCCACCAACAAATTGAATTTCGATCTCGTTTCTTGATTTCACTTTAATTGATTCCACAATCCTCGCCGTCATCGTATCATCGTATTCCTTTATCTGCAGGTCTTTCTCTGATATCCGCAGCTGCGATGGTGTTTGCTTCTTTTTCTCTGCACTTTCTGAAATAGCCCTTTTCAGCGCCTTGATTTTCTCGTTTGTGCTTTTCAGCTTATTGTCCAGAAACGGAGTTTGCTCATCTAGGTCCAGCGACAGTTCCAGCAGGCGGTCAAATTCCTGCTGTGCCTGTTCCAACTGCGTTTGCAGGGATGTATCTGAGTTTTCGCCCCGTTCGATTTGTTGTAAAATCCCATTAAGCTGTGCTGAAACTTCAGCGGTAAAATTGTCGGTCAATTCTTGAATAGCTTTCAAAATTGCTTCATGCAGCTCCTCTTCCGGGATAGACGGTGAATGCTTGCAGAATTTCGTACCATAAGCTGCCCGGTTTGCACACCGCCAAACCACCTCTTTGCGACCGTGAATATCCCAGGTGACTCGTTTATAGCTGCTGCCGCATTCGCCGCAAACCAGCCGTCCAGATAAGGCATACCTACTGTTGTATCGTCCTTTTCTCTTTTTCCGTATATTGGCGGGGTTCTTGCTTTGGCGCTTGGCAATTTCCTCTTGCACTTCACGGAACACCTGCTTCGTTACGATTCCCTCGTGATGGTTTTCTATGTAATATTGCGGGAGTTGCCCGGTGTTTTTCTTAAACTGCACCGATTCGGCAATTTCAAAGCCGGCCGGGGCGGCATCTTCGGTCAGGGTGTAGATGTACTCCTTGGCTTCGCCTGACAGCTTGAGGAAATTATCCGAAATGGGAACATTATGCGTTTTGTAATCCGTCACCCAAGTGTCAACAATTTCGCCGTCCGCATCACGGATCGTCAGCGTAGCGCCCGGCAGCAGATTGCCTGCAATGTCGGTCTTGTCAATGTCCAGTACAGGCGCGTCCTGCATGACAACAGTGGCATCGTCGAGTTTTGTCCAATCATCGTTGGGTTTCACATATACCTCATTGACCTGCTCTGTACCTTCCTGCACCAGCTTGAACACGATGCTTTCGGCTTCGGCGTAGCCGCCCGGGGCGCGTTTCTCCGTCAGGGTGTACTCTTTTTCAAGTTCCAGACCTCGCACGGTGTGCGGCACTTTGCCGGAGGTCCAGCCCTCTACCAGATTGCCGTCTGCATCACGGATTTCAAGCTGTGCGCCGGGCAGTTCCTTGCCGTTGGTGATGTCCTGCTTGGAAATGTCCACACTGGTGCGCAGATTGGTGTTTGTACCGTCCACGACCTGCCACGCGATTTGCTGACCCTCGTAGGTGAAGGTGACATCCATAGGGGTGCTGTCCAGCAGATACCCGGCAGGGGCGGTGATTTCCACAATGCGGTATCTGCCGCTGTTCTCGCGGCTGGTGCTTCGCGGACCTGCAGGGTCAATGTAATATTCGCCGCGAATCGGCACGTCCACATCAAACCAAGTAAAGCCGCTGGCATTGGTTGTGCTACTGGTGGCCAGCTTTGTACCGGCGTCCAGCAGCTTCGTACCGTTTGCGGAGAAAATGTCATCCACGGTGTAGAGTTCATACACCGCACCGGGCAGATAGGTCAGCGCCTCTCGGTCCTGCTTGTAAATGCCTACACCGATTTTGCTGACCTTATCGCCGGGCTTTTCGGGAACAGGCAGCACACGGGCATTTTCAAACACAAGTGTCTGCCCATTCTTGTGGGCATCCGAGGCATCCTTGACATTCACAATGCTGTACGAACATTCCTTGTCGCCGTCCTGCGCGTGGCCGACAATAGTTTTTGCCAGCACAATGTCGTTTTTCTGGTTATCCCAGCCAAATTCGACCGTGTAGCTCTGGTTTGTCAGGATAAAGCCGTAAGGTGCTTTTACCTCGGTAACAGTATACTTACCCAGCGGCAGGGTCACGGTGACTTCGCCTTTGGTGCCATCATGGGTGATTTTCAAGAAATCATAGGTAGCCTGTGTGCGGGTGGGGCTGAATTTTACTTCGTCCACCTGACCCTCCGCGCCAGTAGTAACGGTGGCAACGAGGTCACCGTCTTTGTACCAGTAGGTGCCTTGGCGGTCTGGTGTGGCAATGTCGGCTGCAGCGTGAATTTCGTACACCGCGCCTGCGAGGTTGTCCTGCGTGTAGATGAATTGTCCATCTTGGTAGTCGGTAAGCACATTGCCCAGCTTACGAATGGTAAGCTGACCGAGGGTTTCGTGGTTGCAGTATTTCTCCGTGACGATGTACTCATCCATGTCGTTGGTAGCATTTCCCACGACCTGCCAGACGCGGTCGGACTTGATTTCAAACTCCACCGAGTAGACAGGATTGTTGAAATAGCCTTCCGGACCTTGCAGTTCCTCAATCAGGTATCTGCCCAGCGGCAGTTTTTCGGGTGTTTTCATAAGACCGTCTGCATCGGTGTAGAACACATCCGTTTTCTTGGTGGCGCTGCCGCTGGCGGGGTCGATCATGGAAATGCGGGTCTTATTACCCTTGTCATCTAATTTGTACAAGGCAAAAGAGGTGTTTGCGATTTTGACTGCCTTTCCGGTTTCGGTGTCGGTCTTGATGAGCTGTAAGTAACCTTCCAGTTCTTCATCCAACACGTTATAGGTCATGTAGTTGCTGCTGGCGGTGGTGACGCTGCCCGCAGGAATCGTGAATCGGCTCTGCGGGCTGTTGGCGTCCACTGTCACGATGAACGGATCACACTGGAACACATCCTTGGGGATGGTGGTTTCTACTACCAGATATTGCCCATGGGGCAAGCCTTCCACGCGGAAAATGCCCTCATCGTTCGTGAACATTTCTCCCAGCCTATACTCGGCAGGCCGATCCGTGGGCATCCAGCCGTTGCCCCTGCCGTTGGCGTAGTCGCCGTCTGCGGTCAAGGTCGCGTTATAGGCGTTGACCGTATCGGTGTTGCTCTCGAACATATTGGCGATGGCCTGTCCTTCATGGGTGAAATCGTACTTGAGCGTCAAATTATCGTAGTTATCCTTGCGGTAAGCGTCCAAAATACTTTGTGCATCGTAGCTGCCATCCGGGTTCTGCTTGAACTGCGCCGCCTTGCTCAGTTTGGAGATGCGATAAACGGTGAAGCCCGCACCCTCCAGCTTCAGTGCCGGGGAGGGCTGGCCTGTGGTCGAAACCAACTTCTGCAAACTAAAGCCGGATTTGAGGACTTCGTCTTGGCTTTCCTGCTCGGCGTGGATGTGGTAGGCGGATTCATCGGCATAGGACAGGGTTTTGTAGTGGTTGACCTCATCGCAGAGGTAGCCCTTGGCATAGGACAGATAGTAGCCATCCCACGCCTTGCTGCCGTTCAGCTTACGGCTCTCAGCCACAGCAGAATACTGGTTTTTGTAGATGTAGTCGGTGTACTCGCCGCCCTTGGTGGCAAGGCTGCTGTACTTGCCGGTGCGTTCCAGCTTCTTGTTTAGTTGCGGATACTTTCCGGTAACATACAGCTTGCCGTTTCCGTCAATGGGCAGCACCAGCCCGGTGGCACGCTCGACCAGATAGTAGCGGCCCATGTACAAGTTGGCAAAAGCCAGCTTGCCGTCCTTGATTTGGGCGGAAGCCACAAGTCGGTCTTTCTGCAAAATGGGCAGGTAACCGGTATCCCAGCTGCCGTTGGTGAGGACAGTGGTATGCCAGATGGGTTGACCGTTGACATCCGTGATTTTGCTGTAGTCCACAATGCCGGTCACGCCGTCCGGGTGCGTGATATTCTCGGCGGCGTACAGATCGTACACAGCACCTTCCAGCGTAGTATCTCCGTTTCTGCCCGCAGCCAGATACCGCGCGGCATCCAGATCCACTTTTGTCAGCATGATATTGCCGAGAACGCGGTCGTTCTGCATCTTGTCGGCATTGGCGTGCATGGTGTAGGAATCTTCGTTGTTGGCAATGCCGGTGGGGTCTGTGACGTAGGTCTTGTCTGCATTGCGGATGCCAAAGGTGATAGTTACGATGCCCTCGCCGGTGTCGATGAGGGGACCGCCGCTGTTGGCCGTGGTAATGTCGGCGTTATAATCCGCGTTGCCCAGCCAAATGGTCTGGCCATCTAGTGCCTTGGTGATTTCAAAGGCATACGCCCGCTTGCCCAGCACAGAGCCTGCCGTGCCGGGTTTGGTCACATCCGTCCAATCGCCGTAATACCCGCTGGGGGCGCGGCTCTCCACGATGACAAACTTGCCCTCATTGCGCTGGGTGTAGAACAAATCGTCCGAACCGCCTGCATAGTCGCTGTGGTTGATGACTTTATAAGTGCCGCCACTCTGGCGCTCGACTTTGTACCGGTTGTATCCGCCAAACGGGATATAGCACTGCCGAACGGTGTCCCACTCAAAAATCTCAAACTCGGCATCGCCCTTGATGCGCTGCTTGGTTTCACTGTCGATTTTGTCAATGCTGACTTTTACCGACCACTCATCGTTTTTCATCGGGTAGTCGTTGCTGCTATTGGCAGAAACCGTAATGGTCTGGTGGCTGCCCAGCGCACCGGGTGTAGAATCGAAGCCATGCGGGATGGTGATTTCATCGTAGCTGAATGTAATATTGGCAAGCTGCGCCCGCGCCGAGGCAATAGCGGCATCTACCATGCCCTGTGCTTCGTTCTGCAGCTGCCCGATGGCTGCATTCTTGGCGGCTTCGGCAGCGGCATCCGCTTCGGCTTGGCTGGCGAACGGTCCTTCCTGCCCGCTGAGCGTACTGGTGCTGGTCTTGGACACCTCATAGTGAACCGTCCATGTGGCAGAACCATCGCCGCCGTTGAGGTGAAAACTGTCATCCTGTGTGTGACCGCTTGTGGTAATGGTTTGTGCCCCGGCAGGGGTCATCTGCCAGCTGCCGCCGTCCACATTGCCGCCGGTCCGGCTGGGCGTGACGGTAATGACCGCCCCGTCCACCTTTTCCAGCGTGTTCAGCTGGTACTTGTCGGTGTTGACAGTGAATGTCAGATCAAAGCTGCCGCCGGCAGTCTGGGCGGGAGCTGTCCACGCAGCGGAATAATACTTCGGTTCCGGAACACTCGGCACATCCGGGATCTCAGTGCCGCCCGCAATTTCTTCACCAACCAGCGCCACTACCTGCCACGCATACCCTGCAGGCGGGTTATAGATGTAGGTGTAGTAGCCGTTTTCCCCGGACTGCGCATCTGTACCGTTTACCAGTTCTTCTGCAGCAGCAATATAGGTCTGCGCCGCGTAGCTGTCGGGATAGTTTTCCATGATCCACTGCTGGGTTTCATCGTAAAGACTGCCAAGGATGTCCGGCTGTTCTTCACAGCCTTCAGGATCATCTTCAAGGCTTGCCACAACAGGACGGTCATCCAGCATATCCAGACTCAGCTGGCCAAGACCGCCCCAGATGTTGACCTGGTTTGCATAGTGGTTGCCCGGCGTATACTGGCCGGGTTCAAGGCGGGACACATGAGAGAAGCTGTAGGTGGGGCAGCCCTTGGGCTGGCCGTTCAGGCCGTGGCTGCAGCAGTAGGCTTCCTGACCGTTGAACCAAATGAGCCATGTGCCGCCCTCTTTGGCGATGCTTGTGATTTTGCCGGTGGCATACGGCGGAGTCGGTCCTGCAGCATAGGCGGCAATGCCGTCATCGCCGGTGTCGGCATACATCTGTGTGGGTGCGGCATCCTCGCTGATCTGTACATGGATAGCTTTTGACTGCGAACTGCCGTCCGAATCCGTATAGACAAGCTGCGCCGTAAAATCGGCAGAGGCTTTTACATACAGGCCGGTGGCTGCCGCCGACTGCTCCGAGTATGTCTGGTGCAGGATTTCAGTCTGCTCCTGCTCGTCTGCCGGGATCGGCTCATAATCGGTGGAGCGGTAGCTTAAAAGCTCTACACCGTCCGGCAGTATGATTTCAGATACTGCACCGTCTGCCGGGTATTCGACCTGCGCCAGCAGCGGAACAATGGCATAGTCTGTACCGGGAGTTTTGCCGATTGTGACCGTGTTCTCATCTGCGTTCAGCGCATCGGCATCCATATGGGCATCTACGCCGTCATACAGGTCAGAAACCCACGCGGAGATACCGATTTTTGTCTCGCCGGTTGCCACGGGCAGACCCATGCTGCCAAGGTAACTGCCGGTAGGCGCGTCCGGCAGATCGTCGTACAGATTTTCAGTGATCTGCGAAAGATTCGGTGTCGGGACATTGGCTTCAGCGGTTTCCGGTGTGGCCGCTGAAGCTGTCTCCGGCGTGGCGTGGGAATCCTCCGCAAAGGCGGGCAGCGCTGCGCCCAGATTTGTGAGCGCAATCCCTCCCGCCAGCAACAGCGACAAGCCCTGCTTTATTCTGTGTTTGTTTTTCATACTGGTTCTCCTTTTGTTGCAAAAGAAAAAGCCCGCTGCGGGGTGCAGCGGGCTTGGTTAGCGTTCGGGAGCGTGTTTCTTAGGGACCGGCGCGGCTCTGGCCTTGTAGGCTTTTCTGTATTTTTCGTCAGCATCATAGAACTGCTGCGGAGAAATGCCGGCATCCAGACACCCCTGCAAAACAACCGCATTGTAGCGGCTGCTGACCGGGAGCAACTGGTCGCGGTACGGTGCGTTCATGGTGTAAACCATAATTTCGTGCGGTGCGCCGTCTGCATCCGTAACCGTCATGGTTTCCTTGTCATAAAAAGTTGGATACCCTTCATAACAGTCAAGCTGTGATTCGTCATGGTCAGTGACAGACCAGATCAGCCCTTCGACGCTTGCGCCCTCTTTTGGCAAAATCGTCAGGTAACCGCGCCGGAACGCCAGCTCATAGCCGTTCAGCTTGGCGGTTCCGACTACCGTTGCCTCTGGGCAGCGGTAGGCCATCTGTTCAAAATTCAGATTGGAACCATAGGCAAAATATTCTTTTCTCGACATTTCTTCTCCTATCTGACCTCGTCAGTGCGGGGCCGTGGTTGATTGCTGGGATACAGCGATTTGTCGTGCCGCCACGCCTTGTCACCGGGCAGGTTCTTCAGCAGGTGCATCCGCACATTTTTGTACTCCGGACCGATGAGTCCCAGCCGCAGCAGAAAGGTGCGGAAGGTGAACGCCGGATTATCCCCGATGGGCGTTTTTCGGAACTGTGTGTACTTCTGGTTAATTGCCTGTGCGGAAATTGCCATAGCTAAAATAATATTGGCTCTGACTTCACCCGCGTGCAGGGTGGAGTTGAACAGCCGCCATTCGACCGTGCCGTGGTAAAACACAGAGTGTAAATTACAGGCATGATATCGAGATTGGTCGTAGTGATAATCACTGCCGTCCCGCCCGCGATACCAACGGTCTTTCAGTTGATCCATACTCGCACCGCTGGGCAGCTTGCGGATTTCCTCTAGAATCGGCTCATCCACCGCCTGACAGTAACTGTCGATGCGGGCAGGGTTGACTTTAAGCGCTGCAAACAAAATGTCCTCCTTGGAATACATAATGGACAGCACATTTTTGAGGCTCTGCGGGGTATGCTTACTGGCATCCACGTGGACATGCATTCCGCAGCTGTCGTTTACGATGCCGCCTGCGCGGCGTAAGGATCGGACAACCTCCTGCAGCTTTTCCATCTCGCCGTATTCAAGCTTGGGGGAGTTCAGTTCAACCTTGTAGGTCTCCCCGATAAGAACAGACCGCCTACGGCATTCGGGATGGATGCTGCCGTCCCGGACGATTTTCCACTCTTTACCGTCCAAATCTTTGACACGGTAGGCATCGTAGCCACCGCCGGAATGCTCGGCGCGGGTGCCAAACAGGTCGGCCAGCGTTTGGGCTGCCGTGGCGCGGTTTATCCCGGTCAGTTCAATTTCACAGCCAAAATACTGGTCTTTGAAATCAAGGGGCAAGCGCCTCACCCCGCAGTTCTGCATCCATCTTGGCAATGCGGCGGCCGATGGCTTCCACCACATGGACCGTCACGCCGTTGCCTGCCTGCTTGTAGGCTTGGTTATCGCTTTGAATGGAAAGCACCGTGTCGATGCGGTCATCTGCCCAGCCCTGCAGCCGCAGACATTCGCGCGGCGTCAGGCGGCGGATGCGACCCTCGTACAGAACACCGTGACGGTCTTTTGTGGTAAGTGTATGCATGGGTGCGCCAGGCTTACCGGTGCGTTCGGTGTTGCGGGCGAGGTCGGACTTGATGGGATTTTTGACCGGGCGAACTTCAACAGTGCCTTGTTGGCAGCCCGTTGTAAGTGTATGCGCAATCTCTTTACCAACCCGTCCGCGCCGACTGTTGACTGTGGCGTAGCTCAGGTCGATGCTGTCACCGACCTGTGCCATCTGGTAGCCGGTTTTTGTGGCGCACTTGATCGGCACTCCCACCTCGTACAGCCCGGTTTTGCCACCGAAGCCACCCGGATTGGCAGCCAGCGTACAGCTTAATCCTTCGGGGGAGTAGACGCGCTCCCCTTGGTGACCGCCGTGGGTTTGAATAAGAGAACTTCCTGCTGTTTCGGTGAAAGGAAATACTTTTCCTCTACATCGCTCATCAAGATATCCGACAATGTACACGCGGTTTCTTGACTGGGGGACGCCGAAATCTTTGCTGTTAAGACATTTGCATTACGCCCCATACTGCGCCGCCCTTAAAAGATTGGGGGCTGGTAGTCACCAGCCCCCAAAGCTCTGTTAATTTGCCGTTCCAAGTGGAAAAGGCGTTGTTCAGATTTTCTACGATCCAGTTTTGATTCAAGGTTTCACCTTCTTTCCGGCATAAGAAATGACCGTCTTGCTGAAAAGCAAAACGGTCAAAGACTGGTTTTATACACCGTATTTCTTATTCAATGATTCCCATACACTATCGTGGTTTTGCCACTGCGTGTCCGTAGAAGCAGCTTGTTTCTTGGCTTTTTCCAATTCTTCGGTCACATAGCACTGATACAAAAGTTCATCGTGCGACGGTTGAACGGTTGCTTGCATTTCAACAGACACCTCTCTTTTTTTGCTTTAATGTACCACAGTACGCCAATACATACAAGTGCCACATGGCTTTTTTCACAGAATCATATCCAAAATATCCTTTGCAAAGTAGATAACTACGCCGCCGAAAAAGGTCATAAAGCCCTGCGCACGCTGCCCGGCATCGTGGCTTTTGAGGGCAAGACCGATCTGTACAATGCCGAAGCCCAGCAGAATGGCACCAATCGCCTTAATGGCGCTGAACACAAAATCACTGAGTGCATTGATGGTTGCCAGCGGGTCGTCCGCATACACAGGCAAAGCCATCACGATTGCTGCGGCGGCAACCGTGGCAACCGTCAGGTAGCTGCGCTTGATTTTGCGCTGGGTTTCCGGTGCGGATACAGGTTTTTTGATTTTCATAACAGAGATTCCTCCCATTCTTGTAATTCATCATATAGATCTTCGGTAATTTCGGGGCAGGTCAGCTCCGCCACATAAGCGAGCGATACGGTGCCGGCTTGCGCCATATAATCCGGGGGCATCGTGTAGCCCTCCGGCGCAGGGATGGGTGTTGCAAACCGATGCAGCAGTCCCCGCGGGCTGCGGTAGTCGGGTGTGTATTTCAGGTTCGGGTGGTCAAAAAGGTTGTATTTCTTGTCCCTCACCGGTGCTTCGCCGCTGATCATTACAAGGCAGTCACTGCGTTTCATGCGGCGCACCTCGTCCGGGGTCATCAACTCGCGCCCCGTGACCTGATAGCTGTCGCTGGACGAACCGTGGCTGCCCTTGCCGATGCTCTGCCCCTTGGTGCGAATGGTCTGCTTGCCCAGCAGCTTGGAAATGTACTCAAAGGTGCTGTAATCGTTGCCGCCAAGGTAAACAAGGCTGTCGCAGTTGCCGATGATCGTTTCCCAGTCGTCCTTGTATTTGCTTTTGATCTGGGAAATATTTTGCAGAATGATATCGCAGCTTATATTGTCCCTCTGCCGTTTGGCAGAACCAGCAGCCCACACCCATGCTGGTGAAGCTGGGTTCCATAATGTTGGCGTAGTGGGCAGGGCTGCCTTGCCAGCCGGTGCAAACGGCACTTGCAGAACCCAGCGGACCGGCGGCGCAGATCTCGCTGCGGGTAGTCATACCGCTGTGGTCAAAGGGACCGCCTGCCACAAAACTCTCGCACCGGGCATCGGCTGCGGCGCTCAAGCCACCGTCCATGGTCAGCGGTGCCAGTCCACCGGCAGCGCGCATAGCGTTGATGTTTTCCTGCACCGCCCAATAAGCGGAATCGGAGCTGTCGATGCTCCACCACTGTTCGGTGCCTGCCGCCAAATCAAAGGGCACAGCACCATAGCTCATACTGACCTGCGCCGGGGCAGGTTCTGCCGTCGGCACTGCCGTGGGTTCCGGCGTAGGGGCAGGAGTCGGCGCGGGGGTGGCAGTGGGTGTCGGCGCGGGTGTTGCGGTCGGCTCCGGCGTGGCTGTAGGTGTCGCTGTCGGCTCGGCAGTTGAAATTGGTGCAGGTGTTTCTTCGGCTTCTGCGCTTTCGGATGTCGCTGCCGACAGCTCCGTCAATTCAGCGGATTCCGGTTCCGGTGCCTGTGCGCAGGCTGTCAATAGGGACAGCATCGCAAGCATTACGATCCATTTTTTCATCTTGATAACTCCTTGCAGGGGGCCATCTCTGACCCGGTTGCTTCTTCTTTCCTTCATCTTAAAACCTTCTACCTTTCTTGTCCACGCTGTCGATTGTCCGAACGACACTGTTGCTCTTCGTCCGGCACGGTATCCAGCACAATATCCTTTTCGTTCAGGTTCAAAAGTGCCTCCAGCTCGGCAAGGCGCTTGCTCTTTTCAGCCAGCTCGTCCGCCTGTGCAAAAGGCTGCGCAAGCTGTTCCTTGGCGTTTTCCAGCTGCTTTTGCAGCTGCACCAATTTGGATTCAAGGTCGGTCACGCTCTGCGGCAGGTTGTGCAGGCAGTTGTCCAAGCGTACCGTATTGCCGACCGCATCCGCGCCCAGCTGCACCGGATTGATGCCGCTGCCCACAAGATACGCCAGATACATTTTGTCCATTGCAAAATAAGCGATCTGCAAATCAAAGCCCTTGTACTGCCCGATGGAAACCGGCTCGGTGCGGTTCATCGCCATACCCAGCAGCCCCAGCAGGGCTTTGCCTGCGTCCTCGCGCTTGGTGTAAACCGTATCCATCAAAGAGATGGCGAAAACATCCTTGCCGTCCGCATCGTGCTTCGTGTTTCGCTGTTGTGTGGCAAAAGACTCGTACCTATGGTTGGTTTCTTCATCGCCAGATTAGGGAAAAATACGTTTTTAGAGCTGTTTTTTATCGCCAGCTTTTTTCTGGCGATAAAGCTGGCGATAAAGGGGCAGTTTCACTACTAAATAAGACCAAAAGATTCGTCACATTACCTAAAGATAAGACTTCTATAAGACACAGTATCTGGTACGATTGCACAAGAAAAATAGAATTTTAAGAGGTTCGGTATTCTCATAACCGCTTGAGTGGGGGTTCGAATCCCTCACGGCCCACCAAAAAAAGATCGCAGCTATGCCGTTTTGTACAAAATGGCATAGCTGCGATTCTTTATTTTTCGTACAATTCACTGCTCAACTGATTGCGTATCGACTCCCGGCGTTTTTTGTATTGCTGCATAAATGCCATGTACTCCGGGGCTACATCAATATAACGGTCGTTGCTTTCTTTTGCGGCTGTGTGCTGATAGCCGAAGTCCCTAAAAACCAAAAGGCTCTTGTTGACATGAACGGTATATTACCGTCAGCGTTGGTACACCGACCACCTAAAGTCATAACCCCCACCAGCCGTCACGCCCCCCGTGCCCGCTTGCGGCAGGACAAACCTCCGCGGGCGCATATAGAATGCGCCCCTACGGATTCCGTTTTCGACCAACAGGAACACCCACAAAAAAACGCAGCCACGCTATTTTGCGGTAAAATAGCGTGGCTGCGTTTTTTGTTTTGGCTTTGCGTATGATTCCCGGCTCTGAAACCCCGCGTGTTACAGGACCTTGCGCATCTCCTGCACAAGGTCGGCGATCACGATGGGCTTGGACAGGAAACCGTTCATGCCGCATTCCAGGGCGTTGCGGCGGTCCTCGTCAAAGGCGTTCGCCGTCATGGCAAGAATGGGGATGCCCGCCAGGGCGGGGTTTTCCAGCTCGCGGATGCGGCGGGTGGCGGTGTAGCCGTCCATGATCGGCATCTGCACGTCCATCAGCACCAGATCGTACTGCCCCGGCGCGGCGGTGCGGACCTTTTCCACGGCGATGGCGCCGTTCTCGGCGGTATCGACCTCAAAGCCGTAGGCGTTCAGAATCTCCACGGCGATCTCGCGGTTCAGCTCGTTATCCTCGGCAAGCAGGATGTGCTTGCCCGCAAAGTCGGTGGGTTCCTTGGGCAATACGCCCTGCTGCTCCTCCGGCTTCTGCCCGATGGCGGTCATCAGGGAGTCGCGCAGGTCCGACAGGAACATCGGCTTGGGGCAGAACGCCGTGACACCGGCGGCCTTTGCCTCGGCCTCAATGTCGGACCAGTCATAGGCGGTCAGGATAATAATAGGCGTATCATCGTTTAAACTGCGAATCTGACGGGTGACCTCGATGCCGTTCATATCCGGCAGGCGCCAGTCGATGATATAGGCCTTGTAGGTATCGCCAATCTCGATGGACTGCCGTGCGCGCAGCACGGCCTCCTTGCCGGAGAGCGTCCAATCGGCGCGCATACCCACCGTGACCAGCATCTTGGTCACGCTGTCGCAGGTGTTGAAATCGTCGTCCACCACCAGCGCCTTCAGACCCTCCAGCGCGGGGACCTTTTCCACCTTGCGGTGCTCTGCCTGTATGCGCAGCGGCACACGGACGATAAATTCAGAGCCCTTGCCCGGCGCGGTCTGCACCTCGATGGTGCCGCCCATCATATCTACGATGTTTTTGCTGATGGCCATACCCAGCCCGGTGCCCTGTATCTTGCTTACCGTGGAGGTGCGCTCGCGCTCAAAGGGTTCAAAGATTTTTTGGGCAAACTCCGGGCTCATGCCGATGCCGCTGTCCTTGACGCGGAACTCATACTGCCCGCAGCCGCTGACCTGGCCGGCAAGCTGGCGCACCCGCAGCGACACCGTGCCGCCCGCGGGGGTGAACTTGATGGCGTTGGACAAAAGGTTCATCAAAATCTGATTCAGCCGGGTCTTGTCGCAATAGACGTCCTCATCGGTAATATCTATCGCGTCCATGTACAATTCCAACTGCTTTGCGTAAAACTGCCCGCTGACGATGGTCTTTATGTCGTGCAGCACGTCGGACAGGTTGACCTCGGTCTCGTCCAGCTGGATCTTTCCGCTTTCGATTCGGCTCATATCCAGAATATCATTGATGAGCGAAAGCAGGTGGTTGCCGGAGGCAAGTATCTTGGTAAGGTAATCCTTCACGCGGTCCCTGTCGTCCAGTTGGCTGACCGCCAGCGTGGTAAAGCCGATGATGGCATTCATCGGGGTGCGGATGTCGTGGGACATATTGGAAAGGAAGGTGCTCTTGGCGCGGTTGGCGTTTTCGGCGGCGGCCACGGCATCCGAGAGCGCCTGGTTCGCCTGCCTGTCGGCGGTGCGGTCAGACAGAACCAGAATGTGCTTGGTTTTGCCCTCGACCTCGCTGCCCATGGCAACCACATGGAACCAGCGATGCTCCCCGGTTTTCTGATGGACAAACTCCGTGTCCCATTCGCGCTGGTCGCCGCAGGCAAGCCCTTCCAGATAATTTTTGGTGCGGCCGGGGAAATCCGCCGGGTACAGCAGGGCCAGCGTGCCGATATTCTTGCGCACGCTCTTCATCGTCAGGCCCAGCAGCCGTTCTATGTTCGGGCTGACATAATCCGCCCGGTGCTTTTGGGCATCCAGCAGCAGGAAAACGTCGTCCACGTTCTGGGACAGCTTCTCGAACAGCACATCCCGGTACAAAATCGCGGTGTTCTGGCGGCGCAGCTTGGTGCGGCCCCGGTGCATGACCATCAGAAGGACCATTGCCGCAATCGACAGGACAACAAGGGCTACGATCTGCATCGTGCGCTGCCAAAGCTGGTTCATGGCGGCATTGACGGTATCCCGCGGGACAAGCCCCACCAGGATCCAGTTCTGGATGCCGGTGCTTTCGTAGACCATATAGAATCTTGTGCCGTCCAGCGTCACCTCGTGGTTTCCGGTGATGCCCTGCGCAAAATCGTCCGTAAGCTCCTGTATCTGCGCCTCGGTAAGGTCGGAATACTCTTGCAGTATCGCTATAAAGTTATAAATGGATTCCGAGTTTTCTGAGATATTTTCAATCACGACCTGCCCGTCCGGGTAGATGACAAAGGAACTGGCCGCTCCGCCGAAAGCTGAATCGTCCACGGTCTTCATCACAACATTGTTGTAGTGGCTGATGGCAATGGCATCGTAGGCAAAGCCGCGGTAGATGCCCTTGGTTTCGGGACAGATGAACACCAGCATCGGGTCCTGCCCGGGCAGGGCCGTGTTCAGCACAACATCCTCCTGGTCGGAAAGCAGCTCGTCCAGATTGCTCTGCAGGCCCAGGTAGCCCGTTTTCCCGCTGGGGGTCATGTAGTTGCCGTCGTAAGAAAGAAAGTAGAATTCGGCAAAGCCAAGCTGCTGCTGCGCTGACTCCAGATACGCCTGCGTGCTGGCATCATCGGGGTCGCTGCTCAGAAAGCCGTTCCACACATGCAGGTAGGAGGTGTTCTTCTTGACGATCATGCTCAGCATATTGTTGGATTTGTGCAGGACTTCTCCCAAATGCTGGGTGCTTTCCGCATAGATGGTTTTTGACACAAACGAAAGGTACTGCGCGCTAAGGCAGACAAGCAGCGCAATCGACAGCAGGCAGGCCGCCGCAGCATGCCAATTTCGCCGGGGATGCCGCTTCATTTTTATTTTATGCTTAGTTTCTTCCACAGCGCATTACCCCCCCCCGAATGTAATATAGCTTTCCGGCGCGGCCAGCGACACGCTGCCGCCGGAAAGTGCCTCGCTCCAGGCGTCTTTGACCGTGGCCTCCCCGCGCTCAAACGCGCGGCTTTCGTCCTGCAGCAGCGGCGCCATCTGCTTTTCGGTTGCCAGGCAGGTCACGGTGACGGTGTCGTCATCCTGCAGCGGCTGGCCGCCGCGGGTGATGCCGGTCAGCGTATAGCTGCCGCCGTTCTCCTGCACCTGCACGGCAATGCCGCTGACCACCGGCAGGGAACCGCGGTTGAACGGGGTAAAGCCGCCCTCGCAGCCTTCCACAAAGGCGCGCACGGTGTCCTTCAGCTCGGCGCCCGTCATGGTGCGCCGGTACGACATAAGCCCGTTGGGCATGATCATGGCGCGCGCCGTTGTCTGGGTATAGTCTGCCTGCAGCACGCTGCCGGTAAAGCTGCTGGCGGGTGCTATCAGCACGTCGGTGCCGTACAGCCCGCGCAGCGTGTTTGCCATGACCGAGAAGGACGCATTGCCGCCGTTTTTGTGGAACACGTTGGAATAGGCGGTTTCACTGGTCAGCACAACGTCGCCTGTGTCGGGCGTTTCCTCTGTCAGAAGGCGGGCGTTGAACGCACGGTAGGCCTGCCCGGCGTCATATTCGCCCGCGATCATCTTGGAAACCACATCCTGGGAGATGGCAAAGAAATCGTTGGAGGCGATGCGGATGAACATGTGGTTTTCTTCCACCACCGAGCGCACGTCCTTCATGGTGTCGGTCAGGTGGTAGCTGACATTCTGGCTGTAGCTCAAAAGATCCTGTCCGTCCGCGAGGATCTGCTCCTGCGCCCCCTCCGACAGCATGACGTGCAGGACATGCATTGCCTTTTCGCGCCGGGCGGCGTCCTGCTCCAGGTCGCGGTTCAGCGCCACCTGGAAGTAGGGGGTAGTCATCAGCCACTTTTCGCCGTTCTGGTTGAAGAACGGCAAAAAGGTCGCGTCGATGCCCTGCTCCCGGAACATCTGTACGCCGGCGGAGCTGCCAAAGTACATGGCAAGCTCCCCCTTGCCGAACATCCCGGTCACGGCGTCGTAATTCAGCTCTAAGTCCGCCGCCGTAAGACCGGTGTCCTGAATGAACTGCTCCATACGCGCAAAGGCGCCCGGCCAGACGGTATTGTCCAGCCCGACACGGGCGGTGCTGGCGGGGTAGCTGTAGGCGGTGCGCCATTTGCGCCCTTCCGTGCTCTTAAGCTCGGTGGCGGAAAGCCCCTGCAGCGTTTCCGCGCAGGTGTAGTCGTACAGATAATCGGCGGTAAAGCCGCGGATGCCCGCTTCGTCAAAGGCTTTGCAGGCAGCGGCAAAGCTGGCGTAATCGTTGGGCAGCGGGATACCGTATTCCTCAAAAAGGCCGCGGTTGACCACAAAGCCGTGGGCGTCTGCGCATACGGGCAGCCAGTTTACACTGCCGTCCTCATTTTTAAAGCTGTTGAGGTAGGTATTGTAGACAGCGCCTGCCTCGTTGGTGGTGGCAAGGTCCATCAGGCTGTCCCTCAGGGAGGCCGCATCGTGCAGGGAGAAGCGGCAGCAGGTTATAATGTCCGGCAGACCGCCGTTTTCCTGCAAGAATTTGTAAAAGTCCAGATCGTTGTTGCCCACGATAAACTCAATGTTTACGTCCGGCAGCCGCGCCTGCACGTAGGGGGCGTACTTTTCGTAGAGATAGTTGGACCACAAATAGACCTGAATGGTGTCGGCGTCCTCCTGTGCCTGCACCGCCTCGGTGCTTTTTCCGGCGCAGCCGGTCAGCAGGAACAGCCCCAGCACCGTGGCTGCAAGCAGGGAGGAAATTCTGTGCAGTGGTTTCTTTTTCATCCGGTTTTTCTCCTTATTTTTTGACGGTCTGCTATATAAGCTGTGACGCAGGAAAAAACGCCTTCAGGACATGGCGGACCCATGCCTGAAAGCGCTGTCTGACCGTATTAAACAATATCCGCGGGCAGCAGAAAACAGCAGAGCGTTATAGATGCCCTGCTTTGTGCCGCCGGTGTATCGCTGTGTTTTCACCCTCGTCAACTCCTGCCCCAAAAGGATGCGAAGCTACCGGCGGCAGTAAAACAACAATTTCTTGTTGGCAACTGGCTGACCCGATGGGCCCCTATAGCTTTGCGTCGCCGGTTTGCACCGGGTTTGCCTGTGGACTTGTAGAGAAATAGTATACCACATAAGATGGTTTTTGACAAGGCGAAAGCGCAAATAAATCCGCTTGCACGCACAACAGGCAAAAACGCGCCCCCTCTTGGCCCCCTCTGCGAGGGGGCTCCGCCCGCAGGCGGTGGGGGAGAGAACCGTGCGGCGGGCAGGAATATTTCGGGCCCAGACTGGCGAAAACTCTTGTAGGGGCGAGCATTGCTCGCCCGTGCCCGCTTGCCTTACGAGACAACTGTCCCGGAAAATGCGTTGCGGCGGTAAGTTGGCGGGCGACCAATGGTCGCCCCTACACACGCAACAGGGAAAAACGCGTCCCTCTCCGCCCCTGCAAAAAACGTAGGGGCGGATTCCATATCCGCCCGTGCCCGCTTGCGACATCGGCCTTGCCGGTTCTGGGCGATACAACAAAAAAAGAGTCTGTGACATCTTAGATGTCACAGACTCTTGGTGCGCGGTACAGGACTCGAACCTGTGACCTCCTGCACGTCAAGCAGATGCTCTACCAGCTGAGCTAACCGCGCTTATTGCGCCGCCTCTTGGCGACGCATATTATTATAGCAGAACGACTTCCAAATTGCAAGCCCTTTTTGCAAAAAAATTCAAATTTTTTCTGCGTCTGCGTCGCGCAAATCGCCCCGGCAGCGCCAGACCGCCAGCAGGATAAACACAAAGCATACGACCCAGGTCGTCGGCTCACAAAAGCAGACCGCGCGGTAGCCTTGGACCGGCACGAGCCATACGGCAAAGATCACCTTGCCCACAAGCTCCAGCCCGCTGGCCAGCAGCGGCTCTACCGTGTGCCGGATGCCCTGCAGCATATTGCGCAGAATGACCAGCACGGCCATCGGTGGGATGACCGGTGCGCTGATTTTCAGGTACAGCAGCGCGTTGGAGATAATGACCTCGTCCGTGCTGCCCGTGATGCCGCGGATGGCGGCCCCGCCCAGCAGGAAGGTGAACGCCATCACAAACACCCACCACACAAAATAGATCGCAAGCGCGGCCTTGACGCTCTGCCAGATGCGGCTGCGGCGGCCCGCACCCAGATTCTGGCTGCTGAACGTCGCTACGCCGATGCCCAGCGCACCGCCCGGGATAAAGTACAGCTCCGCCAGGCGGCGCGCGGCGGTCTGCGCCGTGATGTAGACGCTGCCCAGCGCGTTGATGCTGCTTTGCAGCGCCACGCTGCCCAGATTGTAGATGGCGCTCATCAGCCCCATGCTCAGGCCCGCCCAGAACATACCGGTCACGGCGCGGCGCGTGGCAGCCCCGAGCTGCCGGGGCGTAAAGCGCAGCTCCGGGTAGCCGCGCAGGATGTACACAACGCCCAGCACGGCGCTGATGCCCTGCGCCAGCACCGTGGCAATGGCCGCGCCGCGCACGCCCAGCCCCAGCGGCCCCATGAACGCGGCGTCCAGCCCGACGTTCAGCACGCTGCTGAACAGCAGGAACAGCAGCGGCGTCACGCTGTTGCCGACGGCGCGCAGCAGCGCAGCCTCCATATTATAGAGCATCGTCAGCGGGATGCCCAGCAGAATGACGGTCAGGTAGGCGGACGCGCCGCCCCATGCCTGTGCCGGGACCTGCAAAACGGTCAGCAGCGCGTCGCGGCCCAGCAGGGAGCACCCCGTCAGCCCCCGCGACCCCGCCGCCGACAGCGTGACCATCCAGCCCACGGCACGACGTATCCCGCTTTCATCGCCCGCGCCAAAATAGCGGCTGACCGTCAGCGCCAGGCCGTTGTTCATGCCGAAGGCAAAGTTCATGATAAGCCCGTACAGCGCCGCCGTCGCGCCGATCTCCGCCAGCGCGGCGGAGCCCAGCAGGTGCCCGGCCAGCGCAGTGTCGGTCAGGTTGTACAGCTGCTGCAAAAGGTTGGAGCAGAACAGCGGCATCGAAAATTGCAGCACCAGGCGGAACGGGTCGCCCTGGGTCATATCCAGCACACGGCTTTTGTGCGCGGTGGCCATAATGTAACATCTCCTTTATTGGTTGCAGGGTCTATTATACGGGACGGCACGGGGCGTGTCAATCGGATCATTCCGGCACGGGAACCGGACAAAACCGCCGGGAACGCGGAAAGGGACGTGTGGAATTTTCCCAAACAATCAAATTCTTTTGCGGATGGAAAGCCGGGCCCGGGTGTCGTATAATGCAGACAAAAAGCAAATGCTGCAACACTGTTATTTTGCAAAGAAGGAGAGAGCTTATGCAAACCTGTACACTGGCAGTCGACATCGGCGCGTCCAGCGGGCGGCACATCGTAGGCACCGTGCAGAACGGAAAAATCACCCTGCAGGAGGTCTACCGCTTCGAAAACGGCGTCCACCGCGAGAACGGCCACCTCTGCTGGGACATCGACACCCTCGCGAAAGAGGTCGTCAACGGCCTGAAGGCTGCACACGACGCAGGCTTTGCCCCCGCGACCATCGGCATCGACACCTGGGCCGTCGATTTTGTGCTGCTGGATGCGGACAATAAGCGCATCGGCGACGCCGTCGCCTACCGCGACGAGCGCACCGAGGGCATCCGTGAGGCGCTGGAAAAGGAATACGGCCTGACCTTTGCCGACCACTACGCCCGCACCGGCATCCAGTACCAGCCGTTCAACACGGTCTACCAGCTGATGGCGCTCAAAAAGGAGCACCCGGAGCAGCTGGCCGCCGCCAAAACGTTCCTGATGGTGCCCGATTACCTGAACTACCTGCTCTGCGGCGTGCCCGCCAATGAGTACACGAACGCCAGCACCACGGCGCTGGTGGGCGCGGACAGCAGGGACTGGGACGATGCACTGATCGAAAAGCTGGGTCTGCCGCGCGGCATCTTCCAGCCCATCAAGACCGCCGGTACGGTGCTGGGGCATCTGACGCCGGAAATTCAGAAGGCCGTCGGCTTTGACGCCGAGGTCATTCTGCCCGCGACCCACGACACCGGCTCGGCGTTCCTCGCCGTGCCCGCGCGGGATGAGTACGCCGCTTACCTGTCCAGCGGCACATGGAGCCTGCTGGGCGTGGAAAACGCAGCGGCCATCACCGGCCCGGACAGCTGCGCCGCCAACTTTACGAACGAGGGCGGCTATGAATACCGCTACCGTTACCTGAAAAACATCATGGGCCTGTGGATGATCCAGTCCGTCCGCCGTGAGCTTGGCGAAAAGACCGGCACCCGCCCGAGCTTCCCGGAACTGATCGCCGCCGCGAAGGAGGCCGCCGACTTCCCCAGCTGCGTTGACCCCGATGACAACCGCTTCTTAGCGCCTGCCTCCATGATCGAAGAAGTCAGGGCCGCCTGCGCCGACACGCACCAGCCCGTGCCCGCCGCCACCGGCGAGGTCATGCAGTGCGTCTACAACTCCCTGACGCAGGACTACCGCCGCGCCGTGGAGACCTTGCAAAGCCTGACCGGCAAGACCTACACAAGCCTGAACATCGTCGGCGGCGGCAGCCAGGACGGCTACCTGAACCAGCAGACCGCCAACGCCACCGGCCTGACCGTGTTTGCAGGCCCCACCGAGGGCACAGCGCTGGGCAACCTGATGGTGCAGTTCATCCACAGCGGCGATTTTGCCGACCTGGCCGAGGCCCGCGCCGCCATCCGGCGCAGCTTTGAAATTAAAGAGTATCAGCCGGAGTAAACGACCCGGCGGGGTGGGGGCACCCCGCCCTACATCCAACCGTAGGGCGGCATGCCCTCATGCCGCCGCCAGCCTGCCGTTCACCCCCGGTTTGTAGGGGAGGGTCTTGACCCTCCCGTGCCCGCGCCCGACACCGTATACTTCCCGGGAGGGATAAATCCCTCCCCTACACGCACATCACAACAAATCCATATACAGGAGGTCCCACCATGTTAGTCGAAACCAAAGCCCGCGTTGGCGTGTTCGCCATTGCGCTGGGCGCTTACCTGCCGCAGTTCCCCACGCTGGTCCCCGAGTTTGAGGGCCAGTACGCCGCCTTCAAAAAGACGCTGCCCGACACCGTCGAGGTCATCGACGGCGGCATCGTCACCACCAAGGAGCAGTCCATGGCCGCGGGCGATAAGTTCCGCACCGCCGACGTTGACCTTGTCATTCTGCAGCTGCTGACCTACGCAACCTCTTACAATATGCTGCCCGCCGTGCGCGACCTCGACGTGCCCGTCGTCCTCGTCAACGTGCAGAAGAAGAAGGCCCCCGACTACGCCAACACCGACACCCCCACCTGGCTGGGTGAGCTGTACGCCTGCGGCGCTGTCGGCGAGATGGTCGCTGATCTGGAGCGCGCCGGTAAGCGCCACGCCGTCATCACCGGCGTTGTCGAGGGCGGTGACCCCGCCGTGCAGGCCGAAATCAACGACTGGTGCAAGGCCGCGCAGGTGCGCCGCCGCTTCCGTGATACGAACCTTGCGCAGATCGGCCGCCCGTACCCCGGCATGATGGATCTGTACATCGACGAGACGAACCTGTACAACCGCATGTGGCTCTACACCAAGCAGTTTGACTGGGAGAAGATGTGGGCCATCGCCGACAACATCACCGACGAGGACGCCATCCGCGCCAAGGCGCAGGACATTCTGGACACCTTCGATATTGAGGGCGGCGGCACGGTGGAGAAGGTCTGGGATATGGCCCGCTACGTTGTCGCATTTGAGCAGTGGGTCAGGGACGAGAAGATCGCCTTCGTCGCCAGCCACTACGACGGCTTTGCCAAGGGCGTGGCCGGTAAGCTGGACTCGATGCTGATCCCCGCGTTCTCGATGCTCATCAAGCAGGGCACGGCCTGCGCCGTCGAGGGCGACATCAAGGTCGCCATGGCCATGTCCATCCTCAAGACCATTGCGGGCTGCGGCCAGCTGAGCGAGATGTACTCCATCGACTTCAATGAGGACATCTGCATCATCGGCCACTCCGGCTCCGGCGACGCCGACATCTCCAAGGCCAGAAAGCCGACCATGAAGATCGTGCCCGTGTTCCACGGCAAGACCGGCGGCGGCTACCTGACCCAGTTCTACCCGCCGGTGGGCGATGTGACCTATCTGGCCATCACGCAGGACAAGGACGGCCACTTCAAGTTTGTCGTGGCCGAGGGCGTCAACGAGCCCGGCCCGATCTTCACCTTCGGTGACACGAACATGCGCACCCGCTTCAGCTGCGGTGCCCGCGAGTTCGTCAACCGCTGGAGCGAGGCCGGCCCCACCCACCACATGGCCGCCGCCACCGGCCACCACATCGACACGATTTTGAAGGTTGCCGAGATCTTCAACGTGCCGGTGGATGTGATCACGCGCTGATTTATAATCGATGCACGGTAGGGGCCGGGCATGCCCGGCCCTCAACATAAAAATTATGACCCGTAAATGGGCAGCTGCGCAAGGTGGCGGGCCGGACATGTCCGGCCCCTACGGACGCGGCAAAAAGCAAAAAAGGAGCAGAAATTATGTCTACGATTTATGAAATTCCCTGCGTCAAGGGCTTTATCCGCATGTGCAACGATGGCTGGCTGCAGGGCTGGCACGAGCGCAACGGCGGCAACCTGACCTACCGCATGACCGGGGAGGACGTCGCCGCCTGCCGTCCCTACTTCGACGCCGAGCCGCGCGAGTGGGTCAACATGGGCGTGCAGGCCGATAATCTGGCCGGTGAGTACTTCATCACCACCGGCTCCGGCAAGTTCTTCCGCAACGTCGAGCCTGACCCGATCCACAGCATCGGCATTGTAGAGATCAACGACAAGGGCGACAGCTGGCGCATCGTCTGGGGTCTGGCCGACGGCGCACGCCCGACGTCCGAGTTCCCCAGCCATTTCATGAACCACAGCGTCCGCAAGGCCGCTACCAACGGCGCGAACCGCGTTATTTATCACTGCCACGCCACCAACGTCATTGCGCTGACCTACATCCTGCCGCTGACGGACCGTGACTTCTCCCGCGCCCTGTGGCAGAGCGCTACCGAGTGCCCCGTCGTTTTCCCCGAGGGTGTCGGCGTCTGCCCCTGGATGGTCCCGGGCGGTGCGGACATCGCCATGGCAACCTCCGAGAAGATGAAAACCTATCAGGCCGCTATCTGGGCACAGCACGGCCTGTTTGCCTCCGGCCCTGACTTTGACATTACCTTCGGCCTCGCCCACACGATTGAAAAGAGTGCCGAGATCTACGTCAAGGTCCTGTCCATGGGCGGCGGCCTGATCCGCCAGACCATCACCGACGATGACCTGCGCGCCATTGCCCACGACTTCGGTGTCACCCTCAACGAGAACTTCCTCGACTAACATTACGGGCAAAACGCCCCTGACCGTTCGGTCAGGGGCGTTTTGCTGTACAAAAAGGCTTCCCCATCGGGGGAAGCTGTCACCGAAGGTGACTGATGAGGGCCGAACCCTCTGTGGCAACCCGTTTGCGGGCAACCGCGGCAAGCTCTCCCCTCATCCGGCCCTGCGGGGCCACCTTCTCCCCCAGGGGGAGAAGGCTTCAGGGCTTCTTCTTTGGAATATGAACCTCCGGGATGGCGACGTTTTCATAGTTGATGGACTTGTGCTTCTCCGGGGTCTCGGGGGCGTCGCTGTGGGCGATCTGGCCGGTGTGGACCTCGGGCAGGGCAACGTCGTCACTGTGGACACGGTAGCGCTGCTTTTTCAGCGCCTCGCGCAGCTTGCGGAACATCAGAAGGACCTCCCAATTAGATAAAGTTGATAAAGAAGGTGATGACCAGACTGTTGAGGAAGTCCGCAAACAGACTGCCTACCAGCGGGATCAGCAGATACGCCTTGACCGACGGGGCATACTTTTCGCACAGGGCCTGCATGTTGGCCATGGCGTTGGGCGTCGCGCCCATGCCAAAGCCGCAGACGCCCGCTGCAATGACCGCAGCGTCATAGTCGCGGCCCATGATGTTGAAAATCACAAAGTAGGTGAACAGGAAAATCAGCAGCGTCTGGCCCGCCAGCAGGATGATGAGCGGCAGCGCCAGCGCGGCCAGCTGCCACAGCTTCAGCGTGATCATGGCAATGCCCAGGAACAGCGACAGGCTGATGCCGCCGATGTCGTTGATCTCGCCCATGTGGGTCGTAAATTTGTGGGTGAATTCGCCGATGTTGCGCATACACGCCGCGGCGATCATCGCGCCGATATAAATGGGGAACGTCAGCCCGGTCATGGCCAGCGCCTTGGAGATGAACGTGCCGATGCCGATGGCGATAATCAGCTGGAACACAGCAGCCGGGTACATGCTGGTGTGGCGTTCGTGCTTGATTTCTTCCTCCACCAGCAGACTGTCGTCCTCGGGCACAACGGTGTCCAGCAGCTTGCGGCGCTCAATGAGCAGACGGCCCGTCGGGCCGCCCATGACGCTGCCCGCGATCAGGCCGTAGGTGGCCGCCGCCGTGCAGAGCGTGGTCGCGCCCGCAACGCCGAAGTCCTCGAGCACGGGGCCGAACGCGCCCGCCGTGCCGTGGCCGCCGACCATCGGGATGGAACCGGTGCACAGACCGATCATCGGCGAGATGCCCAGCAGATCCGCCAGCCCGACGGCGAGGAAGTTCTGGCACAAAATCAGCGCAACGACCAGCCCCAAGAAGAGGATCAGCGATTTGCCGCCGCTTTTCAGCACCTTGAGGTTGGCCTGAAAGCCTACCGAGGTGAAGAAGAACACCATGCAGACTTCCTTTAAAATGTCGTCAAATTCAAACTCGGCAATGCCGGTCACATAGCACAGACAGGTGAAAACGGCAAACAGCACGCCGCCGATGACCGGCGCGGGAATGCAGAATTTTTCCAGAAAGCCGATGCGCGCCTTCAAAAAGCGGCCCAGCATCAGCACGCAGACCGCCGCAAACAGCGTCTGGTACATATCCAGTGAAATGATCATGCGGCGGCCTCCTGTTCAGGGGACGCGCCCGTCTCCGGCCCTGCGGGGGTGATGCCCTGCGCGGTGTAGTACGCAGCGGCCCCGGTGTGGTAGGGGATAACGCTCTGCGCGGCGGCCACGGCGGGGTCGGTCACCAGCGGCACCGGCACGGCGGCGGCCACGGCGTCCACGCTGTCAAAATACCGGGCAGTCAGCCTTTGGACGGTCTCGTCGGACAGCGCGTTCGACGCCAGCAGAAGCGCCTGCACGCTGACGGTCCAGACGTCCTCACCCTGACCGGCGTAGGTCCCGGCGGGGATAACGCAGGCGCGGTAGGCCGGGTAGGCTGCCAGCAGCCGCGCACCGACACCCCCGTCGACGGAGAGCAGACGGATGGCGCAGGTCTTGGCCAGATGCTCCAGCGCGTCGGCGTGCAGACCGGCGGTGACGAACATCGCGTCAATCGTGCCGTCGGCCAGCCGGGCGGCAGCGTCGGTGTAGTTCAGGTTTACAGTGTGCACCAGGCGGTTGTTCAGGCCGCAGGCGGCCAAAACCTGCCCGGCGTTCTGCTCGGTGCCGGATTCCTCCTCGCCGACGCTGAGCGTGCAGCCCTGCAGTTCCTCCAGCGTCGTAATGCCGGAGTCGGCCCGGACAACGACCTGCACGGCCTCCTCATACAGGGCGGCCACGGCGCTGAAGCTGCGCTCGGTGCTCTCGTGGGAAAAGATGCCGCTGCCGTCGTAGGCATCCTGCGCCATGTCGGACTGGGCAACGGCCAGCTGTAAATAGCCGCCCGCCAGCAGCCGCAGGTTGGCGGCGGACCCGGCGGTCTGTTTGACCTCGATGGTGCTGTTCTGGGTGGCCATGGCGGTACCAAACGCATTGTACACGCCGCCTGCAGCCGCAGCCCCCAGCCGCAGCCGCGACGCCGCGCAGCCCGCCAGCAGGACCGCGGCGGACAGGACGGCAATGATACGGAACAGATGTTTTTTCAATCGTACACCTCTCTGAAATTCTTTAGGCTCCCCTTGAGGGGAGCTCCGCCCGCAGGCGGTGAGGGGTGGGCCGCAGCAACCCTTTTATAGGTCGGCTGCCAGCCACCCTTCCGGCCCTGCGGGGCCACCTCCCCTCAAGGGGAGGCAGGGATGGCGGCAGTTATTTCCCCACCACATCCCAATGCTTATCGTTCCTGTTCAGCACCTCGCAGCCGGTCTCGGTCACCAGGACGAGGTCCTCCACGCGGACGCCGAACTCGCCGGGCAGGTAGACGCCCGGCTCAATCGAAAAGATCATGCCGGGTCTGGCTACGGCGGTGTTCGCGCTGCTGACGTCGCCCTTCTCGTGGTCGGTCTGGCCGATGAAATGCCCCAGACGGTGGTTGAAATACGCGCCGTAGCCCGCTTCCGTAATCAGGTCGCGCGCGGCGGCGTCCAGCTCACACAGGCGCACGCCGGGCTTGATGAGCGCCTCGGCAGCCTCATTCGCGCGGCGCACCAGATCGTGCACGGCGGCCTGTTTTTCAGTGGGCTGGCCGCAGAACCAGGTGCGGGTCATGTCGCTGCAATAGCGGCTCTTCACGCAGCCCATGTCAAACAGCACGCAGTCGCCCTCTTTTAACACGGTGTCGTCAGGCTCGTGGTGCGGGTCGGCGGCGTTAGCACCAAAGGAGACGATCGTCGTAAAGCTCGGCCCCTCGCAGCCGTGGGCACGGAACTGCGCGTCGATAAACTCGGCGACCTCGCGTTCGGTCATGCCGGCCTTTATATAGTGCTTCGCGGCCTCGTTTACCGCGTCGTTGATGCGGGACGCCTCGCGCATGAGGGCCTGCTCCTCGGCGTCCTTGCAGGCGCGGCAGTCGTCCACGCAGTCGCTGGACAGCACGACCTGCATACCGGGGTGGGTCTCCATCAGCGGGATCAGAAACTTAGCGGGCCACTCCTTGTCAATGCCCAGCGGCCTGCCCGCGTCCACGACCTCGGCGATCTGCGCCACGGGCTTGTCCGTGTCGGTGTGCCAGACGGTCCTGCACGGCGGCTCGGGCACATTGAACAGTCTGTTCAAAAACAGCACAGGCTCGCCCTCGGTGGGCAGGTAGAGCGCCAGCAGACGCTCATAGGGCTCCACGGCGACGCCGGTCAGATACCACACGCTCTTGGGGTCGCAGACGATCATCTGCGTCAGTCCCTGCGCACGCAGGGCAGTACGGACACGGTCCATGCGTTCGGTTTTCAACATACAAATGCCTTCTTTCCCATAATTCCTTAATTCAGTTTTCCGCGGGCTTCATTGCACTTTTGCGGTACTGCTGGGGGCTTTGGCCCACCATGGCGGTAAAGCGGGTCGAGAAGTTGCTCTCATCCCCAAAGCCGACCTGGTGCGCGATCTCGCAGACGGAGAAATCCGTCAGCACCAGCAGCTCCTTGGCGCGTGTGATCCGCGTGGACAGCAAAAAATTGTAGGGCGTCGTGCCCATGTACTGGCGGAACAGCCGCAGGAACCAGCTTTTGCTCACCGGCGTCTGGGCCAGCAGGCTGTCCAGCGACAGCGGCTCGGCATAGTGCTGGCGGATGTACTCGGCGGCCTGTTCGATCAAGGTGCGGTTGGAGCGGCTCTCGTCCCCGGCTAGCAGCTGGCGGGCCATCAGGGCCAGCATCCGGTGCAGGGCCAGGCAGATCTCGATCTGTGCGGCAGCGCCGTGCTCCCACTCGGCGGCCAGTGACTCAAACAGCGGCTGCATCTCCAGCCGACTGACCGTAACGGGGGACAGCCGCCCCTGCGGCTGCAGTACCTCGGCCAGATTGGCGACGCCCGCGCCGTCCAGATGCGCCCAGTAGTGGTGCCAGTGGTCCTGCCCGGGGGCAGTGCAGTAGCTTTGCGGGGTGCGGCAGTTCAACAGCAGGGCGCTGCCGGCGGGCAGCTCCACGCGCTGGTCGTTCTGCTCGATCAGACCGGAGCCGGACAGCGTATAAAACAGCAGATAGCTTTCCTTATCGGTACGGGCCGTGGCAAAATGGGCGCGGCCATAAAAGTTGCCTGCCTCGGTGCAGTAAAACGGCTGTGCCAGCGCCGCCGCGCCGGGGGTGGCGCGCAGCCAGGTGCTGCGTTCCTCCACGTCCATATTATAGGTCAGCATAGTGGCGGTCCCTCCCTTGCTTATATGAACATGATAGAAACAAACCGCGCGTTTGTCAATAAAAAATAGAAAAAGCCTTCCCTATAAAAGAAAAGCGGGCAAGGGGAGCGGCGGCACGCCCCGCGGCGTGCGCAAGAACCGGAAACCGTTCAGCCGGATGAGGGGAAAATACTGCGGGTGACCCCGCCCGCCTTGACAACGCTGCCCTTTTGTCCTATACTGATACACAGGTTAAACCTGGGTTTAAGTCATAGGAGGAAAACACATGGCCTATACAGTGGGGGAGATGGCGCGGCGGCTGGGTGTGCCCGCATCGACGATCCGCTATTACGATAAGGAGGGGCTGCTTCCCTTCGTCGGGCGCTCGTCCGGCGGCATCCGCGTTTTTACGGAGAAGGACTTCGAGTGGCTGCGCATCATCGAGTGCCTGAAAAAGACCGGCATGTCCCTCAAGGACATCCGCGAATACATCGAGTTGGCCATGCAGGGCGATGAGACCATTGCCCGGCGGCTGGAACTGTTCCGCAAGCAGCGCACCGTGCTCGAGACCCGCATGGCTGAATTGCAGCAGACGATGGACACCCTGGACTACAAGTGCTGGTTCTATGAGACCGCCGCCGCCCACGGCAGCACCGAGGGCATCAGCGACCTGCCCGACGAGGCTCTGCCCGAGGCCCTGCGCCCCGTGCGGGAGCGTCTGCGCGCCGCCGCGGAGGCGGAGACAGAAGAAGTATGACCCCAAAACGCCGCCCCTGCAAAAAGGTGCGGCGCTTTTTTGTGCCCCAGGTGTGCCGACTATAACAACCCATCCCGCAAAAATCCTGCCGCCACCGCTATATCTGGTGCTGCAGCGTACAATCTGCCACCAGACAAAACGGGAAATCTCAAAAAATCCTGCCGCGAAGTGTTAAACACAGCACAATTCCCGTAAAGATGCAAAAAATACGGAAAATATCTGCGTGAAACTTTCCATTGACACCCCGCGCGCCCTGTGGCAGAATGACGGTAAGAACCTGATTGTGTAAAGGAGAGATCCCTATGACCCCTGAACTTCGCTGGCTGACTGACCCCACCGTCTTTGCCGTGAACCGGCTGGACGCACACTCTGACCATCTCTGCTGCCGCACCTTGGACGAGGCCGAAAGCGGCCTGACATCGCTGCGCCAGTCACTGGACGGCGCATGGCGCTTTGCGGGGAGCGCCAACCCTGCCGCCCGCCCGGCGGATTTTTACCAGCCGGATGCCGACCTGTCCGGCTTCGGTACGATCCGCGTGCCCGGGCACATTGAGCTGCAGGGCTACGGTCAGCTGCAGTACACCAACACCCTCTACCCGTGGGATGGCCGCAGCTGCCTGCGCCCGCCGCAGGTCGATTTGAACGATGACCCCGTGGGCAGCTATGTCAAAGAGTTTGATCTGGACGAGTCCCTGCGCGGCCAGCGCGTCTGCGTCAGCTTTCAGGGCGTGGAGCAGGCCATGTACCTGTGGTGCAACGGCCAGTTCGTCGGCTATGCCGAGGACAGCTTCACCCCGTCTGAATTTGACCTGACACCGTATATTCGGGACGAGAACAACCGCCTCTGCGTCGAGGTCTACAAGCGCAGCAGCGCCGCCTGGATCGAGGATCAGGACTTCTTCCGCTTCTCGGGCATCTTCCGCTCGGTCTACCTGTACGCAAAGCCCAGGGTCCACATCAACGACATCTGGCTCAAGGCCGACCTTGCCGCCGACAACACCACCGGCCTGCTGACGCCCCTCGTCAAGCTGGACGGCGAGACCGACGGCGCGTCGGTTGCCCTCGTCGTGACCGACCCCGAGGGCTACGCCGTCTACGAGGGCCCCGCCGCGGGCGATACGATCGAGATCGAGGGCATCCAGCCGTGGAGCCATGCAGCGCCGGTGCTCTACCACGCCGTACTGACCCTGCGCGATGCCGACGGCGTTTTGCAGGAGGTTGTACCCTACGACATCGGCTTCCGCCGCTTTGAGATGATAAACGGCGTCATGTGCCTGAACGGGGAACGGGTCGTGTTCAACGGCGTCAACCGCCACGAGTGGAACGCCGACAGGGGCCGTGCTATCGGCGCCGACGATATGCACGCCGCCATGGCCGTGTTCAAAAAGAACAACATCAACGCCGTGCGCACCTGCCACTACCCCGACCAGAGCCTGTGGTACGACCTGTGTGACCGGAACGGTATATACATGATCGACGAGACGAACCTCGAAAGCCACGGGAGCTGGCAGAAGCTCGGCGCGGTGGAGCCGAGCTGGAACGTGCCCGGCAGCCTGCCCGAGTGGAAGGACTGCGTCGTGGACCGCGCCCGCAGCATGTTTGAACGCGACAAGAACCACGCCGCCGTCCTGATCTGGTCCTGCGGCAATGAGAGCTACGCGGGCGAGGATATTCTCGCCATGTCGCAGTTCTTCCACGACCACGACCCGGGACGCCTCGTGCATTATGAGGGTGTGTTCCACTGCCGCGCGTTCGACGCCATCAGCGACATGGAAAGCCGGATGTACGCCAAGCCGTGGGAAATTCGCGAGTATCTCGAATCCCACCCGAAGAAGCCCTTCATTCTCTGCGAGTATATGCACGATATGGGCAACTCGCTGGGCGGCATGGAGAGCTATGTGCGCTTGGCCGACGAGTTCGACCAGTACCAGGGCGGCTTCATCTGGGACTACATGGACCAGGCGCTCCGGCACACCGACGCGCTTGGGCGCAGCGTGCTGGGCTACGGCGGCGACTTTGCGGACCGCAACACCGATTACAACTTCAGTGGTAACGGCATTGTCTACGCCGACGGTGCCGAGAAACCCGCCATGCAGGACGTGCGCTACTGGTACGACAACCCCGCCCGCCGCGCCGCCCACGATGCCCGCAACGCTGCAGCCGCTGCCCGGGCGGACCGCGACGCGGCCAAAGCACAGGCCACCCGCAAGTCCGGCACGTTGACCGTGACCGAGGGCGACGGCAACCTCGGCGTCAAGGGCGACGGGTTTGAGATTCTCTTTTCCGCGGGCGAGGCCGGGCCGTCGTCGCTGACCGTCAACGGCAGCGAGTGGCTCTGGCGCGCCCCGCGCCCGGCGTTCTGGCGCGCCGCCACTGACAATGACCGCGGCTGCGGCTTCCCGCAGAAAGCGGCGGCCTGGCTGGCGGCGGATGTCTACCTGCAGAACCTCGGCTTTGCGGTCTTGCAGAAATCCGCCGACGGTGTGCAGGTGCGCTATACCTACGGCGTGCCCACCGTGCCCGGCGCTAAGGCCGAGCTGACCTACACCGTGGAGCCGCAGGGCACGCTGCTGGTCGAGGCCGTCTATCATGGCGTGCCCGGTGCGCCCGAGCTGCCCTGCTTCGGCGTAAAATTCCAGACGTTTGCCCCCGTGGCCCGCACGCTCTGGACCGGCCTTTCGGGCGAGACCTACCCGGATCGCTGCAAGGGCGGCGTCTTTGGCTGCCATGAGGAGGTGCCGCATATTGAGCCGGCTCTCGTCCCGCAGGACTGCGGCCTGCATGTGGGCACCCGTCAGTTCACGCTGGAGCAGCACAACGCCTGCGGTCAGACGGCGGCTGCGCTGACGATTGAACAGGCCGACGCGCCGTTTGCCTTCAGCGCACTGCCCAACACTGCGCAGGAGATCGAGACCGCCCAGCACATCACCGAGCTGCCCGCCACGGGCCGCACGAGCGTGACGATCCTGGGCGCAGCCCGCGGCGTCGGCGGCATCGACAGCTGGGGCACCGATGTGGAGGAGCCTTACCGCGTCAGCGGGGAAGGGGAGCACCGCGTCGCGTTCCGCATCGTGTTGTAAATACCCTAAAGGCAACACCGCCTGCGCTGCACCTGCCCATAAAAACACAAGCCGCCCGTGTCAGCCTGACACGGGCGGCTTTGCTGTCTTATGCGCGTTTAATCCAGACGGAACACCTGCTCCAGCTTGGGCTGGGCGCCGGTCACGGGGTCCATTTCCAGCTCCAGAATGTCCTTCATGTAGTCGTTCCAGCGGTCCACAACGGGGCTTTCGGCCTGTACCTTCTCGGCGTAGGCAACGCCCTTCGCGCACTCATAGTAGCCGAACAGCTCGTCGTTACAGTAGAAGATGCTGTAGTTGCAGATGCCCGCAGCCTTCAGCACCTCGACCATCTCGGGCCAGATCTCCGCGTGGCGGCGCTGATATTCCGCTTTGCAGCCGGGCTTGATGCGGCCCTTCCATGCTATATGCTCCATTGGTATGCACCTCACAGGATGATTTTGTCTTTATTGTACGGCGCGCAGCGCTGGTTTGCAACGTGGAATAGTACAGATTTCTTTGGGAAAATTCCACTTGCCGCGCCCGGCGCACAGCCCGTCACATCAGCGGGCTGAACAGCCGCAGCACGCAGTCCAAGCCGCGCACGGCCAAGCTGCGGGTGTCGGCGTACTTCTGTGTGACCTCGCGGCAGGCGGGGAACAGCGCGTCAAAATCGCGGCGCACATCGGCCACGGCGCTGCAGCCGCAGAACCAGCAGGCGTTCTCAAAGTGCAGGTACAGGCTGCGGAAGTCAAAATTGATCGTACCCACAACGGCTTCCGTGCCGTCGGCTACGCATTGCTTCGCGTGGATGAACCCGGGTGCGTACTCATAAATGCGCACGCCGCTCTTGGCAAGGCTGGCGTAATAGCTGCGCGTGACCGAGAAAATCAGCTTTTTGTCCGGGATGCCCGGCGTGATGATCCGCACATCAACGCCGCTGGACGCGGCCAGCCGCAGTGTGCGCTGCATCTCGTCACTTAAAATGAGGTAGGGCGTTGTAATGTAGACGTAGTTCTTCGCACTGCGGATCATGTTCAGGTAGACGTTCTCGCCGGTGGCCTCGTCGTCCAGCGGATTGTCCGCGTAGGGCAGCACCACGGCATTCTCCCGCGCGGTGTAGGGCACATCGGGCAGATAGCGCTCGACCTCGGGTGCGGCCTTCTGCGTTGCGCCCCACAGCTCTAAGAAAATCAGCGTCAGGCCGCGCACGGCGTCGCCCTCCAGCCGGATGCCGCTGTCCTTCCACTGGCCGTAAGGGTGGGTGCGGTTGAAGTACTCCTCCGCCAGATTGTAGCCGCCGGTAAAGCCGACGCGCCCGTCCACAACGGTGATTTTGCGGTGGTCGCGGTTGTTCATAAAGACGTTCAAAATCGGGATGACCGGGTTGAACCGGCGGCACTGGATGCCGCGCCCCGCCAGCTTTTTGACAAATTTGCTGTTGATAAACCCGATGCTGCCCACGTCGTCGTAAAATACGCGCACCTCCACGCCGTGGGCGGCGCGCTCGGCCAGAATATCCTCCAGCTCCTGCCAGGCGGAGGCGTCCTCAATGGCGTGGTATTCCATGAAAATAAACTTTTCCGCGCTGCGCAGGGCTGTTTTCTGGGCCTCCAGCGCCTCGCAGGTGTCGCCGTAGAACGTCACATCGGTGTTGTCATAGGCGGGGTAGCCCGCGCGGTCCTGCAAATAGCGGGCGTGGTTGCGGGTGATGCGGTCCGGGTAGGGCAGGGCGCGGCGCTGCTGCAAAATGGGTGCGTGATACCGGCGCAGCATCGTCATATTTTCACCAAAACGGCGGCGCATAACGCTGACGGCCCCGCTGCGGCCAAACAGCAGATAGATGGTCAGCCCGAAGATGGGAAACAGCAAAATCAGAATGATCCACGAAATTTTATACGCGGAGTTGATATGCAGCCCATATATACGCAGCGTAATCAAAAATGTCAGTACCGACGTGCATACCTGAATGGCAGTGGAGTAGTCGTTCAGCTTGAGGGCAAGCCAGAAGATCCATAAAACCTGCAAAAGTACGCCGATGCCCGCCAGCAGCATCCGGCTGACGCTGTTGGGGATGGCCTCGCGTTTTTCCTCGGTGGTGTTTTTCATGTGTGGCCCCTTTTGTGCCGGGCGCAGCCCGGCTGTGTTGATTTTTTATCCAGTATAGCACAAAATCTTGCAGTATACCACACTTTTGCACCGGAATTTGCAGTGTTTTCACAAAAGAGCGTCCCTGTGACCGGACAGGGGAGAGAGGACACGGGAAAATGCAAAATAGCACAAAAATTGTCCGCCTGTAAAATTGGCCTATATACGCTGAAATCCATACGCGATGCGCTCTGCTGCCCGCACCGACAGAGACAGCACAGATAAAATAAACGCAATATATGTGCGGTTTCAATGGTGGCGGTGTCGGCCGCGTTTTTTGGCGCGGCGATACAGCTGATTCTTAAAAATGACGTTAATGTGTATATAATTCGGCACGGCGGCAGAGGTGCAGCCACGGCAAGGCGGTTGGAATACAACAGGCAAAACGGTGGGAAATCGAAAATAGAAGCAAAAAAATGTTTTTTGCTGTTTTTACATAAGGCTGTTGAAATTTGGCAGATTATGTGATATTATATTTTCACAAATGAGGACGCACGATGTCCTTACTGAATTTATTGGAGGAATTTATCATGTTCGAGAAAATTCGCAAAATGAAGAACAAGAAGGGCTTCACCCTGGTCGAGCTCATCGTCGTCCTGGTCATCCTGGCCATCCTGGCCGCCCTGCTGGTTCCGGCTTTGACTGGTTACATCGACAAGGCGAACAAGGAGAAGGTTGTTTCTGAGTGCCGCATGGTCGTTATGGCTGCTCAGACTGAGGCTTCTGAGCTGTACGGCAAGATGAACGGCGGTGTTCTGGCGTTTGACACAACCAACAATACGGCTACTAAATATGATGCGGCTGTTAAGAGCTTGTCCGAGACAAAGGGCGATTTCAAGATTGAGCTGTACAATAATGGTAGCGTTCATACTGTTCAGTACTGGAACAGCGGTTGGACTGTTACTTACACTGATGGCGCTTATGGCGAGACTACCAAGGCGGCTACTCCTGGCACTCATACCGACACAACGATTTCCGCTAAGCCTAGCAACTCTGGCAAAGGCAATTGACCGTGTTTTTTGACTAAGTATAGCACCCACCGCCACCCGGCGGTGGGATTTTTTGTGCTTTTGCTGTGGTTTCACTCAATTCCATTTCTACTACGGACACTCCCGCGGGCGGATATGGAATCCGCCCCTACGGTCTACCAATCCCGTTGCATTCTGCCCGCCGCCAACTTCGGCGGGGTGGGGGCACCCCGCCCTACGTCCTACCGAAAAAGGGGAACGTAGGGCGGCCAGCCCTCTGGCCGCCGTGCCCGCTTCCGGCCACAGTAAACCTTCCGTGCTATCCCCCACCCTCACCCCGCAGGGAAAAAGCCTCCCTTGTCAAAGGGAGGTGCCGAGCCTGCGAGGCGGAGGGATTCCTGCCCGTCTGCGGGTGTGACAGCGTGCAAGGCATAGCCCGTCGGAATCCCTCCAGACGCCTGCTCCCCTTCTGGCGCTACGCGCCACCTCCCCCGGCACGGGGGAGTCTGTCTTTGACAAGGGAGGCTTTTCTGCTCCAACCTTAAACTTCACTTCAAATTTCACTCTTGCAAAATTTGGCAAAGTGTGCTACAATCTCATAGCATACCGTTTTAGTGGGAAATATTCCCGCAACCCCAACCAAAAAAAGGAGAGTTCCGCCCCATGTCCGAACGCCTGTGGGGAATCCTTGTGGATTCCTTTGGTAAAATATTGCTGCCCGGCCTGACCGTCACCATCCCGCTGACCGCCATCTCGTTCACGCTGGCGCTTATCATCGCGGTGGCGGTGGCGCTGGTGCAGTTTGCCCATGTGCCCGTTTTGCAGCGGCTGGCTCGGTTTTATATCTGGGTCATCCGCGGCACGCCCGTGCTGGTGCAGCTGTTCGTTGTGTTCTACGGCCTGCCCGGCGTCGGCATCCTGATTGAGCCGTTCCCCGCGGCGGTGCTCGTCTTTTCCATCAACGAGGGCGCGTACTGCGCCGAGACCATCCGCGCCGCGCTGGAATCCGTGCCCAAAGGTCAGATGGAGGCGGGGCAGTGCGTCGGCATGAGCTACTTACAGATCATCCGCCGCATCATCCTGCCGCAGGCGCTGCGCACGGCCTTCCCCACGCTGGCCAGTACGCTGATCGCCATGGTCAAGGATACCTCGCTGGCTGCAAACATCACCGTGACCGAAATGTTCATGACGACCCAGCGCATTGTGGCCCGCACCTATGAGCCGCTGGCCCTCTACATTGAGGTCGGTCTGGTTTACCTGCTGTTCTGCACCGTGCTGACCCGCCTGCAGGCCGTCGGCGAGCGGTACCTCAACAGCAAGGGCGCGCAAAGGAGCTGAACTATGCTGCAAATCAGAAATCTGCGCAAGTCCTTTGGCGATTTGCAGGTGCTTAAGAGCATCGATCTGGACGTGAACAAGGGCGACGTCGTCGCCATTTTAGGCCCCAGCGGCAGCGGAAAAACAACGATGCTGCGCTGCCTGAACTTTTTGGAAAAGTCCGACGGCGGCACGATGCTGTTTGACGACCAGCGCGTAGACCTGGCCCGCGTCACCCACGCCGAGGCCAACGCCCTGCGCCGCCGCACGGGGTTTGTCTTTCAAAGCTACAACCTGTTTGCCAACAAGACCGCGCTGCAAAACGTGACCGAGGGGCTTATCATCGCGCGCAAAATACCGCGCCGCCGGGCCGAGGAGATCGCCCGCGCCGCGCTGGTCAAGGTCGGCATGGATGACCGCGCCGACTACTACCCCAGCCAGCTTTCCGGCGGGCAGCAGCAGCGCGTGGCGATTGCCCGCGCCATGGCCGCCGACCCGGAGATCATCTATTTCGACTAGCCTACGTCCGCTTTGGACCCCGAGCTGACCGGCGAGGTGCTGGCCGTCATGCGCAGCCTGGCCGGGGAAGGCCGCACAATGCTGGTCGTGACCCACGAGATGGATTTTGCCCGCCACGCGGCCAACCGCGTGGTGTTCATGGAGCAGGGCGTCATTGTGGAGCAGAACACCGCCGAGGCGTTCTTCAACGACCCGCAGCAGCCCCGCACCAAAGAATTTTTGCAGACCTACAAGCAAAGGAGCCTTTTGTAATGAAGAACCTGACCAAGCTGACCGCCCTGACCCTGACCGCCGCGCTGGCCCTGACCGCCTGCGGCAGCAGCGCCGCCACCACCACGCCCGCAGCGGAATCCGCCGCCGGGAGCACCGCCGAGGCTGCGTCCGGCGACCTGTTGAGCGAGATCCAGGCCAAGGGTACCATCACGGTTGCGATGGAGGGCACATGGGCACCCTGGACCTACCACGATGAAAACGACAACCTCGTCGGCTACGACGTCGAGGTCGCCACCGAGATCGCGAAGAAGCTGGGTGTTGAGCCGCAGTTTGTCGAGGGCGAGTGGGACGGCCTGCTGGCCGGTCTGGACGTGGGCCGCTATGACATCATGGTCAACGGCGTGGACATCACCCCCGAACGCGCCGAAAAATACGACTTCTCGACGCCCTACGCCTTCAACCGCACCGCCGTCATCACCAAGGCCGACGATGACAGCATCAACACGCTGGAGGACCTGAAGGGCAAAAAGACCGCAAACACGATCTCCAGCACCTACGCCGAGCTGGCCGAGCAGTACGGCGCGACGGTGACGGGCGTTGACGACCTGAACCAGACGTTTGAGCTGCTGCTGAGCGGGCGCATCGACGCGACGCTGAACGCCGAGATGACCTTCTACGATTACACGAAGGAGCACCCCGACGCGAATGTGAAGATCGCCGTGCTGACCGACGATGCGAACCAGATCGCCATCCCGATGCGCAAGGGCGACGAGACTGCCGCCTTGCGCACGGCCATTGATGCCGCCATTGACGAGCTGCGCGCCGACGGCACGCTGAAGGCATTGAGCGAAAAATACTTCGGCCGCGATATTTCTACGGAAGAATAACCTTTATGAAAAACATAGAAGGGGCTGCTGCACACGCAACAGCCCCTTTTGTTTTTGGGGAAATTATACCTTGCGAAGGATGCCGTCGGTCAATTCGACGCTGTCGCCTTCCTCCATTCCGCCGCGGCGCAGCGCTTCGTCGGGGTAGGGGAGCACGCGCCGCGTGCCGTCAGCACCTTCCAGCACTACGTCAACCAGAATCGGCTGGTCGGCGGGCGGCTCTTCGCAGCCGTACATCTGTTCCTCAATGCGGAAAATTTTGTATTTCATGCAGCTTCACGCTCTCTCCGGGGCGGTTGGGCCTGTCTCCACGGCCTCGATCTCTTTGATCAACATCTCATGGCCCTGCAAAAGATGGGTGCGCGGGCTCTGGCAGTGGGGGCAGGTGCGGCCAAACTGCACGGTGGGGTACTGTTGGCCGCAGTCCTCGCACACGGTCACGGCGGGGATGGGCTCCACGGTCAGCACCGCGCCGGGCAAAAGCTCCGATTTCGCCGCCGCCCACTTCCAGCAGTCCTGCAGATAGCTCTCCACCACGCCGGAGACCTCCCCAAGCTGCAGCGTCACGCGCCGGATGCGCGTCACGTCGTTCTGCCGGGCCACGTCCTCCACCGTGCGGATGATGTGGAATACAATGCCAAGCTCGTGCATTACTTCTCCTTCTTGGCAAAGCGGATCTTGATCTCGCGCTTCGCCATGTAGGGCAGAATGGCCTTGAACTTGTCCTCGCTCCTGACCATCTTGCTGCACTCGGGCAGGTCGCGGTGCAGGCGGATGGCATCAAACTCGCACTTTGTCGTGCAGACGCCGCAGCCAATGCACTTGTTCGGGTCCACAACGCTGGCACCGCAGCCCAGACAGCGCGCTGTCTCGATTTTGACCTGATCCTCGGTCAGCGTCAGGTGCGCGTCACGGAAGGAACGGTGCGCGTCAATGCCCGCATCCAGCGCGGCGGACTGGCGCGGTGCGCGGTCATACTCGCCCAGCGCCAGATTCGACTTGTCCAGCTCGTGGAAGTCGCGGCGGTTGCGGCCAATCGTCAGGCTTGTGTTGGGCTGCACAAAGCGGTGGATGGAAATTGCCCCCTGCTTGCCCGCAGCAATCGCGTCAATGGCAAACCGCGGCCCGGTGCAGACGTCGCCGCCGACGAAAATGTCCGGCTGGGCGGTCTGGTAGGTCAGCGCGTCGGCCACAGCGCCCTGGCCGCGGCCCAGCTGCACGGCCTCGCCGTTCAGCAAATCGCCCCACTCGATGCACTGGCCGATGCTTAAAACAACGTTGTCGCACGGCAGGGTGATGGTATCGTTTTCATCGTAGGCGGGCGCAAAACGTCCCTCTGCGTTGTAAAGGCCGGTGCACTTTTTCAGCACGACGGCGGTCACATGGCCGTTCTCGGAGAGGAACTCCTTCGGGCCGTAGCCGCAGGTGATTTTGGTGCCCTCCTCCTCGGCCTCGGCGATTTCCTCCGGCGAGGCCGGCATCTTGTCCCGCGGCTCCAGACAGACCATCGTCACGCCGTCGGAACCGCAGCGCAGAGACACGCGCGCCGCGTCAATGGCAACGTTGCCGCCGCCGATGACGACGGTCTTTCCGGTCATTTTGCGGCTCTCGTCACCGCCGACGGTGCGCAGCAGGTGGACGGCGGTCTCAATGCCCGCGGCGTCCTCGCCGGGCACACCGGCCCGGCGCCCGCCCTGGCAGCCGATGGCGATATAGAACGCCCGGTAGCCCTGTCGGCGCAGCTCGGCCAGCGTGACGTCTTTGCCGACCTCGACACCGCAGCGGATGTCAACGCCCAGCTCCCGCAGAATGTCGATCTCGGCGTCAATGACGTTTTTCTCGAGCTTGAACGAAGGGATGCCGTAGCGCAGCATGCCGCCGGGACGCTCGTTTTTCTCAAACACGGTGGGCTTGTAGCCCTGCACTGCCAGAAAATAGGCGCAGGACAGGCCCGCGGGGCCGCCGCCGATGATGGCGATCTTCTGCGGCCACGGGCCCTGCAGCGACGGCTGGACAACGCCGGGCACGTAGCGGTGCGCGGCATTCAGGTCCTGTTCGGCAATGAACTTCTTGACGGCGTCGATGGCCACGGCCTGATCCACGGTGCCGCGGGTGCAGGCGTCCTCGCACCGGCGGTTGCAGACGCGCCCGCAGACGGCGGGGAAGGGGTTCTCCTTTTTAATCAGCGCCAGCGCGTCGCGGTAGCGGCCCTGCGCGGCCATTTTCAGGTAGCCCTGCACGGCAATGTGCGCGGGGCAGGCCGTCTTGCAGGGGGCCGTGCCGGTGTCATAGCAGTTGATGCGGTTCTTGTCGCGGTAGTCGATGGCCCACTTGTCGGGGCCCCACTTCACGGCGTCGGGCAGCTCCTGCTTCGGGTAGGTGATGGGGCCGTCCTTCGTGCAGAGCTTCTGGCCCAGTTTGACCGCGCCCGCGGGGCAGTACTCCACACAGCGCCCGCAGGCCACGCAGTTCTCCGGCTCGACACGCGCCACGTAGGCCGAGCGGCTCATGTTCGGCGTGTTGAACAGCTGGCTTGTGCGCAGCGCATTGCAGACGTTGACGTTGCAGTTGCAGATGGCAAAAATCTTGTTCTCGCCGTCGATGTTCGTGATTTGGTGCACAAAGCCGTTGTCCTCGGCCTTCTGCAGGATCTGCATGACCTCATCGTAAGTCACGTAATGCCCCTTGTTGGTCTCGACGAGGTAGTCGGCCATATCGCCCACGCCGATGCACCAGTCGTCGGGGTCGTCGCCGCAGCCCTCGCCCATGGCGGCGCGGGACATACGGCAGCTGCACGGACCGGCGGCATACTTGCCGTCGTACTTTTTCAGCCAGTGAGAGATGTGCTCAATGTCGGCGGACCGGTTCTCGGTCTCGATGGCTTTTTCCACCGGGATGACGTGCATACCGATGCCTGCGCCGCCCGGGGGCACCATGGCGGTGATGTGCTCCAGCGGCAGAAACGTCATCCGCTCAAAGAAGGCTGTCACCTCGGGGTGGTCGGCGATCTGCTGCTTGTTCATGTTGAAGAACTCTGCGCTGCCGGGCACGAACATCGGCAGGATGTACTGCTTTTCGCGGCGGGGATTCTCCCAGTTGTACTCCAGCAGACCGACGACGGCCATCTGCTGCAAAAGCGGCTCCAGCTCCCCGGCAGGCTTGCCCGTGGCCTTGACCAGCTCGGGCAGGGTCATGGGCTTGCGGACCTTCATTTTTAAGGCAACGTCCGCCATCTCGTCGGTCACGATGGACGCCAGGCCCCAGTATTCGGGGTCATCCTTCGTCAGAATGCCCTTTTTGGCCGGGATGCGGTCCGTGATCATCTGGCCCAGCCTGGCAATTTTCTCGCGGTACGGCTCGTCCCTCGGAATCTCGAAGGGCAGCTTGCTCTCATCCAGCGGGAACGCAGTGGGTTTGCTCATGGTGTGCTCCTTTTTTGTGCCGTTGCTCCGTTTTTTGCACAGTAGGGGCCGGGCATGCCCGGCCCGGTTGTAAATGGCGGACGGGCGATTGCGGCAAGGCCGCGGGCCGCACATGTGCGGCCCCTACAACGCGGCTGGATTATTTACGCCTGCCACGCCCTGACCTGCTCTTTTAGCCAATCGGCCCATTCGTCAATGCCCTCGCCCGTCCGGGCGCAGATCGGGATGACCCTTGTGTTCGGGTTGCGCAGGGCCACATACTCGCGGCATTTGTCCATGTCAAAGTCAAAATACGGCAGCACGTCGATCTTGTTGACAAGAACGACGTCGCAGACCTGGAACATCAGCGGATATTTCAGCGGCTTGTCGTGACCCTCGGGGACCGACAAAATCATCGCGTTCTTCACCGCGCCGGTGTCGAACTCGGCAGGGCAGACAAGGTTGCCGACGTTTTCCAGAATCACCAAATCGAGACCCCCGGTGCCCAGCCCGGCCAGTCCCTGCCGGGTCATCTCGGCGTCCAGATGGCACATGCCGCCGGTGTGCAGCTGAATGGCCTTGGCGCCGGTCTCGGCAATGGCGCGGGCGTCCACGTCGGAGTCAATGTCGGCCTCCATCACGCCGATGCGCAGCTCATTTTGCAGCGCAGCAATCGTGCGGCGCAGTGTCGTGGTTTTGCCGGACCCCGGTGCGCTCATTAAATTCAGCAGAAAGATTTTTTCCTGCTTCAGCTCAGCCCGCAGCGCGGCGGCCTGCTCGTCGTTGGAGGCAAAGATGCTCTGCTTGACCTCGAGAATTTTCACGTTGTCCATGGGGTGCTCCTTATAAATTGGTATACGGTCTCTGCTAACATTTTAACATCGTGTCAAAAAATCCGCAATCGACGAATATGACAAAGAAAATTTGCGCAGTACAGACAAGATGACGAAAAAGCCCTAAGCCTTCCCCCTTGGGGGAAGGTGGCCCCGCAGGGCCGGATGAGGGAAAGGCGTGCCATAACCGTCCGCAAACGGATTGCAGCCGTAAACTTCGCCCTCATCAGTCACCTTCGGTGACAGCTTCCCCCGAGGGGGAAACCTCTGATTTTATAAAGTGCTCCACCACCATCCGCTGCGCCTCCGGCGTAAACAGCAACACTGAATACGGCGTGCCGCGGGCGCTGACCTTGTCCTCGCTGCGCAGACCGGCGTCCACACCGGCAGGGGTCGGCACGTAGTAAAAGCCCTTCGTCGGCAGACGCTCCATGCCGATGAGCCGCTGCGCCAGCAGCCACTCGTCGATCTCCTTGATGGTCGGTGCCTTCACATCCGGGTCACCGGCGGCCTCGATCAGCGCGGCCTTCAGCTCCGCGCCGGTATAGCTGTCCTGATAGTTGAAGCTGCGCGCATCCTCCGCCGTCAGGTAAAACGCGGGGCGCTCGGCCTTCGGCGGCTTTTTCTTCTTCTCGGACGGCAGCGGCTTTTCCGGCTCCGGTGCGGGCGGGTCCAGGCTCAAAACGGCGTCTGGGTGGTCGGCACGGTAGGCGTCAATGACCGCAAAGAACGCGGCACCGTACTTTTCATACTTGCGCTCACCCATGCCGTAGATGCCCAGCATATCCTCCGCGCGGCGCGGCGCGCGCAGGCACATATCCACCAGCGACTTGTCGCCGAACACGACGTAGGGCGGCAGTCCCTCGCGCTGGGCGGTGTCGAACCGCAGCTGGCGCAGCTGGTTGAACAGCTCCAGTCCGGCGCTCGTCAGCGCGTCCATCGGACTGCGGCGCTTCGGCTTCGGTGCGCGGGCCTGCTCCGGCTCACGCTGCGGCGGCAGCTTGACCAGCACCTGCCCGCCGGCCTTCAGCGGGGCAATATCCCCGATGTGCAGCACGGCGTACTGGTCGTCGCTCTGCACCAAATATCCATCTTCCAGCAGCTGGGCCAGCAGGCGTTCCAGCGTCTCGCGCGGGGTGTCCTTCATCCGGCCGTAGCTCTTGAAGCGCTCGGCTCCCAGCTCCCGCAGACGCGCACGGTTTGCGCCTTGTAAAGTGCCGAACAAAATCGCTTTGCCGTATCGCCCGCGCAGCTCGGCCACGCAGTTGATCATCCACTTGGCGGCGTCGGTCATATCGACCTCGTCAAAATCGTTGTTGCAGCTGCCGCAGTTGCCGCACGGCGCGATGGGATGCTCGCCGAAATAGACCAGAATGTAGTTGCGCAGGCACTCCGTCGTCTGGCAGTAGCGCTCCATCGTCTGCAAGCGCTGCAGGTCGCGCTGGCGCAAAAGGTCGGCCTCCTCGTCGTCCATCTCGGCAAAATCCTTTTTGTCCAGCAGGAATTTGTTGATGATGACATCCTGCGCCGAAAAAAGCAGCACGCACTGCGACGGCAGCCCGTCACGCCCGGCACGGCCCGCCTCCTGGTAATAATTCTCCATGCTCTGGGGCATGTTGTAGTGCAGTACGAACCGCACGTTGGACTTGTCAATGCCCATGCCAAAGGCGTTCGTCGCTACAATGACCGGCGTGGTGTCGTAGATGAAGTCATTCTGATTTTTGCGGCGTGCTTCGGCGGACAGGCCCGCGTGGTACTTTGTGGCCGCAAAGCCGTATTCGGTCAGAAGCTCCTGCAGCTTGTCCACATTCTTGCGGGTGGCGCAGTAGATGATGCCGCTCTCGCCGGGGTGGTCGCGCAGATATTGGATGACAAAATCGTCCTTGCGGCGGGTGCGCTCGACCTGAAAGTAGAGGTTGGGCCGGTCAAAGCCGGTCACAAGTACCTTCGGGTCGTGGAGCCGCAGCGTGCAGACAATGTCGTCCTTGACCTCCCGCGTGGCCGTGGCCGTGAACGCCGACACGATGGGGCGGCGGGGCAGACTGTCGATGAAGTCGAGGATCTTTAAGTAGCTCGGGCGGAAATCCTGTCCCCACTGGCTGATGCAGTGTGCCTCATCCACCGTGACCATCGAGATGTCCGCCCCCGCGGCAAAGCTGCGGAACACCGGGCTTTCCAGGCGTTCGGGCGCGACGTAGACGAGCTTGTAGCTGCCCTCGGCGGCCAGGTCCAGCGCACGGGCGATCTGTGTCTCGGTCAGCGACGAGTTGATAAATGCCGCATGGATGCCCGCTGCGTTCAGCCCCTTGACCTGGTCCTGCATCAGCGAGATCAGCGGAGAGATGACGAGCGTCAACCCCGGCAGCAGCAGGGCAGGGACCTGATAGCAGAGCGACTTGCCCGCGCCGGTGGGCATGATGGCCAGCGCGTCCCGCCCGGCCAGAAGGGCGCTGACGATCTCCTCCTGCCCGGGGCGGAAGGAGTCGTAGCCGAAATATCGTTTTAACGCTTCACGCGGAGTCATGAAGGGCCTCCTGAACTTTTTCTTCCATTATACCACATCCGCACCCCTGCGGCCAGAGAAACGCGCACTTTACACCGCGCACCGTCTGCGGTATACTGGTAGCAAATCAAAAAACAGGAGCTGTCGCTATGATTCTGGATATTGTTGTGGACGTACAAAAGGACTTTATCACGGGTGCGCTGGCGAACCCCCAGGCACAGGCCAACGTGGCCCACCTGGCCGAGACCGTTAAGGCCCATGCCCGGGCCGGGCACTGGCTGTTCCTGACGCGGGACACCCACCCCGACAACTACCTTGCCACGCGGGAGGGACGCAACCTGCCTGTGGAGCACTGCATCGAGGGCGAGGACGGCTGGAACTTTGCGCCCGAGCTGGAGAACGCGCTGGACGGTACCGAGCCCGAGGTCTGCCACATCGTCAACAAGCCCACCTTCGGCAGCTATATGCTGCCGCGCGAGATCCTCGACGAGCTGATGGCCCACAACAAGGCCGTGGACGACATTGAAAAGATCGTCATCTACGGCTACTGCACCGACATCTGCGTCATCAGCAACGCCATGGTGCTGCGCGCGGCCTTCCCGGAGACGGAAATCGAAATCCTGTCCGACTGCTGCGCCGGGGTCACGCCCCAGTCCCACCAAACGGCGCTGGACGCCATGCGGGCGTGCCAGTTCACAATCGTATAAAGCGTATAAAGGCAAAATTGAAACCGACGCACTCTTGCGTTTCTCACCGCATTGTGCTATACTTTACACCGTAAAACTGAATACGACAGCAGGTGCCTTTTTATGCCGCCGTTCGGCGCATGGGAAAGGGTAAAAGGGAAGCGGGTGCAAATCCCGCACGATCTCGTCACTGTGATAAGGGAGCCTGCCGCCAGGGTGCATTTGCACCGGTCACTGGGTTTTGACCCGGGAAGGCGGCGGCAGGCGTTGAGCTTTCAGCCAGGAAACCTGCCTGCTGCCGGGTACGGGGGCGCACCGCCCCAGATCACGAGGAATTGGTTGTACCGCAAAGCACCTGCTTAAAATACGGGGTCTTTTGTGTTGCCATTCTGCACGCAAAAGACCTCGTTTTTTACGGGGTCAATTTCCGTGTGCCCTGCTGTTCTCTCCCGTACTGTCTCCCAGCTTTAAACAAGGAAAGGAAGTAAGAACACATGAGAAGGATCACCTACAAGAAAGCTGCCGCCGTCGCCATGGCCGCAGCACTGTCCGCCGCCCTGCTGGTCGGCTGCGGCAGCACCGCCGCGAGCACTGACAGCGCTGCCGCGAGCACCGTCGCCGACGAAAGCACTGCAGAAGATGCAGAAAAGACCGCAGACGAGGGAGATGCAGACGAAGTGGCCGCTAAGAACTGCGCCGATTTGATCGACGCCATCTACGTGCAGGAGCGCAGCGCCGACACCGATGCCCAGTGCGAGGCCGCTAAGGCTGCCTGGGATGCCCTGACCGACACCCAGAAGGAACTGGTCGAGGGCGAGAACGCAGACCCCGACTACTTTGGCCGCGACACCGGCGACGCCGGCAAGGACGACCCGCGCAATGCCGACGACATCGGCGAGAATGAGCTGCTGGTCGTCAGCTTCGGCACCTCCTTCAACGGCAGCCGCGCCGCTGACATCAAGGGCATCGAGGACGCCCTGCAGGCCGCCTACCCGGATTGGAGCGTCCGCCGTGCCTTCACCGCGCAGATCATCATCAACCACGTTCAGGCCCGCGACGGCGAGAAGATCGACAACATGGACCAGGCACTTGACCGTGCCGTTGCCAACGGCGTCAAGAATCTGGTTGTCCAGCCTACGCACCTGATGCACGGCGCCGAGTACGACGAGATGTGCGAGGCGGTTGAGCAGTACAGGGACAAGTTCGACAGCGTTGCCATTGCCGAACCCCTGCTGGGCGAGGTCGGCGAAGATGCCGCCGTCATCAACGCCGACAAGGAGGCCGTAGCCACCGCCATCACCGCCGAGGCCGTCAAGACCGCCGGGTATGACGACGCCGCTGCCGCCGCTGCGGACGGCACCGCCTTTGTCTTTATGGGCCACGGCACGTCCCACACCGCCAAGGTCAGCTACAGCCAGATGCAGACCGCAATGCAGACGCTGGGCTATGACAACGTCTTTATCGGCACCGTCGAGGGTGAGCCCGAGGACACCGCCTGCGATGCCGTTATCGAGAAGGTCAAGGAGGCCGGTTACACCAAGGTCATCCTGCGCCCGCTGATGGTCGTCGCCGGTGACCACGCCAACAACGACATGGCCGGTGCCGAGGACGATTCCTGGCTGAGCCAGTTCAACGCTGCCGACTGTTTTGAGAGCGTCGACACCCAGATCGCAGGTCTGGGCGAGATCGGCGACATCCAGCAGCTCTACGTTGACCATGCCGGGGCCGCCATCGATTCCCTGAACGGCTGAGAAAGACCCATTCTGCCCGGAGGGTAAGCTCCGGGCAGTTTTTTGGTTTTTGGGAAAGCATGGCAGGGGCCGGGCATGCCCGGCCTGCGTCCGATGTGATGCCCTGCCACGCCGTAGGGGCGGATTCCATATCCGCCCGCGCCGCCTCCCGCTAATGCCTGATAAATCTATATAGAATGAGGTAAGGAAAGCATGAAAAAGATCCAACTCGCATCCCTGACTCGCGCTGCCCTGCTGCTGGCGGGCTGCGGTGCGTCTGCAGCATCCACCGCCGAGAGCACGTCCGAGGCGGTCTCCACGGAAGAAACCGCCCCTGCCGCCACCGCGGCCCCGGCCCCTGCCGTCACGGAAGCCCAGGCCCCCGCTGCCGCGCTGCCGGACGGCGTTTACACCGCTAAGTTCAACACCGACAGCAGTATGTTCCACGCCAACGAAGCCGTGGACGGTATGGGCACGCTGACGGTGGAAAACGGCACGATGACCTTCCACGTCAGTCTGCAGTCCCAGAAAATCGTCAACATGTATCCGGGCATGGCCGCCGACGCCCCCGCCCACGAGAGCGACTGGCTGCAGCCTACCGTTGACACGGTGACCTACTCCGACGGCACCAGCGACGAAGTATACGGCTTTGACATCCCCGTTGCGGCTGTCGATGCCGATTTCCAGCTGGCCATTCTGGGCACCAAGGGCACCTGGTATGACCATACGGTCAGCGTCTCCGATGCCGAGCCTGCGGCAGAGGAGGCGGCTGCGGCAGCCGTCGAGATCCCCGCCGATGGCAGCTACACCTGCGCTGTGACGCTGGAGGGCGGCAGCGGGCGCGCCACCGTCGAAAGCCCCGCCGCGCTGACCGTGGCCGACGGCATTATGACCGCGACTATCGTCTGGAGCAGCCCGAACTATGACTATATGCTCGTCGACGGCGAAAAGTACCTGCCCGTCAACACCGACGGCAACTCGACGTTTGAGATCCCCGTTGCCGCGCTGGATACCGCGCTGGCCGTCACGGCGGACACCGTCGCCATGAGCACCCCGCACGAGATCGACTATACCCTGACCTTTGACAGCGCGACGCTGGCCGCCGAATGAGGCGCGCGGCAGCTTTTGCCCTGCCCGCCCTGCTGCTGGCAGGGTGCGCGGCTGCATCCCAGGCTCCCGCGCAAACGGACGCATTGACGATAGAAAACCGCTATCCGCTGGAGTATGCGAAGCAGTTCACGGTGGATGTGTGCGCGGGCGGCTATGACCTCATCACGATTGACGGCAGCCGCTATCTCGTCGTGCCGGAGGGGGCCGCTGCGCCCGCCAATCTGGACGCAGACATCACCGTTTTGCAGCAGCCTATCCGTAATATCTACCTTGTGTCGTCGTCCGCGATGGACCCCATCATCAGCATTGGCGGGCTGGGGGCTGTGGCGCTGTCCGGCACGCAGGCCGAAAACTGGTACCTCGACGCGGCCCGCACCGCCATGGAGCAGGGCGAGATCGCCTACGCGGGCAAGTACAGCGCGCCCGATTACGAGACGATCCTGTCTGCCGACTGCGGCCTTGCCATCGAGAACACAATGATCTACCACACGCCCGAGGTGAAGGAGCAGCTCGAAAAATTCGGCGTGCCGGTCCTCGTCGAGCGCTCGAGCTACGAGAGTGACCCGCTGGCCCGGATGGAATGGGTCAAGCTGTACGGCATCCTGCTGGGCAGAACCGAGGAGGCCGAGCGCATTTTTGACGACGCTGTGCAGCGCATTGCACCGCTGCTGGACGAGAAACCCACCGGCAAGACTGCGGCGTTCTTCTCCATCACCTCAAACAATCTCGCCACGGTGCGCAAGGGCGGCGATTACGTCGCCAAGATGATCGGGTTGGCGGGCGGCAGCTACGTCTTTGCCGACCTGACCGACAGCGGCAACAATCTGGCGACTGTCAATATCTCGCTCGAGGATTTCTACGCCGGGGCGCGTGACGCCGATGTGCTGTTCTACAACAGCACGATTGAGGGTGAGCTGCGCACAATGGATGAGCTGCTCGCCAAATGTCCGATGCTGGCGGACTTCAAGGCCGTGCAAAGCGGCAGCGTCTGGTGTACGTCGCAGAGCCTTTTCCAGCAGAGCATGGAGCTGCCGGAGCTGATCCTGGATATGAACAGGGTGTTCACCGAGGATGACCCGGACGACAGTGAATTGACATTTTTAACGAAGCTGCACTGAAAATTTAACGCGGCGGCAAAAACGGGCGCACAAAACCGTGGCGCATCCGTAGGGTCGGATTCCATATCCGCCCGCACCATTGCCGCCCGCCGCAAAGGGAACCACGCATGCACACCTCCAAACGCATGACAATTGCATACCTCGCCATGGCGGCGGCCCTGCTGGCGCTGTTTGCGCTCAACCTGTTCTGGGGCAGCGTTGCGCTCTCCCCGGCGGACATCGCGGCGGCCCTGCTGGGCCGCGGCACAAACGCGCTGGCGGCCAACATCCTGCTGCAGCTGCGCCTGCCGCGCGCCGTCATGGTCGTGCTGCTGGGGGCGGCGCTCTCGGTGGCCGGGTATCTGCTGCAAACGTTTTTTGCCAACCCGATTGCCGGGCCGTTCGTCATGGGCATTTCCAGCGGGGCCAAGCTGGCCGTGGCGCTGACGATGGTCGTCTTTTTGAACCGCGGTCTGCTCACCGGCTCACTGACGTTGATTCTGGCGGCGTTTGCCGGGGCCATGGCGGCCATGCTGTTTGTGCTGGCCGTGGCGCACCGCGTGCAGAAGATGAGCATTTTGGTTATCTGCGGCGTCATGATCGGCTACATCTGCTCGGCCGTCACCGATATTGTCGTCGCCTTCGCGCAGGATTCCAACATCGTCAACCTGCACAACTGGTCGATGGGCAGCTTCTCCGGCATGACCTGGGGCAATGTCGCCACGGCGGCGACCATCGTTCTGCCCTGCCTGGCCGCCGCGTTTTTGCTCTCCAAGCCGATGGCTGCCTACCAGCTGGGCGAAAGCTACGCCGCCAGCGTCGGCGTGCCGGTGCAGGCGTTTTCCGTGGTGCTTGTGCTGCTGTCAAGCCTGCTGGCGGCCTGCGTCACGGCGTTTGCCGGACCGATCTCCTTTGTCGGCATTGCGGTGCCGCATCTGGTAAAACATACGCTGGGCAGTGCAAAACCGCTGCGGGTGCTGCCGGGCTGCGCACTGGGCGGCGCGGCATTCTGCCTGCTGTGCGACCTGATCGCCCGCAGCCTGTTTGCACCCACCGAGCTGTCCATCAGCTCGGTCACAGCGGTGTTCGGTGCGCCGGTGGTCATCTGGCTGCTTGTGCGCCGCCACAGCGGGGAGGGCACGGTATGAGCTGTTGTGAAACGCAAAATCTCGCCGTCGGCTACGGTGCGCCGCTGCTGCGGGACATTGCCCTGCACGCCGAGCGCGGCAAAATTCTGGCGCTCATCGGTCCGAACGGTGCGGGCAAATCCACTCTTTTAAAAACGCTGGCCGGGCAGCTGGCGGCGCAGGGCGGCGCGGTGCTGCTGGACGGGCAAGACCTGACGGCCTACACCCCTAACGCCCGGGCGCGCAAGCTGGCGCTGATGCTGCCCCACACGGCCCGCACCGAGCTGACGTCCTGCTTTGAGGTCGCCGCCGCCGGGCGCTACCCCTACACCGGGCGGCTGGGCATTTTGTCCGATGCCGACAGGCAGCAGGTGCACGACGCTCTGTGCCTTGTCCGGGCGGAGGAGCTGGAGGACCGCGATTTTGCCAGGATTAGCGACGGCCAGCGCCAGCGCGTGCTGCTGGCCCGCGCGGTCTGCCAGCAGCCGGAGATTTTGCTTCTGGACGAGCCAACGTCGTTTTTGGACGTAAAGGGCAAGGCAGAGCTCATGGACATCCTGCAAGTGCTGGCACATGAGAAGAATGTGGCTGTCATCGTGACGCTGCATGAGCTGGAGCTGGCCCAAAGGCTGGCCGATGCCGTTGTCTGCGTTGCGCCGTCAGGCGTGTCCGCTGTGCTGGCACCGCAGGACGCCTTTGCACAGGACAATATCTGTGCGCTGTTTGGACTGAGCACCGACCAATACGCGGTGCTGTTTGCCGGGAGCGGCGCAAAGCCGAAGCCCCAATTTGAGCACTACATCCGCAGCGGGCAGCGTTTACTGCGCTGCGGCTATACCACCGGCACCTGCGCGGCGCTGGGGGCGGCGGGCGCGGCGCGGCTGCTGCTGACCGGCCACGTGCCGGAAAGCGTTGGTCTGCGCACGCCCAAGGGCATCGTCGTGGAGGTCGCACCGCAGTTCTGCCGCCTGACGGCAGACGGGGCCGCGTGCGCCATCGTCAAGGATGGCGGCGACGACATCGACGCCACGACGGGGCTGCCGGTCATTGCCGCGGTCACACTGCTGCCCGACGCGCCGCGCACCGTTACGATTGACGGCGGGGCGGGGGTGGGCCGTGTGACAAAGCCCGGCCTCGACCAGCCCGTCGGCGCGGCGGCCATCAACCGTGTGCCGCGGCAGATGATAACCGAGGCGCTTTTGCGGGAGGCGGACGCCGTCGGCTACGGCGGCGGGTTCGCGGTGGTCATCTCCATCGAAGGCGGCGAGGCGGCGGCCAAGCGCACCTTCAACCCGCATCTGGGGGTCGAGGGCGGCCTGTCGGTGCTGGGCACCAGCGGCATTGTGGAGCCGATGAGCCAGCAGGCGCTTCTGGATACGCTGCAAATCGAAATCCACCAGGCAGCGTTGAAAAGCCGTCGCCTGATTTTAGCCCCCGGCAACTACGGGCTGGACTACCTGGCCGCCAACTACCCCGCGCTGCACGAGATCCCTGTCGTAAAAATCTCAAATTTCATCGGCGAGGCGCTGGATATGGCAGCGGCGGAGCACTTCGCGGAGGTGCTGCTCGTCGGGCATGTGGGCAAGCTCGTCAAGCTGGCGGGCGGCATCATGAATACCCACTCCCGCTGTGCCGACTGCCGTACTGAGCTGTTCTGCGCCCATGCGGCGCTCTGCGGCGCGGACGCGGCGACCTGCCGCGCCCTGATGGACGCCGCCACGACAGACGCCTGTCTGGACATTCTGGACGCCGCGCAGCTGCGGGAGCCGGTCATGGCCAGCCTGCTCACCGCGATCCAGACGCATCTGGACCGCCGTGCGGCGGGGGCGTTCAAGGTCGGCGCGGTGCTGTTCTCAAACCGGAACGGCCCGCTGGGACAGACAAAAACTGCCGATACACTGTTGAAATTGTGGAAGGAAGCCTGACATGGTACATTTTGTGGGGGCCGGTCCCGGCGCACCGGACCTGATTACCCGGCGCGGCGCGGCCCTGCTGCAAACGGCGGACTGCATCATCTACGCGGGCAGCCTGGTGAACCCGGCGCTGCTGGGGCTGGCGGGGCCGGACTGCGCCATCTATAACAGCGCCGAAATGACGCTGGAGCAGGTGCTTGCCGTCATGAAAGAAAACGAAGCAGCGCACAAAACCACCGTGCGCCTGCACACGGGTGACCCTTGCCTGTACGGCGCGATCCGGGAACAGATGGACGCGCTGGACGCCATGGGGATCGCCTACGACGATACGCCCGGCGTGTCGAGCTTCTGCGGTGCGGCGGCGGCGCTGAACGCCGAGTACACGCTGCCCGGCGTCAGCCAGACCGTCATCATCACCCGCATGGAGGGCCGTACCCCTGTGCCCGAAGGTGAGCGGCTGGCCGCGCTGGCCGCCCACGGGGCGACGATGGTCATTTTCCTCTCCATCGGCCTGATCGACAGGGTGCAGGACGCGCTTCTGCAGGGCGCGTACACCGCCGCGACCCCTTCCGCCGTTGTCTACAAGGCAACGTGGCCGGAACAGAAAATTGTACATTGCACCGTCGGAACGCTGGCCGAAAGCACCCGCGCGGCGGGCATCACCAAGACGGCGCTCATCGTCGTCGGGGACTTTTTGGCCGCACAATATGACCGCAGCAAGCTGTACGACCCGGCGTTCACAACGGAGTTCCGAAGGGGGACGGACCGATGACCTGCGCGTACATTGCGTTCACGGCGCGGGGACTGGCGCTGGCGCAGCAGCTGGCGGCAGCCTGCCCCGGCAGCGTGGCCCGCGGCGGTGCGGACGGTGTCCGCCTGACCGATTGGACCGCTGCGCAGTTTGCACAAAGCGACGCACTGATTTTTGTAGGAGCTGCCGGGATCGCGGTGCGGGCCATCGCGCCACACTGCCGCAGCAAGGCTGCAGACCCCGCCGTCGTTGTGCTGGATGAGGGTGGGCGGTTCGCCATTCCGCTGCTGTCGGGGCATCTGGGCGGCGCAAACGAGCGGGCGCAGCGGCTGGCGGCGGTCTGCCATGCCGTGCCGGTCATCACGACGGCCACCGACGGACGCGGCGTTTTTGCCGTGGACGAGTGGGCCAAGCGCCAGAACTGTGCCGTGGCCGAGCCGGAGCGCATCCGCTACGTGAGCGGGGCACTGCTGGCCGGGCAGAGCGTTTGCTATGCCGCTGACTGGGCTGTTTCCGGCACGCTGCCCGCGGGTGTGGAGCCTGTCGCCGCCGCTGACCGCGCAGATTTTGCGCTGACGCTGACCCCGACGGGTGAGGCGCTGCACCTGATTCCCCGCATTGCGGTGTTGGGTGTCGGCTGTAAGCGCGGTACGACGGCGGAAAAGTTGGAAACAGCCTTTGCGGCCTTCTGCGCGGAGCACCATTTTGCCCCGCAGGGCATTGTCCGCGCCGCCAGCATTGACTTGAAAAAGGATGAGCCGGGTCTGGCGGCGTTCTGCCGGGCGCACAGCTGGAAGATGGAATTTTATACCGCCGCTGCCCTGCGCACGGCTCAAGGCCGCTTTACGTCCTCCGGCTTTGTGCAGAGCATCACGGGCGTGGACAATGTCTGTGAACGCGCGGCGGTGCTGGCTGCAGACGGGGTGCTGTTCATCCCGAAGTGGGCGCGGGACGGCGTGACCCTTGCCGTGGCGCTGGCCCCCTTTGCCCCGGATTGGAGATGGAAAAATGATGAACCGTAGTCTTGTGTATGTGGTGGGCCTCGGCCCGGGCGGTGCGCAGTATTTGACCGCCCAGGCGCAGACTGCCCTGCAGACCGCCGACGTGCTGTGCGGCTACACGGTCTACATCGACCTTGTGCGCCCGCTTTACCCGGATAAAGAGGTCTACGCTACCGGCATGACGCGGGAGCTTGACCGCTGCCGTTGGGCGCTGGAAACGGCAAAGGGCGGCAAGACGGTGGCGCTCGTCTGCTCCGGCGACGCCGGGGTCTACGGCATGGCCAGCCCGCTGTTGGAGCTGGCGGAGCACTGCCCGGAGGTAGAGGTCGAGATCGTGCCCGGCCTGACCGCTGCTTTGAGCGGGGCCGCGGTGCTGGGTGCGCCGTTGGCACATGATTTTTGCGTGATTTCGCTGTCGGACCGGCTGACGCCGTGGGCCGTCATTGAAAAGCGGCTGGCCTGCGCCGCGGCGGGGGATTTCTGTCTGGCGCTCTACAACCCGTCGTCCAAAGGCCGCGCCGACTACCTGCAAAAGGCCGTTCGCATTCTGCGGGACAACGGCAAGGGCCCGGACACGGTCTGCGGGCTGGTGCGCTGCATTGGCCGGGACGGCCAGACCGCACGGCTGCTGACGCTGGCCGAGCTGGAGGATACCGCCGTGGATATGTTCACAACGGTCTTTGTCGGCAACGCTGCAACGCAGATTTTACATGGCAGAATGGTTACGCCAAGGGGGTATCGCGGCGTATGAATGTGGTGGTTTTCAGCGGTACAACGGAGGGGCGCAGTTTCTCCCGCGCGCTGGCTGCGCTCGGCGCGGCGGTCACGGTCTGTGTGGCGACAGAGCTGGGGGCCGAGGAACAGGGCTGTACCGACGGCATCACGGTGCGCACCGGGCGGCTGGACGCCGAAGGAATGACGGCGCTGCTGCGCGGTGCGGCGCTCTGCGTTGACGCGACCCACCCGTATGCCGCCGAGGCAACGCGCAATATCCGTGCGGCGGCAGCGGCAGCGGGCGTTGAATATCACCGTCTGCTGCGCCCCGCCAGCCCCCTGCCCGCGGGCAGTGTGGTGCTGGCCGATGCCGCCCGGGCCGCCGCGTATCTGGCAGACAGACCGGGGCGCGTCCTGCTGGCGACGGGTGCCAAGGAGCTGCCCGCCTTCGCAGCGCTCGACCCGGCGCGGCTCTACCCGCGCGTTCTGCCGACGCTGGCAGGTATCGCAGCATGCGAGGCAGCGGGCATTCCGCACCGCAATATCCTTGCGATGCAGGGGCCTTTTACGAAAGAATTAAATGCGGCGCTGCTGCACCAGTTCCATATCGACTATATGGTCACGAAGGACGGCGGCGCGGCGGGCGGCTTTGCCGAAAAGGCCGAGGCCGCCGCCCGGTGCGGCGTGCAGCTCATTGTGCTGCGCCGCCCGGACGACGCGGGCGAGACCGCTGACACAATTTTACAGCGATGCAGGGAGCTTTTATGAAGATCACATTGGTGGGCATGGGCAGCGGAGCGCCCGGCAGCCTGACAGCGGCGGGGCAGGAGGCACTGCGCGGAGCGGAGCTGATCATCGGCGCGCGCCGCCTGCTGGAAAACCTGCCCGAGGGCTGCACGGCAAACCGCGCAGCCCTCTATAAAACGGACGAAATTTGCGCATTGCTGCGGCAGACAGATTGCGCGGAGGCCGCGGTGGTTTTCAGCGGCGACACGGGTTTCTACTCCGGCGCGGCGGCGCTCTGCCGCGCATTGGACGACGCGGGTCTGCCGTACACGGTGCTGCCCGGCGTTTCCAGCGTGCAATTATTGGCCGCGGCGCTGGGCCGCCCGTGGGAGGGCTGGCGGCTCGTCTCCGCCCACGGCTGTGCCTGTGACCCGGTGGCCGCCTGCCGCGCAGGCGGGACAACCTTTTTCCTGACCGGCGGCAGCGAGACCCCCGCGACGCTCTGCCAACAGCTGGCGGCTGCCGGGCTGGGCGACGCTGCGGCCACGGTGGGGGAGAACCTCGGCGCGCCGTCCCAGCGGCTTGTGACCGGCACGGCGCAGGAGCTGGCCGCACAGCGCTTTGCACCGCTCAGTGTCCTGCTTGTGGAAAATGTGCCCGCGCCCCTGCGCCGCACGCCCGGCCTGCCCGATGCAGCGTTCATCCGCGGCAAAACGCCGATGACCAAGCAGGAGGTCCGCGCTGCCGCGCTGGCCAAGCTGGCTGTGCGCCCCACAGATACCCTCTGGGATGTGGGCGCGGGCACCGGCAGCGTCAGTGTGGAGCTGGCGCTGGCCGCCCCTGCGGGCCGGGTCTACGCTGTAGAATGTGACGCGGAAGCCTGTGACCTTATCCGTCAGAACCGCGCAAAATTTGCGGTGCAAAATCTGCGCCTTACCGAGGGCTTCGCCCCCGCCGCACTGGCAGACTGGCCCGCGCCGGACGCTGTTTTTATCGGCGGCAGCAAGGGCAGTCTGCGGGCTGTCGTCGATGCCGCGCTGGCCGCGAACCCCGATGCACGGCTCTGTATCAGCGCCATTGCGCTGGAAACCTTACAGGAGGCCGTTGCGGCCCTGACGGCCCACGGCCTGACCGCCCAGGTCACACAAATCGCAGTCAGCCGCAGTCGGGCGGCGGGCAGCCTGCACCTGCTCATGGCGAACAACCCGGTTTTCTTGATCGCGAGGGAGTAAAAATGCTGCAATTGGTTCTGGCTGCACCCCGCTCCGGCAGCGGAAAAACAACGGCAGCCTGTGCGCTGCTGGCGGCGCTGACTGCCCGCGGGCTGACCCCCTGCGCGTTCAAGTCGGGGCCGGATTACATTGACCCGATGTTCCACCGCGCGGTGCTGGGCGTCGAAAGCCACAATCTCGACCTGTTTTTCTCTGCACCGCAGACCGCCCGCGCACTCTACGCCCGGCACGCGGCGGGGCACGGAGCGGCAGTCGTCGAGGGGGCCATGGGCTACTACGACGGCCTTGGCGGCGTGACCGACACGGCCAGCGCGTGGCAGCTGGCCGATACGCTGGACCTGCCCGCACTGCTCGTTGTGCGGCCCAAGGGGGCAAGCCTGACGCTGGCGGCGGAGCTGCGCGGGCTGACGGCGTTCCGCACACCGCACCATATCGCGGGGATTTTGCTCAATGATTGTACGCAAGGATTGTGCGCTCTGCTGAAGCCGATGCTCGAAAAAGAGACCGGTCTGCCCGTGGTCGGCTGCCTGCCGCCGCTGCCCGAGGCCGCGATAGAAAGCCGCCACCTCGGTCTGAAAACCGCCGCCGAGATCGACGATCTGCAGCGCAAGATACAGCTCTTATCCGATGCCGCGCAGCAAACCATCGACTGGCCGCTGCTGCACACCCTGTTTGACCGCCCCGCGCCTGCCGCTGTGCCGTGCACGGTGCCCCCGCCGCGGGTGCGCCTTGCCGTGGCAAGGGACGCCGCGTTCTGCTTTACCTACGCCGAAACGCTGGAGGCACTGCGGGAAAACGGCGCGGAGCTGTGCTTTTTCAGCCCGCTGGCCGACACGGCTCTGCCGGATAACATCGGCGGGCTTTACCTGCCGGGCGGCTACCCCGAGCTGTACGCCGCCCGGCTGGCCGCGAACGCCCCCCTGCGCACCGCCGTAAAAAGCGCCGTGCAGGGCGGCCTGCCCACCGTGGCCGAGTGCGGCGGCTTTTTGTACCTGGGCCGGACATTGCAGGACGCCGACGGCACGCCCCACCCGATGGCGGGCGTGCTGCCCGGGCAGGGCTTCAAGGTCGGGCGGCTTGTGCGGTTCGGCTACGCCCGCCTGACCGCCCGCGCCGACAGTATGCTGTTCCGCGCGGGGGAGACCCTGCCCGTCCACGAGTTCCATCACTGGGACTCCACCGAAAACGGCGATGCGTTCACCGCTGCCAAGGCAAATGGGCGGCAGTGGGCGTGCGGCTTTGCCAATGCACATCTCTACGCGGGTTTTCCGCATCTCTACTGGGCAGGTACGCCGCTGCCGAAGCGCTTTGCGGCTGCAGCCGAACATTATATAAAGGAAACATCATGACCGAAAACGAACTGAAAAACCTGCTTGCAGCCGTTACCCCGCCGGACGAGGCCGCCCGCGCCGCAGCCCACGCCCACTGGGCTGCGCTGGCAAAGCCCCTGGGCGGACTGGGTCGGCTGGAAGCCATGGTCGAGGACGCCGCCGCGCTGACCGGCGACCCCGTGCCGGATGTCAGCCGCCGCGCGGTGCTGGTGCTCTGCGCGGACAACGGCGTTGTGGCGCAGGGCGTCAGCCAGACCGATGCCTCCGTGACCCGCGCCGTGCTCGAAAACCTGACCGCCCGCCGCACCAGCGTCTGCCGCATGGCCGCTGCGGCCCACTGCGACGTCGTGCCCGTCGATATGGGCATTGCGGGCGCACCCGTTCCCGGCGCGGCGGACTGCCGCATTGCTGCGGGCACGGCTGACTTTACCACCGGCCCGGCTATGACCCGCGCACAGGCCGTGCAGGCCATCGCCGCGGGCATCGCGCTGGTGCGCGCGCAGAAGCAGAACGGCGCACAGCTGCTGGCGACGGGGGAAATGGGCATCGGCAACACAACGACGTCCAGCGCCGTGGCCAGCGTGCTGCTGGGCCGCCCTGTGGCCGAGATGACCGGGCGCGGCGCGGGACTTTCCGACGCCGGACTGCAGCGCAAAATAGATGCGATTGAACGCGGCATTGCCCGCAACCACCCCGACGCCGCGGACCCGCTGGGGGTGCTGGCGGCGCTGGGCGGCTTTGATATTGCCGGGCTGTGCGGCGTGTTTCTGGGCGGTGCGCTCGAAAGGCTGCCCATCGTGATGGACGGATTCATCAGCGGCGTGGCGGCGCTGTGCGCGGTGCGGCTCTGCCCCGCGGCGGAAAAGGCCATTTTCGCCAGCCATGTATCCAGCGAGCCAGCCGCACATATTGTGCTGGACGCGCTGTGCAAAAAACCGCTTATCACCGCAGAGCTGCATCTGGGCGAGGGCACGGGCGCGGTGGCCAGCCTGCCGCTGTGGGATATGGCGCTGGCCGTCTACAACGGCTGCTACTCGTTTGCGGAGGGCGGCATCACGCCGTACACCCCGCAGTGCTGACGCTGGTCATCGGCGGCGCGGCCAGCGGCAAAAGCGCCTATGCGGAGTCACTCTGCCTGCGTGCACCGCTGCCGCGCACCTATCTGGCGACGATGCAGGTATGGGACGCCGAGTGTGCCGCCCGCGTGGCGAAGCACCGCGCCATGCGGGCCGAAAAGCAGTTCACCACGGTAGAGTGCCCGCTGCACCTGGACCGCGTGGCCCTGCCCCGGCGCGGCACCGTGCTGCTGGAGGACCTGGGCAACCTGGCCGCCAATGAGCTGTATGACCCCGACGGTGCAGGAACGGAAACCGCGGCGGCGATCCTGCGGGGCATTGACAAGATGCTGCTGCAATGTGATAATCTGATTGTGGTTTCCAACGAGGTGTTCAGCGGTGGGGCAGACTATGCGGGCGATACGGACCGCTATCTGCGCGCACTGGCCGCCGTCAACAACGCTGCGGCGGCGCGCGCAGACCGCGTGGTGCGCGTTGTCTGCGGCATCCCCGTCTATTACAAAGGAAGTGAAGGTCCGTGACAGCTTTACAGACGATTGCGGTGGCGTTCGCCATGTTCTCGGCCCTGCCGATGCCGCAGTTCGACTGGAACGAAAAAAATATGCGATACGCGCTCTGCGCCTTCCCGCTGGTGGGGGTGGTGTGCGGCACACTGTGGTGCGTCTGCGGCGTGCTGCCGCTGCCTGCGGCGGCCCACGCGGCGGGGTTCTGCCTTGTGCCGGTCTGGGTCACGGGCGGCATCCATCTGGACGGTTACGCCGACACCTGTGACGCACTTTCAAGCTACGGCGATACCGCGAAGAAGCTGGAAATTTTAAAGGACCCCCACTGCGGCGCGTTCGCGGTCATTCGGCTGTGCAGCTACTTTGCGGCGTATTTTGCGCTGTGCGGCTGTGTGGCGTTCACCCCGCGGGTCGGCGTGCTCTGGACGCTGGCGCTGGTGGGGGAGCGGGCGCTGTCCGGGCTGGCCGTGGCGGCGTTCCCGCTGGCGAAAAACACCGGCCTTGCCCACACCTTTGCCACGGCGGCGGACCGCGTCCGCGTGCGGCAGGTGCTGGCCGCGCTCTGCGCCATGCTGGCCGTGGGGCTGACTGCACTGGGCGGCTGGGCGTTGGTGCTGGCCGCAGGCTGCACTTTTGCGCGGTACTACGTTGTTGCCAAAAAACAGTTTGGCGGTGTGACCGGTGATCTGGCCGGGTGGTTCCTGCAAAAATGCGAGATCTGGATGCTGGCGGCGCTGGCCGCCTGCCAATGGCTGGGGGTGCTGTAAATGGTGTTTGTGACAGGACCGCTCTGCAGCGGCAAGCGCACCTTCGCGAAAAAGCTCGGCGGGCGGCAGGTGTACGACGTGCAGAATTTGGCCACCGACGCCGCCGATTTGAACCGGCTGGCCGACGAGCTGGCAGTTTATGATGTTGTGACCGCGGCGGAGGTCGGCGGCGGCGTTGTGCCGATTGACCCCGCCGCGCGTGCCGCGCGGGAGGCGGCGGGCCGGCTGGCCGGGCTGCTGGCCGCGCGGGCGGACTGCGTTGTGCAGATGTTTTGCGGTCTGCCGACGATTTTGAAAGGAGAACTTCCGAAATGCTGATTTATTTACTGCGCCACGGCCTGACCGAGTACAACGCCCAGAAGCGCTATCAGGGTCAGCGGGACATCCCGCTCTCGCCCGAGGGGCTGGCCCAGCTGCGCCGGGCTGATATTGACCCGAAGGTTGTCTATATTTCCACGCTGCAGCGTACAAGGCAGACGGCGGAGGTGCTGTTCCCGGACGCGGTGCTCGTGCCCGTGGACGGGCTGAAGGAGATGTGCTTCGGCAGCTTTGAAGGCCGCAATTATATTGAGATGGAGCACGACCCCGACTATCAGGCGTGGGTCGCCGCCAACTGCGAGAGCAGCTGCCCCGACGGTGAGCGCAAGGATGATTTCAGCGACCGCGTATGCCGCACGTTTGCGGCGCTGGTGGACAAGGCGCTGGCCGACGGCGAGGAAATGTTGGTGATCCTGGCCCACGGCGGCACCCAGATGGCCGCGTTGGAGCGCTACGGCGTGCCGCGCCGCAGCTATTACCGGTGGTGCGGCCCCAACGCGGGCGGCTATGTGCTGGACGCCCGCGACTGGGCGGCGCGGCATGAGCTGCGTTTGGTCAAGACCGTGCAGTACACGAAGGAGAGCACATGCTGAGCTTTTGGGCGGTGCTGGGCGGCTTTTTGCTGGACGCTCTGTTTGGCGACCCGGCGTGGCTGCCGCATCCGGTGGTGCTCATGGGCCGGTGCATCTCGGCGCTGGAAAAGCACCTGCGCATCGCACTGCCCAAAACGCCGCGGGGTGAGCTGGCCGGCGGGGCCGCGGTGGCCGCGGTGCTGCCGCTGGGCACGCTGGCCGTTACCGGGCTTGCCTGCTGGGCCGCGGCAAGGCTCCATCCGGCGCTGGGGCTGGCGCTGCAAATGCTCTGGTGCGGCCAGGCGCTGGCAGCCAAGGGTCTTGCACAGGAGAGCCGCAATGTGTACAAGGAACTGGCAAAGGGCGACCTGCCCGCGGCCCGCAGGGCCGTGGCCCGCATCGTGGGCCGTGACACGCAAAACCTGACCGCCGCGGGCGTGACCAGAGCCGCCGTGGAGACCGTGGCCGAGAACGCCAGCGACGGCGTCATTGCGCCGCTTTTGTATATGCTCCTTGGCGGGGCGCCGCTGGCGCTGACCTACAAGGCCATCAACACGATGGACAGCATGCTCGGCTACAAAAACGAAAAATATCTTTATTTCGGGCGCTGTGCCGCCAAATTGGACGATGCCGCCAACTGGCTGCCCAGCCGCCTGGCCGCGCTGCTCTGGGTGGCTGCGGCGGCGCTGACGGGCAACAGCGCCCGCGGGGCGTGGCGCATCTGGCGGCGGGACCGCCGCCGCCACGCCAGCCCCAACAGCGCCCAGACCGAGAGCGCCTGCGCCGGGGCACTGGGCGTGCAGCTGGCGGGCCCGGCCTATTACTTTGGCGAATATTACGATAAGCCGACAATTGGCGACCCGCTGCGGGAGATCGAGCCGCGGGACATCCTGCGTGCCAACCGCATGATGTACGCCGAGAGCCTGCTGGCCCTTGTGCTGGGGCTGGCCGTGCGGCTGATGCTTGTCTTGTGAGGGAATGCGGAATGGAACTGGTACACGGCGGCGACTGGGCGGGCTATCGGGCCGAGTTTGGCCGGGACGCGCTGGATTTTTCGGCCAACGTCAGCCCGCTGGGGCTGCCCGCGGGCGTGGCGGCGGCCATCACAGCGGCACTGCCCATGGCGGATCGCTACCCGGACCCGCTCTGCCGGGCACTGCGCACTAAGCTGGCCGCGGCAGAGGGTGTGGATACTGCGCAAATTTTGTGCGGCAACGGTGCGGCGGATCTGATCTACCGCCTGGCATTGGCCCTGCGCCCGCGGCGCGCATTGCTGCCCGCGCCGACCTTTGCCGAGTACGCTGCTGCGCTGGAGACGGTGGATTGTGACGTACAGCGGTTTCTTTTGCGGGAGGAAAACGACTTTGCCGTGACGGACGGCTTTGCAGACGCCATCGACGACAGCACCGATGCAGTGTTCCTCTGCCAGCCCAACAACCCCACCGGGCAGGTCACGCCGCTCGTTATGGTGCAAAAGCTGCTGCGCCGCTGTGCCGACTGTGGCGCGGTACTGGTCGTGGATGAGTGCTTCCTCGACTTCCTCGCCGCGCGGGATGCCCTGACAGCTAAGACGGTTTTGCGCGATGCACCGAACCTTATAATCTTATAGGCGTTCACCAAGCTCTACGCTATGGCCGGGGTGCGGCTGGGCTATGCGCTGTGCAGCGACGCGGCGCTGCTGGACAAAATGCGCGCGGCGGGCCAGCCGTGGGCCGTGTCCGGTCTGGCACAGGCCGCAGGGCTGGCCGCACTGGAGGAGACCGCCTATGCCGACAGCGTGCGCACACTCATTGCCGACCAGCGCCCAAGGATGGCTGCGGGACTGCGGGCACTGGGGCTGCGGGGCGTGGACGGACAGGCCAACTACCTGCTGTTCCGCGCACCGGCGGACTTTGGGGCAAAGCTGCGCCGTCACGGTGCGGTGGTGCGAGGCTGCGGCAACTACCCGGGGCTGGACGAGACGTGGTACCGCACCGCTGTGCGCACCCAAAAAGAAAACGAACAGCTGTTGAAAATTATGCGGGAGGTGCTGGCATGAGCCGGGCAGGGTGCATCATGGTGCAGGGGACGATGAGCGGCGCGGGCAAAAGCCTGCTGTGCGCGGCGCTCTGCCGCATTTTTGCGCAGGACGGCTACAAAACCGCGCCGTTCAAAAGCCAGAACATGGCGCTGAACAGCTTTGTGACCCGGGACGGCCTCGAAATGGGCCGCGCACAGGTCGTGCAGGCGCAGGCCGCGGGCGTCGAGCCCGATGTGCGGATGAACCCGATCCTGCTCAAGCCGAGCAGCGATGTGGGCAGCCAGGTCATCGTGAACGGCGAGGTCCGCGGCGATATGCCCGCAAAGGAATATTTCCGCCGCAAAAAGTCGCTGATTCCCGATATTCTGCGTGCCTACGACAGCCTTGCCGATGAATTTGACATCATCGTCATCGAGGGCGCGGGCAGTCCCGCCGAGATCAACCTGAAGGCGGACGACATTGTCAACATGGGGCTGGCAAAGCTCGTGGACGCGCCGGTTCTGCTGGCGGGCGACATTGACCGCGGCGGCGTCTTTGCGCAGCTGTACGGCACGGTGGCGCTGCTGGAGCCGGACGAGCGCGCGCGTATACGCGGGCTTATCATCAATAAATTCCGCGGCGACGTAGAAATTCTGCGCCCCGGGCTGGCGATGCTGGAGGAAAAAACGCAGCTGCCGGTGTTGGGCGTCGTGCCGTACCTGCGGGTGGACATCGAGGACGAGGACTCGCTTGCGCCGCGGTTGCAAAGCAAAAGCGCGGTCAAGCCGCTGGACGCAGCTGTTTTAAAATTGCCGCATATTTCCAATTTTACCGATTTTATGCCGCTGGAACAGCACCCGCTTTTGGGTGTGCGGTACGTGCAGTCCGTGCGGGAGCTGGGCGCGCCGGATCTGGTCATTCTGCCCGGCACCAAAAACACGGTGAACGACCTGTTGTGGCTGCGCCAGTCCGGGCTGGAGGCCGCTGTGCTCAAGCTGGCAGCAGGCGGCACGCCGGTGCTGGGCGTCTGCGGCGGCTATCAGCTGCTGGGCGAGACGCTCGACGACAGTCAGGGCACCGAGAGCGGCCATCCGCAGACGCTGCGCGGGCTGGGCCTGCTGCCGACGCGGACGGTCTTTACCGCCGAAAAGCGCCGCGCACAGGTCACGGCGACGGCTGCCGCGCCCTTTGCCGGGGCTGCGCTGACCGGATATGAAATTCACACGGGCCGCACCGCGGTGAACGGCGCTCCGTTCTGCCGCTATGCCGACGGCACACCGGAGGGCTGCGTGCAAAACGCCGTGTTCGGCACCTACCTGCACGGCCTGTTTGACAGCGGCGAATTGACGGAGCAGCTGGCCGCGTACCTCTGCCGCCGCAAGGGAATCGCGCCGGAGACCGCCGCGCCGCTTGCGATGGCCGACTACCGCACACAGCAGCTGGACCTGCTGGCCGACGGTGTGCGCAGTGCGCTGGACATGGACGCCGTCTACGCGGCCATGGGTCTGCACAACCCCAGAGGAGGAAAAAAATGACACCGCAGCATCATCTGCCCGCCGATATTGAGCGCACGAGCATGGGCATTATCACGGCGGAGCTGGCCGTGCGCGGGCTTACGGTTCCGCCCGAAAACGCCGCCGTGGTCAAGCGCGTTATTCACACGACAGCGGATTTTGACTACGCCGAGAACCTGCGCTTCACACCCGGCGCGGCGGCGGCGGGCGTCGCGGCCATGCGTGCCGGGGCAGTGGTCATCACCGACACCAACATGGCGCTGGCGGGCATCACAAAGCCAGGTCTGGCCAAATTGGGCGGGCAGGCACTCTGCTTTATGGCCGACCCCGCTGTCGCCGCTGCTGCGAAGGCGGCGGGCTCGCCCCGGGCCGCCGCCGCCATGCACAGGGCCGCGCGGGAGTACCCCGGCGCGGTGCTGGCCGTTGGCAACGCCCCCACGGCGCTGCTGACGATTGCGGACGAGATCGAAAGCGGTCTGCGCCCCGCGCTGGTCATCGCCGTGCCCGTCGGCTTTGTGAACGTGGTGGAAAGCAAGGAGCGGCTGTTTGCGGTTTGCACGCAGTACGGCGTGCCCGCCATCGCCGCCATGGGCCGCAAGGGCGGCAGCAACGTGGCTGCCGCCATCTGCAACGCGCTGGTGTATTCCGCCGCCGAGATGCTCGACCCTGCGGCAAGAGGATGGCAGTAATACACTTTCTACCGCCTGGTGTTTCCCTACAACCGAAAATTTTGGCGCGGAGGAGGCGTTTTGCCTCCTCCGCTTTTTTGTTTCCCTATAGCTTTCAGCCTTCTGCGTGAAGATGGTGTTTGAACTTTCTGTAACTGCAGACGTAATTTTTCATAATGCGCTCGCTTTTGCTTGACTGCGCGACCATTTACGAATGTGGATTTTCGTTTAAAATAGAATTACGAAAATATCAGGTCAGGGCCCAAGCGCCCATCAGAATGGCCAGAAACACTACATTGGAAATAGTAAACATCGCAAAATAGTGCCCTTTTTCAGCAGGTACTTCATTTGCAATCTGTCGATAAGAAATTAGACTTGCCATGGATGCAATCAATGTGCCAAGGCCACCAAGGTTTGTGCCAATAATCAGCGCACGGAAATTATCGGTAAATCCGGAAAGCAGGATGGCAGCAGGCACATTACTGGTCACTTGAGAGGCCAGAACTGATACTAAAACCTCATGGCCGGACAGAATATTCTGCAACCATCCAGAGAACGCTTCAATCCGACCTAAGTTCCCGATGAAAATGAACAGTGCTACAAAGGTAAGAATCAGAGAATAGTCTACGCGGCCAAGAGTGGGGCGGTCGGCAAAGAAGGTGCACACCAAGATGGCGGCGAATGCAACACCGTATGGGAGAACACGCAATACAACCAATAAACAGGCGACAAACAGAATACCGTACAACGCAATGAGTTTCTTGTTGGGTTCTGAGTTTGCCTCAGAATGAGTTACAACAATGGCGGAACCTTCACGGCATAGCCATACTGCCCATATAGCAATAAGCACTAATGATATGATGGAATAGGGGAGCATCAACAGAACAAAAGAGCTCATATCCATCCCGCTCTTGCCATACAAATACAGGTTTTGGGGATTGCCCAGTGGTGTAAGCATACTGCCAAGGTTGGCAGCTATCGTCTGCATACAGACGATAGGGAGGAGCAGTTTGCTGCGAACAGATGCGTTCAAACTATTCAGAACGACAAACGTAAATGGCACGAATGTTAGCAGCGATACATCGTTTGTTATCAGCATACTGCTGAAGAAGCATAGGCCAACAAGAACAACTGTTAGCTGCAAAGTGGTGCGGGTATGAGATAGGAGGGCATGGCCGAGTCTATCAAATACGCTTTGCCCTCTCAGTCCGGCCATAACTGTCATTAGCGAAAACAGGATTGCAAGAGTACGGAAATCGATATATCCGAGGTATTCTGCGTCCGGGGGGACAAAGAAAGCGGAAATGATCGCCAAACAAGTGGCAATGCTCAGGACGGGTTCTTTCTGAAAAATGTGCTTACTCATCATAAATAAGATCCTCTTCCCAATCATTCGTTATCTCTTCCGGACGGCAAAACCAAAAGCTGTACCGCAAATACCACCGACAATGTGCATAAAGTTGGCTACATTATCTTGTATAAAGAGGATACTGTATACCTGCTGGCTTAAGTACAGCACGCCAACCAAGATGAAAGTGATAGGGATACCTCCATTCTTACTGCCGGCCAAACTGGAGAGCATGATGAGCATGAATACGATACCGGATGCACCAAGCAATGCAGAAGTGGGGAACAGCACACACTGCATTATGCCGGATACCAGCGCGGTCATAAGGATACCGCTTAGAAGTGTTCGGCTTCCATATCGTTCTTCCAAAGGTGGAGCGACAACAAGGAAGAGGAGCATATTGTTTATAAAGTGATTCCAACCGCCGTGGCCAAGGACATGACCGAACAACCGGACATAGAATAGCGGATCCGTCATCGACGAGCGATACACACTAAACAGGTGCGAGGTTGTCCAGCTGTTTGTTAAGTAGCCCAATACCAGAGAGGCGAGGGACAAAAAGAAAAAGGTCAGTGTGACGGGGGCATTGTATTGGAGCCGGATGCTGCGTTTCATAGAAGTTCCTCCATCCTTATTGGATGTTATTAGTATAGCACATTAGAGCGAAATATGTTGCAGAATAGAAAATAATCTGGGAGAGTAAAAGAGAAAGTAAATAAAACCATTTAAAGGCGATTGGATATTTCACAGGGAAGATATGCAGCAGCGGTCAAATCGCAGTCAGCAAGGGATGCCCCTGCGGGGGGATAATTTGTGTGCTCTCCTTTTATAATACCGGAAGATGAGAAAAACGGCGATTCAATTAGATAAATATTTTTACCTAATAATATTGACATTCGAAACAAACGTGGTATAATGACCTCATTGACAATTACGTCAATTTATTTAGTTAAATTATGTGAGGTACGTAATATGAGCTTTGAAGAAGTAAAAGAAGTATTTGTTGACACCCTGAACTGCGATGCTGATAAGGTCACCATGGATGCCAGCCTGACCGACGACCTGCAGGCGGACAGCCTGGATGCGGTAGAGCTGAACATGGCGTTTGAGGACAAGTTCGGCATTACGATTGCCGATGAGGATCTGGGGACGCTCAAAACCGTGGGCGATATCTTCAACTATCTGGCTGCGCGGGCAGCCTAAAGGGTATTGTAGGATGAGTGCCATTGAAAAGCTGTTCCCGACCAGCCCGCAGGAGCGCAGTTTTCAGATGAAAGCCCGCCGCGATGCCGGCACGGCTGCGCCCAACTGGGTGCCGCCGCAATTTGTCGAGTGCAAAAAATGCGGCCGCCGTGCCACGCGGCAGGTTTGGGTCAAGAGCCAGTATGTCTGCCCCAACTGCGGGGTGCATTTGGCAATCGGCGCCTATTATCGGCTCAGCACGGTTCTGGACCACGGAACTTTTAAAGAACTGAACCCGGACATTGCGCCCAACGATGTGCTGCATTTTCCCGATTATCAGGAAAAGCTGGCCGCTGCTTCGGTCAAGACCGGCCTGAAAGAAGCCGCCGTTACAGCAATCGGCAGGATCGGCGGCGTGCAGGCGGTGGTCGCTGTGCTGGACAGCCGCTTTTTTATGGGCAGCATGAGCACCGCTGTTGGTGAAAAGATCACACGTGCGATTGAGTACGCTGCCGACAAGCATCTGCCGCTTATCATTTTTTCTGCCAGTGGCGGCGCACGGATGCAGGAGGGCATTTTCAGCCTGATGCAGATGACCAAAACCAGCGCCGCGCTGGAACGGTTCAACCGCAGCGGCGGGTTGTACATCAGCGTGCTGACCCACCCCACCACAGGCGGAGTCACGGCCAGCTTTGCCAGTCTGGGTGATATTACGCTCGCCGAACCGGGGGCACTCATCGGCTTTGCCGGGCCGCGCGTCATTGAACAGACCATCGGTGAAAAACTGCCCGACGGGTTCCAGCGCAGCGAGTTCCAGCTGGAACACGGTTTTGTGGATCAGGTCGTACCGCGCACCGAGTTGAAAGAGGTCTTAACGCGGATCTTGCAGCTCCACACGCAGGGGAGGAAGCGCAGATGATCAAAGAAGTTTTGCAGCAATTGGAACCGCTGGACGCGCAGATCGACGCGCTGTGCAGCCGTGCCGATGACGCCGAAATGGCGAGCACGACCACCCATGCGGCTGAACTGGCTGAGCTTTCCGCAGAGGAAAACACGCTTTTACAGCGCTGCACCTCGCTGACGCCGGCGGACCGCGTTTTTCTGGCCCGCCGCCCTGACCGCCCGCATATAACCGAAATGATCGACAACTTGTTTACCGACTTTTTTGAGCAGTGCGGTGACCGACAATGCAAAGAGGATGCGGCCATTTTATGCGGGATCGCACGGTTCCACGGGATGCCCGTTACCGTTTTGGGGCACCGCAAAGGGACTACGCTGGAAGAAAACCTGCGCTGCAACTTTGGCATGCCGGGACCGGAGGGCTACCGCAAGGCCCTGCGCGTGATGAAACAGGCGGAAAAATTTCACCGCCCCATCATCACTTTTATTGACACTCCCGGTGCTTACCCCGGCAAGGATGCGGAAGAACGCGGCCAAGGGGAAGCCATCGCCCGCAACCTGATGGAGATGAGCGGCCTGACCGTCCCGGTGCTGGCCATTGTCACAGGTGAGGGGTCCAGCGGCGGCGCGCTGGGTCTGGGCGTTGCCAACCACATTCTCATGCTGGAAAATGCCGTGTACTCAGTGCTCAGCCCCGAGGGGTTTGCCAGTATTCTGTGGAAAGATGCGTCCCGCAGCGGCGAGGCCTGCACCATGATGAAGCTGACGGCACAGGACCTGTACGCAGATGGCATTGTGGAAGAAGTCATCCCCGAACCGCTGGGCGGTGCACAGCGTGGACGGCAGCTGCTTTTCAGCCGGTTGGACACTGCCATTGCGGCGCACCTTGCCGCCTTATGCAAGATGAGCGGCAAAGCGTTGGCAGAACAGCGCTACAAAAAATACCGCCGCATCGGAGAAATGAGGGGCGCATGAAAGGTTTACAGCTGTTGGCTACCGGCGGGGCATTGCCCAGCCGTGTAGTGACGAACGAGGACTTGCGCCGACAGGTGGACACCAGCGACGAATGGATCACGACCCGCACCGGCATCTGCCAGCGCTATTACTGCACCGAAAACGAGGATGCCGCCACGCTGGCTATCACCGCCGCCCGTCAGGCCCTGACCCGCAGCGGTCTGGCGGCAAACGACATTGCCTGCTGTGTTGTGGCAACGCTCTCGGCCCCGACGGCTACCCCAAGCATTGCCTGCCGCGTACAGGCTGCCTTGGGTCTGCCGGAAAACCGGCCTGCCTTTGATGTGAATGCGGCCTGTTCTGGCTTTATTTATGCCGCCGCCGCGGCCCACGGGCTCCTGAGCACGCTGGGCGGGCGGTATGCGCTGGTCATTGGTTGCGAGGCACTCTCCCGCATGGTGGACCCGACTGACCGCACGACCTGTGTGTTGTTTGGCGACGGCGCGGGTGCGGCTGTTTTTGAGCTGGCCGAAAATGCCCCGTTCGCCGTAACGTTAGGCGCACGGGGCAGTGAAGCGATCCGCGCGGGCGGCCCTGCGGCCTGCGATACCGCGCCTATTACGATGGACGGCAAGGCGGTTTTCCGCTTTGCCGTGGAGGCTATGCCGCGCTGTCTGCAAGCCGTGTTGGACCGCAGCCAAAAGACATTGTCTGATCTGGACTGGGTAGTCTGCCACCAGGCCAACAGCCGCATAATTGACCATTGCGTCAAAAGCTTACACGCAGAACCGTCAAAGTTTTACAAAAACATAAGCCGTCACGGCAACACCAGTGCTGCCAGCATCCCGATTGCCCTGCATGAAATGGCGGAAAGTGATCTGCTGCGACCCGGCCAGACGCTGGCCTGCATCGGCTTTGGCGGCGGGCTGACATGGGGCGGGCTGCTGCTGACGTATGAGGGTAGGAAATGAAGCTGCTCAATGAAATTTTAGGTACAAAATATCCCATTATACAGGGCGGCATGGCCAATATCGCCACGGGCGAGTTTGCCGCTGCCTGTTCCAACGCCGGGGCGCTGGGGCTGATCGGCTCCGGCGGCATGGACGCGGACTCCCTGCGGGAAAACATCCGCCGCTGCCGCGCACTGACCGACAAGCCCTTTGGCGTGAACATCATGCTGATGCACCCGCAGGCGGATGAATTTGCCAAAATCGTGGTGGAGGAGGGCGTAAAGCTCGTCACCACCGGGGCGGGAAATCCGGGAAAGTACATGGCCGCGTGGAAAGCAGCCGGTATCACGGTCATCCCCGTGGTGGCGGCAGCCATTTTGGCCAAACATCTGGAACCGCTCGGCATTGACGCCGTTATTGCCGAAGGTACCGAGAGCGGCGGCCATGTGGGCGAGATGACCACGATGGCACTTGTCCCGCAGGTCGTCGATGCCGTCCATGTGCCGGTCATCGCTGCGGGCGGCATTGCCGATGGACGAGGGCTGGCTGCTGCGCTGGCATTGGGGGCGTGCGGTGTGCAGGTCGGCACCTGTCTGCTGGCGAGCACCGAGTGCCCCATCCATGAAAACTATAAAGCCGCCCTGTTAAAAGCCCGCGACAGTGATACCATCGTGACCGGACGCATCGGCGGCACCCCTGTGCGTGTACTGAAAAACCGCATGAGCCGCGAGTATGTCCGCCAGGAAAAGGCCGGGGCTGATAAAATGGCGCTGGAACGCTTTACTTTGGGCAGTCTGCGCAAGGCTGTGTTTGACGGTGACACCGAGAATGGCAGCCTGATGGCCGGACAGGCCGCAGGGCTGCTGCACGAAGTCCGCCCGGTGGAAGAAATTTTTGCCGCGATGGTAAGCGAAGCCAAAGACTGCATCGCCGGGGTGTACAAGGAGATCACCTTATGAAACTAGCATTTTTATACGCCGGGCAGGGCAGCCAGCACGCCGGTATGGGCCGGGATCTTTACGAGGCTTTCCCGGCTTTCCGCGCTGCTTTTGACGAAGCCGACGCGGCGGTGGATTTTGATTTGAAAGAAGTCTGCTTTACCGACGCAGCCGGTGTATTGAGCGAGACCCAATACACCCAGCCCTGCATGACGGCGTTTGCCGCTGGCCTTACTGCCGTACTGCGGGAGGCAGGTGTCACACCGGATTATGCGGCGGGGCTGTCGCTGGGGGAGTATTCCGCCCTGGCCTGTGCGGGGGTGTTCGATGTGCAGACCGCAGTCGCTTTAACCGCCTTCCGCGGAAAGGCAATGGCTGCGGCTGCGGCGGGGCGCACCTGCGGGATGACAGCCGTTTTGGGGCTGGACGAAGCCCCCTTGCAGGCATGCTGCAATGCAGCCGCCGACGAAGGTGTTGTGCAGATCTGCAACTACAACTGCCCCGGCCAGCTGGTCATTGGCGGCGACAAGGCCGCTGTCGATAAAGCTGCCGAGTTGGCGCTTGCTGCCGGGGCACGGCGCTGCCTGCCGCTGAATGTCAGCGGCCCGTTCCATACCTCATTGATGCACCCGGCAGGGGATGCACTGCGGGAAAAATTTAGGGCTGTCCGCTTTGCGCCGATGCAGTTCCCTGTGCTGTTCAACTGCCTGGGACACGAGATGGAGGAAACCGACACCATTGCCGCGCTGCTGGAAAAACAGGTGCAGTCCGGCGTGCGTTGGGAGGTGACCGTCCGCCGTCTGGCAGAATTGGGCGTGGACGCCGCCATTGAGATCGGTCCCGGCAGGGCGTTGACCGGGTTTGTCAAAAAGACTGTGGGCAGTGCTATCTCGTGCTATCCGGTGGAAACAGCCGCGCAGCTGCAACAGCTGCTGCGCACCATGAAAGGAGCCTGACCATGCCGCAAACCGAAAACTTGCGCCGTGCCGCTCTGGTTACGGGCGGGGCCAAAGGCATTGGCCGTGCCATTTGCCGGGCTTTGGCCGAAAACGGCATGAACATTGCCGTCAACTATGCCGGCAGCGCTGCCGCTGCCGAGGAAACAGCCGCAGCCTGCCGCGCCCTTGGCGTGCAGGCTGTCACGCTGCAGGCGGACGTGCGCAGCCCCGAAGCATGTCAGAAACTGGTAGAAGATACCGTTGCCGCTTTTGGACGGATCGATGTGCTGGTCAACAACGCGGGCATTACCGCCGACAAATTGCTTCTGCGGATGACCGAAGCTGATTTTGACAATGTGCTTGCCACCAACCTGAAGGGAGCGTTTTTCTGCACCAAAGCGGCCTGCCGCTTTATGATGCACCAGCGGTATGGGCGCATCATCAGCGTCAGCAGTGTTGTCGGTCTGCACGGCAACGCGGGTCAGGCCAACTATGCAGCCAGCAAGGCGGGGCTGATCGGCCTGACGAAAAGCGCTGCCAAAGAGTATGCTGCCCGCAATATCACCGCCAACGTTGTGGCTCCCGGTTTTATTGCAACAGATATGACCGCCGTGCTGTCAGAACCGGCCCGTGCCGCAGCACAAGCGGCCATCCCGGCAGGCAAAATCGGCCATGCCGAGGATGTTGCGGCGGCGGTGGCTTTTCTGGCAGGGGAGCAGGCCGGGTATATTACCGGGCAGGTCCTTTGCGTTGACGGCGGAATGGGAATGTGAGGTGTGCAATGGACACAAAAAAGAAACGCCGGGTCGTTATCACCGGCCTTGGCACGGTAAATCCTACCGGCAATACGGTGGCAGAAAGCTGGGCGAACATTAAGGCTGGCCGCTGCGCAGTAGGACCGATCACGGCTTTTGATACGGCTGATTTTAAAGTAAAGCTGGCCGCAGAGGTCAAGGACTTTGACCCCGCCGCGCGCATCGACAAGCGCGAAGCCCGCAAAATGGCACGCTTTACCCAGTTCGCCGTGGCCGCCGCCGACGAAGCCGTCCGCGACAGCGGCCTTGCGCTGGAAGAAATCGACCATACGCGGTTTGGCGTGATCCTTTCCAGCGGCATCGGCGGCCTGCCCACCATCGAGGAAGAACACACCCGCGGTCAGCAGCGCGGCTTTGAAAAGGTCAGCCCCTATTTTGTCCCCATGTCCATTGGCAATATGGCGGCGGGGCAGATCGCCATCCGTTTTGGCCTGCAGGGCATGTGCAGCTGCCCCACCACCGCCTGTGCAGGCGGCACCAATGCGATCGGCGATGCGTTCCACCGTATCCGCGATGGATACGAGGACCGCATGCTCTGCGGCGGCAGCGAAAGCTGCATCAGCCCGCTGGGCGTGGGCGGCTTTGCCAGCATGAAAGCCCTTTGCACGGCAGACGACCCGGCCCGGGCCTCGATCCCTTTCGACGCCCGCCGCAGCGGCTTTGTGATGGGCGAGGGCAGCGGCGTACTGCTGCTGGAAGAACTCGAAGCCGCCAAAGCGCGCGGTGCCAAAATTTATGCCGAGGTCGTGGGCTATGGCGCTAACTGCGACGCCTACCACTTTACCGCCCCGGCACCGGGCGGTGCAGGCGGTGCGGCCTGTATGCGGCTGGCGCTGGCCGACGGCGGGGTAGTGCCTGAACAGATCGGCTACATCAACGCCCACGGGACGTCCACCCACCTGAATGACAGCTGCGAGACAACTGCCATCAAAACGGTGTTCGGCGGTCATGCGTACAAGCTGGCCGTGTCTTCTACCAAGTCGATGACCGGCCATCTGCTGGGCGGTGCAGGCGGGGTAGAGGGCGTATTTACCGCGCTGGCTCTGCACGATGCCTTTTTGCCCGCCACCGTCAATTTGCAGGAGCCGGACCCGGAGCTGGATCTGGACTATATCCCCAACCATGGGCGCGCGGCGCAGGTGGAGTATGCCATGAGCGATAGTCTGGGCTTTGGCGGCCATAACGCCTGCGTGGTATTCAAACGCTGGGAGGGATGAGGATGAACTATACGCCAAATGAGCCGCCCCGAGCCATGAGCGCGGCAGAGATCGAAGAGATCCTGCCGCACCGTTACCCGTTTGCTTTGGTGGATAAGATCCTGGACTACACCCCCGGCCAATGGGCGCGGGGCGTCAAATGCGTGACCCGCACGGAACCGTTTTTTGAGGGGCACTTTCCGGGACACCCCGTTATGCCCGGTGTGCTGATTCTGGAAGCGCTGGCCCAGACCGGGGCGGTAGCCGCGTTAAGCCTGCCGGAAAACCGCGGAAAGCTCGCCCTGTTCGGCGGCGTAAAAAACGCCCGTTTCCGCCGGCAGGTCATACCCGGCGATGTGCTGATATTGGAATGTGAGCTGATAGAACAGCATGGCCCGGTAGGCATTGGCAAGGCCACCGCATGGGTGGACGGTGTGCGCGCGGCCAACGCCGAGCTGACGTTTGTTCTCACGGATGCCTGAGGGCTGGTTTTACATGGCGGAATGTGCTATAATAAATCCACTAACCTACAGGGGGATTCTCGCTATGCTGGACCAGACATTCGGACGGGTATATACCAAATTCAAACTGCACTTCTATAAGCAGATCTTCAGTCGATTCGAGGATCGCGAAGCCACGCTGACGACGGTAGAATCTTTCTGCATGGAAGTCATCATGGCATTGGGCGAACCTACGATTGCGCAGTTCAGCCACATGATGAATCTTTCTACCCCCAACGCCGCGTATAAGATCAACTCGCTGGTCAAAAAAGGCTATGTAGAGCGCATCCAGTCCACCATCGACAAGCGGGAATACCGCCTGCGCCCGACCCAAAAGTACATTGATTACTATAACATCAGTTATTCCTACTTGCACCTTGTCATGGAGCGCGCTAAACAGCGCTTCGGTCCCGATGACCTGGCTAAATTGGAGGAAATGCTGCAAGTCGTCTCCGATGAGCTGATGCCGGAGATTCAACTGCCTGAATAATTATACCGATTCTAAAATCGTCTGCGATGACGACCTAAGGCAATACCGCATAATTCCCGCGAATTATGCGGTATTGCCTTATATTTGCTTACGCTGCCCAGCGAAAGAATCTTGAAACGATTCCGCGACGATGCTATAATACATACTGTATACGTTGGTATATACTGTTCAAAAAAGCTGCTGACAACCCGATGCGATGGAGGCTGCCATGACCTTCCTGAAATCGGCGGTACGGAAATGGAATCAAAATGCAGCCGCCTGGGGCGGAGAAAGATGGGAAAGAATGAAAAACTCCGGAACGCGCAAAGCCATGCAGACCCCGACATGGAGAAGCATCTGTGCGATGCTGTGCCTGCTGCTGTTGCTGCCAGCTCTGTTTCCCGTGAAGGCTGCCGCAGAAACCGTCCCTGCAAAGGTCGTCCGTGTCGGCTCGTTTGAGGACACCTTCAACTATGTCAACGAGAAGGGCATAAGAAAGGGCTACGGCTACGAATTGCTGCAGACCTTATCCGGCTATACAGGCTGGCAGCTCGAGTATGTGACCTGCGACTGGTCAGACTGCTTTGAAAAACTCAAAAACGGCGAAATCGACATTATGGGCGATATTTCCTATAC
>SKEO01000053.1_pt1 | contig 112146 bp, 88 predicted proteins | sample 4826801 | NCBI WGS metagenome assembly SKEO01 (sample SAMN11008807, study PRJNA524170) | human gut metagenome | biome: Human fecal sample; material: Feces; isolation source: fecal sample from pouch patient p3 | host: Homo sapiens | place: Israel: Tel-Aviv | collected 2016-02-25 | reverse complement strand
CGCCATTCATGGCCATATCAATGATTTTCTGGTGCGTACCGGGTTGAGAAGCGGTGTAAGTGAACTGCAGTTGCCATGTTTTACGGCAGTGAGAGCAGAGATAGCGCTGATGTCCGGCGGTGCTTTTGCCGTTACGCACCACCCCGTCAGTAGCTGAACAGGAGGGACAGCTGATAGAAACAGAAGCCACTGGAGCACCTCAAAAACACCATCATACACTAAATCAGTAAGTTGGCAGCATCACCGAGAAAACCGATATGCACATCAGCGGCTTTCAGCGCTAAATCACCGGCGATCATCGCCGTTTCGCCGGGAGTTAGCGTCATAATGCCAATTGCGCCCGCATCCGGAACGCCGATTTTCTTCGCCAGTTCCTCACCGGGATGCGCGATGAGATGCGCCAGTGTGACCTGTTTGCCGGGCACAAATTCCTGAATGATGCGTTCTTTATCCATGAGTCGCCGCCTGTGAAAAACTTTCGTGTATCGTGACAATTTTTCGTCAGAGTAAATAACAAAATTCGGCAAGCGCGTTTAAAAGGTGAGGTAGATCACTAAGAATGGAGAGATATTTACTGTTATGAATAAACTTTCATATGCGACGCATGAATATAAATAAAATAATATCGAGATATTTTATAGACTGGTTTTTTTTATTATTCGTAAACTCAGTAATAAGCTTTACTAATATATTGCAGCTGGACCGCTTACCCTGAATATTCAGGGTAAGCGTGAGAGTTAAAAAAAATTACAGCGGTTGGGTTTGCGCTTCAACCACGGCCAGCGCCACCATGTTGACGATACGACGTACCGATGCGATCGGCGTTAACACGTGAACCGGTTTCGCCACACCCATCAGCACCGGGCCGACAGTCACACCTTCCGAGCTGGAAACACGCAGTAAGTTGTAACTAATGCGGGCAGCTTCCATGTTCGGCATCACCAGAATATTGGCGGAACCTTTCAAAGAGCTGTCCGGCATACGGTCGTTGCGAATCGCTTCCACCAGCGCTGCATCGCCGTGCATTTCACCATCAATCATCAGTTCTGGTGCACGTTCCCTGACCAGTTCCAGCGCCTGACGCATTTTGCTCGACGACGGGCAGTCAGAAGAACCAAAGTTGGAGTGCGACAACAAAGCAACGCGCGGCTCAATACCAAAACGACGGACAGTTTCTGCCGCCATCAAGGTGATCTCCGCCAGCTCTTCTGCATCCGGTTCATCATTAACATATGTATCGGCAATAAAGGTGTTACCACTCGGCAGCAGCAGCGCGTTCATGGCACCTGCGGTGTGAACGCCATCGCGATAACCAAAGACATTTTTCACCACGCTAAAATGTTCATGATAATCACCCACCGTACCGCAAATCATTGCATCGGCTTCCCCACGCTGAACCATGATCGCGCCGATCACTGTCGGGTTACTGATCAGCGCCCGCTGCGCCTGTTCCTGAGTGACGCCGCGACGCTTCATGATCTGGAAGTATTCGGTCCAGTACTCTTTAAAGCGCGGATCGGATTCGTTATTGACGATCTCAAAATCAACGCCCGCTTTGATCTGCAAGCCCAGTTTCTGAATGCGCATTTCGATCACGTTCGGACGACCGATAAGGATCGGTTTCGCCAGTCCCAGCGTTACCAGTTCCTGAGTGGCATGCAGAACGCGCGCCTCTTCCCCTTCCGGCAGAACAACGCGCTTCGGCGCTTTGCGAGCCAGGGAGAAAATCGGCTTCATAAACAGGTTGGTTTTGTAAACGAACTCAGTCAGCTTGTCGATGTAGACGTCGAAATCAGCAATCGGACGCGTCGCCACGCCCGACTCCATCGCCGCTTTCGCGACCGCAGGAGCGATCTTAACGATCAAGCGCGGATCAAACGGTTTTGGAATGATGTATTCCGGACCAAAGCTCAGATCCTGATCGCCATACGCTGAAGCCACCACTTCGCTCTGTTCCGCATGGGCGAGTTCTGCAATCGCACGTACCGCCGCCAGTTTCATCTCTTCGTTGATGGCGGTTGCGCCAACGTCCAGCGCGCCACGGAAGATGAACGGGAAGCACAGGACGTTGTTCACCTGGTTCGGGTAGTCGGAACGGCCGGTACAGATGATGGCATCCGGACGCACTTCTTTCGCCAGCGGCGGCAGAATTTCCGGTTCCGGATTCGCCAGCGCCAGGATCATTGGTGCCCGAGCCATTTTCTTCACCATTTCCTGGGTCAGCACTTTCGGGCCGGAACAGCCCAGGAAAATATCCGCGCCTTCAATCACATCATCGAGGGTACGTTTGCCGTCATCCACCACCGCATATGCGGCTTTGGTTTCCGCCATGTTTGGCTCACGGCCCTGATAGATAACGCCTTTTGAATCGCAAACCACGATGTTATGTTTTTGCAGACCCAGCGCTACCAGCAGGTTCATACAGGCGATTGCTGCGGCACCCGCGCCGGAAACCACCATCCGCACGTCGGAGATGTTTTTCTCCACCACGCGCAAGCCGTTGAGGATGGCGGCAGTGCTGATGATTGCCGTGCCGTGCTGATCGTCGTGGAATACCGGAATATTCATCCGCTCGCGCAGTTTCTGTTCAATATAGAAACATTCTGGCGCTTTAATGTCTTCGAGGTTGATTCCGCCGAAGGTCGGTTCGAGCGCAGCGACGACTTCAATAAATTTGTCCGGATCGAGTTCATCAACTTCAATGTCAAATACATCAATCCCAGCGAATTTCTTAAACAGAACGCCCTTGCCTTCCATCACCGGTTTGCCCGCCAGCGCGCCAATGTTGCCTAACCCCAGCACCGCCGTACCGTTAGAGATCACCGCCACCAGGTTACCGCGCGCGGTATATTTGTAGGCTTTTAACGGGTCTTTTTCGATTTCAAGACAAGGTGCGGCAACGCCTGGTGAGTAGGCCAGCGCCAGATCGCGCTGCGTTGCCAGAGGCTTGGTTGGAGAAACCTGGATTTTCCCTGGAACTGGAAATTCATGGAAATCAAGTGCACTTTGTTTTAACTGGTCATCCATTTGGTTGTTCCTTTCACGTAACGTTCACAAATAAAGTGTGTGGGCAACAGCCCCTGCCCACAACGTGGCGCACATTATTACCCTGCCGGAGTCTACAGACTTTGAGCAAGTCCAAACTCTCACCATTAATATAATGTTTTGGTAATAATCCTATAACACTGATGTTACCTGCTTAATCCAGCAATACCATGCCTGTCTGCTATGCTTTTTTGATGCGTTTAGCGAAATTTCTCAGAAGTGTGAATTAACGCACTCATCTAACACTTTACTTTTCAAGGAGTATTTCCTATGAACGAGTTAGACGGCATCAAACAGTTCACCACTGTCGTGGCAGACAGCGGCGATATTGAGTCCATTCGCCATTATCATCCCCAGGATGCCACCACCAATCCTTCGCTGTTACTCAAGGCTGCCGGATTATCACAATATGAGCATTTAATAGACGATGCTATCGCCTGGGGTAAAAAAAATGGCAAGACCCAGGAACAACAGGTGGTCGCAGCGTGTGACAAACTGGCGGTCAATTTCGGTGCTGAAATCCTCAAAATCGTACCCGGTCGCGTGTCAACAGAAGTTGATGCACGCCTCTCTTTTGATAAAGAAAAGAGTATTGAGAAGGCGCGCCATCTGGTGGACTTGTATCAGCAACAAGGCGTTGAGAAATCACGCATTCTGATCAAGCTGGCTTCGACCTGGGAAGGAATTCGCGCGGCAGAAGAGCTGGAAAAAGAAGGTATTAACTGCAACCTGACGCTGCTGTTTTCTTTTGCCCAAGCACGGGCCTGTGCAGAAGCAGGCGTTTTTCTGATTTCGCCGTTTGTCGGGCGTATTTATGACTGGTATCAGGCACGCAAGCCGATGGACCCGTATGTGGTGGAAGAAGATCCGGGCGTTAAATCGGTGCGCAATATCTACGACTACTATAAGCAACACCACTATGAAACCATTGTGATGGGCGCGAGCTTCCGTCGCACCGAACAAATCCTCGCCTTAACCGGCTGCGATCGACTGACTATCGCACCGAATTTGCTGAAGGAGCTGCAGGAAAAAGTTTCGCCAGTGGTACGTAAATTAATCCCACCTTCTCAGACGTTCCCACGCCCAGCTCCCATGAGCGAAGCGGAGTTCCGTTGGGAGCACAATCAGGATGCGATGGCGGTAGAAAAACTGTCTGAAGGCATTCGTCTGTTCGCCGTTGATCAACGCAAACTGGAAGATCTTCTTGCCGCCAAACTATAAACCAGCCACGGAGTGTTATATGTCCCGAAAAGACCTTGCCAATGCGATTCGCGCACTCAGTATGGATGCGGTACAAAAAGCCAACTCTGGTCATCCCGGCGCGCCGATGGGCATGGCTGATATTGCCGAAGTGCTGTGGAACGATTTTCTTAAACATAACCCTACCGACCCAACCTGGTATGATCGCGACCGCTTTATTCTTTCCAACGGTCACGCGTCGATGCTGCTCTACAGTTTGCTGCATCTGACCGGTTACGACCTGCCGCTGGAAGAACTGAAGAACTTCCGTCAGTTGCATTCGAAAACCCCTGGCCACCCGGAAATCGGCTATACGCCCGGAGTTGAAACCACCACCGGTCCTCTTGGACAAGGTTTGGCGAACGCCGTCGGGCTGGCGATAGCAGAGCGTACACTGGCGGCGCAGTTTAACCAGCCGGATCATGAAATTGTCGATCACTTCACCTATGTGTTTATGGGCGACGGCTGCCTGATGGAAGGTATTTCCCACGAAGTCTGTTCGCTGGCGGGCACGCTGGGACTGGGCAAGCTGATTGGTTTTTACGATCACAACGGTATTTCGATTGATGGAGAAACCGAAGGCTGGTTTACCGACGATACGGCAAAACGTTTTGAAGCCTATCACTGGCATGTGATCCATGAAATCGACGGTCACGATCCGCAGGCGGTGAAGGAAGCGATCCTTGAAGCGCAAAGCGTGAAAGATAAGCCGTCGCTGATTATCTGCCGTACGGTGATTGGCTTTGGTTCGCCGAATAAAGCAGGTAAGGAAGAGGCGCACGGCGCACCACTGGGGGAAGAAGAAGTGGCGCTGGCACGGCAAAAACTGGGCTGGCACCATCCGCCATTTGAGATCCCTAAAGAGATTTATCACGCCTGGGATGCCCGCGAAAAAGGCGAAAAAGGCGAAAAAGTGCAGCAGAGCTGGAATGAGAAGTTTGCCGCCTATAAAAAGGCTCATCCGCAACTGGCAGAAGAGTTTACCCGACGGATGAGCGGTGGTTTACCGAAGGACTGGGAGAAAACGACTCAGAAATATATCAATGAGTTACAGGCGAATCCGGCGAAAATCGCTACCCGTAAGGCTTCGCAAAATACGCTTAACGCTTACGGGCCGATGCTACCGGAGCTGCTCGGCGGTTCGGCGGATCTGGCTCCCAGCAACCTGACCATCTGGAAAGGTTCTGTTTCGCTGAAGGAAGATCCGGCGGGCAACTACATTCACTACGGGGTGCGTGAATTTGGCATGACCGCTATCGCCAACGGCATTGCGCACCACGGCGGCTTTGTGCCGTATACCGCAACGTTCCTGATGTTTGTTGAATACGCCCGTAACGCCGCGCGGATGGCGGCACTGATGAAAGCGCGGCAGATTATGGTTTATACCCACGACTCAATTGGCCTGGGCGAAGATGGTCCGACGCACCAGGCTGTTGAGCAACTGGCCAGCCTGCGCTTAACGCCAAATTTCAGCACCTGGCGACCGTGCGATCAGGTGGAAGCGGCGGTGGGCTGGAAGCTGGCGGTTGAGCGCCACAACGGACCGACGGCACTGATTCTCTCCAGGCAGAATCTGGCCCAGGTGGAACGTACGCCGGATCAGGTTAAAGAGATTGCTCGTGGCGGTTATGTGCTGAAAGACAGCGGCGGTAAGCCAGATATTATTTTGATTGCCACCGGTTCAGAGATGGAAATCACCCTGCAAGCGGCAGAGAAATTAGCGGGAGAAGGTCGCAATGTTCGCGTAGTTTCCCTGCCCTCTACCGATATTTTCGACGCCCAGGATGAGGAATATCGGGAGTCGGTGTTGCCTTCTAACGTTGCGGCTCGCGTGGCGGTGGAAGCAGGTATTGCCGATTACTGGTACAAGTATGTTGGTCTGAAAGGGGCAATTGTCGGGATGACGGGTTACGGGGAATCTGCTCCGGCGGATAAGCTGTTCCCGTTCTTTGGCTTTACCGCCGAGAATATTGTGGCAAAAGCGCATAAGGTGCTGGGAGTGAAAGGTGCCTGATGGTGATCGCCGGATGCTGATTGCCGGATGCGACGCTGACGCGTCTTATCCGGCCTACAGCGTCTTATCCGGCCTACATGTCCCCGCCATTTTGTTTAACGGGTGATCCACAACGTGGGCCAGGCGTCTGGCCCATGCCAGTTATCGCAGGTGGGTTCTGCGGCATAACGCACCAGGCGAAAACGCTGACCGTCAAAGCGCCAGCGCGCCTGAATGCCACAATCGCTTAATCCGCGCCCTTTCGCTAAGGTCACCAGTTCACGCGATTTCTCATCAAATGTTGCGTTCATCAGTTCCAGTTCATTCGTCTCCTGACCGTTGTTGAACGGCAAACGCAACCGAACCGGGCGCGAGGCTAGTGGCTTTTTACGCGACACAATCCATGCCAAATCAATGGTGTTATAGGCCCCTGCCTCACAGCTAATCATCATCAGCGCTTTATCATCAGTCAGCACAGTGACATTCACCTCACGACGTAACGGATCAAGCGAGCAGCGCAGACCATTCATCCGCCAGTTTCCATAATCCAGCAAATCGTTACGTTCTTCGAGTGAGAGTGGCGTCGGCGTTGGATTAACCACCGCGACCTCTTTCAGCGCAGGCGCGGGCGGTACGCTGAGCGGCGGTTCGTCCCCTTTCTTGATCCACGCGGTTTCACTGCCAACGCGCTTTTGCTGAGCATCAATAAACAACAACGCTGCTTTTAAGCCACTCAGAGAAATGGTCTGATCGCCATCGCGTAAGGTGATTGCCTTCCCTTCCTGAATCAGCTGCAAAAACGCGGTGATGGTTGCCGTATCATCGGTTACTAGTAACCATGGTGAAATCCGCCACTTGTCACCACTTAACGCCAACGGCTCGCCATCTAACAGCAGCCGTGGCGCAATTTCCCCTTCAGACGCATCCGGCGACTTCAACCCGCCGCGCTCAATACGTAAAACGGCATCGGTATGCGCCCCGGCGCTGCGGCTCAGGGTCATCACCAGTCCATTATGATCGCCCGTATTGCGCGCCACGCAGAAGTTTTGGTTATTACAGGTGACCTGCCAGTCGGAAAACGCCCGTTGCGCTGGTGCCGCCCACACCAAAGACGTCGGCAACAAAGCGAAAAAAAAGAGAAGGAAAATGCGATAGCGCATGGACGGTACGACCCCAGAAGTTCAAACAAACAGCACAAGTCGTATCTTCGTTGCGCAGGTAGCGCGGCTCAATCAGATTTGTCGGATTGAGCCAATAATAAACAACGAAATATTATTGTTATTTTTCAGTCCATTAAATGTGACGTTTGCAAATAGTTAAGCAATAACACCGTCTTACCGTCACGTATCTCGCCGGTTTTGATCATCTCCAGCGCCTGGCTGAACGGCAGCTCGAGCACTTCAATATCTTCATCTTCGACACCGCCACCGGCGTTAGCGCGCTGATTGTCACTGTATTCGGCGATAAAAAAGTGGATTAGCTCAGTCACACCGCCTGGCGACATATACAGTTCAAATAATTTGCGCACTTCGCCCACTTCATAGCCCGTCTCTTCAATCGCTTCTTTGCGAATGCACACTTCCGGTTCGTCGTTATCCAGCAGCCCGGCGCAGGTTTCAATCAGCTGCCCGCTTTCATTGCCATTAACCCAGGTAGCGACACGGAACTGACGAATCAGAACCACGGTCTTTTTCTTCGCGTTGTACAGGAGGATCGTCGCACCATTACCGCGATCGTAAACTTCACGTTTATGGCGGATAACTTCGCCATCTTTGCGCATGAGATCGTAGGTAATGTTGTGCAGGGTGAAATAGTTATCGGAGAGAATTTTGTCTTTAATGAGGGTGATTTGTTGCGTCATACCGACTCCACAGCGCGAAATGAACAATTATCTTACGCTGTGAAGTCGGGTTTGTCTGCGCAGGCTATCAGTGAGATTTGACTGATTTTACCCCCAGCCAGTCAATAATCCCCTGTGCCGCATGACGTCCTTCTGCCATTGCGGTAACCACCAGATCCGCACCACGCACGGCGTCACCACCAGCGAAGATTTTCGGATTGGTGGTCTGGTAACGGTACTGGCTTTCCACATCCGCGATGATGCGGCCCCATTTATCTACCGTTACACCGTGCGACTCCAGCCACGGCATCCCGTGTGGATTGAAGCCAAACGCCATAATCACCGCGTCGGCTGGCATGACAAATTCACTGCCTTCCACCGGCACTGGACGCCGACGCCCCTGGGCATCCGGCTCGCCAAGACGCGTGCGCAGGAAACGAATCCCGCAGACGTGACCTTGTTCATTCAGCTCAAGCGCCACCGGCTGGACGTTAAATTCGAAGTTGGCCCCCTCTTCGCGGGCGTTCTTCACTTCTTTCTTCGAGCCTGGCATGTTAGCTTCATCACGACGATAAGCGCAGGTGACGTTACTCGCGCCGTGGCGCAGTGCGGTACGCACACAGTCCATCGCGGTGTCGCCGCCGCCCAGTACCACGACGTTAAGTCCGGCGGTATTGATAAACGGCTCTTCCGGTAGCTCTTCGAGCCCCATCACCTGTTTAGTGTTGGCAATGAGGAACGGCAGCGCGTCATAAACGCCCGGCGCATCTTCATTGGGTAAACCCGCTTTCATGGAACGGTAAGTGCCTACACCAACGAAGATCGCGTCGTATTGTTCCAAAAGCGAATCCAAAGAGACATCTTTACCCACTTCACAATTGAGTTCGAAGTGAATCCCCATCGCGCTGAAGATTTCCCGACGGCGTGCCAGCAGGGATTTATCCAGTTTGAAAGAAGGAATGCCGAAAGTGAGCAAGCCACCGATTTCTGGATGGCGATCGTACACCGTCACCCCCACGCCATTGCGGGTCAGAACATCCGCACAGGCCAGCCCTGCCGGACCTGCACCGATAATCGCCACCCGCTTGTCCACTTTGGTGACATGGCTTAAGTCAGGACGCCAACCTTTCGCCAACGCCTGATCTGAAATGTAGCGTTCAATGTTGCCGATAGTTACCGCGCCGTGCTCATCGCGAATAGTACAGGCACCTTCACACAAACGGTCTTGCGGACAAACGCGTCCGGTAATTTCCGGCAGGGTGTTGGTCTGGTGAGAAAGCTCGACGGCGGCGTCGATGTTTCCGGCTTTCACCAGTTCAATCCACTGCGGTATATGGTTATGCAGCGGGCAGGTCCATTCACAAACGCTGTGCTCGCCGCACTTAAGGCAGCGCGAGGCTTCCCGTTGTGCCTGGTCGGCGCGAAATGGCAGATAAATTTCATCAAAACCGGTTTTGCGCGCTTCAATCGCCAGTTTATCCGGCTCGCCACGCGCGGGCGTTGCCTGCATTTGTTCGACTTTACTCATTACCGGCATTTCTTGCGCCGCGGTACTGGCATGCCACGGTTGATGTTCCTGACGCGCGGTGCGCAAGCAGCGGGATTTCGCCATGCCGGAGAGTGCGACGTCAGTGACCAGTTGCAGCGCGTCCGCCGGGCAATTCTCAACACAGGCAGGACCGTTTTCGCGCCCCGCACAAAGGTCGCATTTATGCGCCGTGGCTTTTACTTTTCCTGCCGCGACGGGTGTCAGGACGATTTGCATCGTACCAAAAGGACAGGCCACCACGCAGGATTTACAGCCAATACACTTTTGCTGATTGACCTGAATGCTGTCATCAACGTGGCTGATTGCGCCATTAGGGCAGCTACGGGCGCAGGGCGCATCTTCACAATGGTGACAGGTCACTGCACTACGTTGCTGTTGATGTTTGATAACCGTAATTCGGGGATGAAAATGGTGTTGGCTCAGGACATGTTGCTCATCATTGTGAGCCATGACACAGGCGATTTCACAAGCATGACAACCCAGACATTGCTGACTGTTGGCCATAATAAAACGATTCATAACGACCTTCTTTTTTGGTTGTAAAAACCTTATTCTTTATATGAGTGTTGTTATTACCCGACTTACAGGGGAATCGGCAATGTTCATGTGCCCAGAATAAGTAACTATTTCGCTATAAACTGTGGCAGATCAAATAATCCCATCACTGACTAAATTGTGTTTCAGCTAACTGGAACATTAATGATTTTTTGTGGAGAAGACGCGTGTGATTGTTAAACGACCCGTCTCGGCCAGTCTGGCCCGGGCCTTTTTTTACATTGTGCTGCTGTCGATTCTTTCCACGGGTATCGCTCTGCTAACTCTGGCGAGCAGTTTGCGCGACGCTGAGGCTATCAATATTGCCGGATCGCTACGTATGCAGAGTTACCGCCTGGGCTACGACTTGCAAAGTGGCAGTCCACAACTCAATGCACATCGCCAGTTGTTTCAGCAGGCACTGCATTCACCGGTATTAACCAATCTCAACGTCTGGTATGTGCCAGAAGCAGTAAAAACTCGCTATGCGCATCTGAATGCCAACTGGCTGGAGATGAATAATCGGCTCAGCAAGGGCGATTTGCCGTGGTATCAGGCCAATATTAATAATTATGTTAATCAGATAGACCTGTTCGTGCTGGCTTTACAGCACTACGCTGAACGCAAAATGCTGCTGGTGGTGGCGATTTCCCTGGCTGGCGGTATCGGTATTTTCACGCTGGTCTTTTTTACTTTGCGCCGTATACGCCATCAGGTGGTTGCCCCGCTGAATCAGCTGGTTACCGCCAGTCAACGTATTGAACACGGGCAGTTCGACTCGCCGCCGCTGGATACCAGTCTGCCGAATGAGCTTGGTCTGCTTGCAAAAACCTTTAACCAGATGTCGAGCGAGCTGCATAAATTGTACCTTTCGCTGGAGGCGTCAGTAGAAGAAAAGACCCGCGATCTCCACGAGGCCAAGCGTCGTCTGGAGGTGTTGTATCAATGTTCGCAGGCGCTGAACACCAGCCAGATTGATGTGCATTGTTTCCGCCATATTTTGCAGATTGTTCACGACAATGAAGCGGCTGAGTATCTGGAGTTAAATGTCGGTGAAAACTGGCGGATTAGCGAAGGGCAACCAAACCCGGAATTGCCGATGCAGATTTTACCGGTGACAATGCAAGAGACGGTTTACGGTGAACTGCACTGGCAAAATAGTCACGTTTCATCATCAGAACCGCTGCTTAACAGCGTTTCATCGATGCTGGGACGCGGTTTGTACTTTAATCAGGCGCAGAAGCATTTTCAGCAGTTATTGTTGATGGAAGAACGTGCGACCATCGCCCGCGAATTGCACGACTCGCTGGCTCAGGTGCTTTCTTACTTACGTATCCAGTTGACGTTACTGAAGCGTTCGATACCGGAAGATAACGCCACCGCACAAAGTATCATGGCCGATTTTTCCCAGGCGTTGAATGATGCTTATCGGCAGTTACGCGAGCTGTTGACTACTTTCCGCCTGACGCTGCAGCAGGCGGATCTCCCCTCCGCGTTGAGGGAAATGCTGGATACGTTACAAAATCAAACCAGCGCCAAACTGACCCTCGACTGCCGTCTGCCAACCCTGGCGCTGGATGCGCAAATGCAGGTGCATTTGTTGCAAATTATTCGCGAAGCGGTGCTGAATGCGATGAAGCACGCCAACGCCAGTGAAATCGCCGTCAGTTGCGTCACCGCGCCGGACGGCAATCACACGGTTTATATCCGTGATAACGGGATTGGTATCGGTGAACCGAAAGAACCCGAAGGTCATTATGGTCTGAATATCATGCGCGAACGCGCGGAACGGCTGGGTGGGACGCTGACTTTTTCACAACCTTCCGGCGGCGGCACGTTAGTGAGTATTAGCTTTCGCTCTGCGGAGGGTGAGGAAAGTCAGTTAATGTAATGCCTCCTACTGACCAAAGAATACTTGCACTTAAGGTTCAGTATAAAAGGGCATGATAATTTACATTAACTCCTTTTTTTCTCCACGATTGGCTCGTACCTTGCCGCTACAGTGAAGCAAGTCAAGCCTACAACGATACGCAGAAACACGAGGTCCTCTTTTAATGGCGAATTTCTTTATTGATCGCCCCATTTTTGCCTGGGTGCTGGCAATCCTGTTGTGTCTGACAGGTACCCTGGCGATTTTTTCATTGCCCGTTGAACAATACCCCGATCTCGCGCCACCAAATGTGCGAGTGACCGCTAACTATCCCGGCGCATCGGCCCAGACGCTGGAAAACACCGTGACCCAGGTTATCGAGCAAAATATGACCGGCCTCGATAATCTGATGTATATGTCATCTCAGAGCAGTGGCACCGGTCAGGCATCTGTCACTTTAAGTTTTAAGGCAGGCACCGATCCGGACGAAGCCGTGCAGCAAGTACAAAACCAGCTGCAATCAGCCATGCGAAAGTTACCGCAGGCGGTGCAAAATCAGGGCGTGACGGTGCGTAAAACCGGCGATACCAACATTCTGACCATTGCCTTCGTCTCTACCGATGGTTCGATGGATAAACAGGATATTGCTGATTATGTTGCCAGTAATATTCAGGACCCGTTAAGCCGCGTAAATGGCGTCGGGGATATCGATGCCTATGGTTCGCAATATTCCATGCGTATCTGGCTGGACCCGGCGAAACTCAACAGTTTCCAGATGACGGCTAAAGATGTCACTGATGCCATTGAGTCACAGAACGCGCAGATTGCGGTTGGGCAACTTGGGGGTACACCTTCCGTCGATAAGCAGGCGCTCAACGCCACCATTAACGCCCAGTCACTGCTGCAAACACCAGAACAGTTCCGCGATATCACCTTGCGGGTGAATCAGGACGGCTCAGAGGTAAGGCTGGGCGATGTCGCCACCGTCGAAATGGGGGCGGAGAAATACGATTATCTTAGCCGCTTCAATGGTAAGCCAGCCTCCGGGTTGGGGGTAAAACTGGCCTCCGGCGCGAACGAAATGGCGACAGCGGAGCTGGTGCTCAATCGTCTCGACGAGCTGGCGCAGTATTTCCCGCACGGACTGGAATACAAGGTGGCGTATGAAACCACCTCGTTTGTTAAAGCCTCCATTGAAGACGTGGTGAAAACGCTGCTGGAAGCTATCGCTCTGGTTTTCCTCGTTATGTATCTGTTCCTGCAAAACTTCCGCGCCACGCTGATACCCACTATCGCCGTGCCGGTGGTGTTGATGGGAACCTTCTCCGTACTTTACGCCTTCGGTTACAGCGTCAACACCTTAACCATGTTCGCGATGGTGCTGGCGATCGGTCTGCTGGTGGATGACGCCATCGTGGTGGTGGAAAACGTCGAACGTATTATGAGTGAGGAAGGACTCACTCCTCGCGAAGCCACACGTAAATCGATGGGGCAGATCCAGGGGGCACTGGTCGGGATTGCGATGGTTCTTTCGGCGGTATTTGTACCAATGGCCTTCTTCGGCGGCACCACCGGTGCCATCTATCGCCAGTTCTCTATTACCATTGTTGCGGCGATGGTGCTGTCAGTACTGGTAGCGATGATCCTCACTCCGGCTCTGTGTGCCACGCTACTTAAGCCACTGAAAAAAGGTGAGCATCATGGGCAAAAAGGCTTTTTTGCCTGGTTTAACCAGATGTTTAACCGCAACGCCGAACGCTACGAAAAAGGGGGGGCGAAAATTCTCCACCGTAGCCTGCGCTGGATTGTGATTTATGTTCTGCTGCTTGGCGGCATGGTGTTCCTGTTCCTGCGTTTGCCGACGTCGTTCTTACCGCTGGAAGACCGTGGCATGTTTACTACCTCGGTACAATTGCCCAGCGGTTCAACCCAACAACAGACCCTGAAAGTCGTTGAGCAAATCGAGAAATATTACTTCACCCATGAAAAAGACAACATCATGTCGGTGTTTGCCACCGTTGGTTCTGGCCCTGGGGGTAACGGGCAAAACGTGGCGCGAATGTTTATCCGCCTGAAAGACTGGAGCGAACGCGACAGTAAGACCGGCACCTCGTTTGCCATTATCGAGCGTGCAACGAAGGCGTTTAACCAAATTAAAGAAGCTCGCGTTATCGCCAGCAGCCCGCCAGCAATTAGCGGTCTTGGTAGTTCTGCAGGTTTTGATATGGAGTTGCAGGACCACGCTGGAGCGGGTCACGATGCGCTGATGGCAGCACGTAATCAGTTGCTGGCGCTGGCGGCGGAAAACCCGGAGCTAACCCGTGTGCGCCATAACGGCCTCGACGACAGTCCGCAGTTGCAGATTGATATCGACCAGCGTAAAGCTCAGGCGCTGGGCGTTGCTATCGACGATATTAACGACACACTGCAAACCGCCTGGGGTTCGAGCTATGTGAATGACTTTATGGATCGCGGTCGCGTGAAGAAAGTCTATGTGCAGGCAGCTGCGCCGTATCGCATGCTGCCAGATGACATCAATCTCTGGTATGTCCGAAATAAAGATGGCGGCATGGTGCCCTTCTCTGCTTTCGCGACCTCACGCTGGGAAACAGGCTCGCCGCGTCTGGAACGCTATAACGGTTATTCTGCGGTTGAGATTGTTGGGGAAGCCGCACCGGGGGTCAGTACCGGTACGGCGATGGATATTATGGAATCGTTAGTGAAGCAGTTGCCAAACGGCTTTGGTCTGGAGTGGACGGCGATGTCGTATCAGGAGCGACTTTCCGGCGCGCAGGCTCCGGCGCTGTACGCCATTTCCTTGCTGGTGGTATTCCTGTGTCTGGCGGCGTTGTATGAAAGCTGGTCGGTGCCGTTCTCGGTAATGCTGGTCGTGCCGCTGGGGGTTATCGGCGCGCTGCTGGCAACCTGGATGCGCGGGCTGGAAAACGACGTTTACTTCCAGGTGGGCCTGTTAACGGTCATTGGTTTATCGGCGAAAAACGCCATCCTGATCGTCGAGTTTGCTAACGAGATGAACCAAAAAGGCCACGACCTGTTTGAAGCGACGCTCCACGCCTGCCGTCAGCGTTTACGCCCGATTCTGATGACCTCGCTGGCATTTATCTTCGGCGTATTGCCAATGGCAACCAGCACGGGTGCCGGTTCCGGTGGTCAGCATGCGGTGGGTACTGGCGTAATGGGCGGGATGATTTCGGCCACTATTCTGGCTATTTACTTCGTGCCGCTGTTCTTTGTACTGGTGCGCCGCCGCTTCCCGCTGAAGCCGCGCCCGGAATAAGCAATAAAAAAGGCGACATGCTAATGTGTCGCCTTTTTCAACTTTCCGATTAAGAACCTGCTCAGCGGGTTCTTGCTGTTTGTACTTTGTCTCAGGAATTACTTACGAAGCATAACTTCGATAAAGTCTTTCCAGTTCCCCAGTTCACGTTCAATCATAACAACCTCTCTTATAATTATGGGTATTCTACGGAAACAATATACCGTGGTGAAGCTAATTTACTCGATTGCTGCGATGACTACCTCCGGGGGACAAACCTTATGTAAATACTATGGTCCTGCGGTGATAATTTGTATGTGATACACAGCAACATTTCGAGATATTCATACGGCATCTAATACTGATTTAATTCTGGTTAAAATACAGACAGATAACAAGATGAATATTCTTAATGTTTACGTTAAAAATGTTTAATATTATTTAATAGTTGTTAATTTGAATACTTCGATAATGTTATATTTCCTGATAATCATTTGCAGGCAAAATGTTTTCACCCTTAAATGAGTATTTATTCTCATAGATCGAAAAAGGATTCATTATGGTTACACTTTACGGCATCAAAAATTGTGACACCATTAAAAAGGCTCGCCGTTGGCTGGAAGCCAATAACATCGACTATCGTTTTCATGATTACCGCGTCGATGGGCTGGACAGCGAATTATTGAACGGTTTTATCAACGAATTAGGCTGGGAAGCGTTACTGAACACCCGTGGTACAACCTGGCGTAAACTGGACGAAACCACCCGCAATAAAATCACCGATGCGGCCTCTGCGGCGGCATTAATGACTGAAATGCCTGCAATTATCAAACGTCCATTGCTCTGCGCGCCTGGTAAGCCTATGCTGCTGGGTTTCAGTGATTCCAGTTATCAGCAATTTTTCCATGAGGTGTAGTCTATGTCGTGCCCGGTTATTGAGCTGACACAACAGCTTATTCGCCGCCCTTCCCTGAGTCCTGATGACGCAGGATGCCAGGCTTTGTTGATTGAACGTTTGCAGGCGATCGGTTTTACCGTTGAACGCATGGACTTTGCCGATACGCAGAATTTTTGGGCATGGCGTGGGCAAGGTGAAACGTTAGCCTTTGCCGGGCATACCGACGTGGTGCCGCCTGGCGACGCCGATCGTTGGATCAATCCGCCGTTTGAACCCACCATTCGTGATGGCATGTTATTCGGGCGCGGTGCGGCAGATATGAAAGGCTCGCTGGCGGCGATGGTGGTAGCGGCAGAACGCTTTGTCGCACAACATCCCAACCATACGGGGCGACTGGCATTTCTGATCACCTCTGATGAAGAAGCCAGTGCACACAACGGTACGGTAAAAGTCGTCGAAGCGTTAATGGCACGTAATGAGCGTCTCGATTACTGCCTGGTCGGCGAACCGTCGAGTATCGAAGTGGTAGGTGATGTGGTGAAAAATGGTCGTCGCGGATCGTTAACCTGCAACCTCACCATTCATGGCGTTCAGGGGCATGTTGCCTACCCGCATCTGGCTGACAATCCGGTACATCGCGCAGCACCTTTCCTTAATGAATTAGTGGCTATTGAGTGGGATCAGGGCAATGAATTCTTCCCGGCGACCAGTATGCAGATTGCCAATATTCAGGCGGGAACGGGCAGTAACAACGTTATTCCGGGTGAACTGTTTGTGCAGTTTAACTTCCGCTTCAGCACCGAACTGACTGATGAGATGATCAAAGCACAGGTGCTTGCCCTGCTTGAAAAACATCAACTGCGTTATACGGTGGACTGGTGGCTTTCCGGGCAGCCATTTTTGACCGCGCGCGGTAAACTGGTGGATGCGGTCGTTATCGCGGTTGAGCACTATAATGAAATTAAACCGCAGCTACTGACCACAGGCGGAACGTCCGACGGGCGCTTTATTGCTCGCATGGGGGCGCAGGTGGTGGAACTCGGGCCGGTCAATGCCACTATTCATAAAATTAATGAATGTGTGAACGCTGCCGACCTGCAGCTACTTGCCCGTATGTATCAACGTATCATGGAACAGCTCGTCGCCTGATGAGTGGTTCTGCAAGAGGAAATAAGCATGGACTGGCTGGCTAAATATTGGTGGATTCTGGTGATTGTCTTTTTGGTAGGCGTCCTGCTGAACGTGATTAAAGATCTCAAGCGCGTCGACCATAAGAAATTTCTCGCCAACAAGCCGGAGCTTCCCCCGCATCGTGATTTCAACGATAAGTGGGACGATGACGACGACTGGCCGAAAAAGGATCAACCGAAGAAGTAAGCTGAGTGCTCAACCGTAGGCCGGATAAGGCGTTAACGCCGCATCCGGCAATGGTGAACGATGCCTGATGCGACGCTCACGCGTCTTATCAGGCCAGGTAATCTGTCTTTTACATCATTTCAATCACATCATCATCGCCAGGCTTACCGCCACTTAGCGCTTCGTCGAAATAATGTTTCGGAATGGTATAACGCAAGTGATCCAGGGCAAATTGCATACTGCGATTGTCGATCGCATGGCCTAAATCCTCCACGATATCCAGCGTCACGTCACCACCGGCACTGATTAACGCTTCCTGCGCCGCAACCGCATGCGCCAGATCGATAACCGGATCTTCACCGCCATGAATCAGGTGAATTGTCGTGGCTGTAGACGCAGTCTCCGGCAGGCTCGCATACCGTCCGTTAAAAGCAATGACGCGTGAAGCAAGGCCCGGTTCGGCTTTAATGCTCTCCAGCGCCATAATCGCGCCTTGAGAGAAACCGATGAGCGCCGTGGCGTTAGCCCCTACTCCGCTCTGTTTCTGCCAGTAGCGCACCGTTTCAATAAACGTCGGCATGATGGTATCCACACGCGCCTGGCGATTATCTTCCGTAATACCCTGCACCGAAAACCACTGACGCCCCGCCGGATTACCGCTCGGCTCCGCGCCTCCGACACTCACCACCAGCGCATCAGGAAATAGCGGCGCAAACCAGCTGCCTATTTCCCCCATTGCCACCGGGTTATCCCCGACACCGTGGAAAATCAGTAACAACTGTTGCGCAGGTTTATCCGGGCTTTGAACAACAAAATGGTCATGTTTCATGGCGAACTCCTTAACTGATGTCATTAATTTTACGCCGCTGACTCACAATGACCATGGGAGAAAATTGAAGGAGTCAGTGAAAAAATTGCCATTGCGTTATGCGATCGCGCAAACGCTCAGTGCGAACATTATTAAGTGCGAACAGCGCCTGCGCGGCCTCTTCCCGCTGGCGAACCAGTAACATCTTACGGCCTGAAAGTTTAAGTGTGGTACATAACTGCGCATCACTGGCGTTTTTCTGTAAACGCCCACGCAGCGCCGGTAATGCCAGTTCACTGGTTTGTAGCAGACGCAATAAGCAACCTAACGACGTTAATAGCGGACGATGAGCGAAAGCAAAACCGGCCAGTTCAAGCCAGTCGTCGTCAGAAAGCACGATATCGTTTAGTGGATCAACAGGAAGCATTTCGCCATTCCACTGCGCGAGAGCTTGCGCATCGCGACGTAAACGGTAATGCTCACGTTCAGCCAGCTGTTTACCCGCATCACTCATCGGTAACAGCGCCATCGCCGTATAGCAACCGCTGCTGGCTTCACGATGATTACCCATTCGCACCAGCACAAAACCGCAGCGGTGCCAGAAACGCCATAACTCCCCGGTGTAACCAAAACTCACCGAAAGATAGTCGAGGTCACGCGTATATTGCAAAGCACCAGCAATAAGTTGCTGCCCTGTGCCTTCCCGCTGACGCGCCGGATGAACTGCTATCCGGCTGACCCGCCGTCCACGCAATGTCGCTGCCAGTGGATTGCTACCGTGCGCCGCCAGCGACTGGGCCACCAGATTACCCCGCGGGCGACGAAAACCTGCCCATACCGCCTGACTGAGTTGTTGAGATAATCCGCCCTCATCCACCAGCCACAACGCCCCGGCAATCTCGTTTTCGCCAGCCGCCTGTAAAAAATGTTGCCCTGGTGCATCCATCATCCGGCGTAAATCCAGCGGCGAGGTCCGGTAGTGCGCACCAGACAATAACTGATAAACCTTTAACGGCGTTTCTGGATCGCTTCGCCATAACGTTTGTTCAAATGCGGAAATGACGATATTGCCTTGTGGTGTATGGGTGAAGTTTTCATCGTCAAAAACCAGTGCCTCGCTGACCATTTTTTCCAGCGGGCATCCCTGTGCCCAGCGGATCGGCTGTTGCAGTTCAAAACGGTGTAAATGCGGAAAGCGAGCGCAAAATTTCAGCAAAAAACCACGTCCGGTGCCTTCGTAGCCCTGCACCGTAGTGGTTAACAACGTTCGAGGAAAACGCGATACCAGTTGATGCAACAACGGCGCAGGTATGGCTGCGGCTTCATCGACCACCAGCCAGTCGGCTTGCTCATCGCTGGCTAACAAGGCATCCGGCGCAATAAAGCGAAACTTCTCGCCCGCAAATTGTGCCAGTACATCCGTTGCCGCTTTTGCGGGCGCAGTGACAATCGCACTACCCGCAATACGAGAAATGAGTTGCCCTGCCAGCGCCGATTTACCGCGCCCACGCGCAGCCGTTACCGCTGCCACGCCCGACGGCATGGTCAGTAGCTGCTGTAAGAGTTGCTGTTGTTCTGGTTGTGGTGCGCCGGTCGCGGTGTGCCAGTCAGTACGGGGAGTAAAATGCGCCAACGAGAACGGCTGGTTTTGCCGCCAGAGAATAGCGTCGTTATCCGCCGTAAGTACACGTTTGAAATGCTGGACAAAATGCGGCGTCGCAATAGGGTCAGGGCAATCACTCCAGCGCAGCGAGTCGGTATCAGGTTGGTTTTCCCACTCTTCCCATACAGGGAGTAACAAAACCAGCCAGCTTCCCGCTTTCAACGTTCCGCTAAGTGCCGCAAAGGCAGCGGCATCAAAGCCGTGGCGGGCGTCGAATACCGCATGCCGGAACTCGCGCCCAAGTAAAGTTTGTAGTGCCGAGGGAGAACAGTGGTTTTCAGCATCTGGCTGCGGCGAAATCCACAGCCAGTCGCCAGGTAAGGCATCACGCAACTTAAGCGCATGATCAAAACACCAACCCTCTTCCCCGCTCAACACCAGCAAGCGGCGGATCCCTTCACGTTTCATTTGCGCTGTTAATGTGTGAAACGCAGTCAGTTCAGCCATCCCTGCCCCGGAAGTTAAATGCTTTTACCAAAAGTATTGCATTGTGCCGGATCGCCGCTGTCGAAACCACGTTTAAACCAGCTGTAGCGTTGCTGAGAAGTGCCATGAGTGAAACTGTCTGGTACTACTCGCCCCTGACTTTGCTGTTGTAAACGGTCATCGCCGATGGCCTGCGCCGCGTTCAGCGCCTCTTCCAGATCGCCGGTTTCCAGAACGCCTTGCTGCTGCATACTATGCCCCCAGACACCGGCAAAACAGTCGGCCTGGAGTTCCATACGCACAGATAAGCGGTTCACTTCCGCCTGCGTCGCGTTTTGTTGCAGTTGACGAACTTTCGGCTCGATGCCTAACAGTTTCTGCACATGATGACCGACTTCATGGGCGATAACGTACCCCTGGGCAAAATCGCCATCCGCGCCAAGTTTGTCTTTCATGTCATCATAGAAGGAGAGATCGATATAAACCGTGCCATCCGCCGGGCAATAGAACGGCCCCATTATGGACTGGCCCGCCCCGCATCCGGTACGCGTCATTCCACGGTACATGACCAGCTTCGGTTGCTGATAGGTCTTACCCATCTTCTCGAACTGTTGTCCCCAGGTGTCTTCCGTGGTTGCCAGAATCACCGAGGTGAATTTTGCGGCTTCGTCTTCATTTGGGCTAATTGACCGCGTTGATTGCTGTTGAGAAACCGGCTGCCCGGTCATCAACCCGGTTAAATCAACGCCATAGTAGCCTGCAACCAGCACGACTATCAGTAAAATCAGCCCGCCTTTACCGCTCGGCAGACGGAAACCGGGACCGCCCATTGACGGACCGCCGGAGCTATTGCGCCTGTCTTCAACATTGTCACTTTCACGTCGCCCTTGCCAACGCATAGATACCTCAACAATATATTCATTATAGAAATGATCGTAGGTGGTTCAGAGGAAGATTACCACAGGAAAGCGGGATGAAATGGCGGAGGAATGAGCGTTCAATGCACATCTTACGAGAATGGTTGTCTTGCCGTGCCAGCAGCACGGCAAGATGATGAACAGAAAAATCAGTCCAGCTGTACACCCAGGCGGCGGGCGACGGCTTCATAGGCCTCGATCAGGCCACCGAGGCTCTGGCGGAAACGGTCTTTGTCCATTTTCTCCAGTGTTTCTTTGTCCCACAGGCGGCTGCCGTCCGGGGAGAACTCATCGCCCAGTACGACTTCACCTTTGTACAGGCCAAACTCCAGCTTGAAGTCGACCAGAATCAGACCAGCATCATCGAACAGTTTTTTCAGCACGTCGTTCGCTTTGTAGGTCAGCTCTTTCATACGCGCCAGGTTCTCTTTGCTCACCCAGCCAAAGGTTTCGCAGTAAGATTCGTTGACCATCGGATCGTGCATGGCGTCGTTTTTCAGGAACAGATCGAACAGCGGCGGGTTCAGCTCAATACCTTCTTCGATTCCAAGACGTTTCACCAGAGAGCCAGCAGCACGGTTACGCACGACACACTCAACCGGCACCATATCCAGCTTTTTCACCAGACATTCGGTATCGGAGAGCAGACGCTCCATTTGAGTCGGGATACCCGCTTCAGCCAGTTTGCTCATAATGAAGTAGTTGAACTTGTTGTTCACCATACCTTTGCGATCAAACTGCTCAATGCGCGCGCCATCCCCTGCTGACGTATCATTGCGGAATTCGAGCACCAACAGGTCCGGGTTTTCCGTGCTGTATACGGTTTTCGCTTTACCACGATACAACTCAGCTTGCTTTTGCATCTTTATCACTCCTGGGTGTGAATTAACGTTTTAAAATCTTTTGCTGTCTGGTGTGCCGGATGTTTTGTCGGATGCGGTGTGAACGCCTTATTCGAACTACGTCCGACAAACAAATTTCGTGCGAATTACCGCTAAAATCGCGTTTTCCTGCCTACGCACACGTTTGCGTATCATATCAGAAAAAAGGGCCGGATGATTCCAGCCCTGTATTTTTACTTGCTAAACGCAGCCTGGAAGACAGATACCAGCGCGTCGTTCTGACTCTGAGTCAGAGTATGACCTTTCGGATCGATGAACTGTAGGCTGCTGCGGTTATCTAAATCGCCAACCTGCAGTTTATAGTCACCGGATGCCAGGCCTGGATCGCTCGCGCCCAGTTCCTGCCAGTCGCTGTCAGACAGCGGCTTATAAGTTACGGCCATGTTGCCCTGCGAACGGGTGCTGTCGGTCACTTTCATGCCCACTTTTTCCAGCGCCGCTGGCAGACGTTGCCAAACCACATTGAACGGCCCGCGTACGACCAGCATTGGTAAACCGGTGTCATCAGCTGCACTTTGTACGTCCATAGTGGTGGAGGCACGATTTTGCGCAGCGTTCGCGGCGTCAGTGGCAGATTTATCCAGACCGGCGGAAATAACGTTCATCATCTCCGTGCTGTAACGCTGCATGGAAGCCGCGTCTGCAACCGGTTTGCCCGCCTGTTCCAGGTTCAGCAGTTTAACCGTAACCGCCTGCTGATAACCCTGCGGCTTAACAGAGATTTGATAACGACCACGATACTGCTCGTCTTCGTCCAGACGGTTCCATTGTACCCAATCGGTGGTCAGTGTCTGACCAGCGTCATCACGTTGGGTGATGGTGTAGTTTTTCGCCTGCAGCACGCTAACCACCTGCGGCCACAGAGTATTGCCACGACCATTTTCCACCAGCAATGAAGCGGTATCGCCCGTGAACTGGGTACGCGCGCCAGAAACCAGTGCCAGCGGCTGGGCTGGTGGACGAATGTCCAGCGCCTTACCGACAGCACCACTACCGTTGGTCACCGGGATTGCATAATCACCGGAGGTCACCGGCAAAATCATTCCAGCCGGGGCATGAAGCTCCGCAAGCGGTGCCGCTTCCAGGTAGGCTTCATCACCACTGACCTGACGCTTATAGCGTGAGTCAGAACTACAGGCAGCGAGTAATAAAACAAGCGAAACACCCGCAACCTTTGCCAGGCGCGACTTTTGAACAGAGTAAGCCATCAAATCTCCCTAAACTTTACAGCAAACCGGCATGCTTAAGCGCCGCTCTGACCGTCTCACGACCACTGTCGGTGATTGGTGTCATTGGCAGGCGCAGCGTATCGGTCGCCACAAGACCCAGTTCCTTACATGCCCATTTCACCGGGATTGGATTGGGTTCGACAAATAGTTTGTTGTGTAATGGCATCAGACGCTGATTAATAACGCGTGCCTCGGCAAAATGCCCTTCTGCTGCCAGTTTGCACATCTGGGCCATATCACGCGCTGCGACGTTAGCCGTAACGGAAATAACCCCATGACCGCCTAATTGCATGAAGTCCAGCGCGCTCGCATCATCGCCGCTCAGCAGAACAAAATCATCTGAAACCAGCTCTTTGATCTGGTTTACACGCGTTAAGTTCCCTGTTGCCTCTTTGATTCCGATAATATTTTTTACTTTCGCCAGACGGCCCACCGTTTCCGGGAGCAGATCGCAGCCAGTACGGGACGGCACATTATACAGAATTTGCGGCAGGTCAGTATGCTCAGCGATGGCTTTGAAATGCTGATACAAACCTTCTTGCGACGGACGATTGTAGTAAGGGGTTACCGTCAGGCAGCCGACGATACCACTGTCATTGAAGCGCTGCGTCAGGCTAATGGCTTCCGCAGTAGCGTTAGCGCCGGTCCCGGCAATTACCGGAATGCGCCCATCAGCCAGCTCCAGCGTCATCATCACCACATCAGCATGTTCGTCATGATTTAAGGTAGCGGACTCGCCAGTGGTGCCAACAGAAACGATCGCCGAAGTACCGCTGGCGACATGATAATCAATCAGTTTTTTCAAGCTAGCCCGACAGACATTACCTTTTTCATCCATCGGAGTAACAATCGCGACAATACTTCCCGTGAACATGGGCCATCCTCTGTGCAAACAAGTGTCTCAATGGTACGTTTGGTATGGCATTAAAAGCAAGCAGACAGAACCGTTCTGATTGTTGTATGCATGTTTTTTTTATGCTTTCCTTAAGAACAACTCACCCCTTAAAGGAATAACCAGTTTGACACTGTCATCGCAACATTATCTGGTGATCACTGCGTTGGGTGCCGATCGCCCTGGAATTGTGAACACCATCACCCGTCATGTCAGTAGTTGCGGCTGTAATATTGAAGACAGTCGCCTGGCGATGCTGGGAGAAGAGTTCACGTTTATCATGCTGCTTTCCGGTTCATGGAATGCCATCACTCTGATTGAATCAACGTTACCGTTGAAAGGTGCCGAACTGGATCTTTTAATCGTGATGAAGCGCACGACGGCGCGTCCGCGTCCGCCAATGCCAGCATCTGTCTGGGTTCAGGTCGATGTGGCAGACTCCCCGCATTTAATTGAACGCTTCACAGCACTTTTCGACGCGCATCATATGAACATTGCGGAGCTGGTGTCGCGCACGCAACCTGCTGAAAATGAACGGGCTGCGCAGTTGCATATTCAGATAACCGCCCACAGCCCCGCATCTGCGGACGCAGCAAATATTGAGCAAGCGTTCAAAGCCCTATGTACAGAACTCAATGCACAAGGCAGTATTAACGTCGTCAATTATTCCCAACATGATGAACAGGATGGAGTTAAGTAATGAATCCACTGAAAGCCGGTGATATCGCACCGAAATTTAGCTTGCCGGATCAAGACGGAGAACAAGTTAATTTGACCGACTTCCAGGGACAGCGTGTTCTGGTTTATTTCTACCCGAAAGCCATGACCCCCGGCTGTACCGTACAGGCCTGCGGCTTACGCGATAACATGGATGAGTTGAAAAAAGCGGGCGTTGATGTGCTGGGTATCAGCACCGATAAACCCGAAAAACTCTCCCGTTTTGCGGAAAAAGAGCTGCTTAACTTTACGCTCCTGTCTGATGAGGACCACCAGGTGTGCGAACAATTCGGCGTCTGGGGTGAAAAGTCCTTCATGGGCAAAACCTACGATGGTATTCATCGCATCAGCTTCCTGATTGACGCTGATGGCAAAATCGAACATGTCTTTGACGATTTCAAAACCAGCAATCACCACGACGTTGTGCTGAACTGGCTGAAAGAACACGCCTGATTACTCTGCTCCATTCCGTGCTGGCTGCGCTTGCGGCCAGCATACCTCACTTCTCGTGATCAAGATCACATTCTCGCTTTCCCCTGCGACACGGGTGTCGAATCCATTTTTTGCTGAACGTTAATGACCATCATTTTTGTACCGTTCAGAACCCAGTTAATACATAATTTATTGAATATATTAAATTAATCAGACTGGCATCCTTTATGCAATATGAAATGCAATGTTTCATATCATTTTCAAGGAGCCGACATGAACCGCTTTGTGGTGGCCGAACCACTGTGGTGTACAGGATGTAATACCTGTCTCGCTGCCTGTTCGGACGTGCATAAAACGCAAGGTTTACAGCAACACCCGCGCCTGGCCCTGGCGAAGACGTCAACAATCACTGCCCCTGTCGTGTGTCATCACTGTGAGGAAGCCCCTTGCCTGCAGGTCTGCCCGGTCAATGCCATCTCTCAGAGGGATGATGCGATCCAACTCAACGAAAGCCTCTGTATTGGCTGCAAGCTTTGCGCCGTGGTCTGCCCATTTGGCGCAATCAGCGCTTCAGGAAGCCGTCCGGTGAATGCCCATGCGCAATATGTTTTTCAGGCTGAAGGCTCACTCAAAAACGGCGAAGAAAACGTGCTGCCCCAACATGCGTTGCTGCGCTGGGAACCGGGTGTCCAGACCGTCGCGGTGAAATGCGACCTGTGTGATTTCTTGCCAGAAGGTCCGGCCTGCGTTCGCGCTTGCCCGAATCAGGCGTTACGGCTGATCACCGACGATAGCCTGCAACGTCAGATGAAAGAAAAACAGCGCCTTGCCGCAAGCTGGTTTGCCAATGGCGGGGAGGATCCCCTTTCCCTCACTCAGGAGCAACGCTAATGGATGCCCTGCAATTATTAACCTGGTCGCTGATCCTCTATCTGTTTGCCAGTCTGGCTTCGCTGTTTTTACTCGGTCTGGACAGACTGGCTATTAAGCTTTCCGGCATCACATCGCTGGTGGGCGGCGTGATTGGCATCATCAGCGGAATTACGCAATTACATGCTGGTGTAACTTTAGTCGCCCATTTTGCCACCCCTTTTGACTTTGCCGATTTAACCCTGCGAATGGATAGCCTCTCGGCATTTATGGTGCTGGTTATCTCCTTGCTGGTGGTGGTTTGTTCGCTCTATTCATTGACTTATATGCGCGAATACGAGGGCAAAGGCGCGGCGGCGATGGGCTTCTTTATGAATCTTTTCATCGCATCGATGGTTGCCCTGCTGGTGATGGACAACGCTTTTTGGTTCATCGTGCTGTTTGAAATGATGTCGCTGTCTTCCTGGTTTCTGGTCATTGCCAGGCAGGATAAAACGTCGATCAACGCTGGCATGCTCTACTTTTTTATCGCCCACGCCGGATCGGTGCTGATAATGATCGCCTTCTTGCTGATGGGGCGCGAAAGCGGCAGCCTCGATTTTGCCAGTTTCCGCACGCTTTCACTTTCTCCGGGGCTGGCGTCGGCGGTGTTCCTGCTGGCCTTTTTCGGTTTTGGCGCGAAAGCCGGGATGATGCCGTTGCACAGCTGGTTGCCGCGCGCTCACCCTGCCGCACCATCGCACGCTTCGGCGTTGATGTCTGGCGTAATGGTCAAAATCGGTATTTTCGGCATCCTGAAAGTGGCGATGGATCTGCTGGCGCAAACGGGTTTGCCGCTGTGGTGGGGCATTCTGGTGATGGCGATCGGCGCAATCTCCGCGCTCCTGGGCGTGCTGTATGCGCTGGCGGAACAGGATATCAAACGGCTGCTGGCCTGGAGTACCGTCGAAAACGTCGGCATTATTTTGCTGGCAGTCGGTGTGGCGATGGTCGGTCTGTCACTGCACGACCCGCTGCTCACCGTGGTTGGACTGCTCGGCGCACTGTTTCATCTGCTCAACCATGCGCTGTTCAAAGGGCTGCTATTTCTCGGCGCGGGCGCGATTATTTCGCGTTTGCATACCCACGACATGGAAAAAATGGGGGCACTGGCGAAACGGATGCCGTGGACAGCCGCAGCATGCCTGATTGGTTGCCTCGCGATATCAGCCCTTCCTCCGCTGAATGGTTTTATCAGCGAATGGTACACCTGGCAGTCGCTGTTCTCACTAAGTCGTGTGGAAGCCGTAGCGCTACAACTTGCGGGTCCTATTGCTATGGTAATGCTGGCAGTCACTGGTGGGCTGGCAGTAATGTGCTTCGTAAAAATGTACGGTATTACTTTCTGTGGTGCGCCGCGCAGTACACACGCTGAAGAGGCACAGGAAGTGCCAAATACGATGATCGTCGCCATGCTACTGCTCGCGGCACTCTGCGTATTAATTGCGCTTAGTGCCAGTTGGCTGGCACCGAAGATAATGCATATTGCCCATGCGTTTACCGATACCCCTCCCGTCACTGTCGCCAGCGGAATAGCACTTGTACCCGGCACGTTTCATACACGGGTCACTCCTTCATTACTGTTGCTGTTACTACTGGCGATGCCTTTGCTGCCTGGCCTTTACTGGCTGTGGTGTCGTTCGCGCCGCGCAGCGTTTCGTCGCACAGGAGATGCCTGGGCATGCGGCTACGGCTGGGAAAATGCGATGGCCCCGTCAGGCAATGGCGTGATGCAGCCGCTGCGTGTGGTCTTTTCTGCGCTATTTCGTCTACGACAACAGCTCGACCCTACGCTGAGGCTAAATAAAGGTCTTGCGCACGTCACCGCCAGGGCTCAGAGCACAGAACCCTTCTGGGATGAGCGGGTGATCCGCCCCATCGTGAGCGCCACCCAACGGCTGGCCAAAGAAATACAGCATCTGCAAAGCGGCGACTTTCGTCTCTATTGCCTGTATGTGGTCGCCGCACTGGTTGTGCTGCTAATCGCTATTGCCGTCTAAGGAAATCACCATGAGACAAACTCTTTGCGACGGATATCTGGTCATTTTTGCGTTAGCACAGGCCGTGATTCTGCTGATGCTAACCCCACTTTTTACGGGTATTTCCCGGCAGATACGCGCGCGAATGCACTCCCGCCGCGGACCGGGGATCTGGCAGGATTATCGCGATATCCACAAACTGTTTAAACGCCAGGAAGTTGCGCCTATATCTTCAGGTCTGATGTTCCGCCTGATGCCGTGGGTATTAATCAGCAGCATGCTGGTGCTGGCGATGGCCCTACCACTATTTATTACCGTTTCCCCTTTTGCGGGCGGCGGCGATCTGATCACCCTTATCTATCTTCTTGCCCTGTTTCGTTTTTTCTTTGCTCTTTCCGGGCTGGATACCGGAAGCCCGTTTGCGGGAGTCGGTGCCAGTCGCGAGTTGACGCTCGGTATTCTGGTCGAACCCATGCTCATTCTCTCACTGCTGGTATTGGCGCTGATAGCAGGTTCCACGCATATCGAGATGATCAGCAATACGCTGGCAACGGGCTGGAACTCGCCGCTAACCACCGTACTGGCGTTACTGGCCTGTGGTTTTGCCTGCTTCATTGAGATGGGAAAAATTCCCTTTGATGTTGCTGAAGCAGAACAGGAATTACAGGAAGGCCCGCTGACCGAATATTCCGGTGCCGGGCTGGCGCTAGCGAAATGGGGGCTGGGGCTGAAACAGGTCGTGATGGCAGCACTGTTTGTGGCCCTGTTTCTGCCCTTTGGGCGCGCGCAAGAACTTTCTCTCGCCTGCCTGCTGACTTCACTTGTCGTTACGCTGCTCAAGGTTTTGCTGATTTTTGTACTGGCCTCAATCACAGAAAACACGCTGGCACGCGGGCGTTTTTTACTCATTCACCATGTGACCTGGCTTGGCTTCAGCCTTGCTGCGCTTGCATGGGTCTTCTGGTTAACCGGTCTGTAAGGAGCACTGACGGAATATGGAAAATCTTGCTCTGACGACGTTAATGCTGCCTTTTATCGGCGCACTGGTCGTTTCGTTTTCGCCACAACGTCGGGCCGCCGAATGGGGGTTTTGTTCGCCGCACTGACCACGCTGTGCATGTTGTCGCTGATCTCCGCGTTTTATCAGGCCGATAAAGTTGCCGTCACGTTGACGTTGGTCAACGTGGGGGATGTGGCATTGTTTGGCCTGGTCATTGATCGCGTGAGTACGCTGATTCTGTTTGTGGTGGTGTTTCTCGGTTTGCTGGTCACGATCTACTCCACGGGTTATCTGACGGATAAAAATCGCGAACACCCGCATAACGGCACGAATCGTTATTACGCATTTTTGCTGGTGTTTATCGGCGCGATGGCGGGACTGGTACTCTCCTCGACGCTGCTCGGTCAGTTGTTGTTTTTTGAAATTACGGGCGGCTGCTCCTGGGCGTTGATCAGTTATTACCAGAGCGATAAAGCGCAGCGTTCGGCACTAAAAGCGTTGCTTATCACTCATATCGGCTCGTTGGGGTTGTATCTTGCCGCCGCCACGCTGTTTTTGCAGACCGGAACGTTTGCGCTTAGCGCAATGAGCGAGTTACACGGCGACGCACGTTATCTGGTTTATGGCGGGATCCTGTTTGCCGCGTGGGGGAAATCGGCCCAGCTACCGATGCAAGCGTGGCTACCGGATGCAATGGAAGCGCCAACACCGATCAGCGCCTATCTCCACGCCGCATCGATGGTGAAAGTGGGCGTTTACATTTTTGCCCGCGCCATTATCGACGGCGGCAATATCCCGCATGTGATTGGCGGCGTTGGCATGGTCATGGCGCTGGTCACCATTCTTTATGGATTTCTGATGTATTTGCCACAGCAGGATATGAAGCGGTTGCTGGCCTGGTCGACCATCACTCAACTTGGCTGGATGTTCTTCGGTTTGTCGCTCTCCATCTTCGGCTCGCGGCTGGCGCTGGAGGGCAGCATCGCCTACATCGTCAACCACGCGTTCGCTAAAAGCCTGTTTTTCCTTGTAGCAGGTGCGCTGAGTTACAGCTGCGGCACGCGCTTGTTGCCGCGTCTGCGTGGCGTATTGCACACCCTGCCGTTGCCAGGCGTGGGTTTCTGCGTGGCAGCGCTGGCGATTACCGGCGTGCCGCCGTTCAACGGCTTCTTCAGTAAATTCCCGCTGTTTGCTGCCGGTTTTGCGTTGTCAGTGGAGTACTGGATCCTGCTGCCCGCCATGATTCTGCTGATGATTGAATCGGTCGCCAGTTTCGCCTGGTTTATTCGCTGGTTTGGTCGCGTCGTGCCTGGCAAACCGAGCGAGGCCGTCGCCGATGCCGCACCGCTGCCAGGGTCAATGCGCCTGGTGTTGATTGTACTGATTGTGATGTCGCTGATTTCCAGCGTAATCGCCGCGACCTGGTTGCAGTAAGGAGATGATGAATGACCGGTTCTATGATCGTAAATAATCTGGCGGGACTGATGATGCTGACATCACTGTTTGTGATTAGCGTCAAAAGCTATCGCCTGTCATGCGGATTTTACGCCTGCCAGTCACTGGTGCTGGTGTCTATTTTCGCCACCCTCTCGTGCCTGTTCGCCGCAGAGCAACTGCTGATCTGGTCCGCCAGCGCCTTTATCACCAAAGTGCTGCTGGTACCGTTAATCATGACTTACGCTGCACGAAATATTCCCCAGAACATCCCGGAAAAAGCGTTATTCGGTCCGGCAATGATGGCACTGCTCGCGGCGTTAATTGTCCTGCTTTGCGCATTTGTCGTTCAGCCCGTGAAGCTACCGATGGCTACCGGGCTGAAACCGGCGCTGGCGGTAGCGTTAGGTCATTTTCTGCTTGGCCTGCTGTGCATTGTCAGCCAGCGCAATATCCTGCGGCAAATTTTTGGTTACTGCCTGATGGAAAACGGCTCCCATCTGGTGCTGGCGCTTCTTGCCTGGCGAGCACCGGAACTGGTGGAAATAGGTATCGCTACCGACGCCATCTTCGCCGTCATTGTGATGGTGTTACTGGCAAGAAAAATATGGCGTACCCACGGCACGCTGGACGTGAACAACTTGACCGCGCTGAAGGGATAATGAGATGAGTTATTCTGTGATGTTCGCTTTACTCCTGCTCACGCCGCTGCTTTTTTCGCTGCTCTGTTTTGCCTGCCGGAAACGGAGACTTTCTGCGACTCGCACGGTGACCGTATTACATAGCTTAGGGATCACACTGCTGCTGATTCTGGCACTCTGGGTGGTCCAAACTGCCGCTGATGCAGGAGAAATATTCGCTGCGGGACTGTGGCTTCATATTGATGGTCTGGGCGGTTTGTTCCTCGCCATTCTTGGTGTGATTGGCTTTCTCACCGGTATTTACTCGATTGGCTACATGCGTCATGAAGTGGCACACGGCGAGCTTTCACCCGTTACGCTGTGCGATTACTACGGTTTCTTCCATCTGTTTTTGTTCACCATGCTGCTGGTTGTTACCAGCAATAACCTGATTGTGATGTGGGCGGCGATCGAAGCCACCACCTTAAGCTCGGCGTTTCTGGTAGGCATTTACGGTCAGCGTTCATCGCTGGAAGCTGCATGGAAGTACATCATTATTTGTACTGTTGGTGTCGCTTTTGGTCTGTTCGGTACCGTGCTGGTATACGCCAACGCCGCCAGCGTTATGCCGCAGGCAGAAATGGCGATATTCTGGAGCGAGGTTCTTAAGCAATCGTCCTTGCTTGACCCAACATTAATGCTGTTGGCCTTTGTGTTTTTGCTAATTGGCTTTGGTACCAAAACCGGGCTATTTCCCATGCACGCCTGGCTGCCGGATGCTCACAGTGAAGCGCCGAGTCCGGTCAGCGCCCTGCTCTCCGCCGTATTGCTGAACTGCGCGCTGTTGGTGCTGATTCGCTATTACATCATTATTTGCCAAGCCATCGGCAGCGATTTCCCCAACCGGTTGTTGCTCATCTTCGGCATGTTGTCGGTTGCCGTGGCGGCATTTTTCATTCTGGTACAGCGGGACATTAAGCGTCTGCTGGCGTACTCCAGCGTGGAGAACATGGGGCTGGTCGCGGTGGCGCTAGGCATTGGCGGGCCGCTGGGAATTTTTGCCGCGCTGCTGCACATCTTAAACCACAGTCTGGCAAAAACGCTGCTGTTCTGCGGTTCCGGCAATGTACTGCTCAAGTACGGCACGCGCGATCTCAACGTCGTCTGTGGGATGCTCAAAATCATGCCATTTACCGCCGTGCTGTTTGGCGGCGGTGCGCTGGCGCTGGCAGGGATGCCGCCCTTCAACATTTTTCTTAGCGAATTTATGACCATTACCGCCGGACTGGCACGTAATCACCTGCTGATTATCGTCCTGCTGTTATTGCTGTTAACGCTGGTGCTGGCGGGCCTGGTACGGATGGCAGCGCGGGTGTTAATGGCGAAACCGCCGCAGGCCGTTAACCGGGGTGATCTCGGCTGGTTGACCACCTCGCCAATGGTGATTCTGCTGGTCATGATGCTGGCGATGGGAACGCATATTCCACAACCTGTCATCAGGATCCTGGCGGGCGCTTCCACTATAGTCCTCTCAGGGACGCACGACCTGCCTGCACAACGTAGCACCTGGCATGATTTTTTGCCTTCAGGCACCGCATCTGTTTCGGAGAAACACAGTGAACGTTAATTCATCGTCAAATCGTGGCGAAGCGATTCTCGCCGCCCTGAAAACGCAGTTCCCCGGCGCGGTGCTGGATGAAGAGCGACAAACGCCTGAACAGGTCACCATTACGGTGAAAATCAATCTGCTGCCTGACGTTGTACATTATCTTTATTATCAACATGATGGCTGGCTTCCAGTCCTGTTTGGCAACGACGAGCGGACACTTAACGGTCATTACGCGGTTTATTATGCCCTTTCAATGGAAGGGGCCGAAAAATGCTGGATCGTGGTGAAGGCACTGGTCGATGCCGACAGTCGGGAGTTTCCGTCAGTCACACCGCGCGTCCCTGCCGCGGTCTGGGGCGAGCGAGAAATTCGCGATATGTACGGGCTGATTCCGGTTGGCCTGCCGGATCAGCGTCGCCTGGTGTTGCCCGATGACTGGCCGGAAGATATGCATCCGCTGCGCAAAGATGCGATGGATTATCGACTGCGCCCTGAACCGACGACAGATTCCGAAACGTATGCGTTTATCAATGAGGGCAACAGCGATGCGCGGGTGATCCCTGTCGGCCCGCTGCATATCACCTCCGATGAACCGGGTCACTTCCGCTTGTTTGTGGATGGCGAGCAAATTGTCGATGCTGATTACCGCCTGTTTTATGTCCATCGCGGCATGGAGAAACTGGCAGAAACGCGGATGGGCTACAACGAAGTGACCTTCTTATCGGACCGCGTGTGTGGGATTTGCGGTTTTGCCCACAGTGTGGCCTATACCAATTCGGTTGAAAATGCACTGGGGATTGAGGTGCCGCAACGAGCACATACTATTCGCTCGATTCTGCTGGAAGTCGAACGGCTACACAGTCATTTGCTTAACCTTGGCCTCTCCTGCCATTTCGTTGGTTTTGATACCGGCTTTATGCAATTTTTCCGCGTGCGGGAAAAGTCGATGACGATGGCGGAATTGCTGATCGGGTCGCGTAAAACCTACGGTCTGAATCTGATTGGTGGTGTTCGCCGCGATATTCTCAAAGAGCAACGTCTGCAAACGCTGAAACTGGTGCGCGAGATGCGCGCCGACGTGTCGGAGCTGGTAGAGATGCTGCTTGCTACGCCGAATATGGAACAACGCACTCAGGGCATTGGCATTCTCGACCGACAAATCGCCCGTGATTTGCGCTTTGATCACCCCTACGCCGACTACGGCAATATTCCAAAAACACTGTTTACCTTTACCGGCGGCGATGTTTTCTCCCGCGTGATGGTCCGTGTCAAAGAGACGTTTGATTCGCTGGCAATGCTGGAATTTGCCCTCGACAACATGCCGGATACCCCACTGCTGACCGAAGGCTTTAGCTATAAACCTCACGCATTCGCGCTGGGCTTTGTTGAAGCGCCACGCGGTGAAGACGTGCACTGGAGCATGCTCGGTGATAACCAAAAATTGTTCCGCTGGCGCTGCCGTGCCGCCACCTACGCCAACTGGCCGGTGTTGCGTTACATGCTGCGCGGCAATACCGTTTCTGACGCACCGCTGATTATCGGTAGCCTTGATCCCTGCTACTCCTGTACCGACCGTGTGACGCTGGTAGATGTGCGCAAGCGCCAGTCAAAAACCGTGCCGTATAAAGAGATCGAACGCTACGGCATTGATCGTAACCGTTCGCCGCTGAAGTAAGGACAGAAGATGCTGAAGTTACTGAAAACTATTATGCGCGCCGGAACCGCGACGGTGAAATATCCCTTCGCGCCACTGGAGGTCAGCCCAGGCTTTCGCGGGAAACCGGACCTGATGCCCAGCCAATGTATTGCCTGCGGTGCCTGCGCCTGTGCTTGTCCGGCAAATGCGCTGACTATCCAGACCGACGACCAGCAAAATTCGCGCACCTGGCAGCTCTATCTGAGGCGTTGTATTTACTGCGGACGTTGTGAAGAAGTGTGCCCGACCAGAGCCATCCAGCTTACCAATAACTTTGAACTGACCGTCACCAATAAAGCCGATCTCTATACCCGCGCGACGTTCCATCTACAACGTTGCAGCCGTTGCGAACGCCCGTTTGCCCAGCAAAAAACCGTCGCACTGGCTACTGAATTGTTGGCACAGCAACAAAATGCGCCACAAAACCGCGAAATGTTATGGGCGCAAGCGAGCGTCTGCCCGGAGTGCAAACAACGCGCGACGCTGCTCAACGACGATACAGATGTACCACTGGTGGCTAAGGAGCAGCTATGAGTCCAGTGCTTACACAACATGTCAGCCAGCCCATCACGCTGGACGAGCAAACGCAAAAGATGAAGCAGCATTTGCTACAGGATATCCGTCGCTCGGCTTACGTTTATCGCGTCGATTGCGGCGGCTGCAACGCCTGTGAAATCGAAATTTTTGCCGCCATCACACCAGTATTCGACGCAGAACGTTTTGGCATTAAGGTTATTTCATCACCGCGTCACGCCGATATTTTGTTATTTACAGGCGCAGTCACCCGGGCGATGCGTATGCCTGCACTTCGGGCGTATGAGTCTGCCCCCGATCATAAAATCTGTGTTTCCTACGGCGCGTGCGGTGTCGGCGGCGGTATTTTCCACGATCTCTACAGCGTCTGGGGCGGCAGCGACACCATTGTCCCCATTGATGTTTGGATCCCCGGCTGCCCGCCAACACCGGCCGCCACCATTCACGGTTTCGCCGTGGCGCTCGGTTTGCTGCAACAGAAGATTCACGCGGTGGATTATCGCGATCCCACCGGGGTGACTATGCAACCGTTGTGGCCGCAGATCCCGCCATCACAGCGTATCGCCATTGAGCGAGAAGCGCGGCGGCTGGCGGGCTATCGTCAGGGGCGAGAAATTTGCGATCGGCTCCTGCGCCATTTAAGCGACGATCCTACAGGAAATCGGGTTAACACCTGGTTGCGCGATGCCGACGATCCACGTCTCAATAGTATCGTTCAGCAACTCTTTCGCGTACTCCGGGGGTTACATGACTGAAGAGTGCGGGGAAATTGTTTTCTGGACGCTGCGAAAAAAGTTTGTCGCCAGTAGCGACGAGATGCCGGAACACAGCTCTCAGGTAATGTATTACTCGCTGGCTATCGGTCATCACGTTGGCGTGATTGATTGTCTGAATGTCGCCTTCCCCTGCCCACTGACGGAATACGAAGATTGGCTTGCACTGGTCGAAGAGGAGCAAGCCCGACGTAAGATGCTGGGGGTGATGACTTTTGGTGAGATTGTTATTGACGCCAGCCACACCGCCCTGTTGACCCGGGCATTCGCGCCACTGGCGGATGACGCGACGTCTGTGTGGCAGGCGCGTAGCATTCAATTCATTCATCTGTTGGATGAAATTGTGCAGGAACCGGCCATCTATCTGATGGCCAGAAAAATTACGTGAGAAGGATTTCTCATTAATAAGGACTGTTGATGGCTATGTCAGACGAGGCGATGTTTGCCCCGCCGCAAGGAATAACAATTGAAGCGGTAAACGGAATGCTCGCGGAGCGGTTAGCGCAGAAACACGGTAAGGCGTCTTTATTACGCGCCTTCATCCCGCTGCCGCCGCCGTTCAGCCCGGTACAACTTATTGAACTGCATGTTCTCAAAAGCAACTTCTATTACCGCTACCATGATGATGGCAGCGATGTGACGGCAACAACAGAGTATCAGGGCGAGATGGTCGATTATTCGCGTCACGCCGTCCTTCTCGGCAGTAGTGGAATGGCGGAGCTACGCTTTATTCGTACCCACGGCAGCCGTTTTACTCCCCAAGATTGCACACTGTTTAACTGGCTGGCGCGGATAATCACCCCGGTTCTGCAATCATGGCTCAATGATGAAGAACAGCAGGTGGCGCTGCGTTTGCTGGAGAAAGATCGCGATCATCATCGGGTACTGGTTGATATTACTAATGCAGTGCTGTCACATCTTGATCTCGACGATCTGATCGCTGACGTCGCTCGTGAGATCCATCATTTTTTCGGTCTGGCTTCAGTCAGTATGGTACTGGGCGATCATCGAAAGAACGAGAAGTTTAGCCTGTGGTGCAGCGATCTTTCTGCCTCACATTGTGCGTGTCTGCCACGCAATATGCCTGGCGACAGTGTATTGCTGACACAAACGCTACAAACCCGACAACCGACCTTGACGCACCGTGCAGACGATCTGTTTCTCTGGCAACGCGACCCGTTATTACTCTTACTTGCATCTAACGGCTGCGAATCTGCGCTCCTTATACCGCTTACCTTTGGCAACCATACACCGGGTGCATTGTTGCTGGCGCATACCTCTTCCACTCTCTTTAGTGAGGAAAACTGCCAGCTACTACAACACATAGCCGATCGCATCGCTATTGCCGTTGGCAATGCCGATGCCTGGCGTAGCATGACCGATTTGCAGGAAAGTTTGCAGCAAGAAAACCACCAGCTTAGCGAGCAGCTCCTTTCGAATCTGGGCGTCGGTGACATTATCTATCAAAGCCAGGCAATGGAAGACCTGCTCCAGCAGGTAGATATTGTGGCGAAGAGCGACAGTACAGTGTTGATTTGTGGTGAAACCGGAACCGGCAAAGAGGTGATCGCCAGAGCGATCCATCAACTTAGCCCGCGACACGACAAGCCGCTGGTCAAAATCAACTGCGCTGCCATCCCCGCCAGTCTTCTGGAAAGTGAGTTATTCGGTCATGACAAAGGGGCGTTTACTGGTGCGATTAATACCCATCGTGGTCGTTTTGAAATTGCCGATGGCGGCACGTTGTTTCTCGATGAAATTGGCGATCTGCCGTTAGAACTTCAGCCTAAACTGCTGCGCGTATTGCAGGAACGGGAGATTGAGCGTCTCGGCGGGAGTAGAACGATCCCGGTGAATGTCAGAGTCATTGCCGCCACCAACCGTGATTTGTGGCAAATGGTTGAAGATCGCCAGTTTCGCAGCGATCTCTTTTATCGCCTGAATGTCTTCCCACTGGAATTGCCGCCGCTACGCGACCGTCCGGAAGATATCCCTCTTTTAGCAAAGCATTTCACGCAAAAAATGGCGCGCCATATGAATCGTTCAATTGACGCCATCCCGACCGAGGCGCTACGCCAGTTGATGTCGTGGGACTGGCCGGGCAACGTGCGCGAGCTGGAAAACGTGATTGAGCGAGCGGTACTGCTGACTCGCGGTAACAGTCTGAATTTACATCTTAATGTCCGACAAAGCCGTTTACTGCCAACGCTAAATGAAGATTCAGCGCTTCGCAGTTCAATGGCGCAGTTGCTGCACCCGACGACGCCAGAGAATGACGAAGAAGAACGTCAGCGCATTGTTCAGGTATTGCGAGAAACCAATGGCATTGTTGCCGGGCCCCGTGGCGCGGCGACACGATTAGGGATGAAGCGCACCACGCTGCTGTCACGAATGCAGCGTCTGGGGATCTCGGTTCGCGAGGTGTTGTAATCTGCTTTTGCAGGAGTATGCATGAGAAACAAACTCTCTTTCGACTTGCAGTTGAGCGCCAGAAAAGCGGCAATCGCTGAACGGATTGCCGCCCATAAAATTGCCCGCAGTAAAGTGTCGGTCTTTTTAATGGCGATGTCCGCTGGCGTGTTTATGGCGATCGGATTTACTTTTTACCTTTCCGTTATCGCCGATGCCCCGTCTTCACAGGCATTAACCCATCTGGTGGGCGGCCTTTGCTTTACACTCGGCTTTATTTTGCTGGCGGTTTGCGGCACCAGCCTGTTCACCTCGTCGGTAATGACGGTGATGGCAAAAAGTCGGGGCGTTATTAGTTGGCGAACTTGGCTGATTAACGCACTTCTGGTGGCCTGCGGTAATCTGGCAGGTATTGCCTGTTTCAGTTTGTTAATCTGGTTTTCCGGGCTGGTGATGAGTGAAAACGCGATGTGGGGAGTCGCGGTTTTACACTGCGCCGAGGGCAAAATGCATCATACATTTACTGAATCTGTCAGCCTCGGCATTATGTGCAATCTGATGGTTTGCCTGGCGCTTTGGATGAGTTATTGCGGGCGTTCGTTATGCGACAAAATCGTCGCCATGATTTTGCCCATCACCCTGTTTGTCGCCAGTGGCTTTGAGCACTGTATCGCCAATTTGTTTGTGATTCCGTTCGCCATTGCCATTCGCCATTTCGCCCCTCCCCCCTTCTGGCAACTGGCGCACAGTAGCGCAGACAATTTTCCGGCACTGACGGTAAGCCATTTTATTACCGCCAATCTGCTCCCGGTGATGCTGGGTAATATTATCGGCGGTGCAGTGCTGGTGAGTATGTGTTATCGGGCTATTTATTTACGTCAGGAATCCTGAAAAATCAGCCCGGCGAAACAGTTCGTCGGGCTGAAGATTATTCTTGCGCTATTTGCCCATCGGGCCAGGCGTGGATCACGGCTTTGATCAGGGTCGCCAATGGAATGGCGAAGAATACGCCCCAGAATCCCCACAAACCACCGAAGATCACCACCGATAAAATAATCACCAGCGGATGCAGGTTAACCGCTTCGGAGAACAACACCGGTACTAACAGGTTGCCGTCCAGCGCCTGAATAATCAGATACACTGCGAAGCAGCTCCAGAATTCCGTGCCTGCACCAAACTGGAATAGCGCCACGCCAACCACCGGAATGGTCACCACAAATGCGCCAATGTACGGAATAAGTACCGAGAAGCCGACCAGCACCGCCAGCAGCAGCGAATAGTTCAGCCCAAAGAGCAAGAACCCCAGCCAGGTGGCGATCCCCACCACGATCATCTCCAGCACTTTGCCGCGGATATAGTTGGTGATTTGTTGATTCATCTCCTTCCACACCTGTCCTGCCAGTCCACGGTTGCGCGGCAGCACCCGACGAACGGCGTTCAGCATCTGCTCTTTGTCTTTCAGCAGGAAGAAGACCATCAATGGCACCAGCACCAGATAGACGGCTATGGTCAGCAAACCGACCAGCGAGGCGAGGGAAATTTTCACCACCGAATCGCCCATGGTCAGCATCCGACTGCGCATATTTTCGGCCATTGCATCAATAATGCCCGCATCCATTAACGCCGGATAGCGGCGCGGCAACGTGGCGGCAAAGTCAGAAAGCTTATTGAGCATCCCCGGCATATCGCGGATTAAGTAGATGCCCTGTTGCCAGGCGATAGGCAGTACCACGAACGCCATCAGTAGCAATATACCGACGAAAACCACCAATACAATCGACGTCGCCCAGCGGCGGGAGCAGCCAATAGATTGCAGGCGCACGGTTGGCCATTCCAGCAAATAGGCCAGCACAATAGCCACCAGCAACGGAGCAAGCAGGCCACTAAAGAAAAAGATAATGCCAAATCCGGCAACTAAAATAACCAGCAAGGCAATCGCTTCCGGGTCGCTAAAACGGCGGCGATACCATTGCATCAACATTTCGAGCATAAAGACCTTCCCTGAACCTCAAGAGCGGGATTGCGATCAGCAATTGTATCGAAATGTCACAAAAAAGACTTCGCTTTTTATGACGGATTCAGGAAACTGAAAAGTCATTTGAGTGGGCTAATCTTCGCCGTTACACTCAAAGGCGGCGCGGTGGGAACGATATTTCACAGTATCGGTCAAATGACTATCTTCAGAAATACAGGATAGAGGTTATGTTCAGGCAGTTGAAAAAAAACCTGGTTGCAACCCTCATTGCTGCTATGACCATTGGTCAGGTAGCCCCGGCGTTTGCCGACAGCGCAGACACCTTGCCGGATATGGGAACCTCCGCAGGAAGCACGCTTTCCATTGGTCAGGAAATGCAGATGGGCGACTATTATGTCCGCCAGCTACGCGGCAGCGCGCCGTTAATTAATGACCCGCTGTTAACGCAATATATTAATTCGCTGGGGATGCGTCTGGTTTCGCATGCCAATTCGGTTAAGACACCGTTTCATTTTTTTCTGATCAACAACGACGAAATTAACGCCTTTGCTTTCTTTGGCGGCAACGTGGTGCTGCACTCTGCCCTGTTCCGTTATTCCGATAACGAAAGTCAACTGGCTTCAGTTATGGCGCACGAAATCTCCCACGTCACCCAACGTCACCTGGCGCGAGCGATGGAAGATCAGCAGCGCAGCGCGCCGCTGACCTGGGTCGGCGCGTTAGGTTCTATTTTACTGGCGATGGCCAGTCCGCAGGCGGGGATGGCGGCACTGACCGGTACACTGGCGGGAACGCGCCAGGGAATGATCAGCTTCACCCAGCAAAATGAACAGGAAGCGGACCGCATTGGTATTCAGGTGCTGCAACGCTCGGGATTCGATCCGCAGGCGATGCCAACCTTCCTCGAAAAATTACTCGATCAGGCGCGTTACTCCTCGCGCCCGCCGGAAATTTTATTGACTCACCCGTTGCCGGAAAGTCGTCTGGCAGATGCCCGCAACCGTGCTAATCAGATGCGCCCGATGGTGGTGCAGTCGTCGGAAGATTTCTATCTGGCGAAAGCGCGCACACTGGGGATGTATAATTCCGGACGTAACCAGCTCACCAGTGATTTGCTGGATGAATGGGCGAAAGGAAACGTTCGTCAGCAACGAGCAGCACAATATGGTCGTGCTTTACAGGCGATGGAAGCCAATAAATACGACGAGGCGCGTAAAACGCTGCAACCGTTACTGGCGGCAGAACCTGGCAACGCATGGTATCTCGATCTGGCTACCGATATCGATCTTGGGCAAAACAAAGCCAACGAGGCGATCAATCGTCTGAAAAATGCCCGCGATTTACGCACCAATCCTGTGTTGCAGCTCAACCTGGCGAACGCTTATCTACAAGGCGGTCAACCACAAGAAGCGGCCAATATTCTGAATCGCTACACCTTTAATAATAAAGATGACAGCAACGGCTGGGATTTGCTGGCACAGGCGGAAGCCGCGCTAAATAACCGCGATCAGGAGCTGGCTGCGCGAGCAGAAGGTTATGCGCTCGCCGGGCGACTCGATCAGGCCATTTCGCTGTTGAGTAGCGCCAGTTCGCAGGTGAAATTAGGCAGCCTGCAACAAGCACGTTACGATGCGCGCATCGACCAGTTGCGCCAGCTGCAGGAACGCTTTAAGCCTTATACCAAGATGTAATTCGCATTAAAGGAAGAACAATGACCAAACAGGTAAAAATCTACCATAACCCACGCTGTTCAAAGAGCCGGGAAACGCTGAACCTGCTGAAAGAAAACGGCATGGAGCCAGAAGTGGTGCTCTACCTTGAGACACCCGCCGATGCGGCAACGCTGCGCGATTTGCTGAAAATGCTGGGGATGAATAGCGCCCGTGAATTGATGCGCCAGAAAGAGGATCTTTATAAAGAACTGAACCTGGCTGACAGTTCGCTTAGCGAAGAGGCGCTGATTCAGGCAATGGTGGATAATCCGAAGCTAATGGAGCGCCCGATTGTGGTCGCGAATGGCAAAGCGCGGATTGGTCGTCCACCGGAGCAGGTACTGGAAATCGTGGGTTAAGATGTGCTCCATCGCTAGTTGAAGCACATTGTCGGATACGACGCTTGCCACGTCTTATCCGGCCTACGAATACTATGGATTAACTTCGCGTAGTTCGGATAAAGCGTTCGCGCCGCATCCGACAATAAACACCTTATCTACAACTTCAGAATTTCTTTCACAAACGGAATGGTCAGCTTACGTTGCGCGGTAATCGACGCACGATCCAACTGATCCAGCGTCATAAATAGCGTGCGCATTTCTCTGTCGAGCCGCTTCAGCAAGAAACGCCCCACATCTTCCGGCAGTTCAAAACCACGCAAACGCGCGCGTAACTGTAGCGCCTGCAACTTATCTTCATCAGAAAGTGGCTGCAATTTGTAGATCTGCCCCCAGTCGAGACGCGACGCGAGATCCGGTAATCCCAGATTCAACTGCCGCGGTGGACGATCGCCGGTGATCAACAACCGTGTTTTGCCCGATTCCAGAATTCGATTGTAGAGATCGAAAATCGCCATCTCCCACAACTCATCGCCTGCAATACACTCAATGTTGTCGATACAGACCAGCGACAAATGCTCCATACCGTCGAGCACTTCCGGAACAAACCAGGTGCGTTTATCCAGCGGGACATAGCCCACCGCATCGCCACGCTGCGACAATTCCGCGCAAGCCGCGTGCAGCAGATGGCTGCGCCCCGCGCCTTCGCGTGCCCAGAGATAGATGTAACCGCTATGTTCCTGACGCAGCACGTTTTGCAGCGCGGCCAGTAAAGAGGAGTTATCCCCCGGCCAGAAACTTGCAAAGGTTTCGTCGTCAGGAAGATAAAGTGGCAAAGAGAGCTGTGCCGGTGTGTTCAGAGATACCTCAACCAGGATTTCACAAAATCGCGAGAAGTTTACCACAGAATCCCATGATGTTTGAACCGGGCAGCAACACTGCCCGGTCGGTACATTATTTGTCTGTTATATCCGCGTCTTCTGCGTCCAGCACCACTTCTTCAGGGCGCAGCACACTGATCAGTTTGAAGATCAAACTTAAGCCGATACCGACGATGGTCGCCAGCGCCATACCTTTCAACTCCGCCGCGCCGATGTTTACCTTCGCGCCACTGACGCCGATGATCAAAATCACGGAAGTCAGGATCAGGTTCTGTGCTTTGTTGTAATCCACTTTCGATTCGATCAAAACACGAATACCGGAAGCACCGATGACACCATAAAGCAGCAGCGAAACGCCGCCCATCACCGGCAATGGGATCATCTGGATAGCGGCAGCCAGTTTACCGACGCAGGAAAGCAGGATAGCGAAAATCGCCGCCCCGCCGATAACCCAAGTACTGTAAACACGGGTGATCGCCATCACGCCAATGTTTTCTCCGTAAGTGGTATTTGGCGTAGAGCCAAAGAAGCCGGAGATCACGGTCGACAGGCCGTTAGCAAACATCGAACGGTGCAGACCTGGATCGCGCAGCAGATCTTTTTTGACGATATTAGCCGTTACTACCAGGTGCCCTACGTGTTCGGCAATAACCACTAATGCCGCTGGCAGAATAGTCAGAATGGCAAACCACTCGAAGCGCGGCGTATAGAGGGTTGGCAGCGCAAACCAGTGAGCATTAATAATCGGCGTGGTATCGACAATTCCCATTGCGAAAGAGAGCGCGTACCCCACCAGCACGCCAATTAAAATCGGGATAATTGCCAGGAAACCACGAAACAGCACGGAACCTAAAACCGTGACCGCCAGGGTGGTAATAGAGATGATGATGGTTTTGGAGTCTGGCGTTTGCCCTTCAGCCGGGAGTAAACCCGCCATACCGGCAGCTACGCCCGCCAGCTCCAGACCGATGACGGCAACGATTGCGCCCATTGCCGCAGGTGGAAACAGCACGTCCAGCCAGCCGGTCCCCGCTTTCTTCACGATAAAAGAAACAAGGCAGAACAGCACGCCGCACATAATAAAGCCGCCCAGCGCGACTTCATACCCCAACGGCAACAGTAGCAATACCGGTGAAATAAAGGCAAAGCTGGAACCAAGATAAGCCGGAATTTTCCCTTTACAGATGAAGAGATACAGCAGCGTTCCAATACCGTTAAATAACAGTACAGTCGCCGGGTTAATATGAAATAAGACGGGCACCAGGACGGTTGCACCAAACATGGCGAACAAATGTTGCAAACTAAGCGGGATTGTCTGTAAAAGTGGCGGTCTTTCACTCACCCCGATAGCACGGCGCGTCATAGTATTATCCTCTGTATTATGTGTTATAGGCGCTTTACTCAAAAAAAAGCCGACTCTTAAAGTCGGCTTTAATTATTTTTATTCTTTATTTCGTACCAAAGATTTTGTCACCGGCATCGCCGAGGCCCGGAATAATGTATCCGTGCTCGTTCAGTCCCTGGTCAATCGATGCAGTATACAGTTCGACGTCCGGATGCGCTTTTTCCAGCGCAGCGATACCTTCTGGTGCAGCTACCAGCACCAGAACTTTGATGCTGCTGCAGCCCGCTTTTTTCAGCAGGTCGATGGTCGCGATAACAGAACCACCGGTTGCCAGCATTGGGTCAACGATCAGCGCCATACGCTCATCGATGTTAGAAACCAGTTTCTGGAAGTAGGGTACCGGTTCCAGCGTTTCTTCATTACGGTACATACCGACAACGCTGATGCGCGCGCTCGGAACGTTTTCCAGCACACCGTCCATCATACCAAGACCCGCACGCAGAATTGGCACAACGGTAATTTTCTTACCTTTGATCTGGTCGATTTCTACCGGGCCGTTCCAGCCTTCGATAGTTACTTTTTCCGTTTCGAGGTCGGCGGTCGCTTCGTAAGTCAGCAGGCTACCCACTTCGGAAGCGAGTTCGCGAAAGCGCTTGGTGCTGATATCTTGCTCACGCATCAGTCCCAGCTTGTGTTTGACGAGTGGGTGTTTGACTTCCACGATCTTCATACTCTTTCTCCTTTGAGGGGCAGCCACAAAAAAAATCGACGGATTATACCTCCTTTCTTCAAGGCGGCAATATTATTTTCGTTGACTTTAGTCAAAATGATAACGGTTTGAGATAAAGTTATTTTATATTCAAATGGTTATGAAAGAAGATTATTCCATCCGAAAACTAACCTTTACCCTGGCACAAGTCTTCTTTCGCCGCGCGCCTGGGGAAAAGACGTGCAAAAAGGTTGTGTAAAGCAGTCTCGCAAACGTTTGCTTTCCCTGTTAGAATTGCGCCGAATTTTATTTTTCTACCGCAAGTAACGCGTGGGGACCCAAGCAGTGACCGATAAAACCTCTCTTAGCTACAAAGATGCCGGTGTTGATATTGACGCGGGTAATGCTCTGGTTGGAAGAATCAAAGGCGTAGTGAAGAAAACGCGTCGTCCGGAAGTGATGGGCGGTCTGGGCGGCTTCGGTGCGCTGTGTGCATTGCCGCAAAAATATCGTGAACCCGTGCTGGTTTCCGGCACTGACGGCGTAGGTACCAAGCTGCGTCTGGCAATGGACTTAAAACGTCACGACACCATTGGTATTGATCTGGTCGCCATGTGCGTTAATGACCTGGTGGTGCAAGGTGCAGAGCCGCTGTTTTTCCTCGACTATTACGCAACCGGAAAACTGGATGTTGATACCGCTTCAGCGGTGATCAGCGGCATTGCGGAAGGTTGTCTGCAATCGGGCTGTTCACTGGTGGGTGGCGAAACGGCAGAAATGCCGGGGATGTATCACGGTGAGGATTACGATGTCGCGGGTTTCTGCGTGGGCGTGGTAGAAAAATCAGAAATCATCGACGGCTCTAAAGTCAGCGACGGCGATGTGCTGATTGCACTCGGTTCCAGCGGTCCGCACTCGAACGGCTATTCGCTGGTGCGCAAAATTCTTGAAGTCAGCGGTTGTGATCCGCAAACCACCGAACTTGATGGTAAGCCATTAGCCGATCATCTGCTGGCACCGACCCGCATTTACGTTAAGTCAGTGCTGGAGTTGATTGAAAAGGTCGATGTGCATGCCATTGCGCACCTGACCGGCGGCGGCTTCTGGGAAAACATTCCGCGCGTATTGCCAGATAATACCCAGGCAGTGATTGATGAATCTTCCTGGCAGTGGCCGGAAGTGTTCAACTGGCTGCAAACGGCAGGTAACGTTGAACGCCATGAAATGTATCGCACCTTCAACTGCGGCGTCGGGATGATTATTGCCCTGCCTGCTCCGGAAGTGGACAAAGCCCTCGCCCTGCTCAATGCCAACGGTGAAAACGCGTGGAAAATCGGTATCATCAAAGCCTCTGATTCCGAACAACGCGTGGTTATCGAATAATGAATATTGTGGTGCTTATTTCCGGCAACGGAAGTAATTTACAGGCAATTATTGACGCCTGTAAAACCAACAAAATTAAAGGCACCGTACGGGCAGTTTTCAGCAATAAGGCCGACGCGTTCGGCCTTGAACGCGCCCGCCAGGCGGGTATTGCAACGCATACGCTCATCACCAGCGCGTTTGACAGTCGTGAAGCCTATGACCGGGAGTTGATTCATGAAATCGACATGTACGCACCCGATGTGGTCGTGCTGGCTGGTTTTATGCGCATTCTCAGCCCGGCGTTTGTCTCCCACTATGCCGGGCGTTTGCTGAACATTCACCCTTCTCTGCTGCCGAAATATCCCGGATTACACACCCATCGTCAGGCGCTGGAAAATGGCGATGAAGAGCACGGTACATCGGTGCATTTCGTCACCGATGAACTGGACGGTGGCCCGGTTATTTTACAGGCGAAAGTCCCGGTATTTGCTGGTGATACGGAAGATGACATCACCGCCCGCGTGCAAACCCAGGAACACGCTATTTATCCACTGGTGATTAGCTGGTTTGCCGATGGTCGTCTGAAAATGCACGAAAACGCCGCGTGGCTGGATGGTCAACGTCTGCCGCCGCAGGGCTACGCTGCCGACGAGTAATGCCCCGTAGTTAAAGCGCCAGCTCTGCCGCTGGCGTTTTTCAATTCACCTGTAAATCGCAAGCTCCAGCAGTTTTTTTCCCCCTTTTCTGGCATAGTTGGACATCTGCCAATATTGCTCGCCATAATATCCAGGCAGTGTCCCGTGAATAAAACGGAGTAAAAGTGGTAATGGGTCAGGAAAAGCTATACATCGAAAAAGAGCTCAGTTGGTTATCGTTCAATGAACGCGTGCTTCAGGAAGCGGCGGACAAATCTAACCCGCTGATTGAAAGGATGCGTTTCCTGGGGATCTATTCCAATAACCTTGATGAGTTCTATAAAGTCCGCTTCGCTGAACTGAAGCGACGCATCATTATTAGCGAAGAACAAGGCTCCAACTCTCATTCCCGCCATTTACTGGGCAAAATTCAGTCCCGGGTGCTGAAAGCCGATCAGGAATTCGACGGCCTCTACAACGAGCTGCTGCTGGAGATGGCGCGTAACCAGATCTTCCTGATTAATGAACGCCAGCTCTCCGTCAATCAACAAAACTGGCTTCGTCATTATTTTAAGCAGTATCTGCGTCAGCACATTACGCCGATTTTAATCAATCCTGACACTGACTTAGTGCAGTTCCTGAAAGATGATTACACCTATCTGGCGGTGGAAATTATCCGTGGCGATACCATCCGTTACGCGCTGCTGGAGATCCCATCAGATAAAGTGCCGCGCTTTGTGAATTTACCGCCAGAAGCGCCGCGTCGACGCAAACCGATGATTCTTCTGGATAACATTCTGCGTTACTGCCTCGATGATATTTTCAAAGGCTTCTTTGATTATGACGCGCTGAATGCCTATTCAATGAAGATGACCCGCGATGCCGAATACGATTTAGTGCATGAGATGGAAGCCAGCCTGATGGAGTTGATGTCTTCCAGTCTCAAGCAGCGTTTAACTGCTGAGCCGGTGCGTTTTGTTTATCAGCGCGATATGCCCAATGCGCTGGTTGAAGTGTTACGCGAAAAACTGACTATTTCCCGCTACGACTCCATCGTCCCCGGCGGTCGTTATCATAATTTTAAAGACTTTATTAATTTCCCCAATGTCGGCAAAGCCAATCTGGTGAACAAACCACTGCCGCGTTTACGCCACATTTGGTTTGATAAAGCCCAGTTCCGCAATGGTTTTGATGCCATTCGCGAACGCGATGTGTTGCTCTATTATCCTTATCACACCTTTGAGCATGTGCTGGAACTGCTGCGTCAGGCCTCGTTCGATCCGAGCGTGCTGGCGATTAAAATCAACATTTACCGTGTGGCAAAAGATTCACGTATCATCGACTCGATGATCCACGCTGCGCACAACGGCAAGAAAGTGACCGTGGTGGTTGAGTTACAGGCGCGTTTCGACGAAGAAGCCAACATTCACTGGGCGAAGCGCCTGACAGAAGCAGGCGTGCACGTTATCTTCTCTGCGCCGGGGCTGAAAATTCACGCCAAACTGTTCCTGATTTCACGTAAAGAAAACGGTGAAGTGGTCCGTTACGCACACATCGGGACCGGGAACTTTAACGAAAAAACCGCGCGTCTTTATACTGACTATTCGTTGCTGACCGCAGATGCGCGTATCACCAACGAAGTACGGCGGGTATTTAACTTTATTGAAAACCCATACCGCCCGGTGACATTTGATTATTTAATGGTGTCACCGCAAAACTCTCGCCGTCTGTTATATGAAATGGTAGACCGCGAAATCGCCAACGCGCAGCAAGGGCTGCCCAGTGGTATCACCCTGAAGCTAAATAACCTTGTCGATAAAGGCCTGGTTGATCGTCTGTATGCGGCCTCCAGCTCCGGCGTACCGGTTAATCTGCTGGTTCGCGGAATGTGTTCGCTGATCCCCAATCTGGAAGGCATTAGCGACAACATTCGTGCCATCAGTATTGTTGACCGTTACCTTGAACATGACCGGGTTTATATTTTTGAAAATGGCGGCGATAAAAAGGTCTACCTTTCTTCCGCCGACTGGATGACGCGCAATATTGATTATCGTATTGAAGTGGCGACACCGCTGCTCGATCCGCGCCTGAAGCAGCGGGTGCTGGACATCATCGACATATTGTTCAGCGATACGGTCAAAGCACGTTATATCGATAAAGAACTCAGTAATCGCTACGTTCCCCGCGGCAATCGCCGCAAAGTACGGGCGCAGTTGGCGATTTACGACTACATCAAATCACTCGAACAACCTGAATAACCCTATGCCAATACACGATAAATCCCCTCGTCCGCAGGAGTTTGCTGCGGTCGATCTTGGTTCAAACAGTTTTCACATGGTCATAGCCCGTGTGGTAGATGGTGCCATGCAGATTATTGGTCGCCTGAAACAGCGGGTGCATCTGGCGGACGGCCTGGGGCCAGATAATATGTTGAGTGAAGAGGCAATGACGCGCGGTTTGAACTGTCTGTCGCTGTTTGCCGAACGGCTACAAGGGTTTTCTCCTGCCAGCGTCTGTATAGTCGGCACCCATACGCTGCGTCAGGCGCTGAACGCCACTGACTTTCTGAAACGCGCGGAAAAGGTCATTCCCTACCCGATTGAAATTATTTCCGGTAATGAAGAAGCCCGTCTGATTTTTATGGGCGTGGAACATACCCAACCGGAGAAAGGTCGCAAACTGGTTATTGATATTGGCGGCGGATCTACGGAACTGGTGATTGGTGAAAATTTCGAACCGATTCTCGTTGAAAGCCGCCGGATGGGTTGTGTCAGCTTTGCCCAGCTTTACTTCCCTGGCGGGGTCATCAATAAAGAGAATTTTCAGCGCGCTCGTATGGCGGCAGCACAAAAACTGGAAACTTTAACCTGGCAATTCCGTATTCAGGGCTGGAACGTGGCAATGGGCGCTTCCGGTACCATAAAAGCCGCCCATGAAGTGTTAATGGAAATGGGCGAGAAAGACGGGATAATTACCCCGGAACGTCTGGAAAAACTGGTAAAAGAAGTTTTACGTCACCGTAATTTCGCATCGCTGAGTTTACCGGGTCTTTCCGAAGAGCGGAAAACAGTCTTCGTTCCTGGACTGGCGATTTTATGCGGTGTGTTTGATGCTTTAGCCATCCGTGAACTGCGCCTTTCTGACGGGGCGTTACGCGAAGGCGTACTGTACGAAATGGAAGGACGTTTCCGTCATCAGGATGTGCGTAGTCGCACCGCCAGCAGCCTCGCCAACCAGTATCACATCGACAGCGAACAGGCCCGACGGGTGCTGGATACCACTATGCAAATGTACGAACAGTGGCGGGAACAGCAACCGAAGCTGGCGCATCCGCAACTGGAGGCGCTACTGCGATGGGCCGCCATGCTGCATGAGGTCGGGTTGAATATCAACCACAGCGGTTTGCATCGCCACTCCGCTTATATTCTGCAAAACAGTGACTTGCCGGGTTTTAATCAGGAACAGCAGCTGATGATGGCGACACTGGTGCGCTATCACCGTAAAGCGATTAAACTCGACGATCTGCCGCGCTTTACCTTGTTTAAGAAGAAACAGTTCCTGCCACTGATTCAGCTATTGCGCCTTGGCGTATTACTCAACAATCAACGTCAGGCAACCACCACACCGCCAACATTGACACTGATTACTGATGACAGTCACTGGACACTGCGTTTCCCGCATGACTGGTTTAGTCAGAATGCGTTGGTACTGCTTGATCTGGAAAAGGAGCAAGAATACTGGGAAGGCGTGGCTGGCTGGCGGTTGAAAATTGAAGAAGAAAGTACACCTGAAATCGCCGCTTAATGCTTTGCGGGCCGACGAGAAATGTCGGCCCGCATTATTCAGGCACTTTCGCGAATGGGTTCGATTTCATTCAACGTATCAATTAACGGCTGCGGCTTACCAATAAGATAACCCTGCATATAATCGATCCCCAAAGAGAGCACCGCCTCGCGGATCTCTTCGTTTTCAACGTACTCTGCCACTACCCGCATTTTCTTCATTCGCGCCAGGTGGCAAATCGATGCCACTATCTGATAATCCAGACTATTTGACACAATATTGCGGATAAAACTGCCGTCAATTTTAAGCAGATCGGCATTCACATTTTTAAGCCGTGCATAGCTGGCGTAGCCGGTGCCGAAATCATCAATCGCAATCTGGCAGCCTAATTCCTGAAGATGCTGCAAGGTGATTTGCGCCTGCTTAACATTGGTCAGAGCATTACTTTCGGTGACTTCAAAAATAAGTTGCCACGCTTCAATCTGATATTTAGCCAGCAACTGACTGACTTCAACAGGAAAACGAGCCTGACATACCGAGGTTGGAGACAGATTAATAGCAAAACGGTGAGCGGGCATCTTCGCTCTGTTTTCAGCCATAAATTGCAGCGTATGCTCAATGACCCACATGTCGATACTCGACGATAAACCAAATTCGTGCGCGACCGGCAAGAAGCTATCGGGGCCGATCAGTTCATCATTCTCACCTTTCATGCGCAGAAGAATTTCATGGTAAACATCACCACGCATACCGGTAATCGGCTGGGCCATCAGGAAAAAATGGTTGTGTTCCAGCGCCTGCTGTAGTCGATTCATCATCGCGACTTTATCTTTCAATTCGCGTTGCAAATACATTGCCCCGCGACGCTGCATATTTTCCGGGGCGTTGGTCACGATGGAAAGTTCGGCGACCGTATTTAGCTCTCCCAGCAGCAGGTAGATATGATTCACTGGCGAGCGCACATAGCAGTAACTGACGCCAATCTGCGGTTGCATCGGCATGCCATCCCAAAAGAAACGAAATTGCTTGAGATGGCTATCCAGTGCGGTAATGCGCTCCTGGTGCGATTCTGTATTCAGTCGCAGCGCGAGATCGTTACCCGAAAGCTGATAAACATCTTCACCCGGTTCCAGCAAGGGTGACAGCCAGTGAGAAAGTTTTTGCTTGTATTGAATCCGCAGCATGATGCCATAGTTCTTAACCAGCATTTCCATGCCAGGGATGCGTAAATAACAAAGCGCAGACCAGGGGGCATCACGCAACGCGCGATTCAGGGCGCGAACATTTGGCAGATGAACCACCGGGTCCACATACGCAAGCCGCTGAATGCGTCTGACTACCGCTCTCTGACGGGTTGCCAGTACAGCCATATAATTGACAATAAAAGAGAATACCAGATAACTGGAGGAGGTTATGGTCAGCTGCGTGGTATAGCCAGGATAAATGGGAATGTAATTTTGATAGCTGTGGATGCTGATCATCAACACGACCGCCCAGAGCAGCGAAATCAGCTTATAACCATAGCGCATCGCTCCCCACATCATCAGGGGCAGCAATAATGACAAGGTATAATTGGTGCTAAAAATTGTGCTTTTTTCATTTAACGGCATGCATAACAGCAACAATAAAGCACCTAATGCCAGTAGCCAGAGCGCGAACTCTTTTTTGGTGACTTTGGCATCAACCTGCTGTTTTAATTGCGAATAATAGCTACGTAAATAAAATGGATTTCGCACTACCCGAATGATGAAGTAGCACAGCGGGACACCGATCAGATTACCCACCAGTAAGGCCTGATAATTGATTAAAGTCCCGAGGTTAAAAGGCATGACACCGACCAGATTTTCTCTGCTCGCCAGTAATCCTACAAATGCAGCAAACTGGAAAAGTATCAGAAACAGCGTTGCAGGAAACACAATCTGCCAGAATATACGCTGGGAAATTAAACGGGTATCACCATGTGAAACGTTGTTACGCCGGGGAGTAAAGACCCTGTAACCGCCCCAACAGAGAATGATAATGATAATAAAATTAGCCGTTAATGATAGCGTTTCGTAAAAACCCAGCTCTGCATATTTGCGGACAAAAATCCCTAAGGCGATCCCTGGCAATGCCGCCCAGCTGAAAAACATCATCATGCTGATCATCAGTGCCAGAGGCAGATAAAAGAGAAAAACCTCACCGGAAGAAATATGCGCGAAAGTATTAATGTGGGCGAAAATGGGCAAGATTAAAGAAGGCAGGAACAGCGGAAGCCCCCACCATTTATCACGTATTTTTATATAAGTTGCATTCAGTTTCATAGATGCTCAGCAGAATCCCCCACATCCTGAAGGAGGTGTATTCAGACAGGCATCCCACCTGACTTCGAATGATGATTATTCATCACTATAGAGAGCATTGATTCTAAGTGTCATATGAAAGTACCAATTGATATATATCAAACAAAATAACCCTGATTAATGAATTATTACGTTTATCATGTTAATTCATCATTATTACATCATCATTGTAAATAATTAAATTAACTTCCATAACATTAAAATATGTATCCACTGACGCTTTTTTACATAACGAAGAATTGACCATTTTGTCCTGTTGTGCCTTAATGTAAGTACCGTCCACGGCGTGGGACATACTTCAAGGAACCTTTTGTGAGTCAGGCAACCAGTATGCGAAAACGACACCGATTTAACAGTCGCATGACCCGTATCGTACTGCTCATCAGCTTTATCTTCTTCTTTGGCCGTTTTATCTACTCGTCCGTCGGTGCCTGGCAGCACCATCAGAGCAAAAAAGAAGCTCAGCAATCCACACTCTCCGTCGAATCACCGGTACAACGTTAGCGGTTACCTTCTCCACTTTCACAGAACATAACGGCACTTCGCTGTCGGATGCTTTTGCTGTTTGGGATTATCAAAGCGGCAGATATTCTTTCATCTTAAATTTTACGTCTTTTTCCTGACTGATGTTTATCCTGTTTGGCTGCGAAATAAATATAAAATTAATATATATGTTGTAATGATATATTTTTATAAATTATTCCCTGCGTGAATTTTAATAAATTTAATCTATCCCTTTATACGCAATACATTTACTTTCCTCTTTTGATGATCTTAAATGTCTTATTTTTCGTAATGTGTATAACAAGGAATAGTGATGAAATTTAAAAAATGTCTTCTACCTGTGGTAATGTTAGCGTCATTCACTCTGGCAGGATGCCAGTCAAATGCTGACGATCATGCCGCCGATGTTTATCAAACCGATCAACTGAATACCAGGCAAGAAACTAAAACCGTTAATATTATTTCTATTCTTCCCGCAAAAGTTGCCGTAGACAACTCCCAAAATAAACGGAACGCACAAGCCTTCGGCGCGCTTATTGGCGCAGTCGCTGGTGGTGTTATCGGCCACAACGTCGGGTCTGGCAGCAATTCCGGAACGACGGCAGGTGCAGTTGGCGGCGGAGCTGTAGGCGCGGTAGCGGGTTCTATGGTGAATGATAAAACCTTAGTGGAAGGTGTTTCTTTAACGTATAAGGAAGGCACCAAAGTGTATACCTCCACCCAGGTGGGTAAAGAGTGCCAGTTTACGACAGGTTTAGCCGTTGTTATTACCACAACGTATAACGAAACGCGTATTCAGCCAAATACTAAATGTCCTGAAAAGAGCTAATAATCAGGAGGAGTCATGAAGAAAGTTTTTCTTTGCGCCATCTTGGCCTCCTTAAGCTATCCGGCTATCGCCTCATCATTGCAGGATCAACTCTCTGCTGTCGCAGAAGCGGAACAGCAAGGTAAAAATGAAGAGCAAAGGCAGCATGACGAATGGGTCGCGGAGCGCAACAGGGAAATCCAGCAAGAGAAGCAACGTCGCGCAAATGCCCAGGCCGCCGCTAACAAAAGAGCGGCAACGGCAGCGGCAAATAAGAAAGCTCGTCAGGATAAACTGGACGCCGAAGCCTCTGCGGACAAAAAACGCGATCAAAGTTATGAAGATGAGCTACGCAGCTTAGAGATTCAGAAACAAAAACTGGCGCTGGCGAAAGAAGAAGCCCGCGTTAAGCGAGAAAACGAATTTATCGATCAGGAACTGAAGCACAAAGCTGCGCAAACCGATGTGGTGCAATCTGAAGCTGACGCCAACAGAAATATGACTGAAGGCGGTCGCGATCTGATGAAAAGCGTGGGCAAAGCAGAAGAGAACAAATCGGACAGCTGGTTTAATTAATCGATGTTAGTAACTTCAATCCTATAATTCTTGAAGATAAAAAACCCTCTGTAGTAACAGAGGGTTTTGTTCATTCATAGTGCAGGGTCAAATCATTCCCACTCGATGATCAATGCTGTCTTAAAACACTATAAAATCAATAAAATAGCATTATATCTGCATGTCGATACCATACAAAATACCATGGTAAGAAAACTTGGAGACTGTACTGATCGTGTCGCCCGACGCAAAACGCTTTTAGACTGACAACTTGCACACCACAAAGGATATTCGTCCAAAAGCAGTTATTCAAAGAAGTCAACGCCCTGGGTTGGATCTTCCGCTTGCCTCCACCAGACTTACATCATCACGAAGCAATGTCACCATCGCTTCATGATGTGCTGTTATCTGCTGATCGTCCCAGTTTGTATTTCGGGTGATTTCCGCCATTCTCTTGAGCTTGGGACTTTGAAGTTCAATTGTATCCTTGAAGTTTTCGGCCTTTGCTCTGGGGAGGCTATTGCTGAATTTTGAGTTCGCGCTGACGCTTACGAGCGCGAGGTTGCCAAGCAGGTTAAGGCTAGAACCTGAAACAACCGCGCCCGACTGTTCTTTGTCAGGATGCTGTGGATAGAAGTGCTCAATGGAAGTTCTGAACTGAAATTTGAAATCTCGTTTTGAGGAGTCACTCAACAGAAGATAGTCGAGATACGAAAAGACGATACGGCTGATACCAAACCCTTGTGGTTGCTGATCTTTCTCAAAGGAGAATGTCTCTTTAACCTTGCTGCGGGCATATCCCTTCAACAAATCGGCAAGATCCGCATGTTTCACGTCTCGAGGGGCTTTAACGGAGAGCCAGCGAAGAACTTTGGTAATCCAGTGCATCGTTCGCGGAGAAGTGTAGGTAATCCGAAGCATGGACTGAAGCAGCAATACATCTCGGGTATGTGGGTCAGCACTCCCGTCCTCCTCTAAGCTTCCATTGCTGGCCGAGAAAACATGGATGTACGTCGGGGTTGGCTTCTTGTCCCCGCCTCCTTTTTTCAGTCGCTGGAGAGACCAATCGCCATCGTCACCGATGTTTGCCGTGAATTGACGCTTCAAGATGAAGCCATCGAAGAGGTTGCGGCACTTGAGAAGCATAAATGCAAAACTACGCACCCAATCGGCTTTAGCATCGGGTACATTATTTACGGCGTCGTCAAATGACTTGATGAGGCGCTTGTCGTCAAGCAGGCCTTCGTCTTCGACCTCATCGCCTTTCATAATTCTTAGAACGTGTAGCAGAAAGGCCGGAAACTCAATAGTTGAACGAAACCGCTCGTTGCCCTCGTCTTCAGTGGAATTTGACTCGAGCTCTTTAGCGTATTTTGACAACGCCTCATCCAAGGACAACGATACCCCTTCGGAGGATTGCCTTGATGAATTGATGCCGGATTGCGGACGACTTTCCATTAGCGAAGAGAAGCTGGTCACCTCCAGCCAGGACCATTCATCACCAAATACTTTGTTTCGCAAACTTGTGTCACCACGGGTCAGAGACATCTGGACATAAGAATCCATGTCAGCACAGGAATCCCAAACCCACGCAAAGCATTCGCGTTCATATTGATTGGGCAGTTTGCTCATCAGGCGAGCCTTAACAATATCAACCTGCTTGAGTTGCTGCCCACGAGTGTTCATGATCTCGAAGTAGCGATTGAGGTCGGTATTGGGTGGCAGCGAAGCACGGACGACAGTCACCTTCGTTAGCAAGAAATCGGAGAATTTTTCGCGTGAGCGATTAAGGTTTTCATTTTGTTTGAAGAACTGATTGATGATGCTGTAGCCTTCATGAATGCCAGCATCTGCATTACTCGTGGAGCCCTGCGGTCGAACGTGCTCCTTAGCCGCCTCCTGTGCTACTCGCAGCAGGGCCTCAGTTGCCCGTGCGCGCGACTCATATTGCAAGTGGCCTGCATGGCCAACCGACGGCTTCTCACCCTCACCGTCTTGCTCCAGGAAGGTAAGAAGCAGATAGAGGGTTGTAAGTCGTTGTTGTCCATCTATGACCTCGAACTCATCCTCTCTACCCCGCTTGATTACAACAAGGTTCCCAAGAAAATAGTTGTCCTGGCCCCCTACCACCGAGTCTTGAATATCGCTAATAAGTTGCTCAATCTGTTCGGCCCGCCAAGCATAGTTCCGTTGATAAATAGGAATCAGATAATTGTCAGTGAATAACTTGCCTACTGTTAACAGTTCAGGTTTCAACTCCTTCTTGCTCATTGCAGCCCCTTGATAAAAGCAACGAGTTCCTTTTCGTGGTTATCGCTGTATGGCTTACTTGTTATTGGAAGTTTGCGGACAACACTTCCAGTCATCGCATTACGTAGCAAAACAAAAGGCGATTTATTTGCATCGTTTTTACCTCGCGCTCGGTTGTCAGCAGATACAAATTGCACACGAAGTAACTCGACCCGCAAGGCATATGCCCATGCGAATAACCTATTTCGCACTTCATCTACATCTTCATCGCCAAACTTGTTTGTATAGCAAAGCAGCGCGGCAATGAACAATTCGTACACGTAGCGGTAGCGACTTTGAGATGGGCCAAAGTTTTTGAAACCTCTGTCAATAACCTCTTGTTCCAGTATCTTCAATTCGTCAAGCATGAATGTCACCATCTCGAAAAATGAGCGTCCTGCGATTATCGGGGCATCAAGCTGAAAGCGGCTGCGCCCGGCATTTCGTGCATCATGTGTAGAGGATACCGACCATGCACTTAGAAGTGGCATAGCGGCTTGTGCTGCAAGGTGATATCGCAGATTTGGCGAAAATGACCTGTGGGATCGTGATGAAATGCCCTTGAACATGCCGATGTCCCGAATAGTAAATTCGAGCGAGCTTTCGCCTCGTGACCACTTGGATATCCGGTATAAAAAAGTAGAAAAAAGCCTGTCCAGATCCTCATCGTTTACGGCTTCCCAAGCCTCAACGACAGCCACTTTCATAGCAGCGGACTCATCGTGCATTTCGCGCAGGTGGTGTGCTTTGAGCAAGTCGTGAGGGGCAAGCGGTTTGCCGCGATAGTTCTGGGAATCAAAGACACGAAATGCCTCATCAATATCGTCCGTCACAATACGCACCAACTGACATTTGTGACAGATAAAATCCAAAAACTCTTTTTTATCTTCCAACTGCGACAGGCGCCTTTGAAGCTCTATCCAAACTAGGGAGACAGGAGTTTCGCTGTTACCAGACATCGAAATTTGATGATTTATCGGATCTAAGGCCGCAAGAATCATTCGCAAAGTCAGCAGGCGCTGCTGCCCGTCGACTACATTGAGATACTCACCATCATCGTGAAGAATGATTGCACCCAAAACATAGGGAATATCTTTTCGTTCGGTATCTCGAAGAGCTTCGCTGATATCATCCACCAGTTGTAGAGCAGTCGATACATCCCAACTGTATGGGCGTTGATAGTTTGGTATCCGAAGGCCTTGCTTGAGTAGTTCATCCACGGTGACTGCACTAACACCGTTCTCTCCGTTAATCGCCATTCCTATGTCCCTTCATTGACGCTTTTCTATTTTCTCAGCGTATTTTCCGCAAACTTTATTCACCTATATGGATACTTCGATTCCGAGTGGCGGCTGTCTTGTTCACAATTTCTATCACGAGGTGCTCCTCTGGCGCATATTTAACGATCTGGGGCATGGGTCGAGAGAGCGGTTCTGATCAAAGCGAGCATCGATGGCATCAGCACAGCGCTGCAATGCACCCGGTTGTCGATACCATGGCATTTGCTGATACGGTCACATGGTATTTGCTATATCTTCGATTCAGCGTCGGCCTTAAACCATAAATAATGCCATTGATAATGCAGTCATATCATCAATGGCACTCACTAAATCAAATAAAACAATAGGCTAAATAATAGCCTCACTCCCACTCAATTATAAATCACCAAATAATAATCATATAAATCAACATATTGCAAGGAGACTGACTTACTGAACCATGAAAAATACCATGTTCAAATCAGCGAAGTAGAGTGCGCCCTCTCTCGGCATCATGCAACCTCACATTACCTGCTAAGAAAGTGTCTATCTGCCGCAGCAGAATGGCCAGCTCGCCCGGGTTGCCGTCGCGGCGAACTTCAGCAAGCAGCTCCGCTGCATAGGTCGGATCGGCGCGGAAGTGTTCGGCCATCGCCGTGTCATGCGATCTATCTCTCACGTACTCTCCTCATCCCGCTTATTCTTCGGTCAAATGCTCCTATGGGCCAGTCAATGTTACCAGTTCACCACATCTCCTACACCATAACTTTCGAGGTCAAATCTGCTTACTTAGACTTAGCGATTGAAAACGGAAAGCCTTGGCCTTTGTCATCAGCAGCAGAGCATGCGATAACATACTATCCAACACAATGATGCAGACAAATCATGCGGAACATACTTAATCGAGTTATGAGAAGAAAATCCTCCGACGAAGAGAGTGCTGTGAAAACATATTCAGGCCCAAACACGCCCCTAGCAAATTATCTAGCATACTATAGCAATCTCAAGTCTCCGGGTTACGCCGTTCTAATAACGGGACCATGGGGTGTTGGCAAAACTTATCAAGTAAAGCAATTAATACCAGATTCTGAGAGTTACTTTGTTAGCCTGTACGGCATTGATACTGTTGATGGCATTCACGATGCGGTGCTTGCATCATGCTTACCGAGCCTCAATGCCAGCGAATATGTATCAACAATCGGAGAGGTAGGAAAGGCAATGGGCGATAAGTACGCTCTTGCCGGCTTCGCGAACAGTGTATGGAATGTTTTTCTAAGACAACGGTTAAAACCAGATCGGACGATTATTTTTGATGATTTAGAACGCAGCTCTTTATGGGCAAATCAAAAGAGTGAATTACTGGGTGCAATTAATCACTATGTTGAACATCGCGGCTTCCGCGTTATAGTTATTTGTCACGATGAGCGCATAGCTGATCAACTAGCCGAGCTTAAGGAAAAAACATTTGGCCATACTGTTATGGTCGAACCACAAATTCATGCGGCTTTTGAAGCGTTTCTAACTGATATTCAAGATAAAGTTGCACAAGATTTTGTCACCAAAAGAAAATCAATTATTGAAGAAGTTTGGTCGCAATCCGAGCAGTCTTCTTTGAGAATACTGAAACACGTTATCAACGATGTTGCTAGACTTCGTTTAATAATGAAAGACAGGCATCTAGAAAATAAAGACGCTATAGAGCACATTATAAAATTTTTCTGCGCCTTGGATATAGAGGTGCGTGCGGGAAATTTAACACGAGATCTACTCCTTAACCGGATGAAACTACATATCGAGGAGAGGATGGATCGCAACAATCAAGACAATATTCGGCCATTAAGTAAAATAATTTCAAAATATTCATCATCTGATATTACAGGATCAATTCTCAGCGATGAAATTTTAGAGTCAACCCTCATAGAGGGTAGATTTGATTCTGAAATGCTTGCAGCATGGCTCGATCAAACACCTTATTTTATCCAAGCCTCAGATACCCCTCCGTGGCTCATAGTAATGAAATTCGATGAGCTCGATGATGAAATTATTAAAGAAGGCATATCTCGGATGCAAAAGCAGTTCGATGAGCGTGCCGTAACTGAAATCGGAGAGTTTCTTCACATCGCGGCACTTCGGCTAATGATGGTTGAACAGGGCGTTATTGCCCACTCTATGGAAGAAGAAACATCACTCTGCACCGCGTATATTGACGACCTTTTAGCAACCAAAAGAATGCCTCCAAAACCTTTGGAATACTCATTTGAGAGGCTATTTGAGGCTTATGGTGGTTATGGTTATTGGGTTTCAGAGGTTGCGAGACCACATTTCAGGGCCATTTGTGAGCACGTGGACCAAGCGCGGCAACAAGCGCTAGAGGCCACTTATCCAAGTCATGCCGCAGAAATTTTGCGTCAACTCAAAGAAGATCAAGCGTCTATCTTTAAGACAATTTCACCAACAAACTCTGGAAGCAACACTCTCGCGCATGTTCCTATCCTCAATCATATACCTGTGAATTCTTTCTTGGACGCTTGGCTTAGCGGTCCGCGCAGTGGATGGCGACAAACAACTATGGCACTCGACAATCGATATGAACATGGTCAACTCGATCGGAACTTGAGTACCGAAAGACCTTGGTTAATTGACCTAGAGCGGGAAATGAATGCGCGAATAGATAAGGAGACTGGTCTCGACGCATTTCGATTGAAGCGAATAAAACCAAAAATATTTAGTGAGTTACAAGAAATAGAGGCACCAGATCAAAGATAGGGAAATATGGATTGCGCAATCCAAAAGCATCGTATGGTGGCAGGTGATCCCACCTCCACCATAGTTCTTGGACCTAAAAACCAAGAGCGCTAGATCAAATTTCCACCCCTGCACTCTGACCATCTTTGCTGCCGCGACGGCGAGAAGTTTTCCTTGAGTCAGCCTTACCTGAATTCTCCATTTCCTTATGCTCGACCGTCTCGCGGCGCACCTGCTCCATCGCCGGATCGGTGAACGTGACCTTGAGGCTGTGCATACCGGCGAGTTGGGCGACTTCAAGCCGGAACTCGTCTGTGCCTTCCACGATGAGGGCTTGGCCCTCGAACCGCTTGGACGCCAGTTCGAGCGCAACCAGTGCCGCGCCGGTCGTGGCTTTCTGCGCCTGCACGTGCGTCTTCCGGTCGATCACCATGCCGCCGTCGATGGTGCTGTACGCCACCGTCCCGTCTTTCCGGGCCTTGGGCTTGAGCTTGTCGAGAACGATAGCTTTGGCCTTGTCGGCCCGGTCGGCAGTCAGTAGCTCCCCGTTCCAGCGGCGTGTCCGTTCCTCGCGGTCGCGCAGCAAGGCCAGCGCCTCGGAGTTGCCGCGTTCCGCCTGCTGCGTTAGCCAGTCGGCCCAAGTGGGCATCGTCGTCTGTTTGAACAGTGCCTGACGGCGAGCGTCTGCGCTCTGCCGGTTCTTCTGGCGCGAGGCGTCGGCCTGCTGTTTGATAGTGCCGTACATCAGACGTTTGGTGGGCCCCTTGCCCGCGACCTTCAAAAGCATTCGCTCTGTCTGGCTCCACTGCCTCACTTGCGCATTGAAAGCCGCACTCTCGCGCTTGATCTGGTCGAGGCCCTGACGGCGGGCCAGAATGGCCGCCTGTCGCTCGCGCTGGTAGTGGTTGAACAGGCCCGCTGTCGTTGGGTTGTCCGGCCGCCGGGGTCGTGGCTTGTACCGCTTGCGGTTCGCCTTTGCCTCGGCCTGCCGTTCGGAAGGCTGGAACGGGCCAAGAAGGTCGGTCAGGGCCTTCATGGAAAGGTCGCGGCCGACGTTGCTGGCCTTCGCCCAAATGCCTAAATCCGGCTCGCCGATGACAAGGCCAGCGCCGCGCTGGCGAACCTCTAGGCCGTGCTCGGCCGCTGCGTCGTGCAGCTCCTGCCAGCTCGTCGCCTGCCGCATCGCCGGGGCCAGCTCGCGAGCCGCGTACCCGGTCAGTGTCTCGATGCCGGAGTGCGCCTCCACGCTGGCCACCTTCGCGCCGATGCGGACTGCCTCTGCTTTATCTGCTGACTGCTTCTGTAGACGGGTATCGGACAGCTTGCGCAACCCGTTCAGGGTTTTGGCTTCGGGAGGCTCCGATATGCTGAGGTCGCAAGCGTTTCTAAGGTGTTTACGGAATAGGCTATCGCGCTGCTCTGGGGCTTTCGCTGGCAACAGCTCAATGTCGCGGTTCTGATGCCGCTGCTTTGCCTCCAGACCATGAAACGTTCTTTGCAAGCCATGCTCTACCTCAAGACGCTCACAGGCCTCCATCAGGCGGAACTGATCGTAATAGGGTTCGATGTTCTGTAAACCGGTCGGGTGAACCTTGTTGATGGCTACATGCACATGCAGGTTATCGGTGTCGATGTGAACCGCTGATACACGCTGGTGCTCATCGAGGCCGATGGCAGCGCATAGTTCGTCTTCGATGGCGTGCAGCGTCTCAAGGTCTGGCTGCTCGCCGGGCGGGAAGGAATAGACAAAGTGGTAGGTCTTTTCTGCCTTCGACCTAGTGTTCGCCGCTTGCGTGGCTTGGATTAAGATTGCGGCATCTGCCGGATCATCCGTGCCGCAGTTGGTAACGCGGTAGCTGGCGACCTTCTCGCCCTCGGTCGTGCCATTGGCGGAATCCAGAATGTAATCGGCCGTGCGCTCCCAGCTCGTCGGGTCAATGCCGCCCTTGGCCGCCACCATATACTTGATTAACCGGGCTGGGCTTGAGGCCTTGCGTTCACGGTTGATGCGATGTGCGATCATTTGGAAATCCTCCCCATGAGCGCCCGCATGTCCTCTTGGATTGCGCGGAAATCCATCATCATCGCTTCTACGTCAATCGGTCGCGCGCCCTGACCGCGTTTCTCAGCGAGCCACAATTTCAGCAATCCGGCCACCCGGCCTAGGTCGCCATTCACCTTTGCCAACTGGCGAACAGCTTCCAAATCGGCCCGTGAACCTATAGGCAGATTCAGCCCAACAGCGCGAAGGAAAGCGGCATTCGACAATCCCGCCTGATCGGCCCTTTCGGCTAACTCTTTTTTCTCATCAATGCTGACCCAAACCTCAATTCGCTCCCGCCGTGGACGTGTCCCACGCGAATGCGGCTTGATAGCCTCAATCGCATTTTCACCGGCCATAAGCCTTTCCTCTTTGGTGTAAATGTCGCGGAGCGACTGACAGCCTCGCAGAGCAAGATGCCGTCGAACCGCAGGTGAGTAAGGGGCGGTGTTGGACTGGTGCGGGCTTGCCCGTACCGGTACAACACACATCTTGCCGTACTGCTCAGTGCAATTTTAGGCAATTTAACGCTAATGGCCAGCTTCGCTAACATCAGTTGCGTTCATTTTCCTATAATTGCGCTAGTTTTCCTTAAATCGCGCAGCGTCGCGTTATTACGAGCGCAGAATTGCGTAAAATTGCGCTAATTTTCTTTGCTTGGATATACTGGTTTGGACCGAACGTCGAGAACGGAGAAAGGCACATGACCGACCATCAAAATGCAAATACTGAACGTCGCCCTCAACGCCGTGGCCGCGCATCGTTCGTGGCGGTACTGGATGAGGTGCGGAAGGAGCACGAACGCGGGGTACCGCTGGTATGGATTTATGAGGCATTCGCGGACCAGCTCGAAATGGGATACACCCAGTTCACCAAATACGTCACACGATACATCAAGCAAGGTCAGCCAATCCTCGCTCCCTACAAGCACGACGGGAAGCGATGATCCTGTTATGGCCAAACATGCCGACGGCCGTTAGAATGCAATTACATTCAACGGCGTAAAGCCAAAATGGCACCAAAGAGGAGTGGATAAATTGGCCAGAAAGACACTTTCAGAGCGGCGAGCTGATGCGCTTTCGGAGCTTGAAACGGCAAAAGCAAGGCTGGCAAAACTTGACAATGAGGCAGCCGAAAGAATCGGAAGAATTGCAATAAAATCAGGATTGGTTAATCTTGAACTGACGGACGATCAAGTCCGGGAAGAATTCGACAGAATCGTGGAAAGGATCAGCAAGGGGAATTGATCATGAAGACAGCTCACCGCATCAGCGCATTGGCCAATCAACTCAACGAACTGCAAGCCTGCCTCGGTCGAGCCAGTGGGCGGCCTAGCAAGAGCGTTATGGAAGCCCAGCGCATTGCGGCCGAGCTGGCTTCTTTACTCGAAGAGTGGCACCTTGAAACGTTGCACATCCCTGAAACAGAGCGTGACCTCTATCGCGTACAGAATCCCTATTACGCGGCCCACTGACGCCACGCACCGGCTTATCAAAAGCTCACTTCGGTGGGCTTTTTTTGTCCGCAAAACGTATCAAAACGGACAGCCAAGCCCGTTCCGCTCGTCATGAAAAACGCGATCAAAATCATAGTGTTGAGAAACAATCTCGTGGAGATTGACGGACAGTTTACGGACATAAATCATTGAATTCTATGCGGATACAAGATTATCCGCATATTTAAAACCGCTCCATATCGGTCAATAATTAAACCTCGGACGATGACAAAATGAGGTATTCGGTATGGAAATGGAATCGCAAAAAACGTCGGCTTATGCCGCCCGAAAATTCGGTCGAGGCGCGGCGCTCGCTCTAGCAATGGCAAGCGCAGGCCTTGGTGTAAGTCTCTACATGGCACCGGCTCCGGCCTATGCCATCTACTGCTCGAACTGCTCGACGTTCTATCAGCAGATGTACGAGTACGCCGAAGCGCTGAATACGCAACTGAACACCGCGCAGCAGTTGCAGACGCAGATCCAGCAGTACGACAACATGATTAAGCAGGGCATGTCGCTGCCCAGCCGCATGTTCAACACCATCACTGGCGACCTCCAGCGCGTGGCCAGCGTCTACAACTCGGCGCAGTCACTCGGCCGCAACATCAGCAATCTGGACGAACAGTTTCGCCAGCAATTCAAGGGCTATGACAGCTATCTGAACTCGATTGGCCAAGGGCAAAACAACATGCCGCAGCGCTATCGGGACTGGGCACAATCCGGCTTCGATAACGCCCGCACGGCCATGCAGGCCGCTGGCGTAAATACCAGCACATTCGAGGATGAGAACGCGATGCTGGATCAGTTGGTGAGCCGTTCGCAGTCGGCCGTTGGCCGTCAGCAGGCCATTCAAGCCGGGAACGAGATTGCGGCGCAGAACGTGCAGCAGCTCCAGAAGCTGCGCGATCTGGTAGCCACACAAATCACCCTGCAAGGCAACTACATGGCGCAGCAAAACGAACGACAGTCCGTTAGCGATGCCTCCGAACAGCAATTCCGCAGCCGTGAAAATACACGCGGCCCGTCTGAGGGGTTCTAACCATGATGATTTCTAAGGCGCTGATTGCCGCCCTCTGCCTCGTCTCGGCCCTTGGTGGGTCGGCACTGACGGCCGTAGTTGTCACGAACACCGCCGCGCCGGAATGCGCAGCGGTCGGCAATGGCCATCAGGATGACCAATTCCGCAGCCGCCCAAACACTCGCGGCCCGTCTGAGGGGTTCTGACTATGCGACGTTCAACCGTTTTCGCGCTTGTCGGCGCGGTGCTCTTGCTATCTGCAACTAGTGCGATGGCTGCCGGGGTCGATTTGGCGCAGAGCAACACGTCTATGAACAGCCTTCTGCGGCTGATTCAGAACGCTTCAAACCAATGGGCACCGCGCCTGCATGATTACGCCTTGTGGCTCTTGGGATGCCTTGCCGTCATCCAGCTAGTTTGGACTTTTGCTCCTTTGGTCATGCGCGGAGCTGAACTGGGCGACATCCTCCATGAGCTGGTGAAATTCATCCTCGTGATAGGGTTCTTCTATGCGATGCTCGATCACGCGACCGAGTGGGGCGGGGCCATCGTCAACAGCTTCCGGCAGGCCGGGGCGCACGCGGCAGGGTTGGGTAGTGCGGAGCTGATGCCGGGGGATATGTTCTCAACTGCTGTGGACTTTTCACGGCAGGTGCTGACGGCCGGTGTTTCGATGTTCAGCCCAATCACATCGGTTGTAGTGGCCGTATCTGCATTGATCGTCCTGATGTGTTTTACGTTCATAGCGGCTCTGGTGTTCGTGACGCTGGTAGAGGCCTACGTCATCATCAATGCCGCCGTCCTGTTTATGGGTTTCGGTGGCTCTCAATGGACACGCGAATATGCACTGGCTCCCATTCGCTATGCCGTTGCAGTAGGTGCCAAGCTGTTTGTCCTGACTCTGATTGTGGGTCTGATCATGCAGGTTTCCGCAGAATGGTCGGCAGCCTACACCAACGACGAAGCGTCGTTGATGACCTTGGTCGGCCTGTCTTTGGTGTGCGCCTACCTGACCAAAACCATCCCTGAACTGATCGGCGGCATGATTAGCGGCACGTCGATGGGCGGCGGCTCTGCAATTGGGGGCATGGCCGCAGCCGGTGCAGCCGGTGCGGCGGCCGCAATCGCTACTGTTGCAACAGCAGGGGCAGCAGCCCCGGCCGCAGGAGCACTAGGGGCCGCAGGAACTGGCGGAGGCGCTGCCAGTGCCGCGGGTGGTGGACTGGCCTCCGCACTGAACGCCAGCATGGCAGGCGGCAGTACCGCAGGGGGCATCGGTGGTGCTACGGGCGTCGGCAGCGCTGGAATTGGCGCAAGCACAGGAGGGGGCAGCGGTGCGGCCGCAAAGGCCGCAGGTTCTCGCGGCGGGGGGGGTGCCGCGTCAGGATCGGCGAATCCAGTGTCGGCGGCCGCTTCGCCAGCTAGCCAAGAAGCAGGCAGCGGCTTGAAGCAAGCCGCCAAACAGGCCGGAAGAGCTGCCAATGACGGTGACGACGATACGGATCAGCAGGCCGTCGCTCAGCAACGGCAGATGACACCAAAAGGAGGGACCGGCGGCAACGGCAAGGCTGTTGCGCAGGTCGCCGAGGTGGCCACACGGGCGCTTGGCGTGCTGGGCGCGATCAGCGTACCCGGTATGGAAAGCTCCCACGGGCTTTCGCTCGGGGGCACCGGGTCTCCCCCTCCAGTCCCCGGCGACGACAGTCCAACGCCTGACGACGGCGCAGAGCCGACTACACAAGCGGAATCCAACATTATTCGTCCGATATCGGACACAGCTAGGACCGGAGATGTCGGCGCGCTCAAAGTGCCCGGCATGGATTCTGGCGTTAACTCTCAATCGGAGGCGTAATCATGATGAACGATGTATTTTTTGGCCTGATGATGCTCGGCGGCTTTTTTGTTCTCGGTATTGGTATGTGGGCGCTTGGCCAATGGCTCCGACGCAAAGGCTTTGGCCCGCAGCTCGATGCACTGGATAAGCAGTACACGGCACTACAGCATCGGGTGAACCGATTGGCTCTGCCTGCCGCTGCGCAATTCTACGGCGGCATGGGTATGCTTAATCGCATGCCACTTTTCGGCAGCAAGAATCAGGTGGTACTGGTAGAGCGTGTGAGAATGGCCATCCTTCAGATGGAAGAGGAAGAACGGCAGCGAGGCAGGGTCATCAATCGCTGACGAGCACAGCCAGTTCCATCACCCACAACCCCGCCTGAGTGCGGGGTTTTGTTTTCCTGCCGCAGCATCTCCGTCTATTACACACCGCAAAAACGGCCTGTATCGCTCTGTGAGAAGTTTTCATACATGACAGACAAACACCCATACCGACACTGAAAAAACGCTACCACGGCCCATACGGGAGGGATTTTGGACGCTTTCGCAGGCCGTTAGAGGCCTTGTGCCGGTTTTGGCCCTGCCCTTCCCTTTTTGGTGCCTGATGTCTTTTTGCCGGTTTCAACGGCTCGACCAGGTGCTGCGACCGGTGGGTAATCCACGGAACTAACCGCGTCGACGACGGCAGGCCCGCCCTACCTTTTTTGGTGCCCAACGGCCGTAGGCCGACCAAGAGCAGCAAGCGATGAGCTGCGCCATCAAGGCGCGGCGCTTAGCGCGCATGCTGGAGATTCTTAGAGAATCTTGGGTGGAATTTGCGAACGGCCCGCAAAGGCCCACCGTTGCTGGGTTTTCAGAAACTGGCCGGGTGCCGTTAAACAGGGGGGAGCAGCGTTACAGTCGGATGCCTTGGGTCGCCCGATTTCCCATTTGCCCTTAGCATACTCGTCCAGCCTCCAACCCACGGCAGCAAGCTCGGCCAGCGCCTTGCGTGCCGTCTGGCGGCGCTTTTTGATGGTATTCGGGTTCGTCGGTTCATCCGGCCAAACATAGCCGCATAGCGTGTCCAGCTCTACCCGCCCCGACTTACCGAGGTCGATCCAGCCGCATAGTCGTTGATGAATCAGGCGGGCGGGGTCGGTCTGTAGCTTCCTAACTTCGGCCATGTCTATGCGGATGTGCTGCCCGCCCATGATTGCGCGAGCAATAAGAGGGTTCAATGCCACATACAGCTTGCCGTCCTGCTCATCACTTGCGTACTCGGACAGCAATCGGAAGCCCTGCCGCTTCCTTCCATTTTGCGCAATGATAGAGACTTTCCAGAGCCTCTCAATGCAATCGCGTACTGGCCTAGTATTGTCGATATCCGCATAGCCAACCTCACGGGCCAGCGACCGATAGCTACCCTTGACCACCATCGCATCCTGCTGGACGGCTTCCCACTTGGGTTCGAGAAATAGCCGCAGCTGCCGACCGGCTTCTGTCTGAGGATCGGGAGAAAGCACAAGGCCAGAAGGTCCAGCCATTGCTACCAGTCCTTGCAGAATGCGGAGATCGTCGGCCCCCAGCGGTTCCGGCCCACTGAACTCGATACGCTTGCCGTTGCCGTAGTCATATACAACGTCCAGCTTGCTACGCTTGCGTTCGCCACGTTTGAGGCTACGGAACAGGCCGGGTGCCAGACAATGCACCGGGTCGTGCCGGGCGTGAGTCAAGTCATGCTTGCTCACGTTGACGCCCCTTTCCGCTGTCCTGCTTGGCGTCCAACAACTCCACCGGCAGCAACACGCCGCCGTCATGGCGCTGATACCAACGATCAGCGTCAATCTCGGCGTAGTTCTGTTTGCTAACGCCGAAACGAACAAAGAACTTCCGGCGGTTTTCCCCGATAGGCTGTCGGTCATATATGCGATCACTGAGGCGTTCGGCCTCAGCCTCGGTCATTCTGGCGACATAGCCACACCAGCGGGCATTGTCGATTAGAGCGGATGCGCCTCGTGCCGCCTGCTGTTGATCCGTCTGCCCCTCGCGGGCACTGCCCTTGCTGACATGATGCAGATACAGAACTGACGCCCCGGTGCTGGCCGCAATATGCTCCAGCGTGGCGACAAGCCTTGCCATGTCGCCATTGCTGTTCTCGTCCCTGTCATGAATGCGGCTCAGGGTATCCAGTACGATCAACCGGGCATCGGCGCAAAATTCAATGACGCGGGCAAGGTGCCGCTCATCCATCACGTTCAAGCGCTTACCCATGATCGGCTCAAGGGTGAGGTTCTGCGCGATGGCGTCGCGTGACTGCTGGTTCAGGTGCTGGCCAATGGAATGAATACGGCGCACCAGTGCGACTGCCGGGTCTTCTCCGGCGCAATAGACCACGCGGCCAGTACTGGCCGGGGAAAGCCCTAAAAGATCACCACCCGCGACGCTGCACGCGATGGTCATTGCGGCTTCCAGCGCCCAGAAGCTCTTACCTGTGGCTCCGGGAGCCACCAACGCGCCTACTGTCCCTGCGAGGAAGCCCGGCCAAATAAAGTCTAGTGTGGGCGGTTCGTTCTCGAACGCTGCCCGTAAGTCAATCGCCACAATTCAGGCCCCCATTCCGGGACGAGGGGCAGGGCTGGAATGTTTGCACGCATCAATCCATGCCTCGACCTCCGCCAAATCCCACACGACCTTGCGGCTACTGAGCGCAATGCGCTGAGGAAATTTCCCCTGCTTTTCAAAGTTGTAGATCGTGCGCTCGCACAGCGGAATCATCTCCAGCAGTTGCTTTTTGCTAATGAGAACTTTACTTGCTCTCCTTAATTCTTTTTCCACACCAAATACCTCGTTTTGTCATCATCCGAGGTTTAATTATTGCTACATAATTCCGGAAAATTCCAGCATCTACTCCCATATTATTTCAATTAAATCAATCACTTAGTGTCCGTAAATTCAACGTTTGACGGACAATATTGATAACGCAAACCGCTGTTTTAATTAGTTTTGCAATAGGCACTTAAAGCCAATTTATCGCGTCCGGTAATTAATACGTTTTACGGACAAAAAAATGCCCACCGAAGTGGGCATTTCGCGACAAAATGCAGGTCTCAAGGCTCCGAATCAGTCCTTGAGGCGGGGCTTCCTGATTGTCCACTCATCGATCATGTCCGCCCAATCCTGAAGCATTGCCCGGCGCTGATCGCGGTACTCGGCCTTGTTGTAGACGGCTCGAACGCCCTTCTGTTCGTGCGCAAGGCACTTCTCGATCCAGTCAGTGTTATAGCCCGCCTCATGCAGCAGCGTGCTGGCGGTGCGCCGCAAGTCGTGCGGTCCGAACTTGCCAAGCGACTGCCCTTCCTTCTGTGCCAGACGATAGGTCAGCGTGAGCACCTGATTGAGCGTGGCGCTGCTCATCGGCAAGTCCGAGTCATAGCGCGATGGCAGCACGTACTCCGAGCCGCCTGCGAAGGTTTTCAGAGCTATGAAAATGTCGAGCGCCTGCCTAGACAGGAACACCAAATGGGGATTGCGGCGCTTCATCCGCTCCTTGGGGATTGTCCAGAGCGCTTCGGTGAAATTGATTTCGCTCCACGTTGCGTTGGTCAGTTCGCTTTTGCGTACCATCGTCAGCAACAGCAACTTGGCGGCCGCGCGGATCGAAGGTGTGGTGCCAATGCGCTCCATGTACTGGTACATCAAGCTGATATCATCGGGCGTCAGCGCTCGATCTCGCGGCTCAAACTTTGCAATAGTCGACGGGCGCACCAAATCGGCCGGGTTCTCAACCTTCTGGCCGCGTTCTATAGCCCAACGGAAGACCTGCATCACAATTTCGCGGCAAAGCACGGCCGTTGCCGGTGCCCCGCGCTCCACGATCGCATCAGTCAGCGCCCGTAAGTCCTCATGGGTGATTTCTGTCAGCTTCTGGTTACCGAACTTCGGCTTAAGCTCGCGCTCGAAGGTAGCTCGACGCATATCGCGGGTAACGTCAGCCATTTGATAGCCGCGCAGCCACTTTTCGCCCCAAGCACCAAAGTTTTCAGCGTCCTTAACGCGGGCTTTGTCCCGCGCCTTCTCTTTGGCTGGAGATTTCCCTGCGGCGATCATCTTCTTGGCTTCGCCCAGCCGTTCGCGGGCTTCCGCTAGCGTGATCCCTCCGACACCGTAGCGGCCGAAGGTGATTGTCTCCTGCCTGCCGTGGATCGAGTAGTTGTAGCGGAATGAAATCGAACCCGCTGGCGTGATGGCCACGTAGAGGCCGTCACGGTCATTCACTTTGTAGAGCTTGTCCTTTGGCTTGAGGTTGCGCAGCTTGGTATCAGTCAGCATGGTCTGGTTGGGTTTCCTCTCAAAAATACCATGCTCAAAAATCCTCGCGCCGCCCATAAAAAATCATTACAGAACAATGCGTTATATGAACCCAATACCATGACCACCCCATTATGAGCGACATGGTATCGAGTGCTGAACATGGCATCAGGTTCAAATCGTACCATCTACCATGCCATAGAAACCGGGTGCTTGGCGATGCGAAAATTTGCCAGACTGTGCCAAGCCAATAATGAAAAAAGCCCGCAGTTACGCGGGCTTATAGGTCTTTTAGTGCTCTTTGATGCCAGTCTATGCCGGACGCTGGATCACTCCCACTCAATGGTAGCTGGCGGCTTGCCGCTGATGTCATACACCACGCGGGAAATACCGTTCACTTCATTGATAATGCGGTTGGAAACGCGACCGAGGAAATCGTACGGCAGATGCGCCCAGTGTGCGGTCATAAAGTCGATGGTTTCGACAGCACGCAGAGAGACAACCCAGTCATACTTACGACCATCGCCCATTACGCCAACGGAACGTACCGGCAGGAACACAGTGAACGCCTGGCTGACTTTGTCGTACAGGTCCGCTTTACGCAGTTCTTCAATGAAGATGGCGTCAGCACGGCGCAGCAGGTCACAGTACTCTTTCTTCACTTCACCCAGCACACGAACGCCAAGGCCTGGTCCCGGGAATGGGTGACGGTACAACATGTCGTACGGCAGGCCCAGCTCCAGACCAATCTTACGCACTTCGTCTTTGAACAGCTCTTTCAGCGGTTCAACCAGGCCCATCTTCATCTCTTTCGGCAGGCCGCCCACGTTGTGGTGAGATTTGATGACGTGTGCTTTACCGGTTGCAGACGCCGCAGATTCGATAACGTCAGGGTAGATGGTGCCCTGCGCCAGCCACTTCACGTCTTCCAGTTTCAGCGCTTCTTCATCGAATACTTCAACGAAAACGCGACCGATGATTTTACGTTTTGCTTCCGGATCGTTTTCGCCAGCCAGCGCTGACAGGAAGCGATCTTCTGCCGGAACGTGAACAATGTTCAGACCAAAGTGATCGCCAAACATATCCAGAACCTGCTCTGCTTCGTTGAGACGCAGCAGGCCGTTGTCGACGAATACGCAAGTCAGGTTTTTACCGATAGCGCGGTGCAGTAGCATTGCGGTTACGGAGGAATCCACGCCACCAGAGAGGCCGAGGATGACTTTATCGTCGCCTACCTGCTCACGGATGCGGGCTACAGCATCGTCGATAATTTTCGCTGGCGTCCACAGGGCTTCACACTGGCAGATATCACGCACAAAACGCTCCAGCATGCGCATACCCTGGCGGGTGTGAGTCACTTCCGGGTGGAACTGTACGCCATAGAAGCGTTTTTCTTCGTTAGCCATAATGGCAAACGGGCAGCTTTCGGTGCTGGCTACGGTGACGAAGTCGGACGGGATAGCGGTAACTTTATCGCCGTGGCTCATCCAGACATCGAGCAGCGGTTTACCGTCTGCGGTCAGAGCATCTTCGATACCGCGAACCAGTGCGCTGTCGTTTACGACTTCAACCTGCGCGTAGCCAAATTCACGTTCGTTAGAGGCTTCAACGTGACCGCCCAACTGCATCGCCATGGTCTGCATACCATAGCAAACGCCGAATACCGGTACGCCTGCTTCAAAGACATACTGCGGCGCACGCGGACTGTTTTCTTCAGTAGTACTTTCCGGGCCGCCGGAAAGAATAATGCCGCTTGGATTGAAGTCACGAATTTGTGCTTCTGTCACATCCCACGCCCACAGTTCGCAGTAAACGCCCAGCTCACGCACGCGGCGCGCAACCAGTTGAGTATACTGGGAACCGAAGTCCAGAATGAGGATGCGATGCTTATGAATGTTTTCCGTCATTGACGCTTATTCCGAGGCAAGTGAAACAGATAATATAAATCGCCCGACATGAAGTCGGGCGAAGAGAATCAGGAGCCCAGACGGTAGTTCGGGGACTCTTTAGTAATGGTCACGTCGTGAACGTGGCTTTCCTGAATGCCCGCACCGCTGATACGTACAAACTCCGCTTTAGTACGCAGTTCGTCGATAGTACCACAGCCGGTCAGGCCCATACAGGAGCGCAGGCCACCCATCTGCTGGTGAATGATCTCTTTCAGGCGACCTTTATAAGCTACGCGACCTTCGATACCTTCCGGCACCAGTTTGTCGGCAGCGTTATCGCTCTGGAAATAACGGTCAGAGGAACCTTTGGACATCGCGCCCAGGGAACCCATACCACGGTAAGATTTGTAAGAACGGCCCTGGTAGAGTTCGATTTCACCCGGAGATTCTTCAGTACCCGCCAGCATGGAACCCACCATTACCGCGCTTGCGCCAGCGGCGATAGCTTTGGCGATGTCGCCGGAGAAGCGAATACCACCATCTGCGATAACCGGAATACCGGTGCCTTCCAGCGCTTCAACTGCGTCAGCAACGGCAGTGATCTGCGGAACACCTACGCCAGTCACGATACGAGTCGTACAGATAGAGCCAGGGCCGATACCGACTTTAACCGCGCTGCAACCAGCTTCTGCCAGAGCGCGTGCACCTGCAGCTGTTGCCACGTTGCCGCCGATGATTTGCAGATCCGGATATTTAGCACGGGTTTCACGGATACGCTGCAAAACGCCTTCTGAGTGACCGTGGGAGGAGTCGATCAGCAGAACGTCAACGCCAGCGGCAACCAGCGCGTCAACACGCTCTTCGTTACCCGCACCTGCGCCAACTGCAGCACCAACACGCAGACGGCCTTGCTCGTCTTTACAGGCGTTCGGTTTACGTTCCGCTTTCTGGAAGTCTTTCACGGTGATCATGCCGATCAGGTGGAATTCGTCATCAACCACCAGCGCTTTTTCAACGCGTTTTTCGTGCATTTTTGCCAGCACCACTTCACGGGCTTCACCTTCACGCACGGTGACCAGACGCTCTTTCGGCGTCATGTAAACGCTAACCGGCTGGTTCAGGTCGGTAACAAAACGCACGTCACGACCGGTGATAATACCCACCAGTTCGTTTTCTTCGGTAACGACCGGATAGCCCGCAAAACCGTTACGCTCGGTCAGTTCTTTCACTTCGCGCAGCGTCGTGGTTGGCAGAACAGTCTGCGGATCAGTCACCACACCAGATTCGTGTTTTTTCACACGGCGAACTTCTTCTGCCTGGCGTTCAATGGACATGTTTTTGTGGATAAAGCCGATACCGCCTTCCTGAGCCAGAGCAATAGCCAGGCGCGCTTCCGTTACGGTATCCATTGCTGCGGAAAGCATAGGGATATTCAGACGAATAGTTTTCGTCAGCTGGGTGCTGAGGTCAGCAGTATTCGGCAGAACGGTAGAATGAGCAGGAACGAGGAGAACGTCGTCAAACGTCAGAGCTTCTTTAGCGATACGTAGCATGGGCAATATCTCGACCAGAGTGGTTAATAAATATTGCCGCGGCATTATACAGAGCGTAACCGATTGCATCTACCCCTTTTTGCAAAAAATGCTTGCTATCCCCGAAGGGCGGGTTACTATCGACTGAATAACCTGCTGATTTAGAATTTGATCTCGCTCACATGTTACCTTCTCAATCCCCTGCAATTTTTACCGTTAGTCGCCTGAATCAAACGGTTCGTCTGCTGCTTGAGCATGAGATGGGACAGGTTTGGATCAGCGGCGAAATCTCTAATTTCACACAACCGGCTTCCGGTCACTGGTACTTTACACTCAAAGACGACACCGCCCAGGTACGCTGCGCGATGTTCCGCAACAGCAACCGCCGGGTGACCTTCCGTCCACAGCATGGGCAACAAGTTTTAGTTCGCGCCAATATTACGCTCTACGAGCCGCGCGGCGACTACCAGATAATCGTTGAGAGTATGCAGCCGGCCGGTGAAGGGCTGCTGCAACAGAAGTACGAACAGCTCAAAGCGAAGTTGCAGGCTGAAGGTTTGTTCGATCAGCAATACAAAAAACCACTTCCCTCCCCTGCGCATTGCGTTGGTGTGATCACCTCAAAAACCGGTGCTGCGCTACATGATATTTTGCATGTGTTAAAACGTCGCGATCCTTCTCTACCGGTGATCATCTACCCCACCGCCGTTCAGGGCGATGACGCACCGGGGCAAATTGTTCGCGCCATTGAACTGGCGAATCAGCGCAATGAGTGCGACGTGTTGATCGTTGGGCGCGGCGGCGGTTCGCTGGAAGATTTATGGAGTTTTAATGACGAACGCGTAGCGCGGGCGATTTTTGCCAGCCGCATTCCGGTCGTCAGCGCCGTCGGGCATGAGACGGATGTGACCATTGCCGATTTTGTTGCCGATCTGCGTGCGCCAACGCCGTCTGCCGCCGCTGAAGTAGTGAGCCGTAATCAGCAAGAGTTACTGCGCCAGGTGCAATCGACCCGTCAACGGCTGGAGATGGCGATGGATTATTATCTCGCCAACCGCACGCGTCGCTTTACGCAGATCCATCACCGATTACAGCAACAGCATCCGCAGCTCCGGCTGGCACGCCAGCAAACCATGCTTGAGCGCCTGCAAAAGCGGATGAGCTTTGCGCTGGAAAATCAACTTAAGCGTACCGGGCAACAGCAGCAGCGGTTAACACAGCGGCTGAATCAGCAAAATCCACAGCCGAAGATTCATCGCGCGCAAACGCGCATTCAGCAACTGGAATATCGTTTAGCAGAAACCCTGCGCGTACAGCTTAGCGCCACGCGTGAACGTTTCGGTAATGCAGTAACGCACCTCGAAGCCGTAAGCCCACTGTCAACGCTGGCGCGTGGATACAGCGTTACTACTGCTACTGACGGCAATGTACTGAAAAAAGTGAAGCAAGTTAAAGCGGGTGAAATGCTAACCACACGTCTGGAAGACGGCTGGATAGAAAGTGAAGTTAAAAACATCCAGCCGGTAAAAAAATCGCGTAAAAAAGTGCATTAAGCCAGCACGAATTCAACGCGTTTTTTCGATATCAAGCCATGCCCGTGCTGACAGAAGTAATCTACTGCACCGCAGGCTTTTAACACCTGCAACGGTTGATGGCAGTCTGGACAAAGAGCTTTCATTTCAATAAATTCCCCGCAGGATGGGCAACGCGCATGGCCGTTATCCTGATCAAGCACATGCTGACATTGTGGACAATGCAGTTCCATATGAATTCCTCCGGTAGCCATTCCCTCTACATTCATAGAGGGAATGGCAGATAAAATACTTACGGATAATTATTTATTTTTCTTGATGTGCTTCATCAGACGCTTACGTTTACGCATCTGGGTTGGCGTCAGGGTGTTACGCTTATTCGCATACGGGTTTTCCCCTTCTTTGAACTGAATACGAATCGGCGATCCCATTACGTCCAGCGATTTGCGGAAGTAGTTCATCAAGTAGCGCTTGTAGGAATCAGGCAGGTCTTTCACCTGATTACCGTGAATCACCACAATCGGCGGGTTATAACCACCGGCGTGGGCATATTTCAGCTTCACACGACGACCGCGTACCAGCGGCGGTTGGTGATCTTCAACAGCCATCGTCATGATGCGCGTCAGCATAGAGGTCCCCACACGACGGGTGGAGCTGTCATACGCTTCACGTACTGATTCAAACAAGTTACCAACACCACTGCCGTGCAAGGCAGAGATAAAGTGCACACGAGCAAAATCGATAAAGCCCAGACGGAAGTCCAGCGTTTCTTTCACCTGCTCTTTCACTTCCTGGCTCAGGCCATCCCACTTATTCACCACAATGACAAGTGAGCGCCCACTATTGAGAATAAAGCCCAGCAGCGAGAGATCCTGATCGGAAATGCCTTCGCGCGCATCAATCACCAACATCACCACGTTGGCATCTTCAATGGCCTGCAACGTTTTGATTACGGAGAATTTCTCTACAGCATCGGTGATTTTGCCGCGTTTACGTACGCCAGCGGTGTCAATGAGCACATACTCACGTCCATCGCGTTCCATTGGGATGTAGATGCTGTCACGCGTCGTGCCAGGCATGTCGTAAACAACAACGCGCTCTTCACCAAGAATACGGTTAGTGAGTGTAGACTTACCTACGTTCGGACGACCCACAATCGCCAGTTTGATCGGCAGACTTTGCGGGTCGAAGTCGTCTTCCTCTTCTTCTTCGCCGTTCTCTTCCGCTTCAAATTGCGCCCAGTATTCAGCGTCTTCGTCGACTTCCTCTTGCGGTGCGAGATCTTCCATCCACGGCAGCAGCACATGCTCCAGCAGACTTAATACGCCACGACCGTGAGACGCGGCGATCGGGTAGATTTCACCTAAGCCAAGCGAGTAGAAATCAACCACTGCCTGATCGGGATCCAGACCGTCAGTTTTGTTTGCCACCAGGAAGGTCGGTTTTTCACGGGAGCGCAGATGTTTGGCAATCGCTTCATCTGCCGGCATCAGGCCCGCGCGCGCATCCACCATAAACAGTACGACGTCCGCTTCTTCAATCGCCAGCAGCGACTGTTCCGCCATGCGGGTTTCTACACCGTCTTCTGTGCCATCAATCCCGCCGGTATCAATACAGATAAACTCACGGCCTTCAATTTCCGCACGACCGTACTTACGGTCACGAGTCAGACCCGGGAAATCCGCAACCAGCGCATCTCGGGTGCGAGTTAGACGGTTAAATAACGTGGATTTTCCTACGTTAGGGCGCCCGACAAGCGCGACCACAGGTACCATGTTTAAAGCCTCATTTTTATAAATCATCAGACAACGCACGCTATATTCGCGTCGTTGTTAAAAACAGGAAAACGGCCCCTGTCCAGGAGCCGTTTTCAAAGTGAACGACAGAGACGATTAACGTGTAATAGAGTACACGGTTCCGTCTTTTGCCTGGATCAGCAGTTTGCCGTCAGCGGCAACCGGTTCAGTCTGGAAACCGGAACTATCAACTTTTTGCTGGGCAACGAAACGACCATCTTCGACGTTAATCCAGTGCAGATAACCTTCACTGTCACCGACCACCAGGTTGCCATTATACAGCACCGGAGAAGTCAGCAGGCGATGCTGCAGATCGCTTTGTGCCCACAGCGTAACGCCGCCATCAATGGTCAACGCCATCACCCGGTCATTTTGATCGACCAGATAGATGCGATTGCCATCGACGATGAAATCATTCACCGAACCCAGTTCGCGTTTCCACATAATCTGACCACTGCGCAGATCAAGCGCCGTCAGGTTACCATTATAGGCCAGCGCGAAAACAACGCCGTTAACAACGACGGGAGTCGTGTCAACATCGCTCAGACGGTCAATTTCGGTAGAACCGGTCGCCTGGGAAATACGCTGCTGCCAAATCATCTGGCCCTGTTCCATCAGCACTGCGCTGACGCGACCATTATCGCCACCCACGACGGCCGCACCAAAAGCCGTTGCCGGCGCAGACTCGCCACGCAAAGAGAGCGAAGGCATATCGAGGTTAACTGTCCATTTGACAGCGCCGTCAGCTTCGTTCAGCGCTTGTAACTGACCGTTACTGGTGTGGATTAACACCAGACCGTCGCTGACCACCGGGCGCGAAAGTGCTTCACCCGCGACTTTAGTTTGCCATGCCACAGTACCATCGCTGGTATTCAGCGCGTAAACCTGCGCCTTTTCGCTGCCAATGTAGACATGCCCACCAGACACGGTCACACCGCCAGAAAGTAATGCAGGCTCTTTAGAGAACCAGCCATCTTTCTCGGCCAGGCTGACAGACCAGATTTCTTTGCCATCATCCGCATTCAGCGCTTTTACTAAACCAGCGCGGTCCGCTGCATAGACAACGTTGTCCGCCAGTGCCGGATGAAGATTGGAATAGAAGTTGCCAATACCGCTACCAACGGAAGTGCTCCACGCCGTGGTCGGCGTAAACTGGTTTTCAACGGTTGGCAATGGGGACATCTTTACCACATCTTCTTCGCTGTTAAACAGCGAACAGCCGCTTAAAAGGGTAACGGAAAGCAGTCCTGGCAGCAGTAATTTACGCAATTGCATCGGGTCCCTCTCAGATGGACAAATTATTAATTTTCATCTGCATCATTTCGCTCAGTGCCGGAGTAACATCGCTTTTCACGCCTGCTTCCCATGCACTACGCGCACCTTGCTTATCACCTTTGCTCAGCAATGCTTCACCACGCAGGTCGGCAACAATGGCAGCCCACCCTTCACCTTTGATGGTATCAAGGGTTTTCAGCGCGGCATCAGCCTGCTTGAGCTGTACCTGAACGCGAGCAAGACGCAGATTTATCACGGCTTTGAGATTTTCATCGCTCGTGTCTGCCAGCCCCTGTTGTAACTGGGCGGCAGCTTTCTCTAGTTCATTTTTGTCAACAAATTGCTGCGCAAGTTCCAAAGAAGCCAGTGCACCATAAGTATTTTTATTTTCAGCAGCAAATTTTTCCGCCGCCGGGATGCTATCCGGTTTGCCTTCGCTCACTGCGGTAACCGCATTTTGATAGGCAAGAGAAGCGGAGCGTGCAGAATCAACCTGATGGCTGTTCCAGTAGCGCCAGCCAATCAGTGCGCCAACGCCCAAAATCACCCCAACAGCCAGTGCTTTGCCATTTTCAGCAAAAAAGCGTTTAACCGCTTCTACCTGGTCGTTTTCGTTCTCGTAAATTTCCACGCTGTCCTTCTCCTTCCTTAACCCAGTAACGTGCGCAAATGCGCGGCTACGCTATCCTGCGCAACTGCCGTTTGCTCACCAGAGCGCAAATCCTTCACTACTGCTGTGCCGTTAGCCACTTCAGACTCACCCAGCACCACAGCAACGCGGGCACCCCATTTATCAGCACGGGCAAACTGTTTCTTAAAGTTGCCGCCGCCGTGGTTGGTCATCAATTTCACGCCCGGTAATTCATCACGCAGACGCTCAGCTAATGCCATAGCCGCAGATTGTGTATCAGCACCTGAAGCCACCAGGTATATATCGACAACAGGATCGGCTTTAAATTCCGGATTAACGGCCTGTACTAACAATACAAGACGTTCGAGGCCCATCGCAAAACCGACAGCCGGTGTTGCACGACCGCCCAGTTGTTCCACAAGACCGTCATAACGACCGCCTGCACACACGGTGCCCTGGGAGCCGAGACTGTTAGTCACCCACTCGAAAACGGTACGGTTATAGTAATCCAGACCACGCACCAGACGCTGGTTTACGGTGTAAGCGATCCCCGCGCTCTCAAGCAGTTTGCACAGACCGGCAAAATGCTCACGAGATTCCTCGTCCAGATAATCACCTAATGCCGGAGCGTCGTTGAGAAGCGCCTGCACTTCCGGATTTTTTGAATCCAGCACGCGCAGCGGGTTAGTGTACATGCGGCGTTTGCAGTCTTCGTCCAGCTTTTCTTTATGCTGCTCAAGGAATGCCACCAGCGCATCGCGGTAATTGGCGCGTGCTTCCAGCGAACCGATAGAATTCAGCTCAAGAGTTACGTGTTCGGAAATACCCAGCGCGCGCCACCAGCGGGCGGTGAGCATAATCAGTTCAGCGTCGATATCCGGACCTTGCAGACCGAAAACTTCGCAGCCCAACTGATGGAACTGACGATAACGCCCTTTCTGCGGACGCTCGTGACGGAACATCGGCCCGATATACCACAGACGCTGTTCCTGATTGTACAGAAGACCATGCTCGATGCCGGCGCGTACACAGCCCGCCGTCCCTTCAGGGCGCAGAGTCAGGCTGTCGCCATTGCGATCCTCAAAGGTGTACATCTCTTTTTCAACCACGTCGGTGACTTCACCAATCGCACGTTTGAATAGCGGGGTCTGCTCTACAATCGGCAAGCGGATTTCACTGTAACCGTAGCTGCCGAGCACGTTTTTCAGTGTGCCTTCAATGCGCTGCCAGATGGCCGTTTCGCCAGGCAGGTAATCGTTCATGCCGCGAATGGCTTGAATGTTTTTTGCCACGTTTATTCTCTTTCTGAATATAAAAATGAACCCTCAACGCTTCCCTCAATGTTTGGGGAGCCATGCGGGTTCAATCATACACGGGAAGCGAGGCGCTTCCCATCACGTTATTATTTTTCGACCTGCTGAACGTCAATTCGACGCGCTTCGTCCAGCTGACTGGCTTTCGCACGAATGCGTGCTTCCAGCTGGTCGATCATATCGTTGTTGTCCAGACGGTCTTTGCGCACGCCATCTTCATAGAGGCCGCTTTTCTTGTTGCCGCCGGTGACGCCGAGTGTAGAAACCAGCGCCTCACCTGGGCCATTCACCACGCAGCCGATAATCGAAACGTCCATCGGAGTGATGATATCTTCCAGGCGTTGCTCCAGCGCGTTAACCGTACCGATAACATCAAACTCCTGACGCGAACAGGTCGGACAGGCGATGAAGTTGATACCTCGCGAACGGATACGCAGCGATTTCAAAATATCGAAACCGACTTTGATCTCTTCGACCGGATCGGCCGCCAGTGATACGCGCAGCGTGTCGCCGATGCCTTCAGACAGCAGCAGACCTAAACCAATGGCGGATTTTACTGCCCCGCTGCGCGCGCCACCCGCTTCGGTGATCCCCAGATGCAGCGGCTGATCGATTTGTTTTGCCAGCAAACGATAAGACTCAACAGCGAGGAAGACGTCAGACGCTTTCACGCTGACTTTGAACTGATCGAAGTTCAGGCGATCGAGATGATCAACATGGCGCATGGCGGATTCCAGCAACGCCTGCGGCGTCGGTTCGCCATACTTTTCTTGCAGATCTTTTTCCAGCGATCCGGCGTTAACGCCAATGCGGATCGGAATGTTTTTATCGCGCGCACAGTCAACTACCATGCGAATACGCTCTTCATTACCGATATTGCCAGGGTTAATACGCAGACAATCGACGCCGTATTCCGCTACTTTCAGCGCAATGCGATAGTCGAAGTGGATGTCAGCCACCAGCGGCACGTTAACCCGCTGTTTGATGAGTTTGAACGCTTCTGCCGCGTCCATCGTCGGTACGGAGACACGGACGATATCAGCGCCAACGCGTTCCAGCGCCTTGATTTGATTGACCGTTGCTTCGACATCTGTCGTACGCGTATTGGTCATGGACTGTACGGCGATGGGAGCACCATCGCCAATCGGCACATTCCCAACGTAAATACGTGTTGATTTTCTACGTTGAATTGGAGCCTGGTTATGCATGAAAAATCTCCCGCGTTACCCGTCTGTTACTGCGCCGGTGATTGTTCGGCATTGAGGGTCAGACGCGCAACCTGGTTAGTTCTGATAAAACGACTCAGATCGACAGGTTTCCCTTGATACTGGATCTGTACTGCGGCTGGCGCACCAATTTTCAGTTTGTACGGTGCCTGGCCGGTTAAGTTCAAATTACCGTCTTTACGCTGCATACCGCTAAACAATTTTTTACCGGTAGCATCAGTGACCTCCAGCCAGCAATCGGCAGTAAAGTTCATCACCAGCGCATTCGGATCAGCCGCCGGCGTAGTCACGCCTGCCTGATCGGTTGGCAACGGCGCAGCGCCATCTGGCGTTGTTGTTGCCGTTGGTGCCGGGGTCGCGGCGGTATCAACATTTGCCTGCGAAGGCGAAACAACCGCATTCTGTTGCGGATCAACAGCTGGTGCTGGCGCAGTTACGGCAGGTGTTTGCGTGTTGGTTGCGGTAGTATCCACAGACGCTGGCGGCGTGGACGTTGTAGCCGGGTCTGTAGTTGTCGACGTATTTAACGGAACACTCTGCCCCTGCTCGCTATTACTGTTCAGTTCCGCCGAAGATTGATCGGCCATAGTGGTGATCTCTTCCTGCTGAGCTTTGTGGTCTTGCCACCACCAGGCACCGCTCAGGCCGATAACCACAAACAACACCAGCCAGGTGAAGGTCATCAGCCAGCCGTCGCGTTTTTTGCGGCGTTTACCGAGGGAAAAACTCTGCATCGGCGCAACTTTTGCAGCCCGAAGTGGAGCCTGCTTTTCCAGCCCTGGCAGCAGTTCTTCTTCTGGAATATGTACCAGACGCGCATAAGAGCGGATATATCCGCGCAGGAATGTTGAAGCAAGATCGGCGGGTGCCTTATCTTCTTCAATGTCGCGTACCGTGGAAACCTTCAGGCAAAGTCGCTCGGCAACGGCCTGCTGACTAAGTCCTAGTTGTTCGCGAGCATTACGCAGGCGAGCGCCGGTAGTAAGTGCTTCATTTTGGTCGTGCGTGGCTTCAGTATTCATTCGCTGCAGGTACGTTTAAATGAGAATTGAGATGCCGGTGAACCATCATGCTCACCCACACCGCGAAACATCCGTTAAGTTAACCGTTATCATACAGTATAAGACCGTCTGTGTGCTCGTGACAAAGCCCACATTCACTAAGGCTAACTTACTGTTGCATCGTTACATACTGCCTTAAAGTCAGCAAAAACGCACCGTTAATATTGACCAGACAATTGCAACTTAATACTTCATTCATAAAACATTACGCCACGGTACATAAAGTAACCGTGGCGTAATGGCTATCAGACCGCTTTAATGTCGATGGCTTCACCCTGCATCCGTTTACGCAGGGTACGTTTCGTACGGTCGATAACATCGCCCGCCAACTGACCACAGGCAGCATCGATATCATCACCACGAGTTTTACGCACAATAGTGGTGAAACCGTAGCTCATCAGCACTTTTGAGAAACGGTCGATACGGCTGTTCGAGCTGCGTCCATACGGCGCACCCGGGAACGGGTTCCACGGGATCAGGTTGATCTTACACGGCGTATCTTTCAGCAGTTCCGCCAGTTGGTGCGCGTGTTCAGTGCCGTCGTTAACGTGGTCAAGCATCACATACTCAATAGTGACACGGCCCTGATTGGCGTTGGATTTCTCCAGATAACGGCGCACCGCAGCAAGGAACGTTTCGATATTGTACTTTTTGTTGATCGGCACAATTTCGTCTCGAATTTCGTCGTTCGGCGCGTGCAGGGAAATTGCCAGTGCAACGTCGATCATATCGCCGAGTTTATCCAGCGCCGGAACTACACCGGAAGTGGAAAGCGTCACGCGACGTTTAGACAGACCAAAACCGAAATCATCAAGCATAATTTCCATCGCCGGAACGACGTTGTTCAGGTTGAGCAGCGGCTCGCCCATGCCCATCATTACTACGTTAGTGATCGGACGCTGACCGGTGACTTTTGCTGCGCCGACGATTTTCGCCGCACGCCACACCTGGCCGATAATTTCCGACACCCGCAGGTTGCGGTTAAAGCCCTGCTGGGCGGTGGAACAGAATTTACACTCCAGCGCACACCCCACCTGCGAAGAGACGCAGAGCGTGGCACGGTCGTCTTCCGGGATATACACCGTTTCGACGCGCTGATCGCCAACGGCGATCGCCCATTTAATGGTGCCGTCGGATGAACGCTGTTCTTCAACCACTTCCGGTGCGCGGATTTCCGCCACCTCTTTCAGTTTGCCGCGCAACACTTTGTTGATGTCGGTCATCTCATCAAAGTTGTCGCAGCAATAGTGATACATCCACTTCATCACCTGATCGGCGCGGAAGGGTTTTTCACCTAAATCTTTAAAAAACTCCCGCATCTGCTGACGGTTGAGATCCAGCAGGTTGATTTTTCCATCTTTCGTGGTGACGTTTTCAGGTGTGACTAATTGTTCAGACATATGCTATTCCGGCCTCGTTATTACACGTTATGGCCCCTGGAGGGTTGAAAAAAGAAACGCCCCGGTGAGCGGCTGCTCGTCCGGGGGCGCTGCATTGTACAAATTCTGGCGCACGGATGCCACGTTTGCACGCGGCATTTACGAAATTATTAACGGGTGCGCGGACACACTTCGCCTTCGCCGAAGAAATAAGCGATTTCGCGAGCGGCAGATTCGACGGAATCAGAACCGTGGGTACCGTTTTCGGTCAGGCTGTCAGCGTAATCAGCGCGCAGAGTACCAGCCAGTGCGTTTGCCGGATTGGTCGCGCCCAGCAGATCGCGGTGACGCTGAACGGCGTTTTCACCTTCCAGCACGGAAACCACGATCGGGCCAGAGGTCATGAATTCAACCAGACCATCAAAGAACGGTTTTCCATCGTGTTCAGCATAAAAGCCACGTGCCTGTTCAACGGTCAGGTGCAGCATTTTGGTGCCGACAATTTTGAACCCTGCAGCTTCAAAGCGCGCAAAGATATTACCAATGACGTTTTTTGCTACCGCGTTCGGTTTGATGATGGAAAAAGTACGTTCAATAGCCATTTTTACCTCTGTAAATTGTTCTGTTGTTGTCTGTACCAGCGTACGAGATGGCGCGGATTATAATGAGCAACAGGGCCGTTGACTATTGATGAAGGTAACATTTTTTTAAAATAAAATGAGTTTTAGCAACAATCAGGGACAAAACAGACTATTGCATGACAAATTTCACTGTCGCGATTTGCCCCACATCATCCATCACCAGCAATTGATAATCACCTTTATCCGTCAAATGCAGGGTCACGTTGCGCCCGCGTTCAGTTAACGGTTCGCCATTCAGAAACCACCAGCGTTCACCTGCCCCTCCACTTGATTGCAACGGCAAAGTCGCTTCCGCTGCGCCCGGTAAACGTTTAATAATCGCGCCATCGCGAACGCCTGTCAGCTGCAGAGGGAGCTGGGCATCGTGACCGTATGGCGGGCAAATTGTCGAGGCCGGTGGTAAGCGCACAGCGCGACGTTCTGATGCGGGCAGCCAGGGTTCCAGCGGTAGCGGCCAGACATTTATCATTTCTTGTCGCGCTTGCGGGCAATCAGCGGCAACACGTTTGCCATTTTCATCCAGCCAGATGGGGAAACGAATGCCATTAATGCCTTCCTGCTCCGGCAGTAATAGAGTTGGCGGCTGACTCCCGTCCAGCAGCCAGGTTGCCAGGCGGCGGCGACAGTTACCGTCACCTTCCGGCAAAGACTGTCCGCCCGGCCAGCAGATAACGCCACGAGTGACTGAGTTCGGGCGCGGGTCTTCCGGCAGATTCGCACTGCGCGACAGTAAGATATTATTGACCTGATTCAACAATGGTACGGCACTGGCAAAGCCAAACTGACCAACAACGGGCGTGCCGTCCGGTCTGCCAGTCCAGATCCCAATGACATAGCGAGCGTTAACCCCAATCGCCCAGGCGTCACGATAGCCATAGCTGGTGCCCGTTTTCCATGCCAGTGGGGCGACGCGCGGCAAGGCACTATCCGGCAAGGGTTGCGCTTCATCAGCCATAATCCGGCGAATGATCCACGCAGCCCCCGAGGACATTAAAGGCCGTTCAAGCAGCGGATCGTCAGGCTGTAAGCGCAATTTGCCGGCCTTGCCGTGGCGAGCAAACGCGGTATACGCTGCCGCCATATCTTCCAGTTTTGCACCAGCGCCGCCGAGAATGAGCGAAAGATTCGGCGCAGCACCGTTGGGCAGATACAACGGCAATCCAACATTGCGTAATTTTGCCGCAAACCGTTTCGGTCCATAGGCTTCCAGCACCTGCACAGCAGGTAAATTCAGCGAGCGCACCAGCGCCTCGCTCATGCTGATCGGGCCATGAAAACCGCTATCAAAGTTACCTGGTCGATAATCACCGGTGCGCCGGGGGACGTCTTGCAGCAGTGATGCCGGGTGGATCAAGCCTTCATCCAGCGCCAGACCATAAACAAACGGTTTGAGCACCGATCCTGGCGATCGGATCGCATTGACCATATCGACATGACCAAAGCGTGAATCATCGTTGAGATCAACCGATCCCACCCAGCCGCGAACACGCATATCGGTATGATCAACCACGATCATCGCCAGTGAGCTGCGCGGTGGTAATCGTCCTTTCCAGTTTTGCGCCAGTTCTTCCAGACGTCGTTGAAGACCGGCATCCAGCGTAGTAACGATTTTGTCGCTTTTGCTTTTACCGAGCATCATGCGCGAAAACAGCGGTGCCAGTTGCGGCATTTGTCGGGGTGCCAGCCAGATGGGTTCTTCCCTTGACTCTTTTACCTGCTCACGGGACCACACACCTTGCACGGCCATCCGTTCGAGCACTTTATTACGCGCGGCTTCGGCACGCTCCGGCCAACGATCCGGGCGAAGACGGCTGGGCGCTTGCGGCAAAACCGCCAGCATTGCCGCCTCGGAATAGCTTAAATTCGCAGGCGACTTTCCGAGATAAGCCCAACTTGCCGCACCGATCCCCTGCAACGTACCGCCAAACGGAGCGCGGTTAAGATACAAGGTCAGAATTTCACGCTTAGACAGATGCCATTCCAGTTGCAACGCGCGCCAGAGCTGGCGAATTTTGCCGCCAAATGTTTTGGGGTGAGGATCAAGCAGACGAGCAACCTGCATAGTGAGCGTGCTGCCACCGGAAATAACCCGTCCCGAAGTGAGATCTTGCCATGCTGCGCGCGCCACCGAGAATGGATTCACCCCCGGATGCTTCCAGAACCAGCGATCTTCATAATTGATCAGCGCTTCAAGGTAACGTGGAGAAACATCTTCGATTGTTACCGGATAACGCCAGATGCCGTCAGCATCGGCGAAGCGCCATAGCGGCGTACCATCCTGCGCCACGACCACTCGTGCGGGATTGACTTCATGCAGCGGTAGAGGCCAGAGTTTATCTGCTCCCCACGCTGCAAGAAAAAGGAGAAATGGCGCAGCTGCCAGCGTTATCCAGCAGCCGCGTTTGGTTAACAAGCGAGGCATTTACGGTCGGACAATCAGCAGATCTTCAGCCGCGCCGGTCGCCCGCCATTGGGGAACATACATTGATTCCACCATCGGTTGCGGTACCTGATACGTTCCCGGCGTCACCGCCCGCGCCAGATACACCAGCGTTACCGGTTGGTATTCATCAACGGCAACCGCCGCCACAAAGCGATCGTCACGGAACTCAATGTGCTTAATGCTCGCCTGCTGCATCTGGTTCAGTAAGTTTTGCACTTCGCCACCACTTTGCTCCAGGCTGGCGCTACCGTTCGCCAGATTCTGATTTTCCAGTTCCAGACCCGCAGGCAGCAGATCCACGACTAACGCATCCGGCACGCTGTTACTGGCTTTTACCTGCAACCAGACCAGCACCAGATCGCCGCTACGTAACGAGTCCAGCGATTTGCTCTTACCATCAGTACCAAGAATATGACGCTCGATTTGCAGCACATTGTTCGCCGGTAAAGGTGCGGATTGCGGATAACCGCTGGCATCCACACGCAGCCATAACGGCTGATCGCCACTGTTTCTCACCTGCAAGGTGGCAAGTTGATCGCTATTCAGATTGCTGTTTAGCGTTTTCTCGCCTGTCAGCGGCTCAGCTGAGAAAGAGGTTTGCGCCTGCCATTTACCCGGTAAATCCTGAATCGTACGGGCAGCCAGGAACAACGCGTTACTTTCCTGCGTCGATAGCCAGCGTTCACCAAATGCCTGCTGCGAAAGCGTGTTCAGCAAAGTGTTCTGCTCATCGGGTAGCAGTTTATTTTCTTCCAGCAAGGAGAGCATTAACGCGTTGTCGCGCAGTGGGCTACCGTAATCACCCAGCCATTTCAGCTCATCATTACGCGGCGTTTTCAGCGCCAGCGCAATCGATTCTTCACCACGCGTCGCATCACCCATGGTTTTCAGCGCAACGCCAAGTTGCAGCAGCGGTAAACCAGAAGCGGCATCTGCACGATGCTCCCAGATTTCACGCAGCGCACCCAGTGGTGCTTTTTGCTGACGGGCCAGCACCAGCGCAGCGTAAGACTGTACGGCGAATTTACTGGCTTTGAGATTATCCGCGTACGGGATCGACATCATGCCCGGATCTTGTAAATAGCGCAGCAGACGCTCATTACCCCGGTTAATGGCGTCTGTCGGCACGCTGTAACCCTGTTCGCCTGCGCGGACCAGGAAATCCAGCACGTAAGCCGTCAGCCAGTACTCTTCGTCACCGTTTTTATCCCACAGCGCAAAGCCGCCGTTATCACGTTGCATTTGCAGCAAACGGGAAATGCCGATATCGACCGATGCACGGCGTTTCTCATCACTGTCGCCTTTGATGCCCATCGCCTGCAGTTGGGCTGCGTTGGTATAAAGTGACGGGAACAGGCCGCTGGCGGTTTGCTCAAGACAGCCGTACGGATACGCTTTTAACTCTTTGATATAACGTGCAATGTTCAGCGGTGGTTTGCCGCTCAACAACAATTGCCCTTCCAGCGTAACAGGCGAGAAGTTTTGCAATCCATCCGCCGGAATCGCCCATGTCTCACCAGGCTGTAACGCCGTACCGTAATTAACCGTTTGTGCCGGGAACGCCGGACGGACGCCGATTTTCCACTGCTTATGCTGATCGGCAACGGTTTCACCCGGTAACGCTAACCCGCTAATGGTGGCCTGAATTTCTCCATCGCCATAACCCGGCAATGCTCGCACCGGGATAAACAGCGTAGTACGCACACCTGGCGCTAATTCAACGGCTGCGGGTGAATCGCTGACCAGTTCAAGCAAACCACTGGCGGTCAGGGCAACGTTCAGTTTTTGCGGTTTATCGGTAAGATTAGTGATATCCAGCGTCAGACGCGAGGTATCGCCACTCGCCATAAAGCGCGGCATGTTCAGTTCAGCAATCACCGGTGCGGCAACTATCACTTTGCTTTCGTTGCTACCGAAATCATCTGCCGTCCAGGCTTGCGCCATGACGCGCAATTCACCGTTAAAATCGCCAATCGGCAGTGTAACCGAGCCTTCGCCCTGTTCGTTGAGCGTTACCGGCAGCGCCTGCTGCGCGACAATATTGACGTGATTGACCGGCGGTTTACCACCACGTTTCAGCTCATCACCATCGCCACCGAAACGCAGAGCTGCCAGACGCCCCTGACCTTCAATAACCTGACCGTAAATATCGTAAATGTCTGCGCCATAGCGTTTCTGACCAAAGAACGCCTGCCACGGATCTGGCGTGACGTAGTCAGTAATATTCAGCACACCACTATCAACGGCAGACACCAGCACATTCACCTGTTTAGGCTTCTCACCATTTTTAGTGCTGGCTTTAATTTTCACGGTTAATGGTTGATTGGGACGCATTTTTGCTGGTGTTTCCAGCGCCAGATCGAGGCGACGGTTTTCATCACCAAGCGGCAGATGCAACACACCAACCGCGCGTTTTGGCGTCGCGGAGCGAGATTTATCGCCAGGACGCACCACCAGCGTACTTAAATAAAGATCATGACGATTCCAGGTTTTATCGACCGGAATCATCAGATCCAACCCTTGAGCCGGAACATCAATCTCTTGCCACCACAGCGGCCCTTCACTGGATTCGACCATCGCATAACCTTTACCCGCCGTTGGCGCGGCAATATGCAACTTAATGGTATCGCCAGGGCGATAACTGGCTTTATCCAGTTTCAGCGTGACACGGTCGGGTCGCACGGTACCGCTCCCGTCGCTGTTGTCCTGCCAGCTATAGCCAGCCCAGAAACGCACGCTACTGACCGCTTCATTCGGCGCTTTGACTTCCAGACGATAAGCGCCCCACTCTACCGGGAAACTGACCTTACCGGTTTCATCCGCCTGAAGATCCAGAGTTTGTTCATTTTCGATCAGATCTTTTTGATCAAACTGTGACTGCCAGCCTTCATCTTCTGACCAGTTCCAGTAGTAATCGCGGCGTTCGCGAATCAGGCGCACCTGCAAGCCCGACACGGCTTTTTTCACGCCTTGCGCATCGCTATAAACGATGTCAAAAGCGGCGTTACTGCCTTCATCAACAATGGGCTGTTTCACCGTGCTGTCAGTACGATAATCGTAAACCGATTTCGAGGCGAACTGCGGACGGATCCCCGGCAATGCATCGGCAGGCCAGATAGCCTGCTCAGCGCGGCGCGTCACCGGGCGACCGCCCGATTCCAGCAAACTGCCCTGGAAAATAACCTGTAATGGGGAATGCGTTTCCTTCCACTGGCTTTCTGTAGAAACTTCGCCGCGCCCTTTATCATCCAGCGTCAACTGAACTTCATCCAGAGTGCGGGAAAGGTTTTCAGCAGCTATATCGCCGAATTCAAAACCAGGTAAGGCTGACACAGCCTCACGCAGTGGGCGCAGGAAAAGTTGCCCTTGCAAAGTATTACCATTAGCAGGCGCACCGTACAGGTAGTATCCCACCACGGAGAATTTCACTTCATCATTCGGCGTAAGCGGGGTTTTCTCACCGGTCAGATTCAGCGCCATACGCTCTGGCATAAAATCTTCGACGTGGAAATCCCACATCCGATACTGGTTATCGCCCGTGTTAGCGCGAATATGCCACATACCGGTTGCCGCATTGCTATCGAGTGGCCAGGTTAAGTGGTAGAGGCCATTCTCCGGCTGACTAACGACGCTCCTGAGTACCTGCCCGTCGGGTTTAATCACGTCTAACTTGATGGGTTGATCGGGCAACGCTTTACCGTCTGCATCACGCAGCAAACCATTGAGGATGACCGTTTCACCTGGGCGATAAAGATCGCGCGGGCCAAACATGAAAAACTGTTTGCTATAGCCTGGCGCGCCAGCAATGTTAAATTCTGCTAAGTCCAGCGCCGGAAGTTTTAAATCGAGTAGCGTTGTCTGACCGTCTTTACGTGCCAGCAGTAATGCCGCATTTTTATCATTTTCCAGCTGCACATGCCCCTGAGCGTCACTTGTTGCCTGAGTCAGAGTCTGCCCTTTCTCATTTAATAAAGAGACTTCAATTCCTTGCTGGGCCGCGCCGTTTTCCAGACTTTGGGTAAAGATATCCAGACGATTGTGATAACGGTGAGCTGAAACGCCGATATCACTTAACGTAAACAGCGTCGCGGGATTACTGTAATCGTAACGTCCAGCCTGATTCATCACAGCCAGATACACGCCCGCCTGCTGAAGCGGTTTGATATCGCCCAGCGGCAGCAATAATTTTTCACGGGTGTTACGCGCAGGATTGAGATCAAACCGTCCGGTGTAGACCAGATCCGCCATCTGCAGCAGTTTGTCTGACTGCCAGTTCGCCAGCGAATTGCGGTATTCCCATTGGCTAATGAATGCTGGCAGAGATTCTGGCTTAACGCGGAAGAAGTTAACATCGACATTATTAACGTTGAGCGCCATTACCGGCAGCCCTTCAACGACTTTGCCAGGCAGCAGCGAACCACGGCTGGCAAAACCGACGCTGGGTTGGATGTCGCGGGTAGTTATAGTTTTTTCGTAATCTTTACTGAAGGTTGCGTTGTTGAGTGCTTTGACCTCCTTGCCAATAGTAACGATCAAATCACGTTTCGGTTCGAGGTGGCGTAAACGTAACTCTTTAAGATTATCTGACAGCTCCCAGGCACCATCCACTTTGCCGCTTTTTTTATCGACGACATGAATAACGCGTGAGAAATCCTGATCCGGGTCGAGAGGGATGGAGAACGTCAGCACCAGCGTGGCTGCACCATCAAGTTGGACTTCAGAGAGATCCAGCAATGTCAGCACCTTACCGGCACTCTGTTGGGCCAGTTTTTGTCTCTCCGGCACGGAGAGTTTTGCTGAACTCGCGTTTTCTGAAGAGGCCGCTTTAGTAACTTCAGAAGGCGCATCTTTTTTCACCGCTGTTGGCGCGTTATCGTTGTTGTCGCACCCTGCCAGCGCCAGCATTAGCATGCAGGCGGCTACGCGTAACTTTTTCATTTTTCATCCCTGCCACAATGGCCCGTTAGCAACGTCGAATAATTATTATGCGTGAGAATTTACGTTATGTAATTCAGTATCACGCCCATACAATCCGAATTTTAGTGAGAATTGTGGCTCAGACAGCCAAATCAGCCTCTTTTGCTTGTCGCTTTTCACTAAACATCCGACAATTTAGCCTAACCCCGGCAAAAATGGAGATGCCTATGTCCACGACATGGTTTGTAGGAGCCGACTGGCTCGCCGAACATATTGATGACCCGGAAATTCAGATTATCGATGCCCGCATGGCGTCGCCTGGACAGGAGGATCGTAACGTTGCTCAGGAGTATCTGAATGGACATATTCCCGGCGCAGTGTTTTTTGATATCGAAGCGCTTTCTGATCACACTTCCCCGCTTCCGCACATGCTGCCGCGCCCGGAAACGTTCGCCGTGGCGATGCGTGAATTAGGCGTTAACCAGGATAAGCACCTGATTGTCTATGACGAAGGTAATCTTTTCTCAGCCCCACGAGCATGGTGGATGCTGCGCACCTTTGGTGTAGAGAAAGTGTCGATTCTGGGGGGTGGACTTGCAGGCTGGCAGCGCGATGATCTGCTGTTAGAAGAAGGTGCAGTAGAGCTGCCGGAAGGAGAGTTTAACGCCGCGTTTAATCCTGAAGCCGTGGTGAAAGTAACCGATGTATTATTGGCAAGCCATGAAAATACGGCGCAAATTATTGATGCCCGCCCGGCTGCACGTTTTAACGCAGAAGTTGATGAACCTCGCCCAGGTTTACGTCGCGGACATATTCCCGGAGCACTGAATGTTCCGTGGACGGAACTGGTGCGCGAAGGCGAACTAAAAACGACCGATGAACTGGATGCGATATTTTTTGGTCGCGGCGTCAGCTACGACAAACCAATTATCGTCAGCTGCGGCTCTGGTGTAACGGCAGCCGTGGTTTTGTTAGCACTCGCGACGCTGGATGTGCCAAACGTGAAACTGTACGACGGCGCATGGAGTGAATGGGGCGCGCGGGCAGATTTACCGGTTGGGCCATTGAAATAAGCTTTTTACAGGCAATAAAAAACCGCCGAATTTGGCGGTTTTTTATTGCTGGTCTGGTTCGCGGCCTTTCCAGCAGGTTGTATTACTGCAAGTGTATCTCGTCTACTCAATACTCGCTTTATGCATCAACGATGTCAAGTAGATAAAAAAGGATAGATTTTGAATTCATTTGGCTTATCAGTCCGAATTCAGACAAATATAAACAAATCCCGCTCAATATTTAAAATACTAACCGGTAAAAGATATTACTTAAACGTGTAAATTCACTTTTTTTAAAACAACAAAAAACCGCCAAAATCAGGCGGTTATTTGTTGCTGGTCCGGTTCGCGGCCTTTCCAGCAGGTTGTATTACCGTAGTAATGCAAGCGCGTCTCAGCGGAGACAATACTCGCCAGTAACTCTCTTTTTGTCAAGCAAAAGAGAGTTATTATTGTTCTGTTAGTGTATTATCCACTGCGGCCCTTTCCGCCGTCTCGCAAGCGGGCGCTGGCTTAAGGAAAGGATGTTCCGCGACCGTTAGAGCAAGCGCGTCTCAGCGCTTGCTATCGCGGCAATATCGCCAGTGGTGCTGTCGTGATGCGGTCTTCGCATGGACCGCACAATGAAGATACGGTGCTTCTGTATCGTACTTATTGTTTCTGGTGCGCTGTTTTCCCAAGTAAATAATAACCGGAGTCTCTCCGGCGACAATTTACTGGTGGTTAACAACCTTCAGAGCAGCAAGTAAGCCCGAATGCCGCCCTTTAGGGCGGCATATTTTAGATTATCCGGTTTTGTTTAAAGTCACGCAAAAAACCACCCCAGCGACGTTCATAGAATGGCGCAATATGTTCGGTAATAAAGTGGCTAATTCCTTTTTCCCCTTTTTTCACCTGACAAATATCGATTGGTTCATCGCCAGGTAATGTATCGGTCGCTACACTTCCCGTCGCCTGAATAATTTCTTCGATATCACCATCGGCTTCAATGCCAATAAGTAAATTAGGCTGTGCCTCTTCGTTCTCTTTAATTGAACAAATAAAAGCACGCTTCACCGGCTTAATGGTTTTAAATAAGGTGGTGAGTGAATCAATCATTTGTGCTGGCGGCTCTGCGACTTCCGATAATATCAGCGATTCACCGCCTTCCAGGATTTCCTGGCTGCTCAGCGGATTTCCCTCTTCACCAATCAACAAACTGATTTCACGCGGCATAAATTCTTTACCGGTCGGCAGTTTGGCATTAAGGAAGAGCGTTTCGCCAAGGGTCATCTCAAACAATGTGCGAACGGGCATTACGACAAATGCCTGTTCGTCTTCAACCGCCTGTTGAAGTGCTTCTAACGAGGTAAAAAAAGGAATGACGCTGGTGCCGTCTTCTTTTTCCCAGTGCTGTAAATCAAGCGCACTATCTTCAACCACAGCCTCGCCCTGCGCCGCCGTACCAGGCACCCAGACGGTGGATTCCAGTAGAGTACGGAAAAAGGCCGGGCGGTGCGCCGGTTCGGTTGCTGCTTTTTCCAGCAGGTCTTCAAGTTCGTTTTTTGTTTCGGACATAAGAACCACAATTCATTCAACGTTCGGGGCGCAAATGCCTGATGCGCTACGCTTATCAGGCCCACAAGGGATTCGCAATTTGTTGAATTTGCAGAATTTGTAGGCCGGATAAGGCGTTTACGCCGCATCCGGCATATTAGTTTACGCCGTTAACAGATTAGCTATCGTGCGCACACCAAGTCCCGTAGCGCCCGCAGACCACTGTTCAACCGGCGCTTTACGGTAAGTCGCCGAGCAGTCGATATGCAGCCAGCCTTGCTGATAGTTCTCAACAAAGTGCGACAGGAAGCCCGCCGCCGTGCTCGCGCCTGCCGGATACGCCGCGCTTCCGGTATTGTTCAGTTCGGCAAAGTTAGACGGCAGCTGGCTGCGGTGGAACTCCGCCAGCGGCAGACGCCAGAACGGTTCGTTCTCTTGTGAGGCACTCGCCAGCAAACGACCGGCAAGCGCATCGTCAAAACTGAACAGCGCGTGATAATCATTACCCAGCGCAGTTTTCGCCGCCCCGGTGAGGGTCGCCGCATCAATGATCATTTCCGGTTTCTGCGCACTGGCATCAATCAGACCATCGGCCAGCACCAGACGCCCTTCGGCATCAGTGTTCATCACTTCAACTTTTTTACCGTTGCGATAGGTGATGATATCGCCCAGCTTGAACGCATTGCCGCTAATCAGGTTATCCGCACAGCAGAGGAACAGCTTCACGCGCTTGTTCAGTCCGCGCGTAATGGCAAATGCCAGCGCCCCGGTAACCGTTGCCGCGCCGCCCATGTCCGACTTCATCGAGTCCATAAACGCAGTCTGTTTGATGCTGTAGCCGCCGGAGTCAAAAGTGATACCTTTACCTACCAGGCACGCGTACACTGGCGCTTCTTTATCGCCAGTTGGGTTGTAATCCAGCGCCAGCAATACCGGAGAACGTTCTGAACCGCGTCCGACTGTGTGCAGCCCCATATAACCTTGCTCACGCAGATCTTCGCCTTTGGTGATCCGATAAGTCACACGATCGCCCGCGACGTTGCTGATCAGATCAACAGCACGCTGTGCCAGTTGCGATGGTCCCAATTCTTCTGCCGGTGCGTTGATGGTGTCACGCACCCAGTCGATGATCATCAGGCGGTTATCCAGTTCCTGGCGCTGGGCATCGTCCAGATCCGGCCACACCACTTTACGCGTGCCTTTCGGGGCTTTGTAACCTTGCCAGAATGCCCAGCAGCGATCCGCATCCCAGCCTTCACCGCTTAACTGAACATGCTTGATGCCCAGACCGTCAATCTTGCGCGCCGCACGCTGGATCAGCCCCAGATCGTCTGCCCCGTTCAAATGCAGGGTAATGCCGTCATTATTAATGCTGTAAGTTGCTTTTTCTCCCCAGCGCGCGTCGGCAGGTTGGGTAGAGAGGGTAATCTTCATCGCTTCTGTCATTTTAGTTATCCTTATTCGTTTAACAGCAAAACGGGCTACCCCCAGGCAGCCCGTTCATTCACTCGGCTTCGTCCAGCCAGACTAACAAAATCGCTTCGAGGATTTTCTCGTTGGATGCCTGCGGGTCGTCGTCGAAATCTTCCAGATCGCAAATCCACTGATGCATATCGGTGAATCGAACCGTTTTCGGATCAAGATCGGGATACGCATCGTACAGTGCTTCGCCAATTTCGCGGCTATCGGTCCACTTAAGTCCCATACTAACCTCTGTTAATGCTCACGCGCATGGTTGATAGTGTAACGCGGGATTTCGACCACTAAATCTTCGTCGGTGACGCGCGCCTGGCAGCTTAAACGGCTTTCCGGCTCCAGTCCCCAGGCTTTGTCCAGCATGTCGTCTTCCTGCTCTGAGCTTTCCGGCAGTGAGTCAAAACCTTCACGAACGATGCAGTGGCAGGTGGTGCAAGCACAGGATTTTTCACAGGCGTGTTCAATCTCGATACCGTTACGCAGAGCTGCGTCGAGAATGGTTTCACCGCTATTAGCTTCCAGAACAGCGCCATCAGGGCAGAGCTCCTGATGAGGCAAAATAACAATCTTTGGCATATTAAACCTCGTCCACGGAATGGCCTTTCAGCGCACGACGAACCGACTGGTCCATGCGGCGAGCGGCGAAATCCTGGGTTTGTTTGTCTACGTTTTTAATCGCTTGTTCGATGGCGTCAACATCATCGCCCTGCGCCACTTCACTCAGGTGAGCGGCAGCATCGTCAATGACCTGACGTTCTGCGGCGCTTAACAGCGCGGCATCAGCAGCCAGCGCGCCGTGCAGACTTTCCAGCACACGCGCCGCTTCTACTTTTTGTTCTGCCAGCATTCGGGCTTTTACGTCCTGCTCGGCATAGCTCATTGAGTCTTTGATCATCGAAGCGATTTCGCTATCGGTCAGACCGTAAGACGGTTTGACCTGAATAGACGCCTCAACGCCGGTGGATTTCTCCATCGCCGTCACGCTCAAAAGACCGTCGGCATCGACCTGGAACGTCACGCGAATATGCGCACCGCCAGCCGGTAGCGCCGGAATACCACGCAGCGCAAAACGCGCCAGTGAGCGGCAGTCCTGCACCAGTTCGCGCTCACCCTGCATTACATGGATAGACATCGCCGTCTGACCATCTTTAAAGGTGGTGAAATCCTGAGCGCGGGCCACCGGAATAGTGGTATTACGCGGAATCACTTTCTCCACCAGGCCGCCCATCGTTTCGAGGCCCAGCGACAGTGGGATCACATCAAGCAACAGCATTTCGCTGTCTGGCTTGTTACCCACCAGAATATCCGCCTGAATCGCCGCGCCAATAGCGACGACTTTATCCGGGTCGATGGAAGTCAGCGGTGGACGACCGAAAAATTCGCCTACCCGTTCACGCACCAGCGGCACGCGAGTAGAACCGCCCACCATCACCACTTCCAGCACTTCATCAGCTTCTACACCCGCGTCTTTCAGCGCGCGACGACAAGCCAATAAGGTTCGTTTTACCAGTGGCGCGATCAGTTCATTGAATTGTTCACGGCTGATTTCGCCCTGCCAGCCCGCAACGTTAACGGTCACGGAGTCCGCATCGCTCAGCGCGATTTTGGCTGCAATGGCGGCATCCAGCAGTTCACGCTGAACGCGGTTATCGCTACGATCAGGAATGCCCGCCTGCTCGCGAATGTAATCCGCCAGCAGATGGTCGAAATCATCGCCGCCGAGCGCGGAATCACCGCCGGTTGCCAGCACTTCAAACACGCCGCGACTTAAGCGCAGAATGGAAATATCAAACGTCCCGCCACCGAGGTCATAAACGGCGATCACGCCTTCCTGACCGGAATCCAGCCCGTAGGCGATAGCCGCAGCGGTCGGTTCGTTAAGTAAGCGCAGGACGTGAAGGCCCGCCAGACGCGCCGCGTCTTTGGTGCCCTGACGCTGGGCATCGTCAAAGTACGCCGGAACGGTAATAACTACACCATCCAGCTCGCCTGCCAGGGCTTCAGTTGCCCGCGCCGCCAGTGCTTTGAGGATGTCCGCAGAAACGCGCACCGGGTTCAGCAGCCCCGCCGCCGTTTCAATCATCGGCAGGCCGTTTTCGCTGGCCTGGAATTGATAAGGCAGATGCGGATAGCGTTGCTGGATATCAGCCAGCGAGCGTCCCATCAGGCGTTTAACAGAACTAATTGTGTTGGCGGTATCGAGCGCTGCATTAGTACGCGCGTCATAACCCACCGAATGCCCTTGCTGTTGATAGTGAACAACAGATGGCAGCAGGTGACGGCCTTCATGATCGGCTAACGTTTCGGCCTGACCGCTGCGCACTGTCGCCACCAGCGAGTTGGTTGTGCCCAGGTCAATACCAGCCGCCAGACGACGCTGATGCGGCGCAGCACTCAAACCAGGTTCACTAATTTGTAATAAGGCCATGTTTAGCTTCCAGAAATTAAAAATCGAGCAGTTTTTCTTCGAGTTGTTCGGCACTGCTCCGCAGTTTATCGAGAAAACGCAGCTTACGCACGGTATCCGCCGCCGCGTCCCACACCTCGTTGTCTAACTGTTCAACCATCAACTGATGGCGGGTATCAAACATCTTTTTCACACGTTTGATAAAGCTTTCCAGCCGCGCTTCATCTTTCGCCTGTTCGATCTCGTCCAGCTCTTCGCGCAGCTCCAACTGTTCCATCAGGAACGCGGTGTCGCGCACAGTATGCTGCTCGCTGGCGAGATCAAAGCCGTGCAAAGAAAGCAAATATTCCGCGCGCATTAACGGATGACGCAGCGTTTGCCAGGCCTGGTTAATGGTTGCAGATTGCTGTACGGCGGCGAGTTGTTCCGCCTGGCTTCCGCTGGCGAATTTATCAGGATGATACTGACGTTGTAGATCCTGAAAACGCAGGCTCAGCGCCTGGGTATCGAGTTGATAGCGGGCAGGCAAGCCAAAGAGGGTGAAGTAATCCATAACATTCTCAGGGCTGCGATCCGCCGCGATAACGGCGAATCAGGTAAAACAAACCCCACGCGCAGGCGACCACGGTGGGGTTATCGGTATGCGCATCAAACGTGGAAGCTTTCGCCGCAACCACACTCATCTTTGACGTTCGGGTTGGTGAATTTAAACCCTTCATTCAGGCCTTCTTTTACGAAGTCCAGCTGCGTACCGTCCAGAAATTGCAGGCTTTTGCCATCGACCACGACTTTCACGCCTTTGTCTTCAAACACGATGTCTTCCGGCGTCGGTTCGTCAACAAATTCCAGTACATAAGCCATACCTGAACATCCGGAGGTTCTCACGCCCAGACGCAGGCCAAACCCTTTGCCGCGGTTAGCCAGAAAGGTATTTACTCGCGCTGCTGCACTGTCGCTCAGTGTAATCGACATAACCAAACCTCAACTCTTATTTTGCTTCACGTTTGCTTTTATAGTCCGCAATGGCGGCTTTGATCGCGTCTTCTGCCAGAATAGAACAGTGAATTTTCACCGGCGGCAGTTCAAGTTCTTCAGCAATATCGGTATTTTTGATCGCCTGCGCTTCGTCGAGAGACTTCCCTTTCACCCATTCGGTGACCAGGGAGCTGGAAGCGATAGCAGAACCGCAGCCGTAAGTTTTAAAACGCGCGTCTTCAATGATACCTTCATCGTTGACTTTAATCTGCAACTTCATCACGTCGCCACAGGCCGGTGCACCCACCATGCCGCTGCCGACGTTCTCGTCGTTGTTGTCAAAGGAACCCACGTTACGCGGATTCTCGTAATGGTCGATAACTTTTTCGCTGTAAGCCATTATAAATTCTCCTGATTCCGATACCGATTAATGATGAGCCCATTCGATGCTGTTCAGATCCACGCCCTGCTTGTACATTTCCCACAGCGGAGAAAGGTCACGCAGACGACCGATGGATTTACGAACTAACTCGATGGTGTAGTCGATCTCTTCTTCAGTAGTAAAACGACCTAAAGAGAAACGGATAGAGCTATGTGCCAGCTCGTCGTTCAGCCCCAGCGCGCGCAGCACGTAGGACGGTTCGAGGCTTGCTGACGTACAGGCGGAACCTGAAGAAACCGCGAGGTCTTTCAGCGCCATAATCAGCGACTCACCTTCAACGTAGTTGAAGCTGACGTTGAGAATGTTCGGCGCACCGTGTTCCAGGTCACCGTTCAGGTAAACTTCTTCGATATCTTTGATGCCGTTCCACAGACGGTTACGCAGTCCGCGCAGACGTTCCATCTCGGTCTCCATCTCTTCTTTTGCGATGCGATAGGCTTCGCCCATTCCGACGATCTGGTGAACAGGCAGAGTGCCGGAACGCATACCGCGTTCGTGACCGCCGCCGTGCATTTGTGCTTCGATGCGTACGCGTGGTTTACGACGCACATACAGCGCACCGATACCTTTCGGGCCATAAATTTTGTGGCCGGAGAAAGACATCAGGTCAACTTTCAACTGACTCAGGTCGATAGGCAGTTTGCCCACGCTCTGGGTTGCATCCACGTGATAGATAATGCCACGAGCACGGCACATTTCGCCGATAGCCGCGATATCCTGCACTACGCCGATTTCGTTATTTACGTGCATGATGGAAACAAGGATGGTGTCGTCACGCATCGCTGCTTCAAGTTCTTTCAGGTCGATAATGCCGTTACGCTGCGGTGCCAGGTAAGTGACTTCAAAACCTTCGCGCTCCAGCTGACGGCAGGTATCCAGTACCGCTTTGTGTTCGGTTTTGCTGGTGATGATGTGCTTGCCTTTTTTCTGATAAAAGTTGGCTGCACCTTTGATCGCCAGGTTGTCAGATTCGGTTGCACCAGAGGTAAAGACGATTTCACGCGGATCAGCGCCGACCAGATCGGCAATCTGATTACGGGCGATATCTACCGCTTCTTCAGCCTGCCAGCCGAAACGGTGAGAACGAGAGGCCGGGTTACCAAAGGTTCCGTCCATCGTCATGAACTGCATCATTTTCTCGGCAACACGCGGGTCCACCGGCGTGGTTGCGGAGTAGTCGAGATAAATCGGTAATTTCATTGCTCTATAAACTCCGTACATCACTCAATGCAAGGAACCAGGCTACCGGCTGGATGTACGACCGTGTTTACGGAGCGCGATACGCCCCGGCCTGATTCTGAATTCTTTTTATTAAGCGCGTAACTTAACGTCGATCGCGTCTTGTGTGCGGGTGCGTGGCGCGTCGTGAGTATGCTGACGACCAGACACATCCAGCACTTCCTGGTTATTAACCAGTTCGCCTAAAGTAATGTTGTTGAGAAAACCGGTGAGACGGTCGCTCAAATCACGCCACAGCGCGTGGGTCAGGCATTTATCGCCGCCCTGGCAGCCGCCTTTACCCTGACAACGGGTGGCATCTACAGATTCGTCAACGGCGCTAATCACTTCGCCAACGGCGATGCTGCTGGCATCTTTGCCTAACAGATAACCACCGCCTGGTCCACGTACGCTGGAAACCAGACCATTTTTACGCAGACGGGAAAACAGTTGTTCCAGATAAGAAAGGGAAATTCCCTGACGTTCGGAAATATCAGCCAACGGTACCGGGCCCGCTTCAGAGTTGAGCGCAACGTCAAGCATTGCGGTCACGGCATAGCGCCCTTTAGATGTCAGTCTCATGTCTTACTTCACCTCAAACTCGCCCCTGCCCGGGGTTTTTTATTGTAAAAGTGGGGGTATTGCATAGCAGGGTCAAGTCTGACATTCCCGAGTAAATTGGTCAACTATTTACTTGACTGATTTAGTCGGGTATTTAACCTTCAGTGCCATTTTTTATCGTGGCGTTTGTACCTGTTGTCGGATGCGGTGTGAACGCCTTATCCGACCTACGATTGCGTGCACTTCCAGCACTTGTAGGCCTGATAAGACGCGTTAAGCGTCGCATCAGGCAACCACTGTTATTCGGCCTTATTACCTTTATTCTGCTGCTCTATAGAAGCCAGAATCCCGCGCAGGATATTCAATTCCTGGCTTTCCGGGCGCGCACGGGTAAACAGACGTCGCAGTTTATTCATCACCTGCCCCGGATGGTTTTCACGGATAAAACCGGTTGCCAGCAGCGTTTGTTCCAGATGACCATAAAAACGCTCCAGATCATCGACCAGCGGATATGGCGTCTCTTCATGCTCGACCTGCTCGCCGTTTTCCTGAGTTGCCAGCCAGGCCATACGCACTTCATAGGCAATAACCTGCACCGCCATCGCCAGGTTCAGCGAGCTGTATTCCGGGTTCGCGGCAATCGCGACATGATAATGGCATTTCTGCAACTCTTCATTGGTCAAGCCAACACGCTCACGACCAAAAACCAGCGCCACCGGGGTATTTGCCGCTTCAGCGACGCTTTTCAGACCGCATTCGCGCGGGTCGAGCATCGGCCACGGCAGCGTGCGGGAACGTGCGCTGGTGCCCACCACCAGGCTACAACCGGCTAACGCTTCGTCGAGGGTATCGACGATGTGAGCATTACCAATCACATCGCTGGCCCCTGCTGCCAGGGCAATCGCCTGGGAGTCGGGTTTCACCAGTGGATTAACCAGCCACAGATTGGTTAATCCCATTGTTTTCATGGCACGGGCAACAGAACCCATATTGCCGGTGTGTGACGTCTCCACCAGCACAATTCGAATATTTTGCAGCATTGTCTTTCTTCATCTAAAGATTATTCGCGCATCTTATCATAAAACGAAGACAGATGCCGATCTCGCTGCTATACTCTGCGCCGTTTTCCCGTTCTTTAACATCCAGTGAGAGAGACCGATGCATCCGATGCTGAACATCGCCGTGCGCGCAGCGCGCAAGGCGGGTAATTTAATTGCCAAAAACTATGAAACCCCGGACGCTGTAGAAGCGAGCCAGAAAGGCAGTAACGACTTCGTGACCAACGTAGATAAAGCTGCCGAAGCGGTGATTATCGACACGATTCGTAAATCTTACCCACAGCACACCATCATCACCGAAGAAAGCGGTGAACTTGAAGGTACCGATCAGGATGTTCAATGGGTTATCGATCCACTGGATGGCACTACCAACTTTATTAAACGTCTGCCGCACTTCGCGGTATCTATCGCTGTTCGTATCAAAGGCCGCACCGAAGTTGCTGTGGTATACGATCCTATGCGTAACGAACTGTTCACCGCCACTCGCGGTCAGGGCGCACAGCTGAACGGCTACCGTCTGCGCGGTAGCACCGCTCGCGATCTCGACGGTACCATTCTGGCGACCGGCTTCCCGTTCAAAGCAAAACAGTACGCCACTACCTACATCAACATCGTCGGCAAACTGTTCAACGAATGTGCAGACTTCCGTCGTACCGGTTCTGCGGCGCTGGATCTGGCTTACGTCGCTGCGGGTCGCGTTGACGGTTTCTTTGAAATCGGTCTGCGTCCGTGGGACTTCGCTGCAGGCGAGCTGCTGGTTCGTGAAGCGGGCGGCATCGTCAGCGACTTCACCGGTGGTCATAACTACATGCTGACCGGTAACATCGTTGCTGGTAACCCGCGCGTTGTGAAAGCCATGCTGGCGAACATGCGTGACGAGTTAAGCGACGCTCTGAAGCGTTAATGACTCAGGCGGGTGATGTCACTCACCCGCCATCGCCTTTCAGGCGCTATTCCGAAATACTTCCTCACCGCTTTACTTTCTTTCGTCACTCTCCCACCATCTTTCACCGATTAATGGATGATAAAGAAGTCGCAAGGAAAGGTTATGGCACTGCCAGTGAACAAACGCGTTCCCAAAATTCTGTTTATTCTCTTTGTTGTTGCCTTCTGCGTTTATTTAGTGCCGCGCGTTGCCATCAACTTCTTCTATTATCCTGACGATAAAATTTACGGTCCCGACCCATGGTCGGCGGAATCCGTCGAATTTACGGCTAAGGACGGTACTCGTCTGCAAGGCTGGTTTATCCCTTCTTCGACGGGCCCTGCTGACAACGCCATCGCAACCATCATTCATGCTCACGGCAATGCCGGAAATATGTCCGCCCACTGGCCGCTGGTCAGTTGGTTACCCGAGCGTAATTTCAACGTTTTTATGTTTGATTATCGCGGGTTTGGTAAATCAAAAGGCACGCCGTCCCAGGCCGGATTGCTGGACGATACGCAAAGCGCCATCAATGTGGTGCGCCATCGCAGTGATGTAAACCCACAACGGCTGGTGCTGTTCGGGCAGAGTATTGGCGGGGCGAATATTCTTGCTGTTATTGGTCAGGGTGATCGTGAAGGCATACGTGCGGTGATCCTCGACTCCACATTTGCCTCTTATGCAACCATCGCCAACCAGATGATCCCCGGCAGTGGCTACTTACTTGATGAGAGTTACAGCGGCGAAAATTACATCGCCAGCGTCAGCCCGATCCCGCTTTTACTTATACATGGTAAAGCTGATCACGTTATCCCATGGCAGCACAGCGAAAAGTTGTATAGCCTGGCAAAAGAGCCAAAACGGTTGATCCTAATCCCGGATGGCGAACACATTGATGCTTTTTCCGATCGTCACGGCGATGTTTATCGCGAACAGATGGTGGACTTTATCCTTAGCGCGTTGAATCCGCAGAACTAACCCATGATCGCTAGCGCGATAATCATTCACAAAACCACCTTAAGACATGCTAATCCACTGGTCAGAACAGTTTAAGATGAGAAAAATTCTGTGACGCTTGCCAACATTTCTGATGATTAGCATTCACTTCGCCATTTCCCTGAGCAAACTTTAGCTATTCTTATCAATTATGCTTATGGGAGATCTACAGATGATGCCTACGCTTGCTCCACCATCTGTCCTTTCGGCTCCCCAGCGCCGCTGCCAGATCTTGCTGACGCTCTTTCAGCCGGGGTTGACCGCCACCATGGCAACCTTCAGCGAGCTTAATGGTGTGGATGATGATATTGCCAGTCTTGATATCAGCGAAACAGGACGGGAGATCCTGCGCTATCATCAACTCACACTGACGACTGGTTATGACGGTAGCTACCGGGTTGAAGGTACAGTGCTTAACCAACGTTTGTGTTTATTTCACTGGCTACGACGTGGTTTCCGTCTGTGTCCGTCATTTATTACCAGCCAATTCCCCCCCGCCCTGAAGAGTGAATTGAAGCGGCGCGGAATTGCGCGTAACTTTTACGACGATACCAATCTACAAGCGTTAGTGAATCTCTGCTCCCGACGGCTGCAAAAACGCTTTGAATCGCGCGATATTCATTTCCTGTGTCTGTATCTGCAATATTGTTTGCTGCAGCACCACGCTGGAATGACGCCTCAGTTTAATCCGCTCCAACGTCGCTGGGCGGAATCCTGCCTTGAATTTCAGGTAGCGCAGGAAATTGGACGCCACTGGCAGCGTCGGGCGCTCCAGCCTGTACCGCCTGATGAGCCACTGTTTATGGCATTACTTTTTTCCATGTTGCGGGTTCCCGATCCATTGCGTGATGCGCATCAGCGAGACAGACAATTGCGTCAGTCTATCAAACGTCTGGTAAACCATTTTCGTGAGCTGGGAAATGTTCGTTTTTATGATGAACAGGGGTTATGCGATCAGCTTTATACCCACCTCGCCCAGGCGTTAAATCGCAGTTTGTTTGCCATCGGTATTGATAATACCCTGCCGGAAGAGTTCGCCAGACTGTACCCACGCCTGGTGCGCACCACCCGCGCGGCGCTGGCCGGATTTGAAAGTGAATACGGCGTCCATCTTTCTGATGAGGAAAGTGGTCTGGTCGCGGTGATTTTCGGTGCCTGGCTAATGCAGGAAAACGATCTGCATGAAAAACAGATTATTCTACTGACCGGGAATGATAGCGAGCGAGAAGCGCAGATTGAGCAGCAGTTACGCGAACTAACGTTACTGCCGCTCAACATTAAGCATATGTCGGTAAAGGCATTTTTGCAGACAGGCGCTCCGCGAGGCGCGGCACTGATTATTGCTCCTTATACCATGCCGTTACCGCTCTTTTCACCACCGCTGATCTATACGGACCTGACACTGACAACACATCAACAGGAGCAGATCCGCAAAATGCTCGAATCAGCATGAGGGAACAACTTTCGGGCGCAAAAACATTGCCGGAAGCGCCACCAGCGCCATCACCCAGAACACGCCGTGGCCCAGATATTGATACAGGAAACCGGCGAAAACGGTCATGATAGCGATACTGCCGCCCATCGCGACGGCAGAGTAAACCGCCTGTAAACGGATGACTTCGCTACCCTGGCGAGCAGCAATATAACGCATGGCGGCCAGGTGGCAGACCGTGAAGGTGCCGCAATGCAGAATTTGCACCACTATCAACCACGGCAACGCCGTAGTTGCTCCCATAATGCCCCAGCGCACTACGCCGCAAATCGCCGAGATCAACAGCATATCGCGAGCACTACAACGGCGGAAAAGTTTATTACTCAGCGCAAAGATAATGACTTCCGCCACCACGCCCAGCGACCACAAATACCCCACCGCCGAGGCCGAGTAGCCAGCTGCCTGCCAGTAAATGGCGCTAAAACCGTAATAGGCCGCATGTGCCCCCTGCAATAAACAAACGCAGGCCAGAAAGCGCCAGTTCTGGCGAACCAGCGCCAACCACGCAGACCAACCGGTGCTCTCCTGCTGGCGGCTTGCCCCTTGTGGCTGAATCGTCGGACGGATGAGAAAGCCGAGCAGCATGGATGCCACGCCCAACGTCAACAGCGCGAGGATCACCCGATAATCAAACATAGTGACCAGTTTGCCCGTCAGCGCCGAGCCAATGACAAACGCCACCGAGCCCCACAGTCGCACTTTGCCGTAATCAAGCGGGAACTGCTTTTGCCACGTATTCGCCAGTGCATCGGTCAACGGTACCAGCGGTGAGAAAAAGAGGTTAAAGCCAATCATCACCAGCATCAGCCACGCTACGTGCGCCCCCGCCCAGAAGGCGACAGCAAAGAGAAGTGTCAGCAGTGCCAGCACGCGCAAGGCGGAAATCAGGCGGGAAGGATCGCTGACGCGGGGCGCGATGAGCAAACTCCCGAGAAAACGGGCAACCAGACCTGCCCCCAATAACAGGCCGATGGTTTCTGGCGTTAAACCAATCCCTTTAAGCCAGACGCTCCAGAAAGGTAGAAAAATGCCGTAACTAAAAAAGTATGTGAAATAGCCGAGCGCCAACCAGCGCGTGGATTGCAAAACCATGAGTCCCTCCCGTCAGGAGGCGTTAGTCTGGAGTTAATCGAATGTTGGTGCAAGTTGAAAAATAAGAATATTCGAGCCTGCTTCCCGATGTCTGTAACGCCAGTTCACAAGCACTCAAAAACTGCGATCCGTGACGCATGTTGCAAAGATAATGCGTAATTATGCCGTTACGCTTGCCAAACGTTCCTGCACAATGGCGATGAAATCGCGTAATGCCGGCTTCATCTCCCCTTTCTTCCACGCCATCAGTAAAGCAATGGAAGGCACATTTCCGGCAATGGGACGAAAAACAACCTGCCCGGTATTAAAATTATTCATATAACCGGGTATCAAAGTGACGCCCAGCCCCATGCCCACCAGATTCATGGTCACCAGAATATTCGTTGCCACCTGGACGATATTTGGCTGGCTGTTTTCTTGTGCAAACCACGCTTTAACGATCGGCGCAAGCGAACCGGAATACGCCGGATCGGTACTGACGAAATTCACGCCATCCAGTTGCGCGGCGGTGATCTCTTTTTCATGTGCTAAAGGGTGATCAACCGGTAACACCACCACTAATGGTTCGTCAAAAAGCTCCAGATAATCAATCTCCGGGCTATAAACAGGATGGCGCATTAAGCCGACGTCGAGTTCACCACGGCGAATTTTTTCCTCCTGTTGCGTGGTGATTAAACTCACCAGCTCAATCAAGGTGTCTGGCTGTCTGAGACGAAACATCGGTAATACTTTTGGCAGTAAATTCACTTCCGCCGATGGCACAAAGCCAATGGTTAATTGTCTGTCTTCCTGAACAATTTTCCGCGCCCGTAATTTGGCATTTTCCGCTTGTTCGAGGATTGCCAGCGCGTCCTGGAGAAAACATTCTCCCGCCGCCGTCAACGCGACTTTGCGCTTATCCCTCACCAGTAACGGAACACCGACACAGTTTTCAAGATCGCGGATCTGGCTGCTTAACGAAGGCTGTGAGGTATGCAGTTTTTCCGCCGCACGGGTAAAGTTCAGTGCCTGCGCCACTGCGACGAAATAGCGTAAATGCCGTAGTTCCATCACCTTCCCCTTGTTATCGAAAAAACGTCTCAGCTGGTAGAAATTAACTATTTCACATATTAGCAACCAACCAGCAACATCCTTATGGCACAAAAATAGAAGGTCAATACATCTTATCTTTCAGGATTAAAAAATATGACCACACCCTCAGATTTGAACATTTACCAACTGATTGACACCCAAAACGGTCGGGTCACTCCGCGTATTTATACCGACCCGGACATTTACCAACTGGAGCTTGAGCGTATTTTCGGTCGTTGCTGGCTATTTCTCGCCCACGAAAGCCAGATCCCAAAACCCGGTGATTTCTTTAACACCTACATGGGAGAAGATGCGGTTGTCGTAGTGCGTCAGAAAGACGGCAGCATTAAGGCGTTTCTCAACCAATGCCGCCACCGGGCCATGCGTGTGAGTTATGCAGATTGCGGCAACACTCGCGCCTTTACCTGCCCGTATCACGGCTGGTCTTATGGCATTAACGGCGAGTTGATCGATGTACCGCTGGAACCTCGCGCCTACCCACAAGGGTTGTGTAAATCCCACTGGGGGCTAAACGAAGTTCCTTGTGTGGAAAGTTATAAAGGGCTGATTTTTGGCAACTGGGATACCAGCGCACCGGGCCTGCGTGATTACCTGGGTGACATTGCCTGGTATCTGGATGGCATGCTGGATCGTCGCGAAGGCGGCACCGAAATTGTCGGCGGCGTACAAAAGTGGGTGATCAACTGCAACTGGAAATTCCCGGCAGAGCAGTTCGCCAGTGACCAGTATCATGCTCTGTTCAGCCATGCTTCTGCCGTTCAGGTATTAGGGGCGAAAGATGATGGCAGCGATAAGCGCCTCGGTGATGGACAAACCGCCCGCCCGGTGTGGGAAACCGCCAAAGATGCGCTGCAATTTGGTCAGGACGGTCACGGTAGCGGTTTCTTCTTTACTGAAAAACCGGATGCTAATGTCTGGGTCGATGGCGCAGTTTCAAGCTATTACCGCGAAACCTATGCCGAAGCAGAACAACGTTTAGGTGAAGTTCGCGCCCTGCGCCTGGCGGGTCATAACAATATATTCCCCACGCTTTCATGGCTCAACGGCACTGCCACACTCCGCGTCTGGCATCCGCGCGGCCCTGATCAAGTTGAAGTGTGGGCATTCTGTATTACTGACAAAGCCGCCTCCGATGAAGTTAAAGCCGCTTTTGAAAACAGCGCCACTCGTGCGTTTGGTCCTGCTGGTTTTCTCGAGCAGGATGACTCGGAGAACTGGTGTGAAATCCAGAAATTGCTTAAAGGCCACCGCGCCCGCAACAGCAAACTGTGTCTGGAAATGGGGCTTGGTCAGGAAAAGCGCCGCGACGACGGCATTCCTGGCATTACTAACTATATCTTTTCAGAAACTGCCGCTCGTGGAATGTACCAACGCTGGGCCGATCTTCTGAGTAGCGAAAGCTGGCAGGAAGTGCTCGATAAAACCGCCGCTTACCAGCAGGAGGTGATGAAATGAGTGCGCAAGTTTCACTGGAGTTACATCACCGCATTAGCCAGTTTCTCTTTCACGAAGCCAGCTTACTGGACGACTGGAAATTTCGTGACTGGCTGGCGCAGCTCGACGAAGAGATTCGTTACACCATGCGCACCACAGTTAACGCGCAAACACGCGACCGCCGCAAAGGCGTTCAGCCACCGACAACCTGGATTTTTAATGACACCAAAGACCAGCTGGAGCGGCGAATCGCCCGTCTGGAAACGGGCATGGCATGGGC
>SKEO01000046.1_pt1 | contig 114743 bp, 79 predicted proteins | sample 4826801 | NCBI WGS metagenome assembly SKEO01 (sample SAMN11008807, study PRJNA524170) | human gut metagenome | biome: Human fecal sample; material: Feces; isolation source: fecal sample from pouch patient p3 | host: Homo sapiens | place: Israel: Tel-Aviv | collected 2016-02-25 | reverse complement strand
GGTACCCCGGGGATAACAGGCTGATCATTCCCAAGAGTCCATATCGACGGGATGGTTTGGCACCTCGATGTCGGCTCGTCGCATCCTGGGGCTGGAGCAGGTCCCAAGGGTTCGGCTGTTCGCCGATTAAAGCGGCACGCGAGCTGGGTTCAGAACGTCGTGAGACAGTTTGGTCTCTATCCTCTGCGCTCGTTGGAATCCTGAGGAGGCCTGCCCATAGTACGAGAGGACCTGGGTGGACGGACCTCTGGTATGCCGGTTGTCGCGCCAGCGGCATGGCCGGTTGGCTACGTTCGGGAGGGATAACCGCTGAAAGCATCTAAGCGGGAAGCCTGCTCCAAGATTAGGATTCCTTGACGCTCCTCGGAGCGTTTGTAGCCCGCATGTTGAACACGTGTTCGATAGGCCGGAGGTGGAAGTCCCGCGAGGGATGGAGCCGACCGGTACTAACGGGCGAACGCGGCACACTCTTTCCGACCCTTGCGGGTCGGGTCTCGTCCTGTGGTGGTTTTCTCGTTGGATGGCAAGGAACGCTGTTTCTTGTGGTCACGACGACGATACTGGTAAGGCGTTTGATTTGCTTGCGTCCGTTGTCCGGTTCCCGGACCGCCACGACCGGAATCGGTCGCGTGGCTGGTTCCGTTGCCGGCCGATCCGTGTGGTTGGCCGTTTAGAGTGGTTTTGCGGTGGTCATGGCCCAGGTGAGACGCCCGGTCCCTTTCCGAACCCGGAAGCTAAGGCCTGGCACGGCGATGGTACTGCACTCGAGAGGGTGTGGGAGAGTAGCACGCCGCCGCATTCAACGTTGGGGGTTCCCGTCGAGCGTAACGCTCCGGGAACCCCCATTTTTTGTTTATGCTTTGTTGTGCCGGCCAGCCGGCCGAAGCACGTTGCCCGGGGGTTCCCGTCGGGCCTTTCCCGTTGCTCGGCGTCCGGATTATTCCACGCACCGGGAGACCTTAGAGCGTCGAGGGATTTCAGGGATTTCAGGGGAGCCTCTTGCGCTTATCCGATGGTTGAATAGACTGAAGAACTATGCATTATTTCGTACCCAAACGCTGTGTCGAATCGAACAAAATCATGTATCACGACAAAGCAACAGCCCAGCAGGCCGCCGACCAAAGTTGGCGTGAACGCGGCACTGAACTTTGGGTCTATCGGTGCGAATTCTGCGGAACTTGGCATCTCACGCATCGCGATCCACAATCCAGCTACACGTACGTGCCTTTCAATCAGCAGATTAAACCGCATTCCCGCAAAAAAGGCTACAAACCACGCCGCAAGTAGTAGTTCCGTCAGCGTTCGAGGCGGAAGTCTTGGCGCTTGGCGTTTGGAGCCACGGTCTTGCTGGTCACACCGGGATCGACCGCATTTGATGCGATCTGATCGCTGAACGTATCAACCGGGCGCTCGGTATTGCGTAAATCGTAATACCGATGCACTTCCTCGTCGAAATCCTGCAAACCGGCAAGCAACGTCTCATTGTTCGACGGATACTCATTCTCAAAGAACTGCATGGAACGCGGCATACGCGGCTTAAGTGCAGGATCCTGATCGGGCTTACCGATCGCAAGTCCCAGCACAGGGTACGTGTATTCCGGAAGATTCAGCAGATCGATCAGCGCCGGAACGTCATTCAGCAGCGAGCCGAGAATCACGCAGCCAAGGCCGAGTGAGTATGCGGCCGTTTCCATCGCATGCAGGGCCAGTACGGCATCGTTCTGGGCCTGTGAGTAGCGGTAACTGCCATTCAGCGTAAACGTGTCGGAAGTGGTATCTACGCCCTTTGTGGAAGCGATTGCGGCATTGCGGTGTTCGTCAAGTACGAACACATACAGCAGTGGCGCGGTGGCGATATACGGCTGTCCGCCGATTTCGGCGAGACGCTTCTTGGCTGCGGGATCGGTCACGCGGATTGCGGACCAGTCATTGAGGAACTGGCTGCTCGCCGCATGCTGTGCAACGGTTTCAAGGGTTTCGATTACATCATCCCCCAGCGGCTTCGACTTGAATTTGCGGATGGAACGACGTTCCAGCAGAGTGTCAACAGTGGCATTGTGAAGAAGATTGCTCATGTCACCCATTTTCGTCCGTTTTGCAGGATTACGCAAGGATGCCTTGGTTCAGCCGGTAGAGGATTCCGGATTCTTCGGCAGCAGGATCCGCAACGTGAACACACTGTCGGTATCATCCACCTGCATGGTGCCGCCGTACTGTTCGACCGTGTGCAGCATGCTTTTCATGCCGAATCCGTGTCGGGTGGCATCCTGATGCGTCGTAATGGGCAGGCCATTACGAAAACGCAGCCGACGCTGATGATAGTTCTGAATCTGAATCAGCATCAGGTTGCCTTGTGATGAGAAGCGTACGTTGATTACCCTCTTGGATGGGTCATTCAGTTCCATAGTGGCGTTGATGGCATTGTCGAGCGCGTTGCCGAACAGTGCATAGATATCCGCGACCTGCATGAAGTCCAGTGAATCGCCGCTCGGCATGCAGGTGAGTTGAATATCGTGAGATTGACAGTACAGGCCTTTTTCCATCAGTACGGTATTGAGGGCCTTGTTGCCTGTGTCGATGCGGGTGTCATAGATCATGATCGCCCGTTCGGCTTCGGCGAAGTATGCGTCACGCTCCGGGCTTTCCTGCATGGTCTGCAGCGTGCGAATCTGATGTTTCAGGTCGTGGCACTTACGATTGATGATGTCGATCGTCTCCTGGCTGACCGTATACTGCTTCTGTTGCTGCAGCAGCGTGTATCGTACGCCGTCGAGTTCGCGCTGCAGTTCGGCCTTGTCATGATTGCTGCGCTGAGCCCACATGATGTAAAAGCAGCATAATGCGTCACTGATGTGGTAGACCACGCCATGGAGCGAGACATCATCATGGCACAACACGCCCAATACCCACACGAACAGCAGAATGCAGGCCATGGGGAACAGGTCATTGCGATTCACCCGATAATGTCCATGCACTGCGAGTTTGCGTGCAAACATGATGAAGAACGCGCCGTAGATGGCGATATAGATCACCGTGGTCAACAGTCCGTTGAGGAGCGTGGGCAGATCGGCGTTGTGCGTCCGAGTGCGATGCTGAGCGCCAGATAGCATTCGTTGGCCGCATGCTGCGTGGCGTTCGCACAGATGGTGCAGTAGAGTACTTCCGACAATCCCGCCTGCAGACACAACGCCACTGCGGGAAGGCATATGACCGCGAATGCAGGCCAATACAGTATGGCCAACAGCAGGTTGTCGGGTACCGTGACGGCGACGCCGAACATATAGGCGATCATTAGCAGAACAATGGTGCATGAAGCGAATCGTGCGGGGAAACGACGTCGTTTTGCGACCGGAATCATGAACAGTAGGCAGGCCACGATGATCTGTGCCATGTAGGAAACCTGCAGCCAGGCGTGGTCGATCATACGCTGGTGCCTCCCATGTATTCGGTGAGTGCGTTCATAAACGGTTTCTTTTTGGTTCGGCTGATTGGCAGCCAGTCGCATCCGACCTGCACGGAGTCCTTGGCCACGGCCGTAACCTGCTTGAGATTGACCAGATAGCTGTTATTGCAGCGTTCGAACGGCAATCCCTCCAGTTTGGCTTCCCAGTTGCGTAGGGAGTCACGTTGCCGGATGACGCCTTGTGTGGTGTGGAAGGACAGATGGTGCCCACGCACTTCCACATAGTAGAGATTGTCGGATGAAATGCGTAGAAAACCGTCCGTCGTCGGGAAAACGAGCGATTTCCTACGACGATTGCCGATCAGTGCCAGAATACCGCGCATTTTGATGGAGAAGGAGTAGTAGTTGATGGGTTTGAGTATGAAATCCAACGCATGTACGGCATAGCCATGAATCGCCATCTGCGCCATGTTGGTGACGAATACCAGTGGAACATCGGCGTCCATCTGACGTAGGCGTTGTGCGGCGGACATGCCGTCGGTGCCGGGCATGTCGATATCCATGCAGATCAGGTCGAAGGAGCGGTCGTAGCCGTCAAGAAAATCATCGGCGCCGGCAAATTCAATGATGACGATTGCGGATCCGCTCTCCTGCGCAAGCCGTTCGAACGATGCCTGCAGGGTCTTGCGTTCGTCGGCGTCATCGTCGATGATTGCGATCCTCACGGTGTTCATGCCTCCTCATTGCGACGGATTCCATTATAGGAAACGTCACATGCTCGGGTCGAATGGCGAAAGAACCAGTTATGCCCCTGGGAATGACCAGTTACGCCATCCGGGAAGGTAGGGGTGGCCGTGCCGCGCACCATGGAATTGACATTGATGTCGGTATCAACATGTGACAACGAAGGAGTCGAGATGAAAGGGAATTCCGGTCTGCTGTGGCGAGGGCTCACATCGGTGACAGGCACATTGCTGGTGCTTGGCATCTGTGGGACGCAATGCTCGTACATGTATGCGGGAACGATCAACTCCGCGCTGGGAACGTCCAGCACGAGAATCGTCGCCGGTGAAGGCGGCGGAAACACTACGTACTACGCCAGCGAATATGGCGACTTGAATGCCGAAAATCTACAGAAGCTCATCGCCGACGCGTACGGCGAGTCCGTGCTTGAGCAGGAGGAGGGTTCGGTGCTGTTGCGCAACAACGACGGCACGCTGCCGCTTGCCTCAGACAAACATGTCACGTTGTTCGGCCACGCCGTGGTGCAGCCGGTCTACAGCCCGGGTGGCGCCAACAGCGCCGCCGACATCGGCAAATATGTGATTGATCTGAAATCCGCACTGGAACATGCCGGTTTCTCGGTGAACAACACTCTGTTTGACGCCTATTCGAAGAGCGATACCAAGCGTGTGGCCAGCAACAACCTGCAGGTTTCCGGCGATCCACGTTCGAATGGCGCGTTGAATGACGCCCCGGTGCTTGGCGAGGAGCCGGCATCGTTCTATACCGATCAGCTCAAGGCCAGCTGGCAGGACGATTACCACGATGTCGCCATCGTCATGCTTGCCCGTGAAGGCGGTGAAGACAAGGAGATGATGATGAAGGATCCGGAGGGCATCAGTGCTCTGAGTCTGCAGCAGGACGAGAAGGACCTGCTGCGGATGATCAAGGATTCCGGCAAGTTCTCCAAGACCGTCGTGCTGCTCAATTCCGCCTTTCCGATGGAGGTCGGCTGGCTTGATGACTACGGTGTGGATGCCTGCATGTGGATCGGCAATCCAGGGCAGCGTGGTTTCGAAGGAGTGGCCAATCTGTTGGTGGGCAAGGCCAACCCTTCGGGCCGTTTGACCGACACGTATGCCGTCGATTCCATGTCGTCGCCGGCCGTGCACACTTCCAGCCAGAACTCAAACCAATGGACGAACGTCGATGAAGTGAACGCCGCAGTCAGCGATAAGACGGTCAATATCGATAATGTGACCGTACAGCCCGAGAACATCTATGTCGGCTATAAATACTATGAGATCCGCTACGCGGACGCCGTGACGAATCCGGGCAGCGGAGCGGCCAGCTCGGTCGGAGCTTCACATGGTGCCTCGGCATGGAACTATGCGGACGAAGTCAGTTATCCGTTTGGGTACGGTCTGAGCTACACCACTTTTGAACAGACGCTCGACGGTGTGAGCTACGACCGTGACAAGGATGAATTCACCGCCAAGGTAACGGTGAAGAACACCGGTGATATTGCGGGTGCCTCTGTAGTGGAACTGTATGCGCAGACCCCGTATGGTGAATATGAGCGGAAGAATCTGGTCGAGAAATCCGCCATCCAGCTTGCCGGCTAAGGCCGTACCAAGACATTGCAGCCGGGTGCTTCCGAAACCGTGGACGTTACGGTGGACCGCTACCTGTTGGCCAGCTATGACTACACCAAGGCCAAGGGCTATATTCTGAGCGCCGGTGACTACTATTTCACCATTGGCGACAATGCGCATGATGCTTTGAATAATGTACTTGCGGCCGAAAACGCCACTGGTATGACCGACTTCGATGGCAAGCCGGTGGAAGGGGATGCGGCCAAAACCTACCGGTGGTCGTATGACGACGTCGACACCAAGACCTATGCCAAATCCGATGCGGGCGAACGGGTCACCAACCGGTTCGAGGATGCCGACGCGAACTATTGGAAGGATGGTGCCGTCACCTATCTGACCCGTTCCGATTGGAAAGGCACCTTCCCGACCGAACCGGTCAAGATGACCGCTACCGGCAAGATGATCGAACTGCTTAAGGGTGATCTGTATCGGCAGTCCAAGGATTCCAAGTCCGTCAGCGACTACACGCAGGGAGCCGACAATGGTCTGACGTTCGTGATGATGAAAGACGTCGATTACAACGATGACGAGACCTGGAACAAATATCTTGACGAAATGACCATCGATGAGATGACCACCCAGCTTTCCGATTTGTTCGGCACGGCCGAAGCGGCTTCCGTGAACCGACCGGCGTATGCGGCTGGTGACGGTACCGCCAGCGTCGGCGGCAATACCTACGCCAAAGAGTACGGTGACGCCCGTGACGTCACCCTGTATCCGGCGACCAATGTGCTCGCCAGCACTTGGGATTATGGACGCATGCAACGTCGTGGCGAACTGGTCGGTGAGGAAGCCCTGTATGCCAAGACCCCGGTCGGATGGGGTGGTGGCGGCAATCTGCACCGCACTCCGTTCGGCGGGCGCAATGGCGAATACTGGTCCGAAGACAGCATCATGGTCTACCTTGACAACCTCGTGGAACTTTCAGCTGCTCAGAAGAAAGGCTTCGCACAGGGTGTCAAGCATGTTGCAGGCAATGATCAGGAGCTGTATCGCGAAGGTCTGAACATGTTCTTCAACGAGCAGGCATTCCGCGAGGGTGCGCTCAAGGGCGTGGAAGGCATCGTCAGCAACGAGAACGCCACCGCTTTGATGATGTCGTTCAACAGACTCGGTGTGGTCTGGTCCTCAGCCAGCACCGCGCTGACCACTCAGGTGATCCGCAACGAATGGGGCTTTAAGGGCATGATCGAAACCGACGGCGTGGCCGGCGGCTCCTACAAGTCGCATTTCCCGTCATCATTGGCAGCAGGCGTGACCACCTACTGCATCGATCCGGGCAATACCGCGGCCGCAGGCATCAAGAATCAGATCGAAGACAATGACGACGGCGATATGCTCGGCTATCTGCGCACCTCAATGAAGAACTTCCACTATGCGCTGACTCGTACCAGCCTGATCAACGGGTTGGATGCCAACGCCAAAGTGGTCAAAGTCACCCCTTGGTGGCGTTACGCGATCTTCGGTGTGGATGCGGCGTTTGCGTTGATGACGCTTGGCTGCGCCTACATGATGTGGCGTTCCGGACGTCGAGGCAAGAATGCGCGGGAAACGGTCAAGGTCGAATCCGAAACCGCGACGGGAAAGTGAGGAATCATTATGAATAGCAGAACTCCATCCATGTTCTCCAACAGAACTATCGGCTTTTACCTAGGACTCGCCGCCGGTGTGATGGCCATCGTCTCACTGGTTGCCTACGCCATGTATGCCGTTGCCGCCGGCTCATACAACGTGTGGGTCATCGCACCGCTTGTGTTGGTCGTGCTTGCGCAGGCCGCGACCATACCTCTTGACAATGACTGGCTGATTGCCGTAACGCCGGCGATAGGCATGATCGCATGGTGTGCGTTCGTCATGGAATGCATGTATACGTTCGTCGGCCATTTCATGAATCTGAACATGTTCGGCGACCAGAGCCTGTTCGGTCCGGTCATGACGGTGACCGTGCTGACCGCAGTCACCGTGCTGATGCTCATGGTGTCGTCGTTCATGCGTAAGCGTAAGTAGGCTGCCGGCCCTCCGTCATTTGTCAGACGTCGTTCGGGCGAAGGGGCGCCACGATCGTTCTTGCGCCCGAATGACGACCTTCCTTCGTGAACGTCTTTGAAAGCACCATCATGAACAGAATCCCATTCAATACCGGCTGGATGTGCCGTCCGGCCGCATCCGAGGCCGAGGAAGTGCCGGTGACCATTCCCCACGACGCCATGCAGTGGGATCCGAAAAGCGCCGACAGCCCATCCGGAGTGAACAGCGGCTGGTACAGCGCTCGCGACTACCTGTACACCAAGCATTTCTCTTCCGCCGACATTCGCAGATCTTCCGGTGATCTCACCCTGCTCGAGTTCGAAGGTGTCTACCGTAATGCCCGCATACGATTGAACGGTAGGCTGATCGCCTCCCATGATTATGGCTATTCCGGCTTCTATGCGGATCTGAGCGAGTACATAGCCGAAGGCGACAACGTGTTGACGGTCGAAGCGCATAACAGCGACCAGCCGAACTGTCGCTGGTATTCCGGTACCGGCATCTATCGTCCGGTATGGCTATGTGTCATGCCGGAGCGACATATCATGCCCGACGGCGTGCGCATAACGACGGTCGATTACCGTACCAGACGCATCGCGGTCGACGTACGCACCAGCCATCCGGGAGTCGTATATGTGAGCGTTCTTGATGTCGATGGCAGGTCCATGGCGCAATTCAAGGCGTTGTCGGATCGGCTCGATGGGCAGGGCAATCTCATGCATGAGGAATGCGTGATTCCCGATGTTCGCCTGTGGAACACCGATGAGCCGAATCTCTACACCTGTGTGGTGCGGTTCGGTGATGACGAGCAACGTGAGGTCTTCGGCGTGCGTACGGTGGAATGTGATGCGCGACGGGGATTCCGTATCAATGGCGAACGTGTGATCCTGCGTGGTTGCTGCCTCCACCATGACAACGGACTGCTGGGTGCATGCGCATATCCGGCTGCCGAGGAACGCAAGGTGGCGTTGCTGAAAGGCGGCGGTTATAATGCCATCCGTTCCGCGCACAATCCTTGTTCCAAGGCGTTGCTTGACGCCTATGACCGACTGGGCATGTTGATGCTCGACGAGTATGTGGACGGCTGGTACATCCACAAGACCCGCTACGACTACGGCACTGAAGTGGAGGCGAACTATCGTGATGATCTGGCTGATCTGGTGGCCAAGGACTATAACCATCCGAGCGTGATCATGTATTCGATCGGCAATGAAGTGTCGGAAACCGCGCAGCCGCGAGGTATCGCTCTGACCGATGCCATGACGCAATATCTGCATGGGCTCGATGCGACCAGACCAGTGACCTGCGGCGTCAATATCTTCTTCAATTTCTTGTCATCCATGGGACTTGGCGTGTATACCGACGAAAAAGCGATGAAGGAAATCGAACATTCCGGCAAGAAGAAGGCGGTCGGCAGCGAATTCTTCAATCGGCTCGCAGGCATCATGGGAGCCGACTTCATGAAGTTCGGTGCGACCTTGCCTCCTTGCGATTGGAAGACGCGCGGCGCGTTCGCCGTGATGGACGTTGCCGGATACAACTACGGCATCCGCCGATACAGGCATGACCTGAACAGATATCCGAATCGCGTGATCGTCGGCTCGGAAACCTTCTGCTCGGATGCGGCGCGATTCTGGGATTTGGCGCAGAGCAATCCGCGGCTGATCGGTGATTTCGTATGGTCCGGTATGGATTATCTCGGGGAAGTCGGTATCGGCTCGCAGGAGTATGCGGAATATGCCAAGAACTTCGACGGATCACTTGGCTGGGTGAGTGCGGGCGCCGGTCGATTCGACCTGACCGGCAAGCCTTTGGCGGAGGCTTCATACACTCAGGTCGCATTCGGTCTGAAACCGATTGCGATCGGCGTGGTGCCGGTCGGTCTTGGCCGTGAACATTCGCCGTCCGCCTGGAAGATGACCAATGCGGTCGAAAGTTGGTCGTGGGACGGTCAGGAAGGTGAACGCACGCAAGTGGAGGTATATGCGCGTGCCGCCAGGGTGAAACTCTTGCTGAACGGGCGTGAAATCGGGTCGGCTCGTGTCGGACGTGACGCTCGCGTGACATTCACGGCCGTCTACAGGCCGGGCAGTCTGACGGCGGTGGCGTATGACGCCGACGGCGTGGAAATCGCGAGAACATCACTGGCCACGGCGGGCAAGGAAACGAGATTGCATGCCGTGCCGGAAGCGGAGCGCATCGCGCTCGGTGACGGGCTCGCATATGTGCGGTTCATGTATGCCGACGCTGCGGGAACCGTCAAACCATTACTGCGAGGTGACGTGCATATCGAAGTGGAAAACGGCGAAATCCTAGGTTTTGGCAGCGCCTGCCCATACTACGAGCGTAGCTATCGCAGCGATACCGCCGACACCTACTACGGCGAGGCGATGGCCATCATCAGGCCTTGCGAGACGGGAATCCTCAGCGTGAAGGCAAGCAGTCCGTACGGTGAGGCCACGGCTCGAATCGAGGTGAGATAATGGCGGTCAATCCTTGGCGAACCTTTGCGAGGAATCATCCGAAGGCCGCAAAATGGGTCTGGCAGATAGGCGTGTTCTATCTGTTCAGTCTGGCGGTCACCGTGCTGCAATATGCGTTGTTCACGTTCCTGCCGTATCTGTTTGGCGAGGGGCTGGCCTCCACGGCATTCATGTGGCCGCATATTCCGATATCGTTCGCAGGCATCGACTACTCGTGGAATGTGCTTGGCTATGGGGTGGCGCGCAATGCGGCCGGGGAAGTGGTGATCGGCGGTGGCCTTGGATATTTCCTGAGCTATGAGATCAGATCATTCGTGGCGCAGTGCGTCAACTTCCCGCTGCAACGCAACGTGACGTTCAAATCACATGGCAACGTGGCATATCAGATACTGTGGTACTTCATCGCATGGGTGCTGATCTCATTGTTCTGCAACGCCATCAACGGCCTGTGGCTGCCGTTGGCGCAGGTACGGTTCGATCCAGCCGTATACAATCTGCTGGTCACGTTCATCACCGGAGGCGTGTCCATGGTGATCTACTTCTTCGTATACAAGATCATCTTCCCGGAGGGCAAGTCGGACGATCGGTGATGATCGTGCTACCTGCGCTTGGCGTGGCGATGGTTGACGATGGCCTTGGAACCGCGGTCGGACAGTTGCGAGACCAGTGCGCCTAAGGCTGCGGAAATGACGGCGAAGGCGATGCCGAGGATGGCGTCCTTGCGTGCGTCGGTGGTGCCGTCGGGAAGGGTCGCCTTGCGGCCAACGCTCTGCTTCCACGCCATCTCGAACACCTTGCCGAACGCCAGTCCGACTAGCGTAGGCATGGCGAATTTGAAGATTTTGTCACCGAAGGAATCGGGATCGTTCAGTCTCTGATCGCGCTTGGCGTTCACTTTCCCGTCGATGTTGCGCAGGGCCGCTACCACACGGTCCGCTGTAGATTCCAGATCTGGCGTTTCACTCATGGTTCCATAGTAATGCGTGATCGACGTGCTTTCCTGCCAATCCGGATGGGCGAAGCGCGTAGCGGAATGATGTTGCGATTTCCGAAGACACGAGGGAGCAAGTGCAGGGGTTCATGGGCGGGGTCGGTTAGAGTAGGGATATGACTGAAAATCATGTTGGAAGCAAGGACGCTTCCGTTGTTGCGCCCGGACGCTTGGTGCTGTTGCGCCACGGACAGACGGTGTGGAGCGAATCCGGTCAGCATACCGGACGCACTGATATTCCATTGACCGACACCGGTCGGCTACAGGCCGAATCCGCGGGAGAGCGTTTGCGTTCGGCCTTCCCGAACGGTTTCGATCCAGGCTGCATGTTCGCAAGTCCGCTTCGCCGTGCCCGCCAGACCGCGGCGCTCGCCGGTTACGGCAATTACAGGATCCTGCCCGAGATCGCCGAATGGGATTACGGTCGCGCCGAAGGGCGCACACGCCAGCAGGTCAGCGAGGCCAGCGGTTTCGCCTGGGACGTATGGCGGGATGGTCCGCGTTCGCTGAACCCCGGACTTGAAGGCGATTGGATTGAGACATTGCCGTCCGGCGAGCAGGTTCCGGTGCATAACGGTCCGGGCGAGGACGTGGAGGAGGCCGCCGCGCGTACCCGGGACGCCATCGAACGAGTATTGCCGTTGCTGAACGTCGGCCACGATGTGCTGCTGGTGGCTCATGCGCATATTCTGCGCATCCTTACTTCGCAATGGTTGGGCGTCGACCCGCATTTCGCCCGTCTGCTGCGGCTCGATACCGCGCATTACTGCATCCTGAGCCAGTACAAGGGTGACAATGTCATAGAGCGTTGGAACTGCTGAAGACATATCGGATGGAAGGTCGGTTGCCTACCGGCATTTGCAGCAGTCTGGCACAATCAGCCGTCATAACGGCGGTATGACAATGATGTAAACGCATTCAGCATATAATGAGACAATCGCCGTAAGACGGCGCTAATCATATGCAAGGAGTGCGCATGCAAGCCAATATCGAAGACGTGGCGCAGCTGGCTGGTGTCTCCATCGCTACGGTTTCGCGTACTTTCAAGCATCCTGACGTGGTAGCGAAGAAGACACGTGACAAGGTTCTGGCTGCCGCAAATGAACTGAATTTTTCGATCTCTCACTCCGCCACTGTGTTTCAGGCCGGGCGGACGTACCGTATTGCCCTATTGCTGAACGATCGCTTTGCGTCATAGTTCAACGCACGAATTTACGAGGGCCTTGATGCAGTGTTCAATCCGGCCGGTTACGACATCTCCGTCTACCCCATCTCCACCAAGGAAGACAGGCGCACTTTTTTCGAGAACCTACCAATTCGCCGCAACGCTGATGCCGTAATCATTCCCTCCTTCGACATAGACCCTGATGAGGCGAGTCGTTTGCAAAGTGCGAACCTACCGCTTGTCGGCATTAATGCATTGCCTGAAAGCGCCTTTACGTTGTCTGTTTCCATCGACGATGAGCAGGCGATGCGACTCGCTACGCGGTACCTTAAACTTTTACACACTGGAATCACAGTGATTTATACATTATTAGAATCATGTGCGGCGTATCCATTCCTGCTGGTTTACATTCGTTTGCAATTGTGGATAAGAAGTACGGTGTCTTCTTTAACCGTTTCATTTTTGACAACGTTGGCAGTATGATATACGTAGATATGTTCGCGCGCGCACAACGAATGTGTCGCGTGCCGTGCAAGACGAGAAGTAGCAAAGGGGCATCATGACCAAAGTAGGCATTCGTGAGGTGGCCAAAGCGTCAGGCGTCTCCGTTTCCACGGTGTCGCGAGCTTTCACGCGTCCTGACTTGGTATCCGATAAAACACGTCGGAAGGTGTTGGAAACCGCCGACAGACTTGATTTCAACATTTCCCGTTCCGCCACGGCACTCAAGTCTGGCCTGACCTATCGTGCGGCGATGCTGATGAATGAAGACATCACCAGTTGGTTCAATAACAGGGTGCTTGCTGGGTTGGATGATGTCATGCATGGTGCTGGCTATGACATTTCACTGTTCCAACATATCGATACCGCTGAGAACCGCGAACGGTTCTTCACCACTTTGCCGGTACGTCGCAATGTGGATGCAGTATTCGTCGCTTCCTTCGCCGTCGATTCGCGTGAAGTTGAGCAGCTCAAGCGCATTCGTGTGCCGATCGTTGGTATCAATACGCCGGGACGTGAAGATTTCGATGCCACCGTATGCATTGACGACGACGAGGGCATGATGATTGCTACGCAGCATCTCATCAATCTCGGTCACAAATACATCGTGTACATCTGCTCGCGCGCCGCCGATTCGCTTAATGCCTCTATCGATGCTCGTCGTCAGGGTTTCATCCATGCTTGTCAGACCGCTGAGACAAGCCACGACCTGCACTGGAAGGTGCTTGAAGTGCCGCGCGATGGTGGCTACGCCGACAGTGCCTTGGCCTCGTTGTTGGCGCTTGATCAATTCCCGGATGCAATCTGTTGTCAAACCGACACCATTGCGATTCCGCTGATTGTGCGACTGGAACGGTATGACAAGCTCACGCCGCGGGATTATTCGATTATCGGATTTGATGACAGTCAGTATGCGGATATCATGAACCTGACCACCATGAAACAAGATCCGTTTCTGATGGGCCGTAAAGCCGCACATAAAGCGCTCACACTCATTAATGGGGAGACTCTCGGTCAGCCGCATGAAATCATGCATGCTCGCCTGACCTTACGTGAGACCGACGCGCCGGTGCAGTTGGTGTTGCGTGACAATGACCGGGCAATCAACGAGTAGCGAACCTAAAGGGCCATGCATTGGCTGTCGCTCACTCTGCAGGAAATACGTCAGTTCGATGTAAGCGGTACTGCATATCGATAGTGTTGTATGCTGTGACGTCAGCGACAACTCCATGCTCATCATGGCTTACGGCATCGGCGCGATTTTCATTGCCGTGCTGTTCGTCATATTCTGATCTTACATCCGGTGATGTTGTCGCTGTTTGCACTGTTCTAGTCCGCTCATGTGACGATGAATGCGGGCAGTGTGCAAAACGTCGTAGTGCAAACGTATGTCATAAAACAATATCCAAGGATGCGGATTGTTGACGTGGTGTCGCCATAAGCGCCGCAACATGCCGTTTGTTGGTATTGCAAACGATGTCAATCTGCGATATTCTAAAGATGAGAAACATTCCTGTTGCACTATCTGTTCATGATAGTGATAACAGGCTCAGGGATTCATATGATTACGCAGTCTGGCAATGATCAGCCAGCAAAGGAGAGCGAAGATGCCGAATTCACCAGTCGCTGCACCCAGAAACGAAGAAAGCGCCGAACGTCTTGCACGTCCGTTGATTCAGCTAGCCAAAGCCAACGGTATTTCGACATCATACATCGATCAGTTGGGCGCTTATGTGGAGATTCGCGACGAAGTACTCGTCTCCGTACTGCGGGCGCTTGGCGTGGATGCCTCCACCGATGAGGCGGTTACGAAATCATATGAGGCAACTGTGCGTAAGACCCAGACTACGCTGGTGCCGTCGACCATTGTTAAATTCCTCGGTACGCCTACCGCCATTCCGATTCGTCCGGCAGGCCGGAACGTTACATTGCGCCTGCTGCTGGAAGACGGTACCGCCTACGCAGGCAATCTGGCGATGTGCCTATTAGCAGAGAATGACGGTACATTGAGATTGAACCTGCCAGATGATATTCCCTCTGGCTATCACACGTTGCGTATCAATGCTGGCGACGCATATGGCGAGGCGACGCTGATTTGTGCACCTGCCAGTATTCCGGTCCCGAAAGCGGTGGCCGATAGGCAACGTTGGGGATGGATGGCGCAGATGTATTCCGTACGTTCCTCCGAATCGTGGGGTGTGGGCGATTACGGTGATTTGCGACACCTCCTCAAGGACGCTGCAGAAAAAACGCATGCCGACTTTATGCTGATCAATCCGATTCACGCATGTGCGCCGATCCCGCCGTTGGAACCTTCGCCGTACCTGCCGGAATCCCGTCGCTTCCTGAATGTCACGTATATTCGTCCGCAGGATATCGCCGAATACGCTGATCTAAGTGAATCCGATAAGGCGGAGGTGGCGCGTCTGCATGCGCAGGTGTCGGCTGCCAATGATGATGTGAATCCGATGGACATCAATTCCGCATGGTGTCATAAACGACAGGCGCTGAAAATCATCTTCAGGCAACCGCGTTCCGTTGAGCGTCAGTCTGCCTTCGAACGGTTCAAGGAGCAGGCCGGTCCGGATTTGAAAGCGTTCGCTGCTTGGTCTGTGGCGTTCGAGGTGTGGGGTGCGCCGTGGGAAACTTCCTGGTTTAACGACACCAATCGTGACTCGCCGGAAGTGGCCGAACTTATACGTGAGCATGCCGATTTGGTTGAATTTCAGTGCTGGTTGCAGTGGATTGCCGACGAACAAGTGTCGGCGGCTCAGCAGATTGCCAAGAACTCCGGTATGGCATTAGGCTTGATGCAGGACATGGCCGTGGGTGTGCATTCGTTAGGTGCGGATGTGTGGTGGAATCCGGAACGATTCGCTGTCGGTAGCGTGACCGTGGGCTGCCCGCCTGACTTCTACAACCAACAGGGGCAGGATTGGGGTCAGCCGCCGTTCAATCCGAATTATCTGAACGCCACCGGTTACGGTGTGTACCGTGACATGGTGCATACCATGTTCGCTCACGCCGGTGCGGTGCGTATCGACCATGTACTCGGCCTGTTCCGCCTATGGTGGATTCCTCAGGGCGAAGGCGCCAAGAACGGTGCCTACGTGACATACAACGTTGATGCGATGATAGCCATCCTTACCATCGAAGCCTCCCGTGCGGACGGCCTGGTGATCGGTGAGGACTTGGGTACAGTGCCGAACTATGTACGCAAGGTGCTTGCTTCACATGGTGTGCTTGGTACCGTGGTGGAGTGGTTCGCACGAGTGGATGACTCTCCCAACGCAGGCGATCCATACGATGATCCGACCAACTATCGCAAGTATGCGTTAGCGTCCGTCACTACGCACGATCTGCCACCGACCGCAGGGTACCTGCAGTTCGAGCATGTACAGTTGCGTGAGCGGCTCCATCTGCTTACCGAATCGGTGGAATCCTTCCAAGCATCGGCCACCGCGGAACGTCAGGCCATGCTCAATCGTCTGCGGACACTTGGTCTGATCTCCGATGAGGAAGCTGACGATGCGGACAGCCACATCCCGCAGATTGTTGAAGCCATGCACGCCATGCTGCGTAAATCACCATCGTTGCTAATACAGGCCGCACTGGTTGATGGCGTCGGCGAGCGTCGTACCCAGAACCAGCCTGGAACGTCCGATCAGTATCCGAATTGGCGTATTCCGCTGGCTGATGAGCATGGACGTGTCGTGCACACCGACGAAGTGTTCGATTTGCCACGAGTCAAATCGTTAGCTGCCATCATGGATGCTTGAGACAGACCGTTTCCTTAGCATAGCTGAGTCAAGAGCCGTCGCGGCAATATGTGTCACGACGGCTCTTGACATGATTTTAATAGCAATTTGGTTGCCGAGCGACCGCCGCCGATTTCATCGGAAACCACCGATGGAAATTCAGCGTGCCTAGCAGAGCAGTTCACCAGAACCGCTCTGGTTTTGCGTAAGATTTCGGGAGGAGTTACCTGCCGGTGCGCCCAAGATGAATGAATGATGCTATCTATCTGGTGGTCCATCTTGGATTCAAAGGCCTGCGGTTCAACGTTTTTCACCATTGGTGTCCACGATCAGCAGAATCATACCTTGATGCCATGCCCCATCCTGCGAGCCTCGAATGACTTGTCCGGCATGGGGCGCGCCATCGCTGATGAAGCCAATAAGTTTAGAGAGCCCACTGACCCAACCCTTCGCCAATGCGTTGGGGCGATATCCAAATTGTTGTGCAACCTTGCGTGCTCGGCTTCTTATGGATTCTGGAATGTTGACCTTTGTTGTTCGCCACCCAGGGAACGGTGGCCACTGACACTCCGGCTGCTCTGGCCATAATCTTGAATCGTCACTCCGTTCATGCCATGTAACCTACGCAACCTGTCCCAGCAACCCATCGCTTAGTTCGGTGGCCGCATGCGCAGCCGTGGCCAGACGCTGCGAGACGGAGGGCCGAGGGAGATTCTTGTGACAGTAATGCTCCCGTGTTGCTGATGCTTCATTGGGGGGGGGGTAACACGGGAGCATTCAATGTGTGGATTAGAGCAGCATCCAGATGGTTGTGTCTTGGGGCAATTGCCCGTTGGATACATCGCCAGACGCCAGTATGATCTCTCCGTTTGGCAGTGAAGCTGGAGTCTTACCGAAGTTCGTATAGGAGGCGAATGTGCGACCATCGGCGGCAGGGCGCGTGTAGGCGATTATCTCATCGCCTACGTCGATTAGAGTGCAGGAGGTATCCGCCGTGGCGGTGAGTATGTCCTGACGTGCGGCGAGTGCTGCGCGATACAGCGACAACATTGAATCCGGATCCTGTGCTTCGCTGTCGGCGGTGAAATTGCCGTACCAGAGAGGCTGCGGCAAATGGGGGCGTTCGGATTGGGTACCATCCACCTTGGTGACGGGGGAGAAGCCAAAGGAGGCTCCGTCGCCAAAACTCTCATTCCAGGAAGCCGGCGTCGGCTTGTCCGCGGCGATCCACGGCATCGGCACGCGACAGCCATCGCGGCCCTTTTCATAATAACGCTGGGTGGTGAAGTACGGAGTTGGGTCCTCAAGACGATCCCAAGGAATATCTGCTACCTCGAACAGGCCCAGTTCCTCTCCTTGATACACATATACAGAACCTGGTAGCCCGGTTTCCATCATGATGGCGGCGCGGGAGCGCTTGGTGCCGAGTTCACGGTCTTCAATATAAGAGGTGCCGTCGCGCAGCAACCAGTCCTTGGCTACCTGATGATGACTGGGGGTCTTGATCTGAGGCAGGGCGTAACGGCTGGCATGACGCGGTACATCGTGGTTGCTCATGACCCACGTGGTGGTGGAGCCGCCGGAATGTGTGGCTGAATCCAAGCCCTCCTCGATGGCGGTACGCATCTCGGCGGCGTTCCAGTTGGCTTCGGCGAACTCGAAATTGAACACCTGTCCCAGCTCTTCGGGGGAGGCGTACAGATGCTGATGCTCCGGTACGCACCAGGCCTCACCGACGGCGAAGCGTGGCGGATCGTACTCGTTGAACACTTCGCGCCACTCGCGGTAGATGTCGTGCACTTCAAAACGATCCCAAATCGGGTTAGTGCCGTCATGGCATAGCGATTCGTGAATCGGATAGCGTTTGCCCATCTCTTCAAGTGGCATGCATTCAAGATCCTTGGCTAGGCCGTGCGCCACATCGATACGGAAGCCATCAGTGCCATGGTCGGACCAGAAGCGTAGCGTTTTCTTGAATTCCTCGTGTACCTCCGGGTTCTTCCAGTTGAGGTCTGGTTGTTCCTTGGTGAAGATATGTAGGTACCATTGGCCATCTTCCACACGCTCCCAGGCTGGGCCGCCGAACAGGGAGATCCAGTCATTCGGTGGAAGTTCACCGTTCTCACCGCGTCCCTCGCGGAAGATGTAGCGGTCGCGTTCCTTGGAGCCGCGCCCCGCGGCAAGAGCCTCTAGGAACATCCGATGCTTGTTGGCGGTGTGGTTGGGTACGATGTCGACGATTACTTTGATGCCGGCCTCGTGAGCCCTGAGCGTCATCTCGTCGAAGTCGTCCATGGTGCCTAGGCGTGGGTCTACGTCACGGTAGTCGATCACGTCGTAGCCGCCGTCGGCGAGTTCGGAGGGATAGAACGGGCTCAGCCAGACGGCGTCCACGCCGAGGGCCCGCAGATAGTCCATCTTCTCGGAGACGCCGGCGATGTCGCCCAAGCCATCCCCGTCGGAATCCTTGAACGATCGTGGATAGACCTGATATACAACGGCCTGCTTCCACCAATCCGCACGTTCATTATTCGCGGTCATGATGTTGTCCTTACGTCTTTGTCCCGATATGTCCCTGTTCTAGTGATTGTTCGCCTATGAACAGCTAATGACAACGATATCACCAATGGTGCCAATGCATCACGGGTGTGTTGTGATTACGTTGTCACGGACATGGCGGAGTCTTGGTAAGATTGAACACAACGTTGGCGGTCATGGCCTTGCACAAAGGAGCGATATGAAATTCCTGTCACCTGATTCAGGTCTCATGCGCGGTTGGAACAATCTGACCGACGGTGTGTGGATCAATATTCTCATGCTTGTCACCAGCATTCCGCTTGTGACTGTCGGTGCCGCGCTGACCGCCGGCCACGACGCTGCTCGCAAGACGCTTGCGGGAGAGGGACACGTCACCACCAATTATTTCAGATCATTCAAAAGTAATTTTGTGAAGTCCACGGTGCAGTGGCTAATCTTCGGTGTGGCGCTGGCAGTGCTGTCCTACGCGTGGGTCGTTCTGCAGATTGTACCGTTGCTAATTCCAAAATTCGGTTTCACCATCGTATGGATCATGGGCTTCGAATGGGTCTGGGCGTTACAGGCTCGTTTCGAAAATAGCCTTGGTGGCACCCTCGCCAATGCATTCATCTTCGGCGTGACTAATGTCGCGTCGACCATCGCGCTGGCGATAATCGATGTTGCGTTCCTAGGGCTGATTGTCGGCTCTTGGTTCTACATGCCGCAGGGTCTGTTTTTGCTGGTGGTGCTTGGGTATGGCAGCGTGCTTATGCTTCACGTCCCGATTCTCGAACATGCGTTCGCCAAATACGTCAACAAGCCGGAGTCTGATGGTCGGGGGACGGTATGGCGAAAGTAACGTTGCAAGACGTTGCCAAAGCGGCCGGCGTCTCTATCGCGACTGCTTCATGGGCGGTGAATGACAATCGTAATGTGCGTATCCCGGAATCCACGCGCCGCAAAGTCCGTAAGGCCGCCGATTCGCTCGGTTACCATCACAATGCATTGGCTCGGGGGTTGGCCCGTGGCTGTTCCGACATCATAGGCTTCATCAGCGACGGTGTGGCTACCTCTCCGTTCGCGGGGCAGGTAATCCAAGGTGCGCAGGATGAGGCTTGGCGTAACGGGAAGATTCTGCTGGTGGTTAACACCAACGGTAAAAAAGATGTGGAACGTAAGACTTTCGCGTTCATGCTTGAGCATCAGGTCGAAGGCGTCATCTACTCGAAGTGGGTTCATGAATCAATTACGCCACCGAGCGAACTCGATAAGGTGCCGGCGGTGTTGGTGAACTGCTATGACGAACGTGGCCGATTTCCTGCTGTGGTGCCGAACGAAGTTCAGGGTGGGGCCACAGCCACGCGACTATTGCTTGAGGCCGGACATCGGCGTATCGCGTTCGTTAACGCCATTACGCCCTCGCCTGCGTCGCTTGGCCGACTTGAAGGATACAAAGCGGCGCTTGCGGCATTCGGCATCGATTTTGATTCGTCACTGGTGGTACCTGCGAACGCTGACCAAGAAGGTGGATACGGGGCAGCGGAAAAGGTGATGGCGACGGATGCGACCGCAGTGTTTTGCCATAATGACCGCACTGCGCTTGGTTTGTACGATGCGTTGCGTGAGTTAGGTAAACGTGTGCCGGATGATATCTCCGTGGTTGGGTTCGATAATCAGGAAATGATTTCCGCGCACATGCATCCCGCGCTGACCACCGTGGGTCTGCCACAATATGAGCTCGGTGTGATGGGCGTGCGAACGTTGTTGCGGCAGTGCGGCCGCAATGAGGATGATGGTGATGAACATGTAGTGACGAGGACGTTCGAGCCGATTTTTGTGCAATGTCCGGCGGTATCTAGGGATTCGGTGAAGAGGTTGTAGCATGGTCGTCGTAGTGCTGCGACACTCGTGGAAACACTCACGAAACGGTGGAAAAACGGCATTGTGCAAGGTGACTGCGTCAATCGTTTGACATTTTGATTTTAAGTGCTATATTTGTACTTAATCGCTTAAACAGTTTAAGCGCTTAAACTGAATAATGCGAAGTAATACTGGTTCCTTCAAAAGGTAATCGCAGACGATTGCCGGGCGAAAGGCAAAGCAGCTGAAGAAAGGTAAAGATATGAAGCTTTATTACCAGTTCCCTGGCACTTGGTTCGGTGACTGCATGCCATTTGGCAAGGGCGACGAATTCTTCCTGTTCCACCAGCGGGACAATCGCAACCCGGAGCCGTTCGGAGAGCCGTTCGGCTGGGATCTTGCCACAACCAAAGATTTCGTAAACTACGAGAATCATGGAGTGGCAATCCCCCGTGGTGCATATGACGCACAGGATCAATTCATCTTCGCGGGCTCGGTGTTTGAGGGCGAGGGCCAGTACCACATCTTCTACACCGGCTATAACCGCGATTATCCCGCACAGGGCAGGCCTGCGCAGGTGCTCATGCATGCGGTCAGTGACGACCTGTACCACTGGACCAAAACACAGGATGCTATCACCTTTACGCCGCAAGAGGGCTATGACCCTGATGACTGGCGTGACCCGTGGGTCATTCGGGACGAAGAACATGACCAGTATCTGCTGATTCTTGGTGCCCGTAAAATCGGTCCGAAAACCTGCCAGACCGGCCGTACCGTGAAGTTCACCTCTAAGGATCTCAAGGACTGGAAATTTGAGGGTGATTTCTGGGCTCCAAACCTGTACACCATGCATGAAATGCCCGACCTGTTCAAGATGGGCGACTGGTGGTACCACATCGTCACCGAATACAGCGACAAGCACAAGATGGTCTATCGTATGGCCAAGAGCCTTGACGGCCCATGGATTGCACCGTCGGACGATGCATTCGACGGCAGTGCCTACTATGCCGGCCGTACCTTCGAACTGAATGGCCAACGCATCCTGTTTGGCTGGGTCGGCACCAAAGAGAAGTGCGATGACAGGAGCAACTTCGAATGGGCCGGAACTTTCGTGGCGCACGAGGTGTATCAGCGCGAAGACGGCACGCTCGGTGTGCGCATTCCCGATACCGTGTGGAATGCATTCAATGAGCGCGAGAATGTCGGCAATGTGACCATCGATGGTACTGGTGCGCGACAGGAGGCGGTACTCGCCCTTGGCTGCGGTGATTTGTTCTCGTTCGAAGCCGACATCACCTTCTCAGAAGGAACTCGCTCCTTCGGCCTGCGTGTCAACGAGAACGAAGATACCGCGCTGGGATACCAGTTCATCTTCCCCGTAGCTGAAAATCGCTATGTGTTCGAAGGCAGTCCGAACTTCCCATGGTTTAATGTCATGAACATCGGGCTTGAGCGACCTATCAAGCTCGAGGCAGGCCGTAACTATCATCTGCAACTCATCGTCGATGACACTATCGGCACGTTGTATGTGGATGGAGTGGCACTGAACGTGCGCATGTATGAGCGCCCCGGCGAGTCGCTGAGCATTTTCGCCACCGACGGCGTCGTTGAGGTACGCAATGTCTCCATCGCTCGCGGATTGAAGGAGGTCTGACCAATCTGATTTCTTTTTGACTGATTACGGGTCGTCGAGGTCGTTTCGTACCTTCTTTTCGCCTCGGCGGCTCTCCTTGCGGCTTTTCCTCTCATTTTTGCTTAAGCGATTAAACTATACTTCGGTACCACATATCGCACGATGCACGACGTTTGTCATCATCTGACGACGCTGTCAGAATCATTATTTTTTGGAGGAGATCATGAAGAAACTCACTCGTACCATTGCCGCAGTGTCGGCGCTCGCCATGTCCGTTGGTGCGCTCTCCGCATGCGGCGGCTCAAATGTCAACGCTGACAAAGGGCATGTATATTTTCTCAGCATGAAGGTGGAACAACAGGACCAGTTCAAGGAACTGGCCGAAAAGTTCACCAAGAAGACCGGTATCCAGGTCGATATCGCCACTGCGTCATCCGACACCTACGAACAGTCGCTTAAGAGTGAGCTGGCCAAATCCGAGGCGCCTACGTTGTTCGATGTCGACAACAACGACTTTCTGAATTGGACTGATTATTATGCCGACATGTCGGGAACCAACATCTACAAGGATCAGGAGAACCCCGACTATGCGCTGAAGGATGGCGATACGGTTGGTGCTGTGCCCTACGTCATGGAACGATATGGCATCATCTACAACAAGAAGCTGCTGCAGAAGTACTTCGATTCTTCCTGGGCAAGCATTAAGTCGGTTGACAGCATCAACAATTTCAAGACACTGAAGACAGTTGCCGATGAAATACAAGCACATAAGGATGAGATGGGCGTGAAAGGTGCGTTCACCTCCGCCGGCTTCGACACCAGCTCCATCAAACGTTTCGGTGATCAACTGGCGCATATCTCCGTCTACTATGAGTATCGCGATCAGGGTGTCACGCAAATGCCGGCCACCATTTCCGACAAGTACGTATCGAACTTCAAGAACATTTTCGACCTGTACATCAACGACGCCACGATTCCGAAGACGCAGCTCGCCAGTGCCACCATGGACGACGCCAACTCCGAGTTCGCACTGGGTGAGGCCGTGTTCTTGCAGAATGGCTCTTGGGGCTATTCGCAGATTCGCGATCAAGAGGTCGCCGATGAAGATATGGGCGTATTGCCGATCTATATGGGTGTGAAGGGTGAGGAGAATGCAGGCCTGACCGTGAGCTTCCTGTACTTTGCGATGAACAAGAACGCCTCTGAAAAAGATCAGAAGGCCACCAAGCAGTTCCTTGACTACATCCTGAACGATGATGAGGCACGTGACATCATCACGAATGAGGCGGGTTTCGAAACACCGTTTAAGTCGTATGCGAAGGCCGGCTACCAGACCAAGAACCCGATTCATCGCGCCAACGATGCCTATGCCAAGGCAGATAAGTACGATATTGTGATCTATCCGTTGCCAAGCACTCAGTGGGTGTTGACGCTGGGCAACGCGATGTTGGAATATGCGCAGGAGACCGGTACATGGGACACCGTGCATGATGCATTTGTGGATGGTTGGGCGTCTGAATATAAGACCACTCATTGAGCGCAATAGAGTCTCATCGAATGCGCAAACGGGGCTTGGCGGTTTATCTGCCAAGCCCCGTTTGCGTATTACGATATAGGACTAGTCAGGTTGAGCTTCACCGGTACCGCGAAGATTTGCCATGCTGAACCTCACCGTAATGCGTATGTGTTCATCTGGCTTGGTGCAGGGCCTTTAACCACTACACTCAAACCTTCTTTGCTGAGGGGGCGCATACCATAGGCAGGCTGAAGGGCCGGAGTGTCGATGATGAGTAGGTCATCCTGCAGGGTCTTGGTGAATTGCTGGTCGGATTCCGGTCGTGATGTCATGACTATCTGCGTGTCGTGGTTTTCGAAAATGCCATCTTCCTGCCATTCCGGACAGAATTAGAGATTCGATGATGATGCCGATGCGCCAAGGTCACTCTGAATGGTGATTTCGGATTCATAGCCGGTTGGGCAGTCAGTTACAGCATATGTGCCATAGAGAACCCTTTGGCGAGGTAGTAGTGGCTTGGTCAGTCGATGAATGCGGTGGTTTCACGCATCATGAGTTGTGCCTGTAGTGTTTCATGCAGCGGTTTCGGTGTTTTTCCGGACATGACACTCAGCATCTTACGTGCGGCGTTTTCGCCCATGTTGAACGGATCCTGATGCAACGTGGTCAGGCCGATCTTTGCGGCAAGTGGTACGTCGTCGAATCCGATGACCGAGAGCTCTTGAGGGACGGCGTGCCCGTACTGGCACAACTTATAGATGACAGGCAATGCCAGCTCGTCACTTTCGCAATACAGTGCGGTGGGGGCGGGGTCCATGGTCAGCAATGAATTGAGAATAGTGTTGGTGGCGTCTTCATAGTTGCGGATTGCGATGCGTTCCACCGTCATCTTTCGCTCTTCGGCAGTTTCCATCAGCCCATGCAGACGCGCTTCTGCGCTGAAGACCATGTTCTGGTTATTGTCATTTGATGTCTCGTACGCATAAGCGATACGTCGGTGGCCCATGGAGAACAAGTGCTTCACAGCAACATGCATGGCCTGACGGTCGTCGATACTCACCGTGGCATTGAATCCGTTGATTGATGGAATGTTGATGCCGACGATCGGTACCTTCATGTTCGAAAGTTTTTCGACCTCTTCGGGCACGATGTTGAAGGAGTTTACGATGACCGCGTCGACGTTGCGGCGTACCGGCAACGTTGCGAAGAACTCATGGCGGTCGTGCGCGTCGGCCATCTCGAAGATGGAAATGTCATATCCGGCCGGGTGCAGCACGGAATCCAATCCGGCATAGGTATTGGAATTGAACCAAGTCGAAATCGAATCGCTCATCAACAGCGCGACGCGGAACGATTGACCGGTTTTCAGTGCGGCCGCTGAGCGGGAGATGCGGTAGTCAAGTTTTTCCGCGGCTGCCATCACTTTGCTGCGAGTCTCCGGCAGCACCAGATTCGGTTTGGCGAATGTGCGAGAGACGGTCGAAATCGATACTCCCGCTTCGGCGGCCACGGCTTGGATGCTCGCTTTCATAGAGAATCCTCCACTGACGAACGACATTGCTGTCATGACAACTGCTAGAGACACGTTAACATAAGTGTTTGCAACGGTTGACGTGCGTGTTCTGCGGATATGAAGAAAAGGGGTGCCGACGAAAATTCCGACAGCACCCCTCATGCGATGAAGTTAATCAGCCTTTGACAGCGCCGGCCATCACGCCCTTGATGATGTACTTCTGGCAGCACAGGTAGAATATGATGATCGGCACAATCGCCACCACCAAGCAGGCCATCATGGCGCCCATGTCCACTGATCCATAACCACCCTTGAGGTACTGAATCGCAATCGACATCGTCTTGAAACGGCGCATGTCCAACGTCAGGTACGGCAGCAGGAAGTCATTCCAGATCCACATCGTCTGCAGGATCGCCACTGAAATCAGGCTCGGGCGCATGATAGGCAGTACGATTTGGAAGAAGATTCTCGGTACCGACGCGCCGTCGATCATCGCAGACTCCTCGAGTTCGGACGGGATGCCCTTGACCACGCCAGTGAAGATGAACACGGCTAAGCCCGCACCGAAGCCTAGATACACAATCCACAGGCCCCATGGGGTGTTCAGGCCCATCATGTCGGCGAGCTTGGAAAGCGTGAACATGACCATCTGGAACGGAACAATCATGTTAAACAGGAACAGTGTGTACAGCAGGCGCGCAGCCCAGTTGTTCGTACGTACAATCCACCAAGCGCACATCGACGTGCACACGATGATCAGCAGGACCGCGCCGACCGTGACGACTACGGTCCAGCCAAAACTGCTGATTAGGTTCGTGCGCTCGATGCCTCTGATGTAGTTCTCCAGTCCCACGAAGGCCTTGCCGGTGGGCAGGGAGAATGCGTTGCGCGAGATGTAAGCCTTCTGCTTGAAGCTATTGATCAGCACCAGCACGATTGGATAGACCCATGCCAGCGAGACGATGGAAAGGAAAACCGTCCAGAATACAGGATGCTTGACCTTGTCGCTCATGCTTGGACCTCCTTGCTGGTGGTGAGCTTGTTCTGGATGAGGGCAATCACGGCCACGATGATGAAGAACACCACGGCCTTGGCCTGGCCCACGCCCTCGAAGCCGGCGCGTCCGTAGAACGTGCGGTAGATGTTCAGAGCCAAGAGCTCGGAGCTATTTGACGGGGCGCCATTGGTCAGGGCGAGGTTCTGGTCGAACATCTTGAAGCCGTTGGTCACCGTCAAGAATGTGCACACTGTGATTGACGGCATCATCAATGGAATCGTCACGTTGAACAGCGTCTGGCGGGAGTTCGCGCCGTCAACCGCGGCAGCCTCGATCACATCGCCGGGCAGGCCCTGCAGACCCGCGATGTAGATGATCATCATGTAACCGATTTGCTGCCAGCAGGTCAGCAGAACCATGCCCCAGAAGCCGTACACGCCCGAGAATGTGATCGAACGACCCCAGTGCGCCAGTACGCCGTTGAGCAGCAGTAGCCAGATATAGCCCAAGATGATGCCGCCGATTAGGTTCGGCATGAAGAACACCGAACGGAACAGCGTGGAGCCCTTGATGGCCTTGGTCAGCATGTACGCAATGGCGAACGCGACTACGTTGATCACCACGGTTGTCACAATCGTGAACAGGACCGTGTACACCAGCGCGTGCAGGAACTCCGGATCCGTGATTATGTTTTGGTAGTTCGACACGCCCACGAACGTGGCGTCAGTGACCGTGCTGAACTTGCAGAACGACAGGTACACGCCCATGGCGAACGGCACCAGGAAACCAATGACGAAAGCCGCGAACGTGGGTAGCGCAAACAGCGCCCACCACCTGCGAATTGCCTTGCCGGACATCGTAATCATTTCATGCCCACTTTCTCCTCCTTGGGTACACCCGGGGAACACCCCTCGAGTGATTCAACGACAGTTCGACCGTGACCGCAACGTCGGGTTCGAACCGGTTCGAGAATACCCTACTTCACAGATAAATAAAAGTCAAACGTTGTCATGATTTTCATGCAACGTCAATTCATTTATCAAATGTGAACAGTTATCAGTATACGGATACCCTTGGAAATAAGCAAGAAATACGTATTGTCGTGTCGTTGCAAACGTTTGGATATTTTTTGCAAAACACGTTGTGTCTTGTAGTATCTACTGCCATAAAGGAGTTGTGCATGTCAGTCAATATTCAAGACGTTGCCAAAGCGGCAAAGGTGTCGGTTTCCACGGTGTCCAGATCATTCACCCGACCTGAGCTCGTATCTGAGGCGACACGGTCCAGGGTGTTGCGCATCGCCGACGAGATGAGTTTCTCCATCTCCCGTTCGGCCACTGCGCTCAAGTCCGGCAAAGCATTGCGTGTCGCCTTGCTGATGAGCGACCATATCCGACTATGGTTCAGCGCTTCCGTCATCGAAGGGTTGAACCAGGTTTTGCACGCAGACGGCTATGATTTATCGATCTTCCAGATCTCCAGTATCGAGGAACGCCGTGAGTTCTTTGATATGCTGCCGGTTCGTCGCAATGCCGACGCGGTGATCGTTGCTTCCATCGATGTCGATGCGCAGGAAAGCGCACAGCTGGCCAGCACCGGCGTACCAATTATCGGCATCAACTGTGTGAATCCAAGAGAATACGGTTTCACTGCGGCCGTGGGGATAGACGATGATCAAGGTTCGCGTCTGGTTGCGCGCCATCTTATCGGGCTGGGGCATCGCAACATTGTCTACGTACGTACGTCGCGTGAGGTTTCCTTGCACTTCAGTGTGCAGCAACGTTATGACTCCTTCGTCAAGGCCTGTCTGGAACAGGGTGTCACGCCAACTACGTTGGTTGCGCAGGAAAGTGAGGACCGCATTAGCACGATTGTCTCCGAGTTGCTGAGCTTGCCGCAAATGCCAACCGCCATCGCTTGTCAGGAGGACGGCATCGCGATTCCACTGATTTATCAGCTTGTGCGTTGTGGCTACCGTATTCCGTCTGATATTTCCGTCATCGGCTATGACGACAGCTTCTATGCGCACGATATCGGCTTGACCACGATTCGCCAGGATCCGATTGGCATGGCACACGAGGCGGCTTGTAAGACTCTTGACTTGATCAATCGCAAGACCACGGGTATGCCGTTTCAGACGTTTCCGGCGCAACTGATCGTTCGCTCCAGCACTTCGCGAGTGTCCTTGGATAAGGGCTAATCGCTTACCGATACATAGAAAACCGCTCCGGTTGGTTCCGGAGCGGTTTTCTATAAGGAGAGAATCAGACAGTGAAGTCAATTGCGGTCACTTGTGGGCGTTGGCATATTCCTTGGCCCAGCCATCCACGAACGCGGACTTGACGCCATCCCAATTGCCGGTGCCTTGGGCATACTCGAGCAAAGCGGAGCCGAGGTCGTTCTTCCATTGTTCGGACGGCATCATGGTGAAGTTCCAAGACACTGCGGTGGTACCGGACTTTTGGTCGTCCATGGCGTCAGTGACCAGCGGGTTGTCGGATTTGACGCTGGAGAAGGTCTTGAACGGGGTGGTGAAGCCCATCTTCTGAGACAGCGCTTCTTTGCCCTTATCGGAGGTGATGACCCACTTCAGGAAGTCGGCGGTCGCTTTCTGATTGGCCTTGGATGCTTTCGAATTAATGCACCAGTAATTCTCGGAGCCGGTTGCCAGACCTTGGTTCTCCTCGCCCTTGGCGCCGATGTAGATTGGCATCATACCAACGGAATCGGCCTCCATGCCGGCTTTCTGCAAATCGGACCATGCCCAAGTGCCGTTTTGATAGAAAGCGGCCTCGCCGAGTGCGAATTCGGAATTGGCGTCGTCACCAGTCTTGGAGCTTAGTTGGGACGGCTCGGTGGTGGAATCGGTGATGTACAGGTCAAAGATGTTCTTGTACTCCGGCAGATAGGTTCCCTTGATAGTGGCCGGCTGTTCAGTGATGTTGTCATCTTTGAACTCATAGTAAAGAGGCAGGTTGGCTAGATGGGTCTTGAAACGCCAATCGGAGCTGGAGTCGAAACCAGCAGAGGTGAAGGCGCCCTTAATGCCGAGTTCATCCTTCTTGGACTGCATGTCGTCAGCAACGGCCTTCAGCTTACTAAAGGAGTTGATGTCTTTGATGGACTTGGCCTTGGCGCCGGAAGTGCTGAAGTATTTGTTAAGGATGTCTTTGTTGTAGATTAGGCCATAAGTCTCCATGACGTACGGTACGCCAACGACCTTGTCGCCATCCTTGAGGGCAACATCTTGGTTCTGCAGTTGCTTGTATACCTCTGTGCCGGACATGTCAGCAGTGTAGTTCTTCCAGTTGGCGTAACCGACCGGACCGTTGACTTGGAACAGGGTCGGTGCCTCGGACTTAGCCATCTCGCTCTTGAGCTGCTGCTCATAGGTATTGGAGGCCGCGGTCTGAACGTTGACCTCGACACCGGTTTCCTTAGTGTACTCCGCAGCCAAATCGGCCCACTCGTCGGCGGCTTCTGGTTTGAAATTGAGGTAGTATACCTTGCCCTTGCTTGAATCAGAGCTCGATGAGCTGCCACAAGCGGCAAATGTCGTGACAGACATGGCGGTGACCGCAATGAGGGCTAGTGCGGACTTCAATTTACGATTCATCTTCGAACCTTCCTTTTCTGCATCGGGTCCAACGTCCCCGTTGGATATGTGCACTGAGATAGTGCTGCTTTCTGCCGATGCCCCTATTATGCATCACTTTCATCTTTTTTGCAAACGATGGCAGTATTTTGTTGATTTATCACGTTGCAATACCGGGCAATCCGCTATTTGCTGCCATTTTTAGGCATAAAATTAGGCGACACACTATGCAAGCGTTTGCTAAAAAAGTTGTACATCAAACGATTGACTGTAGCAAAAAGCCGCATCCCCTGAGAGACAAGGGATGCGGCTTGAGGTGAGCTACTTATGGATGACGTCAGCGCGGCCAACGTTCCTCGGCGCTAGGTAGTTGCGGAAATGGAGCGTGTGGCCCCTTCTGGTACCAGTAGGCAACTGATGCCACATCATCCTGACGTTCGAAGAATCCGCGGTGACCAACACCGATTTGCTGAACGGTCACCTTCAGGTTGGAACGGAAACGAATCGGATCGGGGATGTGCCAACGGTAGAAGCCACGCATCGGGGGGCAATCATCATTGTGATAATCGTTGTGAATCAGCTCGTCGTGTGAAGAGTAATACGGGTATCCGAGATACGGTGTGCAGTAGTTTTGCTCCACGGTCTTGCCATTGACCTGCTTGGCGAAGCTCCAAGAGCCTCCGAAATAGTCCTCGGTGCCGGTGCCGCAGATCGTGGGGTACTCTTCATCGTCATCGATGTAGAATTTGAATTCGCCTTCACCCCACCAGTAGCGCTCAAGCGTGGTCAGTGCCAGGTAGGTACCTACATAATGCCCTTCACCTTTCACGCCATCAAGCACCACATAATCTCTCCCCTTTTCAGTAAGGCGCTGGCGCCGCCATTGTGCGTGGAAATAGGCAATGTCATCGTCGAACGGCTCGTCATTCACGGTGTAGTCAATCTGGTAGAAAAATGCGCTGATGGCGTTCTTGTGTTGGTTTTCGAGCGTGATGCGTGCGCGTGCGCCGAACGGCATCGAAAAGTACATGTTGAAACCGCGGTTCGGCACTACGGCGACAGGCATGGAATTTACTAGGCACGCACGGCCGAATCCGCAGCAAAAGAAGTCACCAAGCGGACACTCCACACTTGGTTCCTCCTCGTCATCCCAATAGAAGCGCAGCACAAGGTCCCGCAGTACAAAACAATCGGCATCGGTGGTCTTCTCGTCAACGGTTATCCAGATGTGTCGAATGCAGCCGGGGCCGGTGATATCAGCAAGAGTCGCCGTTGCGCCGACGGGTATGTTACGTAGGCAAGGGCTGCCTTTGCGACTTGGGCCAAGCTCACTGGCCGCTATGCCGCCTTTGCCCGGTTCGCCGGTCGGGTTTTCCGCGTTGACTGCGCGGCTTGATTCGTGCCGTATCTTGGTCAAGGATTCTAGTGTCATGTTCGTTCCTTTCATGGCGTATGCTGCGTCTGTTTGCGCGATACATTCATATCTGTGCGTATCAGCTTCGGTCACAGACGTTGTTTGTTTTTTGAATATGAGAAAGTCTCCATCGGCGAGCGAGAAAGCCGATGGAGACTGTGGTCATGCCGTTATGGACCAGGTGAAAATGGCGTTATGCGATTCACCGCGGCCCATAGGCGAATCACTTGTGGGCCGGCGGAAGCATGCCGAAGTTGTTTTCATAATCATTCCAGGCGCTGGTCCAATCGTCCAGATATGCCTTCTTCACGCCATTCCAGTCACCGGTGCCCTGAGCGTACTCGAGCAGTGCATTGGCCACGCCGTCAGCCCATGCCTGTCCCGGAATATAGGCGCCATGAATTGGAGTGAGGCCATCGGACTCAAGCTTGAGCGCGGACTTGGTCAGCGGGTTGTCAGGCTGGAAATCCTCGGAGTCAAAGGTGGTGAACGGAACGGCGAAGCCCATATCCTTGGAGAGAATCTTCTTGGCATCCTCGTCGGAGACCATCCACTTGATGAAATCCTCAGTGGCCTTCTTGTCCTTGTCGGAAGCGTTCTTGTTCACAGACCAGGAGATGTCATAGATGGAGTTCGCGGCGTACTTGCTCTCATTCGGGAAACCCATGTAGTACGGCAGCATGGCCAAGTCTTCATCGGCAACTTCGTTGCCTTTGATCTGGCTATAGGCCCATACACCATTCGGGTAGAAAGCGACCTTGCCGGCGGAGAACTCGGCGGTGGAGTCCTCATAATTCACCGAGCCAAGCATGGTGTTTTCGGTCGGGTTGTCCTTCATCTCGAGATCCCACAGATTCTTGTAGTTATCGAGATAGGTGCCCTTGAGTTCCTTCTCGAAGTCCACGCCCTCGTCAATGTACTCGTAGGCGACTGGCACCTGAGTCATATGCGAAGCATATCGGTAGTAGTTGGATGAGTCCAGACCCGGCGTGGAGAACGCGCCGTCGATGCCCAAATCATCCTTATGCTGTTGCATGCTGTCGGCGACCTTCTTCAAAGTGTTGTAGTCCTTGATGTCGTCGAAGGACTTGATGACGGCGTAGTCCTTTTTGGCATACTCGTTGATGAGCTTCTTGTTGACGATGATACCGAACCATTCGGCGGCATATGGCAGGCCGTACACGTTGTCGCCGTCCTTGTGGGCCATCTGCTTGCCCTGATCGTTGAGAAGCTTGTAAGCCTCAGTATCCTGCAAAGGTTCGAGGTAGTCCTTATATTTGGCATACTGATCGAAGCCGCCGATACCGAACATGGTCGGGGCGTTGTTCTTAGCGAGTTCGGACGACAGAGTGGACTCGTAGCTGCCGGAGGTGGCGCTCTGAATATCCACTTTCACGCCGGTTTGCTTGGTGTACATTTCGGCGAGTTCGTTCCACTGATTGACAACTTCCGGCTTGTTGTTCAGGAAATAGACATGTCCTTTGTCGTCCGCGGTGTTGGAACCGCAGGCGCCGACGCCCGTCAACATGGCCAACGCGCCGACAGCGGCGATGCCTTTCGTGAGATTCTTCATGGGGTTTCCTTTCCTCCTTGCGACCTTCCTTCGTCGGAAATCACTTGTCAAGGTCATATGCGGGCCCTCTCTTGCCTGATACAATCTGACCGTGGCCTGATTCTTGCAGACGGTCATCGTCTGTGTCGAACCGGTCCGAGATTGATTGTATCGAACCGGTTCGCTACTGTCAAAGTCGGAGGGTTTATGCGTGTTGGCGTATTTTTTGTTGCCGTATTGCGACATGTGTCGAGACTTTGCCGATACAAGTAGACGCTCTTTTTGGGAGCAATAGTGGCTTCGGACATGCCCAATAGTAGATGGCCATTATCCTCTGCGTGCGACTGCAGCAACATCGGGCGTGATAGCGGAAGATGGAAGGAGGGTTGCGTCATGGGGACGATATGACTGAAAATGATGGGCAGGATCGCCTATTCGGGCCGAATCCGAGTGGGCTAGATGAATCGCCTCACGGCATGATGGTGCTGGTGATTGTCGGCATGATCGTCGGCCTGTTGTCCGGCATGTTCGGCATCGGCGGCGGTACGGTGATCGTGCCCGCACTGGTGTGGCTCGGACTGTCGCAACGCCATGCGGCGGCGACCTCCATGCTGGCGATCGTACCGACGTCGATTTCCGGTGTGATTTCCTATGCGCACAATGGCAACGTCGACTGGGTCGCGGCCGCGCTGCTGTTCGTTGGCATGTTCGCCGGCGGACAGTTTGGTAGCTGGCTGTTGTCGCGGTTGCCAGAACTCGTACTGCGGTGGGTGTTCGTGGTGTTTCTGATATTCGTAACCGCCAATCAGGTGATTTTTACGCCGTCGCGGGACCAACGGATCTTCATGAGTGTGGTGACGGGCATCGGGCTGGTGCTGTTGGGCGTGGTCATCGGCACTTTGGCCGGGTTGCTGGGTATTGGCGGCGGCGCACTGGCCGTGCCGGCATTGTCGATACTGTTCGGGGCATCCGATCTGATCGCGCGCGGTACTTCGTTGCTTGCCATGTTCCCGAACTCGATCACCACCAGTGTGGCGAATATGAAACGTAAGTTGGTGCACATCAAGGCCGGGCTGATCATCGGCGTCATAGCTGCGCTGACCACACCTTTCGGCACATGGGTCGCCGGGGCGGTCTCGCCGCGTGCCGGAGCCATCATGTTCGCGGCCTACCTGTGCGTGTTATTGGTCCGCAGCTTCTTCGTGGCCGTCAAAGCCACTCGTGCGGCTCGTGGTTCCCGCGCATAGTTTCGGTCAATGCCGGTCAGAAGACCTGCGCCAAGATCGATTGGCGAGGTCGGGCATCCGTCTGTGAAACAACCGTATCTACAGTAAAGGCGTAGTTCGTGGCTTTGCGGTCGAGCCGCGTACCTGTAGTTGAACCGGGAACGTCTCGAACGGTTTGGGGACGGGTCGTCCTTCAATCAGATCCAGCGCTTTCCTTGCAGCTGCGACGGCCATATCATGCGGCCGTTGCCGGACGGTGGTTAATTGGGCTTCTTCGGCGAACGCGCTGTCATCGAAACCTGTCACGGAAATATCCAATGGGATGGATAGCCCGCTTCGTTGAAGACGGAAGAACAGCGGGATAGCCTGCGAATCCTGGTGGAAGCATAGGGCAGTGGGCGGATTGTCCTGCGCCATCATTTCGGAGATCGCGGCATCGATGATGTTGTCGTTCTTCTGCACGGCCAGTGTGCGCGCATTCATGCCATCGATGGTGCCGCAGGCTTCTTGAAATCCAGTGATGCGGTTGTATGAACTGAAACCGAGCGTAGATGAGAAGCTCTCATAGAGGTACAGAAGATTGCGATGCCCTAGTTTGGCAAGATGCCGCACGATGAGCTTAATGCCTTCCTTGTCGTCGATGCCAACAGTCGCATCGAAGCCCTCGCTGGTGGTGTTGACTCCGACAATCGGTATTTTGGCGGTGCCGAGATGCTTCACTTCGTCTGGGCTGATGCCGAAAGAGGATACGAACACGGCATCTGCGTTGTTGCGGACGGGCAGCTCTTCGAAGAATGCATCGCGTGCCTCGGCCCCTTCGATGGGGTAGATGACGAGATCGTAGCCGGCGTCGCGTAGGACGTCGTTGAGTCCGGCGATAATCTCTGCCGTGAACCATTCGATGGCATGACTGCCGATTAGCAATGCGACACGGTAGGTGCGTCCTGATTTGAGGATTCTCGCCGATCGGGAGATGCTGAAATTCAACGCATCGGCTGCGGCCTGCACTTTGATGCGAGTTGCTTCGGATACCTGCTCAGGGTGCGCGAAGGTGCGCGACACCGTCGCGTTGGATACGCCGGCTTTGAGTGCTACGTCGCCGATACTCGCCTTCATGGTGCCTCCGAATGATTCGTGATGCTTGTTTCACTCTGCCACTGCTTAAATCGACCACCTTATTCATCGTCATCACGTCGCTTATCAGCTATCTGCAGGCATATGTGCAAATTCTCGTCATGACCGAAGGCGGGCCGGGAACATCGACCTACACCATCAGCTATCTCATTTTCGATCAGGCATTCCAGAAATATAACTTCGGAGTCGCGTCGGCGCAGGCGGTCATCCTCTTCCTCTTTACCGGCGTGCTGACCCTCATCATGTTCAAGATTTCGGGAGATTCGGAGGACCTGGCATGAAAAATCGCAGAATCGGCGGCATCATCCTCACGGCGTTATTGTTCGCCGTCGCCCTGATCACCATCGTTCCTTTCATCTGGATGTTTATCTCGTCATTTGCACCGAACAGCGAGATCGTCAAGGTGACCGGAGGGCTGTTCCCCAAGCCATCCGCACTTGCCAACTATGTGAGTATCCAGGAAAAATTCAATTTCCTGCGCTTGTTCATCAACTCTCTGGTCGTAGCGGGTCTGAAAACCGGCATTGCGGTTTATACCAGTGCCGTGCTCGGCTACGTGTTTTCCAAAATGCGCTTCCGTGGCCGTAACCTGCTCTTCGGCGTCGTCATGAGCACCATGATGATCCCATGGGCCGTAACCATCATCCCGCAGTACGAGATGTTCACCAACTGGGGTTTGCAAGACACCTACACGTCCCTCGTGTTGCCCGGCATGATAAGCGCGTTCGGCATCTTCCTGTTCCGCCAATCCATCGCCGGCATCTCCGATGAGCTGATCGAAGCCGCCAAACTCGACGGTGCTTCCGAAACCAGAATCTTCCACAGCATCATCCTGCCGATGAGCCACAATACCATCGCAGCATTGGCGATATCACGTTCCTGTGGAACTGGGAAGACTACCTGTGGCCGTTCCTTATGATCACTGATGAGAAAACGCAGCTGCTCGCCGTCGGATTGAAGGCCTTTAACGGCCAGTACGGCACTGATTACGGCGGACTGTTCGCGGCCACCTCGCTGGCCATCGTGCCGGTAATCATCGTCTACATGATCTTCCAGAAGCAGTTCATCGCCGGCATCGCGACTGGCAGTGGCAAGTAAAGTGGGAAACACCATGACAAGCAACGTATTCATCGACTATGTACGCAATGCACGACCGTGCATGCGCGACGCGACAGTCCTACAGGGCAAGCATTGGAGGATCGGCATCCTCACCGAATCCCTCATTCGGCTCGAATGGTCCGATTCAGGCGAGTTTGAGGATCGGTTGACGCAGATGGCCGTCAGTCGCGACTTTGGAGCCGATCCGGAATTCACCGTAACGCATCGTAACGGGCTGCTCATCGTCGATACCCCTGCACTCTACCTGACCTACGACGGCAAACCGTTCAGCAAGGAAGGGCTGAGCATCGTCGTCAAAGGCGTCTCCGATACTCAGTTCAATACTTGGCATTACGGCGATGCGCCTCTGCACAATCTCAAAGGTACCGCGCGTACACTCGACGAGGCTGATGGCGAAATCGCGTTGGATGACGGTGTACTCTCACGTGACGGTTGGGCTGTGATCGATGATTCCGGATCGAACGTCATCGTCGAGGCCGATGAAGTCGACGGCAAGACGAATTCCGATTCGGTACCGAACTGCTGGTGGCACCCATCGTGACCGATGACGATCCGACGGCACAGCGTGGCAGGACTGAAGCATGGTTGCCGCAAGGCGAATGGTACGACTTCTTCGATGGACGGCGCTATGTCTCCGATAACGCGTCCGGGCGGCGACTTGAAGTGTGGCGCGCGCTTGACCGCATACCTATGTTCGCTAAAGCGGGTGGCATCATTCCGTTGCAGGAACTTGCAACCGGTGACGATGTCAACGACCTTCGCAATCCCTCGGTCCTGCACGTGCTGGTTTTCCCGGTACGGACGGAACTTTCACGTTGCGTGAGGATGACGGAATCGTATCCTGCGCGAGACGTGCGCACATCGCGGCTACGATGATGACGTTCGATTGGCGTGCCGACATTGCTGATAGTGCCAAGGATGGTGACGCTACCGGATCCGGCGGCAGTCGGTTCGAGATTTCACCGGTTGACGGAGTCGTCGAATCCGTGCCGGAACGACGCGATTGGACGATTGTGTTCCGTGGCGTCTCGCCGGTTGGGTCCGACGAACTGCAGGTTACCATCAACGGCATCGCCTGCGAGACGGCTGAGATTGTGTACGATGAACAGACGCTGAGCCTGTCCGTCGCCGTACATGACGTGCCTTCAACTGCTCGGCTGAGTGTCGCCGTTCCAAAAGGTTTGTCCGTCGCGGATAATCCGATTGACAAGGATGTACTTGATGCGCTGCTACATGCACAGATGCCGTATGTCACCAAAGAGCATGCGTTACAGGCAATCCGAGAACAAGGCGTCCGAGCGGTTGGCGCCTTGCGCACGCTTGACGGCAAACCACGCTTCAGCAAGGAACCGTTCGTCGCATACGGCATGCCCGACGCGGTAAACGGCGTCTTGGAGGAGATTCTGTTGCGTAGCTGATAAGCATGCTAGGGGGCATCCGCCATATGCGATGAATCAGCGGTCGATATCATATAAGCGAGTCAACGGGTCTGCGACTTCCTCATAACAGGGGGTCACAGACCCGTTTTGTGATGGTAGGGAAGTTATTCACTTTGGCAGGCTCAGAATTCATCTGCCGTTAGGGTGCGAATTGAACTGCGTTGGTTTTGCATACTTAGCGTGGGTGATGGAAACGTAAGATTCCGCAACATTAAGGCGCGGAAAGGTTCCGCGTGCAGAAGAAAGAAGAACACATGGGCAAGCACAAGGCTCTTCAGGGCGCCATCGCGGCGTTCGCCTCCGTCGCCACGCTTGGCGCGCTCGCCGTACCGGCGCTCGCTGACAGCGCATCCACCTACAGTCCGAACGGCAAATCCGTGGCCGAACTGGCCCAGCATGGCGGCGCACAACGCATCGCAGCAATCGGCAACAAGTCCGCCAAGAATGTCGTCCTGTTCATCGGCGACGGCATGGGCGACTCCGAAATCACCGTGGCACGTAACTATCTCAAGGGTGTCAACGGCCATTTCGACGGTCTTGACGCGGTAGGTCAGCCCGGTGCGCTCGACGACGTGGAAGCCGGCACCGGACAGTACACGACCTTCTCGCTCGGTTCCAACAGCTCCGACAGTGCCGTCGGTAAGGACGGTAAGGGCAATCTGAACGCCAATTCGAATCCCGGCAAGATTACCGCAGTCACCGACTCCTCCGCATCCGGTTCTGCTTGGGCAACCGGTACCAAGACCTACAACAACGCGGTGGATGTCGACGTGTATGGCAATCCACAGCTCAATCTGTTCGAACTCGCCAAGGCTGCAGGCAAGGCGACCGGCAACGTGACCACCGCGGAAATCCAGGACGCCACTCCGGCCGTACTGGAATCACATTCCTCCGAGCGTGGCTGCTACGGTCCGCAGGGCAAGACCGATGGTTCCTCTAATGATGCTGCGAAGCGTTGCCTCGTGAACCAGCTTAAGGAGAACGGCGGCATCGGCTCCATCTCCGAGCAGCTGCTCGACACCCGCGCCGACGTGACCATCGGCGGTGGTTCCAAGTACTTCCGCCAGACCGTACAGGGCGGCGAATATGCGGGCAAGACCGTGTGGGAACAGGCCAAGGAGATGGGCTACCAGACCGTCGAAAACGATCCGGCGGCCATGAACGCGCTTGAATACAAGGAAGGCCAGCCGGTACTCGCGCTGATGAGCGATGGCAATATGCCGACCAAGTTCAACGCGTCGAAGGCGACCGCCAAGGATCCGTCCAAGGACGCCAATCCGACCGTGTGCACCGTGAACGATCAGTGGCTCGGCAACCAGGGCTCCTCACTCAAGGACATGTCCAAGAAGGCACTCGAACTGCTCAATGCCAATCCGGCCAGCCAATCCAACGGTTTCTTCCTGCAGATCGAGGGCGCTTCGATCGACAAGCAGGATCATGCCGGCAACGCCTGTGGACAGATCGGTGAGACCGATGACTTCGATCAGGCCATCTCCTACGTGCTGCAGAACGTTGATCTTTCCGACACGCTCGTGATCGTCACCGCCGACCACGCCCACACCTCGCAGATTCTCACCGCTCAGCCGGCCTATGCGCTCTCCACCGTGCTCAAGACCGCCGACGGCAACAACATGGTCGTCTCCTACGGCACCGCTCAGGAGGACTCCCGCGATGAGGAAGGCGGCTACAACGGTGGTGACATGGAACACACCGGCACTCAGCTGCGCATAGCGGCATCTGGTCCGGGCGCCCAGCGTGTGATCGGCTTGACCGATCAGACCGACAACTTCTACACCATCGCCGGCGCGCTCGGCTTGGCCACCACCACCGACCAGCAGAAGGCATTGTCCGACAACGCCGAAGTCAAGGTCGCCACCGAAAACGGCTCGTATGCCGCCGATGCGATGGGCTTCAACGGTGATGCTGTACTCAGCTATGAGCTGAAGGACAAATCGGGCAATGTGATTGCCGCTTCCGACTCCACCACTCCGCTCTCCGGTGTGCGAGTCAAGACCGCGCAGACCACCGCGATCGCACCCGACAAGGTGGCCGAAGGCAACGAATATACGCTTACCGTCACCGGCCGCCAGTCTGGCAAGACCGTGACCGCCGACTTCCAGGCTCCGGCCCGCGATTCCTCAGATGAGAAGCCGGGCGACGGTAAGAATGACGTGATCGCTTCCGGCAAGGTGAACAACAATCCGAAGTCCGGCGTGCTCGGCAACACTGGTTCCGCGATCTCCATCGCCGCACTTGCGATCGCCATGCTGGCCGCAATCGCGATGATTGTCAAGACCACCAAGATCAGCCGCTGAAAAATCTGGGAATCTGAAGATGGAAATCGGAAGAATTCTGAAATTCTAAGAATTCTGGAAATCTGAGAGTCATAACTGAAGATAACAACTGAAGATTACGGATAAGATCCGGATCGCACTCATTACAGTGTGGTCCGGATCTTGTATATTTCGTGTAATCCGTGCAAATCCAAATTGAGATGGGGCGTCCAAAGCAACGGTCGCTGTGAGACAATATTGCTCGAGGTGTCTATCTCAAAAATGAGATATTCATCTCGAGATATCTATCTCTCGAAACCGAGGGCAAATCCCTCGAAACCGAAGTATCAACAGAGCGAAGGAGCATTCGTGCGTATTTACAATCTGACGGATAATGACGATGCCGCAATTGTCGCGCAGCAGGGCATTTTCCAGGTCATGGAGTGGAAGCGCGATTTTTCCGTGACGTACGGCAGCGCCATGGACGCCTACTATGCGTCCGAAATGAACGTGCGCCGCCGTCAACTGGTCTGCAATCTCAATGGCAAGACCGGCGCGGTTGTGCAGGCGGGCGCCATGCAGTGGACCGTCGGCCATGTCGAAGTGACGACCGGTGTGAAGGGCGTTGGCGATTTCATCGGCAAGCTGGCGCGTGGCGCGGTCACCAACGAGTCCGCGGTCAAGCCGGAATACGTGGGCAATGGCGTGGTTGTGCTCGAACTGACCTACCGTCATGTGCTGCTGCTCGATCCGAGCCAGATGGGCGGCGCCATCACCGTGAACGACGGCCTGTTCTACGCTTGCGAAACCACGATTCAGCAGCATGCGGTTATGGTTTCGCGTCCGAGCGCGATGGTGGCCGGCGGCGAGGGCCTGTTCAACCTGTCGCTGATGGGCCAGGGAACGGTTGCGTTGGAGTCGCCGGTGCCCGCTTCCGAAATCGTGACCGTCGATTTGGAGAACGACGAGCTGAAGGTGGACGGCAATTTCGCGATCGCGTGGACGAACGGCCTGCAGTTCACGGTCGAGCGTTCCACGAAGACGCTGATCGGTTCGGCTGCGAGCGGCGAGGGCTTGGTCAACGTGTATCGCGGTACGGGTCGTGTGCTTCTCGCGCCGGTCGCCGCCAATCTGGCTAATCCGAACGCGGGTTCCGGTGCGGCCTGATTTGGCCGGTTGATTGCAGTTAATGGCGATTCGTCAACGAAAGGCAGTTGAAACGTTGACGGATTGCGTTCGCGCCCTGCCGATGGTGAGATGGCAGGTTTTGTTGAGATTGCGATTTGATTGATGTTCGATGGTGATCGCGCCTTGAAATCGTGTCTTGAGATTGTGTCTGATAAAAAGTTGAGCGAAGGGAGCTCAACTTTTTTGTAGATTTGGGAATAATCGCTTGCGATTCAAAGTTGAGTGGTGTAGGCTCAAGTTTTGGAAAGTCCGGGAGGCGGCAAACCGAAACTCGGGCGAAAGAACGAATAGAACAGAAAACGCATAGCGAACCTATCTACAAAGGAGACAAGTTATGGGACGCGCAGTTGGCATCGATCTGGGTACTACTAATTCCTGCATCGCAACTCTTGAAGGTGGCCAGCCCACCGTTATCGTGAACGCTGAAGGCGCTCGCACCACGCCGTCCGTCGTGGCATTCAGCAAGTCCGGCGAGATCCTCGTCGGCGAAGTCGCCAAGCGTCAGGCCGTGACCAACGTCGACCGCACCATCAGCTCCGTCAAGCGCCACATGGGCACCGACTGGACCGTTGAAATCGACGGCAAGAAGTGGACTCCGCAGGAGATCTCCGCACAGGTGCTGATGAAGCTGAAGCGCGACGCCGAAGCCTACCTCGGCGAACCGGTCACCGACGCCGTGATCACCTGCCCGGCATACTTCAACGACGCTCAGCGTCAGGCCACCAAGGACGCCGGCACCATCGCAGGCCTGAACGTGCTGCGTATCATCAACGAGCCGACCGCAGCCGCACTGGCCTACGGCCTCGAAAAGGGCAAGGAAGACGAAACCATCCTGGTCTTCGACCTCGGTGGCGGCACTTTCGATGTGTCCCTGCTGGAGATCGGCAAGGATGACGACGGCTTCTCCACCATTCAGGTGCAGGCCACCAACGGCGACAACCACCTGGGCGGCGACGATTGGGATCAGAAGATCATCGACTGGCTCGTCGGCGAAGTCAAGAACAAGTACGGCATCGACCTGAGCAAGGACAAGATCGCCCTGCAGCGCCTGAAGGAAGCCGCAGAGCAGGCCAAGAAGGAGCTGAGCTCCTCTTCGAGCACCTCCATCTCCATGCAGTATCTGGCCATGACCCCTGACGGCACTCCGGTGCACCTGGACGAAACCCTGACCCGTGCCCACTTCGAGAGCATGACCTCCGACCTGCTGGGCCGCTGCCGCACCCCGTTCAACAACGTGCTGCACGACGCTGGCATCGGTGTTTCCGACATCGACCATGTGGTGCTCGTCGGCGGTTCCACTCGTATGCCGGCCGTCAAGGAGCTCGTCAAGGAGCTTACCGGCGGTAAGGAAGCCAACCAGTCCGTGAACCCGGATGAAGTCGTGGCCGTCGGCGCAGCCGTGCAGTCCGGCGTCATCAAGGGCGACCGCAAGGACGTGCTGCTCATCGACGTGACCCCGCTGTCCCTCGGCATCGAGACCAAGGGTGGCATCATGACCAAGCTCATCGACCGCAACACCGCCATTCCGACCAAGCGTTCCGAGGTCTTCTCCACCGCTGAAGACAACCAGCCGTCCGTGCTCATTCAGGTCTATCAGGGCGAGCGTGAGTTCGCTCGCGACAACAAGCCGCTGGGCACCTTCGAGCTGACCGGCATCGCTCCGGCTCCGCGTGGCGTTCCGCAGATTGAGGTCACTTTCGATATCGACGCCAACGGCATTGTGCACGTGTCCGCCAAGGACAAGGGCACCGGCAAGGAACAGTCCATGACCATCACCGGCGGTTCCGGCCTGGGCAAGGACGAAATCGACCGCATGGTCAAGGAAGCCGAAGCTCACGAAGCCGAAGACAAGAAGCGCAAGGAAGACGCCGAAACCCGCAACCAGGCCGAATCCTTCGCCTATCAGACCGAGAAGCTCGTCAACGACAATAAAGACAAGCTCTCCGACGATGTGGCCAAGGAAGTCACCGATAAGGTCAACGAGCTCAAGGAAGCCCTGAAGGGTGAGGACATTGAGAAGATCAAGTCCGCCCAGAGCGAGCTGATGACCTCCGCCCAGAAGATCGGCCAGGCCCTCTACGCACAGCAGGGTGCCGCCGATGCCGCAGGCGCCGCAGGTGCCGCCGGTTCCGCTCCCGCTGACGACGACGTGGTTGACGCCGAAGTCGTGGACGATGACGACAAGGACAACAAGTAATCATGTCCGACTTCAACAAGGACGAATATCTGAACGACCTGCCCGACATGGACAACCTGTCCGGGCAGGCCGCCCCTGCAGCCGGTGCATCGCAGGAATCGCAGAATAATGGCGATTCTGCAGCAACTGCAGCGAACGCAGCATCTTCCGAATCGCAAGAAAACGGCGATGCTGCGGATGGTGCGACGCAAGATGGTGAAGATACGCTGACTCCGCTTGGCCAGGCCAAGAAGGAAGCGGCGGAATACTTGGAAGCCCTTCAGCGCGAACGTGCGGAATTCATCAACTTCCGCAATCGTTCGCAGAAGGAGCAGGAACGCTTCCGTCAGCACGGCATCATCGACGTGCTGACCGCACTGCTGCCGGCACTTGATGACATCGATCGCATTCGCGAACACAGCGAAATGGACGAATCCTTCAAAGCCGTTTCCGCCAAAATCGACAAGGCGTTCGAAAAGTTCGGCGTCGAGAAGTTCGGCGAAAAAGGCGAGGATTTCGACCCGACCAAGCATGACGCGATCCTGCACAAGCCGGATCCGCAGGCCGAGAAGGAAACCGTCGACACCGTGGTGGAAGCCGGCTACCGTATCGGCGACCGCGTGATTCGCGCGGCTCGCGTGGTCGTGGCGTCCCCGCAGAGCTAGCGCAGTGACAGCGATTTCAACAACAACAGGCATTTGACATCAGCAACCTCGTGAAAGGAGGCACATCATGGCTGAGAATGAATGGCTGAGCAAGGATTTCTACAAGGTCCTCGGTGTCTCCAAAGACGCCACGGACGATGAGATTACCAAAGCGTACCGCAAGCTGGCGCGCAAGTACCATCCTGATCTGAACAAGACCAAGGAAGCGGAGGAAAAGTTCAAAGACATTTCCGAAGCGTACGACGTGCTCAGCAACAAAGACAACCGCCAGAAGTACGACGCCATCCGTCAGTTCGGCATGGGCGGCGCGCGCTTCGCCGGCGGCTCCGGTGCGGGCGGATTCGACGCGGGGGCATTCTCCGACATTTTCGGCTCGATGTTCGGCGGTGGCGCTGGCGCTGGAGCGTATGGCACGGGCGGCAATGGCTCGCGCATCCGCTTCCAGACCGGTGGCGGCAATCCGAATATCAACGATATTTTCTCGATGTTCGGTGGCGGCGCTGGTGGCCCTGCCGGGGCTGGCAACCCCTACGGGGGCAGCTACGAGCAGGCTGCGCAGCCGGAAGATGGCGAAGACCGCAATTCCAAGATCAATCTGACTTTCCGCCAGTCGGTCAAGGGGGCAACGGTTTCACTGTCTGCCGACGGAAAAAAGTTCAAGACGCATGTTCCAGCGGGCGTGCGTGACGGGCAGAAAATCCGTATTCCAGGCAAGGGCAAGCCGGGTCGTAACGGCGGAAAAAACGGCGATCTGTACCTGCAGATCAACGTTGCCGAAGATCCGAAATTCAGCCTGCGCAAGCGTGACATCATCATGGATCTGCCAATCACCGTCGGTCAGGCTGTGGCGGGCGCGAAAGTGACCGCACAGGATATCGACGGCAACGAAGTCACCTTCAAAGTGCCGGCAGGCTCGTCCAGCGGCACCGAAGTGCGCATCTCCGGCAGGGGCGTGGCCAACAGGCAGGGCGACGGCGATCTGATCGGGCGTGTGCAAATCCGCATTCCCGACAAGCCGAGCCTGAAAGTCAAGCATGCGGCAAAGGAATTCGACAAGGAGTGCGGCGATTTCGCTGACGAACTTGCCAAGGAGCGCTGATTGCCATGGCACGCGCATCCCGGACCTCCCAAGCCCGTGCGGCGCGGCAGGCCAAAATGCTGTACGACATGTGCGCAATGGCGATCGTGGCCGGCAGGGCCGATCTGGACGGGGCGGATGAAGTTGGTTTCGACATCGAACTGCCGATGTTCACGGTCGGTCGCGCCGGCGAACTCGCCAACGTGCATCCGCAGACGCTCCGCCAATACGATCGTTTGGGGCTGGTGGTGCCGCAACGCACGGACGGTGGCGCTCGCCGGTATTCGCTGCGAGACATCTCGCGCCTTGCGAAAGCGCAGCAGCTGAGTCAGGAAGAAGGCATCAACCTGGCTGGCATCGCGCGGATCCTTTCCTTGGAAGAGGAGAACCGCGAGCTGCGCCGGCAAGTCGAGCGATTGCGCCGGCCGGCCGGTTCCAGCGTGTTCGCGGCCGATGCGGACGGTGACATTGTGGAAATCGAACGTTCCCGCCGCGCTCGCATGTGGCGTCGGCAGATTCAGGTCGACGCCCGTCAGCTGCCGTCGCGCGAGTCCGTGGAGGCCGCGCGTGTCGCGGCTGATGCGTACGACACGCGCGGTGGGGGTGTCGCAGGCGAAAACGAGGGGATTGAGAGGGGTAAACCCGTTTCTCAGCCGATTTCTAGGTCTATCGTGCTTTGGGGGATTGACTGATTTTCAGAAAACATTGAAAAAAAAATTCAAAAACAGGCATATCTTGCAACAGATGTGCCTGTTTTGTTATATAGTTTTACCAAATGCATTGCTTCCTGCGACGATGTCGTCGTTGTGGGAAATAATGTTGAGTATCCGCGTTCTAACTGTCATTCTTCCGGTCGTCAAGGTGCTTCGGTGAAAGATGGTTCTCTTTGCCCATGAATAATCATGGAGGAGGGGGTAAGATATGCGGCGAGAACAGGAAAGGTTAGGAGCGTACAGTGCCAAGAGTTGCGTTCACAGCTAAGACCCGCAAGTATCTCGGGTCTCTGGATGCCGTGGAATCGGTCACCCAGTATCGTATTTGTTACTCCAAGGAGTTTCGCGATGATTGCATGCGCAGGTATGCCGAAGGTGGCTCGCCTGCCGCGATTTTCCGCGAGGCCGGGCTTGATCCGAAGATCATCGGATACAAGCGCGTGGAACGTTGCATCGCTCGCTGGAAGGCGGAAAATGCGGAAAAGGCCGCTGAAACCGCTGTGGAAAACAGTGAAAATCAGGGAGAGTGAATTTCAAATCTCCCGATACAAGTGAAATTTTCGAATTTCATGGATTATAGCGATGGGGGTTGCCGATAATTCGTGAAAAAAATCGGATGATTTTGCGAATACGTAGGCGCGAAGTATTGCGTCGATATGGGAAGCGCTCGGATGGAGGACCGTCCGGGCGCTTTTCGTTTGCCTCGCTTGTATGCCTGTTTGTTGTCTGCCGTTTTGCCGCAACTCGCGAATGCTGCCGTCTTGCCGCTCTGCTGAAATGGCAGTGGAAGTCGCGATGGACGGCGCTGCCCGGAAATCCGGTGCTCCGCGTCCGACGGTCGTAGGGAAGGAACATCATGACCGAGACGAACCTGATGATCAAGGCCGTGTTTTGGGATATGGACGGCACGCTGATCGATTCCGAACCGTATTGGCATGAGGGCGAGATGAAAATCGCAGCCGCGCATGGCGGATATTGGGATGAGGAGCTCGCCTGGCAGGGTTCGGGCACGCCGGTTCCGGATGTGGCCCGTCGCATGGTGGAGCATGGTTGCCAGCTGTCGATTGAAGAGATCGGCCAGGGCATGATCGATTACGTCGCCCAAAAGGAATTCGAGCGCATTCCGTGGATCGAAGGCGTGGAAGACGTGCTTGTCGCGCTGCGTGACGCTGGCGTTCCTTCGATGCTGGTCACCACGTCGCCGCGTCATCTTGCGGAGAATCTGGTTGCCCAAGCGCCGGCTGGCGCGTTTGCGGGCTACGTGTGCGGCGATGATGATGTTGAGAAGAAGCCGTCTCCGGCCCCGTATTTGGAGGCGGGTCGTCGCTTGGGCATCGCTCCGGAAGATATGAAGTACTGCATTGCGATTGAGGATTCCATGTCGGGCCTGCGTTCGGCCGTCGCCTCCGGCGCGACGACGATCGGCCAGACCGGGTTCATGCAGATCGACAATTCCAACGGCCCGCAGTTCGCCTCGATCAAGGGCTACGAGGGCATTGACGCGGCCTCGCTCGACGCTTTCGTGCGTCAGCGCGTATCCCAGGCCTGATTTTTCGCCCCATCTCGCTTACGTATGGCAGATTTGTCTGGTGGCTAGGAAAAGAAAAAGCCCGCTGCGGTGGAATGAATGCAGCGGGCTTAGTGGAGCCGACGGTAGTCGAAACCGCGACCTCTTCGATGCGAACGAAGCGCTCTACCAACTGAGCTACGGCCCCAAGTCATGTCTAGCAACAAGCTAAGCAAGACAACTCTCGCGATTCTAGTACGAAGTCTGTACGAATGCAATCTGCGAGATTCGCGTGTTGCGGAATATCCCTTGCAGGAAAAGCATGCGAAAGCATACGAAAACGGTGCCTTCCGAAAAATCGAAAGACACCGCAATCGCAAGAAAAGGAGAAAACGTAAGATCAGGCTTCCGCGGTCGCGGTATCAGCCTTCTTTTTGCCGAACTTTGCTTTGAGCAAGCCGACGAAGGTAGGAATCAGCGACAGCACGAGAATCGCAATGATGACCAGCTCGAAATGCTTCTGCACGGCCGGAATGCCGCCGAAGAAGTAGCCGAGCAGCGTGAACAGGGTGGACCAGCACAGGCCGCCGAGCACGGAGAACGGGGTGAAACGGCTCCAACGCATGCCGGAAATGCCGGAAATGAACGGCATGAACGTGCGGATGAACGGGAAGAAACGGCCGAGGAACACGGCGAGCGGGCCCCACTTTTCGATCATGCCTTCGGTTTTGGCGAGGCGTTCGGGGGTCATAGCCTTGACTCTGCCGGATTCGATGATGCGACGGCCGAAGAAGTGGCCGATCCAGTAGTTGCACTGGTCGCCGATGATCGGAGCGCACCAGACCACAGGCAGCAGCGCGAACAGCGGTAGTGCGGAAACGCCGGTCTGGGCGTCGGGCGCGGCGAAGAAGCCGGCGGCGAACAGCAGGGAGTCGCCCGGCAGGAACGGGAAGAACACGACGCCGGTTTCGACGAACACAATCAGGAAGATGAAACCAAGCGTGGGGGCGACGCCCATGGAGATCCAGCTGGCGATCGCCGTGCGTGGATCCTTGAGCAGATTAATGAAGAAGTTGATAATTCCCATGAAATGCTCTCTGTGAGTACCTTACATCTAAACGTCCAAAATTAAGTGGTTCAGGCTGCCTTGTGTGGGTTGGCCTTGCGGAACCAATGTCAGCCTACCAGTGGCCCTCTAATGCGGCGCCTAGTAATGCCCGACGGTTGGCAAATCTGCACAAACGGACGCAAAGTGCCAACTGCGGTGGGTGATTTTGGTTTGGGGGTGTTTGGCGTTTGGCTGTTTGGCTTTAGAGTGTGCGATATATCCGGTATATCGCGTATCGCTCATTGTGATTTGGCGTTGTGACCTCACGATTTTGGTTTTTTTTTGGGGGGGGGGTGACCTCATGATTTTGATTTGGTGACCTCACGATTTGAAAAAAGGCGGCGAAAAACGGAATCGTGAGGTCAACAAATCAAATAGTGGGGCCGCTGAACACGAATCGCGCATGTTGACGGTACGAAAGTGTGTTTCGATGGCGCGGAAGATAGCGTGGAAACCGCAGTAAGGCAATGCGAGAGCGGTTGGGGCAATGCAAGACTAGGCGAATACGGCAAATACAAGGGAGCGTGAATCGTGGCGGAAAATCTTGCGCAATCGGTTGATGGGAATCTGAATCGGCAATCGCGGGCGCTGCTCGAAGCGTTGCATGCGGCGGCCGGAAAATTCTCCATGTTCGGTCATCAAAACGAAACCAGCAAGGTGATTACCCCCGATACGGATTCCGACGTGCATGCCGTGACCGGCGCATATCCGGCGGTCTGGGGCAATGATTCGGGCGCTGCTGGCACGGGCGCATATGGCACTCCGCTGCCGGAATCGCCGTATGCGCGCGATTTCAACGCTTTCGCGCGCAACAGCTTCATACGCATGGCCGATTCGCTGCCACGTATGTACACGAGGTAAGTACGTGTGCGCGGTGTAAGCATGCGTTTGCGGGCGGATTCTTCCAGTCGGTGGAGGAATCTGCCCGCTTTTAGTCTTGTAGGCGGGCGGATTCTTCCAGTCACTGGAAGAATCAGGACGTTTTTAAGCCTGTTGGCGTCCGAATTGTTCCAATGTCTGGATGTTTTGGGACGTTACTGGGGCTGTAAGCGGGGTGATTGTTCCAGTGGGGGGGGGAATCACCCCGCTGAGGGTCTGTTTTGTGTCCGGATTGTTCCAGCGATTGGGGGTTTAGGACGCGGGGAGGGCTGTTTTCCTTTGCGTTGGATAGGCTGAAGGCATGGAACGCATGAATGAGACGTTGGACTTGAAACTGAATGAGTTGAGTGCGAATACGGCAGAAGTAACGGGAACTGCGGGAATGGTGAATACGGCGGAGATGGCAGAATCGCCGACAGCGGCGGAACAGTCTGGAACAGAACAGTCTGGTACGGGACTTGACGCCCTCGTGTGCGGAACCGACGTTCCGCAAGGCACGGTGGTGATGGCTGCCACGCCGATCGGCAACACGGCCGACGCCTCCGCACGCCTCATTGCGCTCCTGGAACGCGCCGACATCGTGGCCGCCGAAGACACCCGCCGTCTCTACGCGCTCGCCAACCGTCTCGGCGTGCACGTGAACGGCCGCGTGGTGGCCTACCACGATCACAACGAGCGAGACAAGTCCGACGGTCTGCTCGATCAGGTGGAAACCGGCGCTACCGTGCTGGTCGTGTCCGACGCGGGCATGCCGACCATCAACGATCCGGGCCTCGCGATCGTGCGTCGCGCCATCGAACGTGGTCTGCCCGTCACCTGCGCTCCCGGCCCGTCCGCAGTGCTGGACGCGCTGTGCCTTTCAGGACTGCCCACCGACCGCTTCTGCTATGAAGGATTCCTGCCGCGCAAGCATTCCGAACGCGTGCAATACCTGCGTACCCTGCGTTCTGAACGCCGCACCATCGTGTTTTACGAAACCCTGCATCGCATCGACGATTCCATGGCCGACCTGCTTGACGTGTTCGGTCCGAACCGCAAGATGGCGCTTTGCCGTGAACTTACCAAGGATTTTGAGCAGATCCGTCGCGGAACCATCGCGCAGATTCGCCAGAGCGTGATCGACGAGCCGCCGCGCGGCGAAATGGTGTTGGTCGTTGCCGGCGCTTCCGAAGAGGAGGCCGACGCTGCTGCCCCCGCATCGTTGAGCGTCGAAGACTTGGCGGTGCTGTCGATCGACCGTGCGCAGGAAGACAATCTGCGCATCAAAGACGCGATTTCGCAGGTCGTTGCCGAGCATCCCCTTGCGGACGGCTCGCTTGCCAATCGCAAGCAGGTCTACAATGCGGTTCTTGCGATGAAGCAGTAAGTCCACATTAGTTACCGTCCGGCGATTGCCTATCGTGCGATTGCCCGTCGCGCAAGTGTTAGCTGCATGCTTGCGATCCGCACGATTCCAACGATTCCAGCAGTATTTGCAGGGCGCGGGCCACGTCCGGCCCGCCGACTTGCGCAAGATAGTCCAACATCGCCGGTGTTGCGGAAGGATTAGCGACCAGCCATTTGCGCAGTTGCGGCGCGTATTCCGCGATATGCCATAGCACGTCCTGCGGTGTGTCCGGACTGCACGCCACCAGCGGCGTCAATGGAATTGGGGGAGACGGCGGATCCACCAGCGGTTTCGGCCGCGGTTTGGGCTGGTATGGCGGCGGTTCGCGGCGCGTCCGCTGTGCACGGTGTGCGAGATTCCGCGCATCCCGATGCGTCGCGCGATGCGTCCGTGACCTGCGTTTTTCTTGGATTCCGAGCAGTCTGCGGAATCCGTTTGCTCTGTCGGCACCTATCCTGTCGGCGTGCGTCGCGCGCCGCGCCTTATGCCTGCTATGCGCTGCGCTCATATTCGTCGCTTCTTCCGTCGATCGCAAGAATGTAGTTGCGCGCCTGTGGCGCGTTGCGAATATGCTTCGTCTCCTGCATGATTTGCATGCAATCGTTGGAGCGGAAATGAAATTCCTGCATGAGCATGCAGATGATTTCGGAAACCAACGATTCGCTTTCGGGGGTGCAGTTCAATGCGAGATCGCATGCGGTGCGAACAGGCGTGGTCACGATGATCGGACCGACTTTGATGGTGTGTTCGTTTGGTGCGAGACGGTTGAAAACGTTGATTTTACGGCCGTAACGTAGCGCTCGATAGTGGGCTTTCGCGATAATGTCGATGGATTCGGGGAAGGTGCCGCCTAGCCAAACCCATGCGGCGGTGCGTGAACATGCCACGGACCGGCTCGGCAGCAATGTCGCGATGATGCAGGACCGCCCGTACAACGTGTCCGAATCGTGGCATGAATAGGCGTTCACGCTGTCGAGCTTGCACAGCGCGCCGGATGAGGCCAGCAGGTTCAGGCACATCGGGCCCGGAAGGTCATCGTTGCCCAGAAGGGGTGGTGGAGTGTCCATGACGGTACCGTAGCGGATTCGAATTCCGTTGCGCCACCAGCCCCCGAAAATCTGTGGATATGTGGAAAATGATTGTTACGTAATGCAACAATGTGGATAGATCGGCAGATATGCAAATTATGATGCAAACTATTTCAAACGATTGAAATCGACGATCGCACGTCCATCCTCCAATAAAAATCCAACTACCGAAATACATGGAAAATGCGGGATATGGCGCTTTGTATAATCGGGCACCATGAGTCATATTTTGGTGAATGTTGCTTGGCCGTATGCTAACGGCCCCCGTCATATCGGTCACGTCGCCGGATTCGGCGTGCCCTCCGACGTATACGCGCGCTACGAGCGCATGAAGGGCAATGACGTGCTGATGGTGTCTGGCACCGACGAGCACGGCACCCCGATCCTGGTGGAAGCCGACAAGGAAGGCGTCAGCGCACAGGAGCTCGCCAACCGTTACAACCGTGTGATCGCCAAGGATCTGTGCGATCTCGGCCTGAGCTACGACCTGTTCACCCGCACCACCACCGGCAATCACGAGCAGGTGGTGCAGGAACTGTTCAAGCAGTGCCTCGCCAACGGCTACATTTATAAGGGCACCCAGAAGGTCGCCATCTCGCCGTCCACCGGCCGCACCCTGCCTGACCGTTACATCGAAGGCACCTGCCCGATCTGCGGTGCCGACGGTGCCCGCGGCGACCAGTGCGACGCCTGCGGCAACGAACTCGACCCGGACGAGCTCATCAATCCCGTTTCCAAAATCAACGGCGAAACCCCGCGCTTTGAGGAAACCGAACACTTCTTCCTCGACCTGCCGGCGCTCGCCGAAGCCAATCTCGCATGGCTGAAGACCCGCGAAGGCTGGCGTACCAACGTCATCAACTTCTCCATCGGCCTGTTCAAGGAAGTCAAGCCGCGTGCCATCACGCGTGACATCGACTGGGGCATTCCCGTTCCGGTTGCCGGCTGGATCGACAATCCGAATAAGAAGCTGTACGTGTGGTTCGACGCGGTGATCGGCTACTTGTCGGCATCCATCGAATGGGCTCGCCGCAAGGGCGATCCGGAAGCATGGCGCGCATGGTGGAATGATCCGGAAACCCCGGGCTACTACTTCATGGGCAAAGACAACATCACGTTCCACTCCCAGATCTGGCCGTCCGAAATGCTCGGCTACAACGGTCAGGGCTCCAAGGGCGGCGAAACCGGCAAGCTCGGTCCGCTGAACATGCCGGAGCAGGTCGTGGCTTCCGAATTCATGACCATGGAAGGCAAGAAGTTCTCGTCTTCGCGTGGCATCGTCATTTATGTGAAGGACATTCTCGCCCGCTACCCTGTGGATGCCGTGCGCTACTACATTTCCGTGGCCGGTCCGGAAAGCTCCGATTCCGACTTCACATGGGCTGAGTTCGTGCGCCACAACAACGAGGAGCTTGCCGCTTCCTGGGGCAACCTCGTCAACCGTGTGGCCAATCTGATGAACAAGAACTTCGGTGAGATTCCGGCGCTCGATGAGAGCGAAATGACCGATGGGGATCGCGCTCTGCTGAGCGAAACCAAGGCCGCGTTCGACACGGTCGGTTCGCTGATCGAGAACCATCGCCAGAAGAACGCGCTGAGCGAAGCCATGCGCGTGGTCGGCGACATCAACAAGTACATTTCCGCCACCGAACCGTGGAAGATCAAGGACAATCCGGCTCGCCTCGGCACCGTGCTGCACGTTGCCGCCCAGGCCGTGTCCGACGCGAACCACCTGCTGGCCCCGTTCCTGCCGCATTCCGCGCAGAAGGTGTGGGAGGCTCTCGGCGGCACAGGCACGTTCTCGCCGTTGCCGCGCTTGGAAGAGGTCGAGGATCTCGACAAGCCGGGCTTCATGTATCCGATCATCACCGGCGACTACAAGCTGGGCGAAACCGTGCATCCGTGGGCTTCCGAGCCGATCGTGGCCGGCACTGCAGTGCCGAAGCCGCATCCGATTTTCGCGAAGATTCCGCCGGAGGCCGTCGAAGAGGAGCTCGCTCGCTTCGATTCGGAGCTGAAGGCTCGTCGTGAGGCCGAGGCGGCCCGTCTTGCCGCCGAAAAGGCCAAGCTGGAAGGCTGATTCGCTGATTCACCTGGGGATTCGGCTTGATTTGGCCTGATTTGCCGCTAAGGTGAGTTGTTCTGATTGCCGGTGCAAGGAATTACGAAGTTCTTGCACCGGCTTTTTATATCTGATTTTGCAAATCCGACTTGTAAATCTAATGTGCAATATTCGACTTTCTATATACGATTTTACAAATCTATAGTGCAATCCGGATTGAATCGATTTCAAAATCCGTAACAATCGCTATTTCTCTTTGCCATTCCTCTCGTTACAATGGGGAAGTTGAGGGAAATGCGATGCTGCAGGGAGGCTCTTATGTTGGACGTCAAGCGAGTGCTGAAAGCCGCGCCTACGAAAATGCGTTCCCAAGAGCCGCTGCAGCAGTTGTGGACGCCCTGGGGCGAACAGATCGCCGGCGAATGGTTGTCTTCCAACGACGCCCACAAGGCGTTCTGCCCTGCGAAAGACGGCGAACGCAAACTGGAAAACGGCCGCACGCCAATCCTGAACGAGCATCCGCGCCCAACCATGGTGCGCGGCAATCACACCATGCTCAACGGATTCTGGGATTACGCGATCGTGTCCATTCCCGAAAGCGGCAACGGCTCGAAATGGCGCAAATCCGCGGCTGTGCTCACCCGTGACGAAGCGGTGCAGGCAGTGAAGGAAGCGGCCATCCCCGAAACGTTCGACGGCAAGATTTTGGTGCCGTTCTCCCCGGAATCCGCGCTTTCCGGCGTGCATCAGACGATTTACCCAGACAATATGATCTGGTATCGCACGGTGGTGCATCCCGTGACGCTTGGGGGAGGGGAAGCGGTTCGGCAGATCGGCGATGCGAACCGCTTGATGCTGCATTTCGAAGCGGTCGATTACGTGTGCGCCTGCTTTATCAACGGGCAGTTTGCAGGGATGCATGTCGGGGGATATTTGCCGTTTGACGTCGATATTTCGGCATTCGTCGATCCCGATGATGCTTTCGAGATTGCGTTGTGCGTGTACGATCCGAACGATTCGGGCACGCAAATGCGCGGCAAGCAGAAAATCGAGCGCGAGGGGATTTGGTACACCGCGCAAAGCGGCATTTGGCAGAGCGTGTGGATGGAGATCGTGCCGGAAGCGTACGTGCAGACGCTTACGCTGAAGGGCGCCGCCGACGGCAGATTGTTTATTCGCGCGGAAATCGGCGGAGACAAGCCGAATGCCAAACTGCATATCGTCGTAGCCGATCCCGCGGACGGCACGATCGTCGCGGACGAACTGCTGCCGGCTGGCATGCGCAAGGTGCGCACGGAAATCGCAACGCGGGCCGAACACTTGTGGTCGCCGAACGATCCGTATTTGTATGACGTGACGGCGACGCTGGAATTTGGTGCGGCGAAATCGCAGGGAAAGCAGGAAAAGCTGCAGCAAGAATCGCAGGAAATTCAAGAGAAACCCGCGAAATCGCAGGAAAAGCAAGATATTGTGCGCTCGTATTGCGCGTTCCGCACGGTTGAGATTAAGCCTGATTTGAAGGGTATCGCGCGCTTCCATCTCAATGGCAAGCCGGTGTTCCTCAAGGGTGTGCTCGACCAGGGCTATTGGCCGGACGGCCTGCTGACCGCGCCGAGTGATGAAGCGTTGGTGCATGACATAACCGCCATGAAGGAATCCGGCTTTACTATGCTGCGCAAGCATATCAAAATCGAGTCGGCGCGCTGGTACTACCATTGCGACCGCCTCGGCATGCTGGTATGGCAGGACGCGGTGTCGGGTGGCGGCGAATACAACGCGTGGGCCACCAACCGCAAGCCGACGCTCATGCGTGCCACATGGAACAAGTACCGCGATGACACGGCGAAGCATTTCGCGGCGCTCGGTGCCGACGATTCGACGTACCGCCGCGACTGGTCGCGCACTTGCGATGCCATGGTGCACATGCTTGCCGGCCACCCGTCGATCGTCACGTGGGTGCTGTTCAACGAAGGGTGGGGGCAGTTCGACGCGTGCGATGCGGCGGAACGCATTCATGCGCTTGACCCGACGCGCCCGATCGACGCCACGAGTGGCTGGTACGACCAGCGTTGCGGCGATTTTCACAGCGTGCACAACTACTTCCGTCCGCTGGAAATCTACCCGGATAAGGGGCCATTGCGTGGGTATGTGGCCGAATATGCAAAGCGGCATAAGCGGCGTCGTCGTGCCGCGCATTACGCGGTGTTGCCGGTTGCGCAGCATGGCGTTCGTGCGTTCGTGATTTCGGAATTCGGAGGATTGGCGCAGTTGGTTGCCGATCATGCTGCGGTTTCGCGCGCGTACGGCTACGGTGAATACGATTCGATTGAGGATTGGCGCACTGCCGTCCGTTCCGTGCTTGATTCGGCGGAATCGTTGGAATCACGCGGATTGGCGGGCTACGTGTATACGCAGGTTTCCGACGTCGAAGAAGAGCTCAACGGCCTCATGACCTACGATCGCCGCCTCAACAAATTCGCGCAATGATTCGCCGAGATTGAGTGCGGTCATGGCTGTCATGGAAGCGTTCTGCTTCTTGCGTTTCGGTGGCGCGTTCGGTACGTTGGGAACGGCGGCTATTATGGCGCCATCACAGCGAGCCACGGCGGAACGGAGCGAGGAGATGTGCGTTGCGTTTGCATTGGCCGCATTAACCGAGGGGGTCTTGTGACCATGAATCATGTTCCGGAAGCGCCGCAGTCCGCAAGCGGCGATTATGCGTGGTTGGGAGCCGAGCCGGGTTCCGTAGCCGATCAGCTGTATATGTCGGCGGCCGACGAATGGAATCAGGCAATCAATTCGCGTTTTGTGAATGAATTGCTGGATGATACACTTCCAGAATCGATTTTGAAGTCTTATTTAATTCAGGATTTCAAGTTCTTTAATCAGGGCATCATGGCACATGCGATTGAACTTGCGCCGCGTCAGGAAACCAAAGATATGCTGGCGAAACAATCGCAATGGTTTGCTGACAATGAAGCAACATATTTTACCGGATTCCTTAAGGAATACGGAATTACTGACGAAGAATACAATAATTCCGAGCAGACTCCGGCAAATCGTGAATATTGCGAATATCTGACCAAGCTGGTTCAGGGAACTTGGGAAGAACTCATTACTGCGCTGTGCTGCATGGAATGGATTTATCTTGCCTGGGCCAAGCGCACCATCGACGCTGGCGTCGTTCAGCAGATTCCGGCGCACAAGGGTTGGGTTGATTTGCATGAGGGCGATTATTTCCGCGCCTGGACGGGCCGCCTGATCGCGCTCGTCAACGAGTATGCGTCGGTGGATGGCTCGGAGGCCGACGTGTTCCGCACCATCGTGCATCTCGAGCGTCGCTTCTTTGAGGATTCCTATCCGCAGCGGTGAGCGGTGAGCATGATATGAGGCAATGAGCGCCAATGCAAATTGGCGGTAACGCGGTAACGCAATAACGCAAGCAGGGGGTCCGCAGAATACGCGGACCCCCCCGTAATTGTTGGGGCAACCGGCATGCCCCAACGTGTCAGATCAGCTCGATATCCACATCCAAGTGGAGCGGCTTATCGGCTGGAATGTGGTACTGCGGGTGCACCGGGCTCATCCAGGAATCGTCGCCGCCGACGCCCATTTGCGCGGCGAGTACGCGCAGGAACATGTGCTTCGGAGCGGGCAGTTCGTCCTGATGCTGGGCTTCTTCCAACATGAATGCGCTGTACGGCTGCAGGCTGAGCGCGAACGCTGATTCGCCGTGACGGCTCACACGCATGCCATGACCGGCATCATCCGTGATCTCAGCCCAACGCACATCCTCATGGTTGCCGGTTTCCTGCGGCATGAGGTACGGCGCATGATCGTCGTAAGCGTTGGTGTTCCAAATGCCCAGCTTGGCATGCTTGCGGTCGGCATAGGTTTCGTCGGGTCCGGGGCCGTAGAAGCGCAGGTTGGAGTATTCGACCGGCAGCGTCCATTCCAAACCGAAAGCCGGAATGGTCGGGGCTTCCTGAGTTTCACCCGGATAGTCGACGCTCAAGTGCAGCTTGCCGGTGGTGTCTGCCACATACGTGATGGTGACGTGCGTGCGCTGCGGAGTGGCGAGCTCGTACTCGTATACGGCTTTCAGCGTATCGTCATTGACCTGTTCGATGGTGTTGTTGACGCACTTGGCGTAACGGCCTGCGCCGACCCACTGCGCGCGGTCGTAACCGTGGCCTGCACCGCGATCGTTGTCGGTCAGCGCGCGGAACGTGGTGAGCGTGGGCCTGCGCAGCACGAATTCACGGCCGTCAAGCGTGTACGAAACAATGCCGCCCTGCGTACGCGACAGCAGAATCTCATGACCGGATCCCTGCACGCCAGCATTCCAACGGCCAACGGTCACAATGCCGTCAACAGGCTTCGCCTCGCTGGCAGCAACCGGCTTGGAGCCTGCAACCACGGTCTGGCCGAACGACAGCTCGTAGCCCTTCGGCGCCCACTCTTCCGCGGCGGCAAGGCGTTGGCTCACTTCGAGCGTGAGCTCGTTGGCTTGGCCTCGGTAGGCCTCCAACGGCCATTCAATATCGAAGTGCTTGGTTTCGCCAGCCGGCACATCAAAACGCTGTTCGGCCTGCCATACCGGCTCGCCATCCGCAAGCACGCGCGTAACGAACACATAGTCGGCGGTGGAAACGAACAGATTGTCATTCGCGATCTCAACGCCGGTTTCACCCGGCACAATGCGCACGTTGGCATACAGCTGCTTGACGTCTTGCGCCTTTGGCGACGGCGTGCGATCGGCGAACACAATACCGTCTCCGGCAAACTCGTAATCGCTCGGACGATCGCCGAAATCGCCGCCGTAGCAGAGACGTTCATCGCCATCGGGCAAGCGCACAAGAATCGCCTGATCAATGAAATCCCAAATAAATCCACCCTGATATTGCGGGTAGCGTTCCAGCGCAACATATTCGTCCATATTTCCGACGGAATTGCCCATGGCGTGCATGTATTCGCAGGAAATATACGGCTTCTTCGGATCGGACTTGAGATATTCCTCGATTTCGTCGGCATGCGCGTACATGCGGCTTTCGATGTCGGTCACGTCGTCATACTTGCGATTGTGGGTCACGCCCTCGTAATGCACCGGACGGTTCGGGTCGAGTTCGTGCACGTGGACGCTCATCGCGCGGAACACGTCTCCCGCATACGATTCGTTGCCAAGCGACCAGATGACTACGGAAGCATGGTTGTAGTCGCGCTTCATCATGCTGTTCACACGGTCCACGCACGCGCCCTCCCATTCGGGCTTGCTGCCCGGAACGGCGGAATCCTCGGTGACCACGTCTCCCGGCAGGCACCAGCTGCCGTGCGTTTCAAGATTGGTTTCGTCGATCAGGTAGATGCCGTATTCGTCGCACAGGTCGTACCAGTATTCCTGGTTGGGGTAGTGCGAGGTGCGGATGGCGTTGATGTTGTGCCTCTTGCAGAACGTGATGTCGTCGATCATGTCTTGCCTGGTGATGGCGCGGCCGCGTTTCGCGTCGAATTCGTGGCGGTCGGCGCCCTTGAAGACCACGCGCTTGCCGTTGAGCTTCATGATGCCGTCTTCGATGCGGAAGCGACGGAAGCCGACGCGCTGCGTTGCGGTTTCAACGATCGCGCCATCATGGCCGATCACCACAACTTGCAGTTCGTACAGTGCCGGGCTCTCGGCGCTCCACGGCTTGACGTCCAACGAGCCGGAAACGATGCCGGTTTCGTCGGATGCGGCCAATGCGGTTTCCCACATCACATTGCCACTCAAATCCTTCAGCGTCGCCGACACGGTGGCGGCATTCTTCGCATTGCGCACCGCGAGTAGCGCGTCGAGCGAACCGGTGGCGGTTTCCGGATTCCAATCCGCTTCGACCTTCATATCTTTAATGTGCACATGCGGCTGTGCGGCGAGTTCCACGGAACGGAACAGGCCGTGCAAACGCCAGTAATCCTGATCTTCCAGCCAGGATGCGCTTGCGTATTCGTAGCAGGCGACGGCCACGACGTTGTCGCCGTCGTGCAGCGCTTCGGTGATGTCGAATTCGTTCGGGGTGTAGCCGTCTTCGCCGTAGCCGACGAACACGCCGTTGACCCACACGTAGATCGCGGTGGCCATGCCGTGGAACGTGATGCTGACGGTGCCGCCATTTTGACGGGCCGCATCAAGACGCTCGGCGACGGTGAACGTGCGGCGATACAGTGCCACATGGTTGGTTTCGGGAACGTTCGGCTCCTGCGGATTCTCATGGCCGTCCCACGGGTACTGAATATTCACGTACTTGTGGTTCATGTATCCCGCGTTCTGCAGGTGGGATGGCACGTCGATGCGGCCGAAAGCGGAATCGTCGAAATCCTCGGCTGCGAACGGCTCTTCCTCAAGATCGATGTCGGAGGCCTGCACCATTTCCACGCGCCATTCGCCGTCGAGGCTTTGCTTCAAATCGCTCGGCTCGCCGATCGCGGGAATGTGAGAAAAGGTCACGTGATTGGAATGTGCCGGCGTGCGATTCACTGCGAACACCGTGGGGTCGGTGAGCCACGCAGCGGATGCGGTGGTGATCTTATCTGCCATGATTTCCTCGTTTCCGAAACATAACTTCGTTGTTGATGTAGGTTTAGTTGGTGTGTACTTTTGTGTACTCAGAGCAATAAACTCTTTTACTAGCATGGTAAACGTTGTTTACTTAAATTGCAAATCTGCGTGTTGCGTTATTTGCAACTGAATTTACTTATATGGCAATAGGTGACGGCAAATGGCGGTAGTAATCATGATTGCAGATGTCGGTATTTGATAATCGTAAGAACTGCGATTGCGACACGCCGTTTGGGGGCTTTGTCTACTAAGGAATTTTACTTTTGATAGTAAACAACGTATACTCAATTTTCGAGGTCAACGGGTGATCTCATCAAAATCTTCTAAGGAGAAGAGATAATGAGCAATACGACCACTACTGCGAACGGCACGGCTCGTCGCGGAAAGCTCGGCCAGCGCGTAGCGTACGCGTGCGGCAACCTTGGCCAGTCCGCGTTCTATAACGCACTGAGCACCTACTTCGTCGTCTATGTGACGAGCTCCTTGTTCGCTGGTGTCGATAAAGGCGTCGCCACCAAGCTGATCGGCGTCATCACCGGCCTGGTCGTGGTGATCCGTATCGCGGAGATCTTCATCGACCCGCTGCTGGGCAACATCATCGACAACACCACCACCAAGTGGGGCCGTTTCCGCCCATGGCAGTTCCTCGCCGGCGCAATTTCGTCCGTGCTGATCGTGCTAGTGTACACCGGCCTGTTCGGCTTGGTGAACGTGAACACCACGTGGTTCATCGTACTGTTCGTCATCACCTTCATCGTGCTCGACGTGTTCTACTCCCTGCGTGACATCTCCTACTGGGGTATGATCCCTGCATTGAGTTCCGACTCCCACGAGCGCTCCACCTACACCGCACTCGGCTCCTTCACCGGCTCCATCGGCTACAACGGCATCACCGTCGTGGTCATCCCGATCGTCACCTACTTCAGCTGGGTGTTCACCGGTGAGCACGCCGAAAGCCAGTCCGGCTGGACCTGCTTCGGTATTATCGTCGGCCTGCTCGGCCTCTTGACCGCATGGACCGTTGCCTTCGGCACCAAGGAGAACGAGAGCGCCCTGCGCTCCAAGGCCCAGAAGAACGGCAACCCGATCGAAGCCTTCAAGGCCATCTTCCAGAACGACCAGCTGCTGTGGGTTGCCTTGAGCTACCTGCTGTACGCCATCGCCAACGTGGCCACCACCGGCGTGCTGATCTTCCTGTTCAAGTTCATCCTCGACAACCAGGCCGCATACTCCCTCACCGGCGTGATCGCACTGGTCGCAGGCTTGGTTATGGCTCCGCTGTACCCGATCCTGAACAGGCGCATTCCGCGCCGTTACCTGTACATCGGCGGCATGATCTCCATGATCGCCGGCTATGTGATGCTCGGCATCTTCTCCGACAACATCATCATGGTGTTCGTGGCTCTGGTGCTTTTCTACGTGCCGGGTACCCTCATTCAGATGACCGCCATCCTGTCGCTGACCGACTCCATCGAATACGGCCAGCTGAAGAACGGCAAGCGCAACGAGGCCGTCACCCTGTCCGTCCGCCCGATGCTCGACAAGATCGGTGGCGCCATGTCCAACGGCATCGTCGGCATCATCGCCGTGGCCGCTGGCATGACCGGCAATGCGACCGCAGCCGACATGACCGCATCCAACATCCACATCTTCAAGATCTGCGCCTTCTACATTCCGCTCGTGCTCATCATCCTGAGCCTGATCGTGTTTCTGTTCAAGGTGAAGATCACTGAGAAGATGCACGATGAGATCGTCAAGGAGCTCGAAGTGAAGCTCGCCAACGGTGAGATCGAAGCCGACGACGCTCAGACCGTGGAAGCCGTCGAGGCGGTTGCCGTGGCTGAAACCGCTGGAACTGCTGGAACCGCGACTCCGGCGGGCCAACCGGAATCCCGATAACTGAACTTCCCCTTCCTTTCCGACAACCAGGGCCGCCTGAAGCACTCCATCCGCTGCAGGCGGCCTTTCATTCTTTTCGTCTCCTTGCCTCTCATCCCGTCCGGGTTCCTCCACTCACTGGAACAATCTGGACGATAAAAGGCCTGTCAGCGGGAGGATTCCTCCGCTCACTGGAGGTTTTTGGACAGTACGGGGGTATTTTGCGGTCCGGATTCTTCCAGCGACTGGAGGGATATGGATGCTTGGAGAGTTGCAGACGGGGCGATTCTTCCGGTGGCTGGAGGTTTTTGGACGTTAGCAGGTCTGTTAGCGGGTAGCTTCCTCCACCGACTGGAGGTTTTGGGTCGCTAAGGCGTCCGGAGCTATGCTTCGCCGATGAGGGAGCCGCGTTCGTGGATCGTCGGCACCAGTGTGCGGATCACGATGGTGGCCTGTCCGCGCAGGGTGAGATCTTCGCCTTGCCTGCAACGGTGAATTTGCGGCGCCTCCTGATAATCCGTGGTCACGGTGCGGCTGATTTCGTTTTCCATCGCGTCGATGAATTGAGTATTGACGATTTCCGGCGCACCATATACCGAAATGTCGCGCAGATCCAACAATCCTGCCGGTATGGCCATGACGCGCCCGAGCAACGCGCCCGCTTCGGTGAGAATATGCGTACGCGCGGCGGGATCCTGCGAGATGCGTTGCTGCAACCTGTCACCGGAAACGAATGATTCGAGACATCCCTGTTTGCCGCATTCGCAGATTGGCCCGTTCGGGTCGACCACCACGTGTGCGATTTCTCCGGCAGTGAAGGAACTTCCTTCGATGATGACGTCGTTGAGGCATAATGCCGCGCCGACGCCCCGCCCGATGGAGATGAGCATGGAATTGGGGGAGCAGTCGCCGAAGAATCGTTCCGCCACAAGTGCCGCATTGGTGTCGTTGCCTACGATCACGGGCACTCCGGTGGCGTTTTCCACTTCGGTTTTCAGCGGCAGTTCGCTCCACCCCAAGTGCACGGATTTGCGCACCACGCCGTTGGGTTCCACAATGCCGGTCACCGCGATGCCGATGCCAAGGGTCGGCAGTGGCGTTGAGCTGATGAGCTGCCTGCAGAGGTCGATCACGTCATTGACGCTGCAGCCATGGTCGACGGGAAGCTCGGTGCGGTCCACGATTCTGCCGGAAAGATCCGCCAGCGCTCCTTTGACGAGCATCGGATTCGACAGGTCGACGGAGACGATTCGCCAGAAATCGGTGTCGATGGCGAGCACTTGTGAACGTTTACCGCGCCCTTCGCGATTGTCGGGGCCGAGTTCGCGCAGAATGCGATTGTCGACCATTTCGCCGGTCACTTCGCTGGTGGTGAAGCGCGAAAGTCCGATGAGTTTGCCGATATTGGCTCGCGACATTTGCGTTGCGGGGAAAAGCTGCTCGAATGCGGCGGTGATATTGCTGATTCGAATGTCGGAAGGTGATGCCTTTGCTTGGGTACCGCTCACGATGTCCTCGCTTTCTTGTGTGGAGCCGATACATATTGTAGTGTGTGGCGATACAAGTGCGTTATGTAATTTTTATTGGCAATAAAGATTACTAAACAAGAGTATACGGCATTTTTCCTCGAATTGCGATTGCTTTACGATTGTCACTAAATGGCGGAATTTCAGCTTTTTTGTGGAATAGCAATCGCGTGCCGGATTTAAATGTAAGGAAACTTGACAAAAAAGGATTACGTAGGTATGCTGTGACTATCCGGTGCAAGGAGGTGCCGGAATAATCTCACGAAGGAGAGAGATATGCGATCCCACACTCAGCGTTTGATGGTTTGCGCAGCTTCTTTCGCGGCTCTGTGCATGGGTCTTGCAGGATGCGGTTCCAATACGGCCAGCACCGGCGGGGATTCCGGGGAGGTCGCAACCTCACGTACATGCACCGTCTTCCGGATTCCGAAGGCATGACCTTGGTCAAAGACATTGTTGCCAAGTGGAACAAGGATCATCCGAACATTCAGGTCAAGGCCACCAAGTTCGATGGTGCCGCACAAGATATGATCAAGAAGCTGGAAACCGACGTCAAGGCCGGCAATGCTCCGGATCTTGCACAGGTCGGCTACGCCGAAGTGCCTGAGGTGTTCACCAAGGGCTTGCTCGAAGACGTGACCGAAGAGGCCGCGAAGTACAAGAGTGACTTCGCCGAAGGCCCATATTCCATGATGCAGGTTGATGGCAAGACCTACGGCCTGCCGCAAGATACCGGCCCGCTTGTGTACTTCTACAACCAGAAGGCTTTCGATGAGCTGGGCATCAAGGTTCCCAAAACCAAGGATGAGCTGATCGAAGCGGCAAAGACCGCGGCCGCGTCCGGCAAGTACATCATGGATTACGAAGCCGATGAGGCCGGCAACATCTTCGCAGGTTTGGCAAATGCTTCCGACCCGTGGTACACCGTCAAGAATGACGCTTGGGTGGTCAACACCAACGGCAGCGGTTCGCAGGCTTTTGCTGAAACCTTCCAGGAACTGATCGACAACAAGGCCACGCTGACCAACCCGCGTTGGGTGCCGTCGTTCGACGCATCCCTGCAGGATGGCACGCTGATCGGCAACATCGGCGCCGCTTGGGAGGCTCCGCTATTCAAGGACTCCGCAGGAGACACCGGCAAGGGTGACTGGCGTGTCACCCAGATCGGTGACTGGTTCGGCAATGGCACCAGCACCGGCCCTGACGGTGGTTCCGGCGTCGCAGTGCTCAAGGGTTGTGAGCACAAGGCCGAAGCCATGGAATTCCTCGACTGGTTCAACACTCAGGTTGAGGATCTGACCTCCCAAGGTCTGATTGTGGCCGCCAGCACCGAAACCGCGAAGACCCCTGAATCCTGGAACGAATTCTACGGCGGCCAAGACGTGATGAAGGAATTCGCTACTGCCAACGACAACATGGTCGCATTCAACTACATGCCGGGCTACTCCGCGGTCTCCGCAGCTATGCAGGAAGCCGCCGACAAGGCAGCCGACGGTTCCGGCAAGGTGGCGGACGTGTTCCCTGTGGCACAGCAGACCTCCATCGACACCCTCAAGAACTACGGCCTGTCCGTAGCGAAGTGATCAACGTATGGAACCAGGGATCACCCGCTCTGATTCCATAACCCCTCCAACGACGGTGTGGAGCCAACGCAACACACGGCTCCACACCGTTCCTTATGAAAATATTCCTTGTGAATATTCCCTATGAATCGATCTAGCTGATTCGACGGAGCGGCTGAAACCGGCACTCCTCTCCCGTGATGACGATTTGGATACGGCGATTCGAACTGTGAAAGATGCCACCAATAATGAGTGGCATCCGATGCGAAAGATAGGTACATCATGACTGCAACAACGCATGCGGCGAAACCAAAGCGCACTGATGCGCAACGCCGCGAGAATCGAACAGGATGGGCGTTCATGGCGCCATTCGGCATACTGTTCGCCATCGTATTCATCATCCCGATTTTCTATGCCATCTATTCCAGCTTCTTCCGTCAGGTCACCGAGGGCGGCGGCGCGTACGGCGGCGGCGAATTGGTGAATAAATTCGTAGGATTCCAGAATTTCGAGTACGTGCTTACGTCCGGCAATTTCTGGTCCGGTGTGGGCAGGGTGCTGATTTACACCCTCATTCAGGTGCCGCTGATGATCATCATCGCGTTGGCTTTGGCGATGGTCATCGATTCGTTCGTGGTCAAGCACATCACGGGTTTCCGTCTCGGCTACTTCCTGCCGTACGCCATTCCAGGTGTGGTCGCATCCATCATTTGGGTGTACCTGTATAACGGTCAGATTTCGCCGATCGTCAAAGGTCTTGCGGCCATCGGAATAAACGTTGATTTCTTCAGCAAGAACGTTGTGCTCGCTTCCATGGCAAACATCACCACATGGACGTTCACCGGCTACAACATGCTGATTTTCTTGGCCGCACTGCAGGCGATTCCGCACGAACTGTACGAAGCCGCACGCATTGATGGCGCAAGTGGATGGCAGATCTCCATGCGCATCAAACTGCCGAACGTGCGTTCCGCGGCGCTGCTGTCCATGTTGCTGTCCATCGTCGGCACAATCCAGCTATTCAACGAACCGCAGATCATGCAGACCGCCGATCCGGGCATCTCCAAAACCTATACGCCAATGATGATGGCCATGAACACTTCCCAAGGCACGCTGACTCCGGGCGGTGACGGACCCGCATCGGCGGTCGCCATCGTCATGGCACTGATCGCAGGCGTTCTCGCCATGATCTACGCACTGGTCGAGAGGAAGGCGAACGAACAATGAGCAATGCAGTCGCAGCAAGAAAAGACGAACGCGCCCGCAGAAAAGCGGAACGCATGATGGAAAAGCAACGCGAAGCGGCCGAACACGATCTGCCGCGCTCCATGCGCCCATCGCCGATCACCAAAACCATTACCGTGATCGTGCTCGTCGTAGCGCTGATCTACTTCCTCTTCCCAATCTATTGGGCCATCATCGCATCCACCAAAACACCATCGCAGCTGACCAGCAGCAACGGATTGTGGTTCGCCGTCGGACTTGACCAGATTCCCGACGCCATCGCAACCAACTATTCGAAGCTTATGGGGTGGACCCGTGGCCAATTCTGGCGTTGGGTGTTGAATTCCCTGATCTACTCCGGGGTTTCCGCACTGATCGGCACCATCATTTCGGTGATGGCAGGCTATGCCACCGCAAAATTCAACTTCCGTGGCAAGGCCATCGCCATCGGCGTGGTCATGGGATGCATGCTGATGCCGGTCGCACTGCTCACCATTCCGCAGTACTCCATCTTCCACGCACTGCACCTGACCAACACCATGCTGGCGATCATCATCCCGTGCTGCGTTTCGCCATTCGGCTTCTTCCTCGGACGCGTGTACGCGCAAACCTCCGTACCGAACGAACTGCTGGAAGCGGCCCGCATCGACGGCGCCGGTGAAGCGAGAATCTTCTTCACCATCGTGCTCCGACTGCTCGCCCCAGCCATGGTGACCATCTTCCTGTTCCTCTTCGTAGGAACGTGGAACAACTTCCTGCTGCCGTTGATGATGGTTTCCTCCGACACCCTCAAGCCGGTCACGCTCGGCCTGTATGGCATGGTATCGCTCGCAACCTTCAACGATCGTGGATCGCTGATGATGGGCGCACTGCTCGGCGTACTGCCGGTGATCGTGCTCTTCCTCGGCTTGCAGCGCTACTGGCAGGCCGGTCTTGCGGCAGGCGCGGTCAAGGGTTGACGGGCATCCATCCAACTCCATGCGTGGCATGCAAACGCCACGCATGGAGTTGGATCAACAGAACAACCGTAATCCGGGCCCCACTATTTCAGGCAGGTACATGCAATGAACGCAAGACTGCACCATAACGGCCGTTCGCAAGGATGCGTCGGCATCGACATCGGCGGAACGAAAATCGAAGGCGTGCTGCTCGACGCAACAGACCGCGTCATCGACGTCTGCCGTATGCCATCGCACTCCGGTGAAAGCAATGTCGTAACCGACATCGTGCGCGTCGCCCGCATACTGTCCAACGAAGCGCTGCCCATCGGCATTGGCATTCCAGGGCAGGTGAACTGCGCGACCGGGCAAGTGAGCAACGTCGTCAATCTTGATATTGAAACGTTGGAACTTGGCGAACGCGTCAGCGCAATCATGCACGCTCCGGTGCACGTGGAAAACGATGTGAACGCGGCTGCGGTCGGAGCCGCGGAATTCGTGGAACAAGTCGACGGCAACGCAACCGTCGTATTCCTCAACTTCGGCACGGGACTGGCCGCAGGACTCGTGCGCGGCGGGCAAGCCGAACACGGGTACAGCGGATCCATCGGCGAAATCGGGCACCTACCCATCGACCCCAACGGATTCGAATGCCCATGCGGGCAGCGTGGATGCTTGGAAACCGTGGCATCCGGCGGGGCCGTGGCAAAACTTTGGCCCTCCGCAAACCCGCCCATGCCTGATCTCATCCGCAAAGCGCGGCAAGGAGACGGGCATGCCAACGACGTGCTCACCATGGTGGCCCACGCCATGGGCGACACCATCCAAATCGTCGCGCAAGCCTACGATCCGCAACGCATCATCATTGGCGGAGGCATGGCGAAAACCGGTGACGCACTCATCGAAGTCATCCAAGCCGAACTGAGCCGCAGAGCCGAAGGATGCCGATTCCTGACCACACTCGACATCGCATCGAACATCAGAATCGCAGCCATTGACCAACCAATCGGCGCAATCGGCGCGGCGCTCGCGGCAAAACGAGCGCAACCGCAATCGTGAATGCGTGATACTTCAGGCAGACTGGAACAAGCGCAACAATTCCGGAAATCCAGATCCGGCAATCCCGGCAATCCGAGAATCACAATCGAGAATTGAAATCGATAATCGACAATCGAAAGGCGAATCGATGGCAAGCGAGAACACCAGCAAATGGGCGATCATTCCCGAACCGAACAGCATGACGGTCGGCGAAGGCACGGTGCTGTTGCCCTATGCGGGGCGCGTGAACGAATCCATTGCGATTGGCGATGGCGATTTCCTGCTTGCGCATCAGCTTGTTGCCGACATACGTTCCGCGACAGGCACTGATTGGGATATTGCGACGGGCGATATGTGGTCGGGCTTCATCAGATTGCGTATTGCGGATTCGCGGGATTTCGATTCGCAGGATGGCGGTACCGCCGGCGCATACACGCTGACTATCAACACTGACGGCATTACGATTACCGGTTGCGATTTCGAGGGTGTGCGCAACGGCGTGCAGACCCTGCGTCAACTCATACGGCAAAACGGTGCCGTACTGCCGGAACTGCAGATTGCAGATGCCCCCGCATGCCAAATCAGGGGATATTATTTGGACGCGACGCGCGGCCGCGTGCCAACGCTCGCATGGCTCAAACAGTGGGCCGACAAACTCTGCCTCTACAAATACAACCAATTGCAGCTGTACATCGAGCATACGTTCGCATTCGACGGTATGAGCGAAACATGGCGCGGATCAAGCCCGCTCACGCCGGCAGACACACTCGAATTCGACCAATACTGCGCGAACCTTGGCATCGAACTCGTGCCGTCAGTCTCCACATTCGGACACCAATATGTGGCGATGCGCACGCAGGAACTGCGCGAACTCGGCGAATTCCCCGAAGACGCAGACCGGCCGTTCAGCTTCATCGAACGCATGAGGCACCACACGCTCAACGTCGCCGACGATCGAGCCTTCGCATTCTCTGCGCAACTGGTCGACTCGTATCTGCAACTTTTCCGTTCGAAGCGATTCAACATCTGCGCCGACGAAACCTTCGACCTCGGCAAAGGCAAGTCGAAGCAGGAAGCGCAACGCGTGGGCGTCGCAGCGCTGTACGCAACATACGTGGGCAAACTCTGCGAACACCTGTCTAAGCAGGGCCGCGAACCCATGTTCTGGGGAGATATCGCCATCGAAATGCCGGAAATTCTCGAAACCCTGCCGAACAATGTCACCCTGCTGAACTGGCAGTACGATCCGGAAGCGACCGATGAGAAAATCCAACTCGTGGCGCAAGCCGGAGCCAAACAAATCGTATGCCCGGCCGTATGGGGGTGGAATGCGCTGCTGCCGCGCATCGACGATGCGTGGAACAACATCGCACGCATCGCGCGCTACGGCATCGACTGCGGTGCGGAAGGCATGCTCGTCACCGATTGGGGCGATTTTGGGCATGTCAACGATCCGCGCATGGCCGTGCCCGGCATGATATTCGGTGCGCAATATGCGTGGAATCCTGCCGGAGATACTGCCGAAAATGATTTGCTTGAGCGTATTTCGCGCGTCGAATATGGCGATTGCAGCGCACGATTCGTTGCATTGCTTCGTAACGCTTCCGCGCAAGCCGTATTCACTTGGCGTGAGCTTGTGGAATATCTCGAATTGGATGACGGCACGGGAAACTGCAATACCGATGTTGCGCAAACCATTCCCTGCCTGGCCGATCGCTTGGTTGATCATTTATCTGACTGTGGAAACGCAATGACTGTGCGTGAAGCACGCAATCGCATGATGCGCAATATGGCAACGACAATCGAACGAATTCCGCAAGCCAATCGTGCATTGCAACAATGCATGGTCGACATCGCGCCGATTGCGGCACATATGGGAAATCCGGGCATTACTGCTGCCGTACGCATCGCCATGGAAGGGCAGCTGCTGCTCAATCGAGTGGGATTCGCGCTCGCCGAAGCACATGACGTGCGTGATGCGCATGACGCTGGCGATTGGCGGCCTTCCGATTATCGTGCGCTGGCGCGCGAGCTCGAATGCTGGTGCGAGGCCTATGCGAAGGAATGGAACGCGACAAGCCAACCGTCGGAACTGCATCGCATTCAGGAAACCGTGTGGAAAGCAGCCGACGAGCTTCGCCGAATCAGCAAATAAATCATCAAACAAATCCTCAAGAAATCAGCAAAACGAAAAACGTCAATCCAATGCCAATGAAAGGAACATCATGACCGAAGTCATCATCGTGAAAAACGAGCGCGAAGCAGGCGATATTTACGGCCGTTCAGTCGCCGATCTCATCAAAACCAAGCCGAATGCGGTGCTGGGACTGGCAACCGGATCCAGTCCGCTCGCCGCATACCAGTCGCTCGCACGCATTGTGCACAGCGAGCATATTGACGTATCGCAGGTGCGTGGTTTCGCATTGGACGAATATTTGGGATTGCCGCTTGATCACCCGCAGTCATATCATTCCACCATTCACCGCACGGTCGTGGAACCGCTTGGACTGAACCCTGATTTGGTGCACGTGCCTGGTGACGTGCTCGACGGGGCGCCGCTGAGCGACGGCGAACGCATTGCGGCTGCCGGCCCTGCCTACGATAAGGCAATCGAAGAGGCCGGTGGCATAGATGTGCAGATTCTGGGCATTGGCACGGATGGGCATGTGGGCTTCAATGAGCCGGGATCGTCGCTTGCTTCCGGCACGCGCGTCAAAACGTTGGTTGAGCAGACGCGCATCGATAACGCCCGATTCTTTGACGACGACATCGACAAGGTGCCTACGCATTGCATCACGCAGGGTATCGGCACGATTCTCAAAGCCCGCCACTTGGTGCTGCTTGCCTTCGGTTCGGGCAAGGCCGAGGCTGTGGCCGAAACGGTGGAGGGCGGTGTGAGTGCGTTCTGCCCGGCGTCCGCGCTGCAAATGCATCCGCACGCCACCATCATTGTGGACGAGGAGGCCGCGAGCCGCCTGCGTCACAAGGACTACTACCGTTACGCCTACGCCCACAAGCCCGCCTGGCAGCACATCTGATTGCTGCTCCGCAGTCGGTGTCCGCTAGCGTCCGGATTCTTCCACTCGCTGGAACATTCTGGACGTTTTTCGGCCTTCCAGCGGGAGGATTTCTCCACTCGCTGGAAGGTTTTGGGCAGTACGGGGGTATTTGGCAGTCCAGATTCCTCCACTGACTGGAGGAATTGGGACTCTGAGGTGGCTGTTAGCGGGAGGATTTCTCCACTGACTGGAAGGATTGGGTTGCTGATGGGCTTGTCAGCGGGGTAATTCTTCCACTGAATGGAAGAATTGGATGCTAATTGAGGAAAATGGCTGTGAGTGAATTGGAAGGTATGAAGATGGAACAGTCTCGTGAGCGGTTTGCGAATGAGGTGGACGTTGCGTTGGCGCAGTCGGCCCGTCCGTTTGCGATTCATAATGCGCGCAAAGTCGATGCGCGAGGTGTTGCGGAACATTATTGGCTGGTTTCCGATGGTAGCGCGATTATTGCGACTGGGAATCGGGACGCTGATTTTGCTGCGGCTTGCGCAAGCGTCGGTTTGGATGCCGATACTGATTCTGATTCGGTCAGTTCGGCTGATTCCGGCAATGCCATGACCGGTTCGGCCGGTTCCATAACCGACGCTGCAGGTCGCATGATGACTCCCGGTTATGTTGACATTCATGCGCACGGTTCGTGGGGAAGTTCCTTCGATGATGGCGTGCAGGGCATACGTTTGGCTCGTGCGGGTCACATGATGCACGGCACCACCCGCCAAGTGCTCAGTTTGATCACCAATCCGCTTGACGTGATGTGCGCCAATCTCGAAACCGTGCACGGCATGATGAGCGCCCGCCCTGACATTCTCGGCGCGCATCTGGAAGGACCGTTCCTTGCGCTGTCTCGCAAGGGTGCGCATGATCCGGAATGTTTGAAGGATCCGGTTCCCGAATATGTTGATCGGCTTTTGCAAGCGGCAGGCGGCTGTCTGCGTCAGATCACCATCGCCCCCGAATTGCCGCACGGCATTGATGCGATTCGTCGCTTCGCGGCGGCCGGAGTGGTTCCTGCGGTAGGACATTGCGATGCCGATTATGCGACCGCTCGCAAGGGTTTCGACGCGGGCGCGGGCATTATGACGCACATGTTCAATGCGATGAATGGCTTGCATCATCGCGAGCCTGGTCCAATTCCGGCTGCTGTTGAGGATCCACGCGTCACTATCGAGTTGATCAATGATGGTTTTCATGTGCAGAATCCGATGGTGCGTTTGGGATTTGGTTTCGCACCGCATCGCACGGCATTCGTGACTGATGCCATGGCTGCTACCGACTGCCCGGACGGTCATTATCTGCTGGGTGCGTTGGATGTGGATGTGATCGATGGTCACGCTCGGCTCGTGTCGAATGGTGCGATTGCCGGTTCCACGCTGACGTTGGAAAAGGCTGTTCAGCGTGCGGTGCTCGAATTGGGATTCACGCCCGCCGACGCGGTGGAGGCCGCCACGTTGACTCCGGCCAAAGCATTCGGTTTCGACCGCGCGAACCCGGTCACCAAGCAACCTCTCGGTCTGCTTGCTCCCGGCTACGCTGCCGACGTGCTTCTGCTCGATCCCGCCACCTGGTCCGTCACCCACGTCTGGTGTGACGCTCGCCCTCTCCGCTAAGGTGAGATTACTGAAGCGAGATTACTGAAGCACAATTGCAGGGCCGGCTCCGCAATAGGATGCCGGCCCTTGCCGTATCTCAAGTTTTTATATTTAGTCTTGCGGGGTGAAGCTGTCGCGTGCGACGAGACTGGTGGAGATTCGCATATGCTGGCTGATTTTGCGGTCGGCGGTCAGCGCTTCGGCAAGCATAAGCACCGCGGCTTTCGCAAGCTCGTCCTGGCTAATGTCGTACGACGACAATGCGGGAGACGTGTATTTTGCGATCTCCTGATTGTTGATGCTGATCACTTTGATATCTCGCGGCACCATCACATTTTCGGTGGCAAATGCCTGCAGCACGCCAACCGCCAACGGATCGGCTGCGACGATTACCGCGTCGGGCAGATCGTCCGCATGATCCTGCACCAACTGACGCCCCTGCAAACGGCCGTTTTCCACAGTGAACGGGCCGTCCGCATACACCAATCCTTGCGCATCCAATCCCAAGCGCAACGCCCAATTGCGGAATGCGAACGTACGAATATCTTCCGGATATTCATGCTTGCCCATAATGTTGCCCAAGCCGCCAATGAAGCCGATCCGAGAGCAACCCGACCCCATAAGCGCGTCGATCGCATCCAATATGGTTTGTTCCAAATCCGGCTGTACCGAATCGAACAATGCCGGCGCAGGATTGATGTCGATGAATACGCCGTGGGGGAGCTTCTTATGCAAGCGGTGAAGCGTCTTGTGATTTAGTGGGGACGGGCCGATCGAAATAAATCCCGCGTATTTATCGGCATCGGCGATCAGCGAATCCACGTCCTCGTGCATGGTCACGTTCATACGCTGCTCTTCGGCATGCTTGACGAGCACTTCGCGCAGCTCGTCGAAATACGCGTCCTGCAAGCCCTTGTCGGGTACGACATTGTCGAGAATCGCAACATCCTGCGGAATGGTGATGCGCTGGTATTGCGGTACGTTCTTGTATCCCATTTCCAGACTGGCGTTTAGAATCTTCTCGCGGGTGGAATCCTTCACCGAAAAAGTGGGATCGTCCTTCAAAACCCTGGAAACAGTGGCTTGGGAGAAACCTACCCGTTTCGCTATCTCTCTGATAGTGGCCATGTGAATCCTCCTCAAAGCCATCGTTGGCTAAACACGTTTACTAATTAATTTAGCACACATGCTCCCATCTCGCCATATTTCCTCCAAGCGTTTCACGAGATGAAGCAATCGTGCGACAAACGAGACTCCTCTTTACTCAGCTTGCCTCGGGGTGGCTTCGGGCAATGAAGTGCCCATGGTTTCGAGGCGCATGAGGAACTCGTTGGCGCTCATGGCGTTGCTCAACAGCGTGCCCTCGGCGAGCGTGCCTCCGATGGAACGGATGAACTCAACCTGGTCCAGGGACTCCACGCCATCGAACACCACATGGAACGCATCGTTATCGCGCGAAATCTCGAGCGTGCGCTGCATGATCTGCTTTGCGCGAGGCGTACGGAAATCGCGAACCACCGTCTTGTCGAATCGTGCGAAATCCAATGGCAGATGCGCGAACGCGGCAACCTCCGAATACGTGGTGCCAGCATTGGTCAAACCCAACTCGACGTTCGGCAAAGCGGCAAGAGCGGCAACCTCATCATCAACTTCATCATGCACCACATGAATGGCATGCGATCCCAACTGCAGGCCGAAACGCAGCTGTGGCTGCTCATGAGTCAACTGCTCCAAGCGCTCGTGGAAGATGGACGTGCCTAATTCCGAACCATTCATGCAAATGTCCACAATATCCAATTCGGGTGCCACCTTGCGGAATGCGGTCATGTCTTTCACGCAGGTTTCCAGCACGTCGAGCGTCAGCTGCACGCTCATGTTGAGACGATGCGCTTCAGCCGTTACGAAATACGGTGCCAGCGTACGGCCCTTCGCGTCATGCACGCGCACAATCGTATCCAGCGAAGTGATACGTTTCGTATTCACATCGAAAATCGGCTGGTAGAGCACGGAAATCGTATTGTCTTCGATCGCATGGCGAAGCACGTCGGAAGCGTTGAAATAGTCTCCCGAACCATTCTGCGCGGCGAGCGTGGACGTCATGCCGTCGACTACGGGCAGATTGGAGCTCTCCGACTCGTAGATGTGCGCGCTCGCATCGGCGAGGAGCACGGAGAAGCCGTCTGTCGCGTTCGAGAACGAAATGCTGCTCGATACGTCCACGGAAACCTCGCCTTCTTCGGTGTATACCGGCATGACGGCAAGATTGCGCATGCGCGTGGCCAACTCCTCCACATCGCTGGTTGACGTCACATCGGTTACGATCATGGCGAATTCCGCGCCGTTCACGCGCGAAAGCGTGGCGTTTCCCGGCAGCAGCTGGCTTAAACGCATGCCCACGGATCGCAGCACGGCATTGCCGATTTTGCGTCCATAATGTTCGTTGACGGTGCGCAAATGCTCCACGCCGAAATACACCACGGCAACTAGATTATGCACATTCTCGGTCTGCAGACTCTTCAAATGTCCGATGAACGCACGATACGTGAGTGCGCCGGTCAGCGTATCCGTTTCCGATTCGGTGCGTAGCAGCGTCACTTCCTTGTTCACGCGTAACGATTCGGTAAGCACTTCGCCGCAGGTGAGCAATATCGTCTCGTCGGTCGACATGAACGGACGATTCCAAATACTGCGTTCCATCGCGAGATAATACTGTCGCGAGCCGGTGGAAATAGGCGCGGAATAGCGGTAGGAATACCCTCTTTTATCAAGATTGTTTGCATTGCTGATGAAACAGCGCATGCGGGTGAGGCCACGATTGATGCGTCTTACGACGGTCTCTTCCGGCACTTGATTCGGCAACGGCAGCGCGTCGCTTACATTCGCTATGCATTTCAACGCACTTCGGGATCGCGTGAGCCGGCTCATCGTATCGACCGTCATCAGCAACAGCGAGTAGGCGATCAGTGCCAGCATGAACACGGAAAGCACGGTGGCAGTATCCGAGCCAATATTGGCGAACTCCAGAATTTCAGGAATCCACACAATCGCCATCAAATCAGCCAAAGCCATGGCAAGAATGTGAGACAGCGAATACTCGCGCATGGCTTTACGAATCGGAATTTGTACAAAAAAGAACGTTACAATATCACAAATCAATCGAATAATCGGCACTGCAACAGTCATAATCAGTAATGGCAGCAACCAATGCTGGAATTGATAAGGATTAATCGCAGCATTGACGGAATTCTGGCTGATGATAATTGACAGTACGTGAGAAGTGTTCGCAAATAATATTTTGATCAGTGGGATTGGCGCAAGCGTGGTTCCGGCGCGAAGAATGCCGATTTTCAGACTGCGTGCGGTGATGATCGACGTGATGATGGTAACGATGATCAGGAACATGGCCACGTCGGGAAAATAGCCGGTTACCAGCAGTATGACGGTCAACGGTGGCAGCACGGTGTGTTCGGCGGCAACGCGATACGACGAACGCTTTTTGTGGTAGATCAGGCACGGCAGAAAGCACAGCGACCATATGCAGATGCGCGCAGGGTCTTCCATAAGTTGCTGCACGCCTTCCTGTGCATGGAATGCGATTGCGGCCGCAATGCACAACGCATAGATGATGGCCAGAATGGTGAGTCTGGCTGGTTTTCTGATGCCGTCTTTTGGCTGGCTGCCTGATGCTTTGATTGCTTCGATGTCATGATTGCCTGATTTCGTTCCCCTGTTGCGTGCCACTTTTACTGAAAAGTAGCGACTGCCTTGTGTTCCTGCCTTGTATTGTGTCTGTGGTTGCGTCTCGCTGCGGCAAGCGTTTATAACACCGGTCCGATGATGCGCCACGGTGCGTTCGTGCCTTCCTCGGCGCTGTCCGGCTGCTCGTTTTCGTTGTTGCCCAACGATTCGTAGATATTGCCGTTCCAGATCACCTTGTCGCCTTGCTTGTACAGTACTCCCGGTTCCCACGTGGGGTAGGCCTGCTGCGAGGAATTCCAGCTGGCATTGTCGAAGTCGACGAGCGTGCCCGGCGTGCCTCGGAATCCTGACCCCAATGTGGTGGCGAATTCGCCGTCCGTCTGTTTCATGCCGCTGCAGAACGTTTTGAGCGTGTTGGTGTTCGTATAGTTTTCGCCGCATTGCTGATCGCGGTTCAGCGACCACATGCTTAAGTGTCCCAAACTTGTTTCCAGCGAGAACGTGTTGATTTCGCGCGCATTGTCGAGCGTGAAATACTCGTTTTTGGTATCGTTCTGGCCGATGAGCACGGTGGCTCCCAACAGCTCCCAGATCTGATGGTCGCTGAAGAGTTTGCCGCGACTGTACAGCAACGTTTTATATTGCGCGTGGGCCGCGTTCAGCGAACTTTTGATCAGCGTGGATTGCGTGATCGACGTGGACGCCACGTTGAAATCCATGGTCATGAGATTCACGGTGGATAGCGTCACGCCGGCATCCAGAAACGCGTTCACGGTTTGCATTCCTTGCGTTGTAAGACCTTTCGCGTCGGCTGGAAGCGTCAAACTGATGATCAGATCGTGACTGGTATCGTCTTTCCCTTTGTTTTTGGCTTTTTCGTTGGCGATGAGTTTTGCCACGGCTTGCGCTCGCCGGGTTGCGGTTTCGCTGTACCCGTCGAGATTCGAGTTTTCGATGTCGAAGTCGAGCGAGGTGATGTGATAGCGGTTGATCACCTGCTGGTATGCGTCGGCAAGGGAATCGACGTCGGAACATGCGCTGGCAAGTTCGGTGCCGTTCTGCCCGCCGAAGCTGACGGTTACCGTGCGATCGGTTTTGTAGGTTTGCGCGATACGGCTGTCGAGATCGAGCGTGGAGGCCGCTTCGTCGAGCGTGTAGTAGCCGCCCCAGCTTGGCTGGCAGCCGTCGCCGGCGGTGACGAATCCGAGAATCACATTCCGGTAGACGTTGCCTACCTTGGATTCGAACTCGTATGAGGGTGTTGCGGTCACGTCCACATAGCCGCCGAACCAGGGTTCCGGCAATTTCTTAGCCGCCGTTCGCGTGAACGTGATCCACGACCATGTGCCGGCCGCGACGAGCGCGATGCACAGTATCGCTATGAACAGTCGAAGGAAGGAAAATCGTCTTCCTGGAAACAGGGGTTTCATCATTCCCTTTCGAAATCGTCAGGTCACCAATGCTGATGGGGACATTGGGGCGTCTAGCAGGCTGTGTCCCGCTGGGCTTCAGTGCATATGCGGGGGATTTTACGGGGGATTAAGCTTTCCTCTCGTGCGCTGTTTTTCTTATATCTCGCTTACAGTTAGGGAGTGTAGTCTGTGGCTAGTACGACGATTTCAACAGTGATGTATGGTTTATGCAGGTGAGGCAGCGCTGATAAGGCAAAGGGGTATATGGTGGCAAAAATAGGGGATTTTGACGGCGATGACCGCAGGCACCAGTGGGGTGCTGAAACCTCCACGCAACCGCTTGCGATCATGCATGCCAAGCCTTCGCCAACGCGCGTTGTGCGTGGTTACGTTGCCATCATCTGCACGGTTGTTTCATGGCTGATCTACATGATCACGATGATTCTGTCGTTGTTCGTCAACAATCCTTCACTCACGTTACGTTTCGTGGTTGAAGGCGTGCTGTACATGACGATTGTGACCACGCTGATTTTCAGCGCGCTCGTCTACTTGACCACACGGCAAGGGGCGCTATACCGTTTCATCCGGCATGAACGCGTGCCTCGGGCGATGCTCGACGACCATTTCGCACACAACTACGATAAGGGAATCACAGTGCTGATTCCTTCGTACGTGGAACAGCCGAAAGTCGTCGAAAAAACGATCTGGTCGGCGGCATTGCAGGAATTTCCCGACCTTGCAGTCGTACTCCTAATCGACGATCCTCCGCATCCTAACAATGACGAAGCGCGAGCGATTCTCAAAGCAAGCCGCGAACTCATGCCGAAAGTATTGGCCGAATTGGCGGCACCTGCGGAACGTTTCACCAAAGCGCGCGACGAAACCGTTGCGGCGCTCGCCGATCAGATGGACGCAAGGCGTAGTGTGGTCGCACGCTGTGCGGAAGACTATCGTGCGGCCGCGCAATGGTTGGAGCATAAGGCCGACACATGGCTGGTCGAAGATCATACCGACGATTTCTTCTGCGACCAGGTATTGCGCGGTCTTGCACGCGACCTGCGTTTGACGGAACAGGCGTTGAACGAATCGATCACCCTGCAGCAGCATGTCGACGCGAATCGCATTCTGCAACTGTACGAACGTTTGGTACGCATTTTCACCGCAAAAGGATGGTCGTTCGAACGCAAGCTGTATGCGTCGACCTCCCGTGAAGGCAACAAAGCCATGAATCTGAATTCGTTCATCGGATTGATGGGGCACTCGCTCAAGCGCGTGGAAACGTCGGACGGGGTGATTCTGCGTGACGTGCGCGAGGGAGAATCTCCCGATTTCGTGATGCGCAATTCCGAATACGTGCTGACGTTGGACGCCGATTCCATGCTGTTGCGCGACTACTGCCTGCGCTTGGTGTACCAGATGGAACAGCCCGGCAATGAGCGCGTGGCCGTGATCCAAACCCCGTATTCCTCGTATCGTGGCGCGCCGACGCGAATCGAACGCATCGCGGCCGCCACCACCGACATTCAGCACATGCTGCATCAGGGCATGACCTACTATGACGCCACGTTCTGGGTAGGTGCGAACGCGGTGATCCGCAAGGCCGCGCTCGACGATATCTGCGTGGTGTCGACTGAGGGCACGCGCACGGTGAAAACGTATATTCAGGATCGCACGGTGATCGAGGACACCGAATCCAGTATCGATTTGGGTTATTTCGGCTGGCATTTGGTCAACTATCCGGAGCGGTTGAGCTATAGTGCCACCCCGCCTGATTTCGGTTCGTTGGTGGTGCAGCGGCGGCGTTGGGCGAATGGCGGTCTGCTGATCATCGGCAAATTCTTCCGTATTGTGCACGCGCGGCATCAGCAGGGCAATGATGTGAAGCTGGGTGAGTGGGCGCTGCGCGTGAACTATATGGCGTCCATCGCATGGTCGAGTTTCGGCCTGATGTTCCTCTTGGCATATCCGTTCGACCAGCGGTTGCTGAGCCCGTGGGTGGTGCTCGCGTCGCTGCCGTATTTCTCCACCATGTCGAGCGATTTGAAACGCAACGGGTATAAACGTTCCGATATTTTCCGTATTTACGGCTTCAACATCGTGCTGTTGACGGTGAATCTTTCCGGCACGCTCAAGTCGATTCAGCAGGGCATGACGAACACGAAGATTCCGTTCGCGCGTACGCCGAAAGTCAATAATCGTACCGCTTCTCCGGCATTGTATGTGACGATGCCGTGGGTGATCATCATTTACTCGTGCATGGTGTTCTACGCCGATACGCTTTCGCACAATTGGGGCAACGCGGTGTTCGCCGGTTTCAATGCGATCGTGACGTTCTGGGCGTTGACCGCGTATATCGGCATCTGGCATTCCGTGCAAGACATGGTGGTTGGTCTGGTCCGTTGGTTCTTCGTGCCGATCAAGGAGCCTCAGCAGGAGGCGGCCCGCAAGAAGGCCTCTTGGCGTGACGCCCTCTACTTCGGCGACCGCCAAATGATCTACGAGTCCCGCCCGCTGTAGCCTTGAGACTTCTCTAGCCCGTGTGTACGTGTACGGGCGGCGGTTGTAGATGCCTCCATTCCTATGCAACTTGCGTTTCCGTCTGCACGTCCTAGTGTTTGGGGAGGATGGCCGCACGTTTTTGGCTTGCTGACCTCACGATTTGGGAAAAAGCGGAAAATAAAATCGTAAGGTCGAAACCAAATCGCAATCGTGCGACGGGACTCAAGATTGCAACGGTCGGTACATCAAAATCATGATATGAAGGAACGGGGTCGCAGCATCCTGGTGTCCATCATTTCGAGGAATGACGGGTAGGTGTGTCGAAACGTTTGACAAAGCTGAGTTGCTGGCTTACGATTAGTGAAACGTTTCGACGAAACGATTCGATAAAATACGAGCGTGATTCTGCGGAAGAAATTCCGGAAGGCTCGGCGGATGGCTTTGTTGAACGATGGACGAGAGCTGCGGTACGCATGACGTGTAACGCAAATGACTTGGAGAGCCGAAGGAGGCGGAAGATGACGGGCATCAAAGATGTGGCTCGGGAGGCGGGGGTGTCAGTCAGCACCGTTTCGTACGTACTTTCCGGCAAGCGTTCCATCTCCGCCAAAACCACCGATAAGGTGATGGCCGCCGTTGAACGACTTGGATATACTCCGGATGCCAGCGCCCGTAAAATGCGTGGTATGCGTAATCATATTTTTGCGCTCAGCGCGCCGATTCGCGGTGATATCAATCAGGCCAAATACAACGCTTACTTTCTGCAGACCGCATGGCAGGCAAAGAACCGTGGCTACGATGTGCTGTTGCTTACCGGCGAGGACGCGGTGGCCGACATTCGGCGCGTGACGCAAAGCAACTTGGTTGATGGCGTGGTGCTGCTCGACATTGAGGAACATGACGAGCGTACCGCCCAGGCTGGCTCATATTCCAAACCCTGTGTGGCCATCGGTTACCCTGCAGAGCATGAAGGCTGTGCCTGTGTCGATATCGATTTTGCCACGGCTGGTCGTATGGCTGTGGATTGCCTGTATTCCAAGGGGCATCGGAGCGCTATGTTTTTGCGTGACAATGAGACCGATTACGATCGCGGTTCGGGCTATGTGCTGCTGTTCCGCAAGGCTTTGCTGGAACGTGCCGAAGAGTTGGGCATGACGATTCATGAATCCTCCAAGCATCGTGACGATCGCTTTGATGCCGCGGAATTCGTGCGTGAGCTTCGTTCTTTGGATGAGCGCCCCACGGCGATTGTCAACCAGGCGAACGCCAATGTGCTGAAGTTGGTATTGCAGCAATTACAGGCTTCGGGATTGCGGGTGCCAGATGATATTTCGGTATTGTCGTGCGGCACGTATTTCGAGGGAGAGCTGATGCCGCAGCCGATTACCGAGATGCCGGTCATGCCGCAGGAATTATGTTCTAAGGCTGTGGATCTGCTGGTCGACGCCATCGATGAGCATCGCGACATCAAGGGATTGGTGGAGCTGTCCGCTCCGGTCATGCATAGTCGAGGTTCCGTTACCAAAGTTGGTGACGTGTGAAAAGAAGGTTGTAGGAGTATGTCCGTGAAAGGCGGACGGATTTCCGTATCCATAATCGAAACGATTCGAAAGTAAGTGAAGGCGTTGTAGCCGAAGCGAAGATGGTGATTGCCGAATTGAAAAGCGCCAATCCGCGGCCATCGTCGAAACGTTTCGAAAAAAGGAGGCGACACATATCAATCTTCATAACTGAAAAACAACTTGAGACATAACTCAACAACACAACCACCAATAACAAAGGAGAACCATGAAGATCACACGAGGCATCGCACTTGCGGCCGCGGCGGCAATGTCGCTGACCACGCTCGCTGCATGCGGCAGCGACACCGCGCAAGACGAGGAAACGCCAGACAGCCTGTCGTTCTGGTATTACGAGGAAGACGACGCTGGCCAGACCCAGGCATGGCGTCGCGCCGCGGAAGCCTTCGAAAAGGAAACGGGTGTCAAAATCAATTTCGAACGCAAGTCGTTCACGCAGATCGCGCAGAACGGCAGCCAATTCCTCAATTCCGATGAGGCGCCGGATCTTATGGAATCCAATCGCGGCAACGGTTCGGCCGGCGTGCTCTCCACCATGGGGCTGCTCACCGATTTGGGTGATTACGTCGATCAATACGGTTGGGACAAGAAGGTGACCGGCGCCAATGCGGCCGTGGCCAAGTATGATGAAAACGGCATCATGGATGGTGACACCTGGTACGGCATGACCAGTTACGCGGAATTCCAGCGCGTCTACTACAACAAGGATCTGTTCGCCAAGTACGGGCTGGAGATTCCGACCACCTATGACGAGTTCGTGGACGTCTGCCAGAAATTCGTGGATGCCGGAGTGACGCCGATCGCCGCCGACGCGCAGGAATACGGCGTGATGTGGCTGTGGTGGCAGCTGGTTTCCAAGGAGGCCGACGCCAAATTCATCGACAACTGGCAGCTCTACAAGGGCGATGTCGACTGGAACTCCAAGATTCTCACCAATTCCGTGAGCACCATCAACGACTGGCTCGACAAGGGCTTCATCTCCCACAACGCCACCGGTATGAAGGCCGAAGACACCACGCAGGCATTCATCAAGGGGGAGTATCCGATCTATCAGACCGGCACCTGGAATCAGGGACGTTTCGTCAAGCAGATCACCACTTTCGATTGGGACGCCGCGGTGATGCCGGAATCGAATTTCGCGATTGGCTGCGCAGGCAATCTGCTGGTGATTCCGGAACGCTCTCACCACAAGGATCTCGCTGCGAAGTTCATTGACTACGTGCTTTCCGACGATGTGCAGAACTACCTCGGCAACGCCGGCGGAATTCCGGTGGCGGGCGACGCCAGCAAGATCAACGACGAGAAGAGCAAGGCCATGATCGAGGAATACGCCTCCTACGCCAATGATGGCAAGCTCAGCTACTACCCGGATTACGCCGCTTCCAACCTTACCGATGCTGTTCCGGCGGAATTCCAGGAACTGGTGAACGGCACCAAGAAGCCGGCCGACGTGCTCAAGGGTATCCACGAGAAGTACGACGTCGGTGTGGAAGACATGGGCGTCAAGACCAACTGATCGTATATCTGATCTCATATCCGACATCGCACGGGATTATTCCGGTTTTGCTCAGTATCAATCATGAATAATCCCGTGCGGTATCGCAAATTACAACTTGCGAACCAATATCGCAATCGTAAATATTCACAGGCAACGCAGCGCAACCAAAGGAAAAGCCAAAATGTCAAAGAAGACCAAAAACGGGGGAGTCTCAATGTCAAGGCTTCCCGGAAACCGTTCCGCAAAATTCGTACCATATCTTGTTCCCGGACTGGTAGGTCTGCTCGTTATCGTCGTTATTCCATTCGTGTGGAACATTTACTTGAGTTTCACTCGATGGCGTGGAGTCGGCCCGGTTAAATTCGTTGGATTGCAGAATTGGAAACGTCTGTTCGCTGATTCCACGTTCTGGATTTCATTCGCTAATTCATTCTGGATTATTGTGGCTATCGTAGTTATTCCTACGATTCTTGGACTATTTATTTCGTCACTGCTGACTGACGTTATTCAGAAGAAATTCGGCGGCAAGACGGCTTCCTTCCTGCGAGCCATGTTCTACCTGCCGCAGTTGCTGCCGGTTGCTGTCGCGGCCATCATCATGGGCTGGATCTTCCGTCCGGAAGATGGCGCGGTGAACGCGCTGCTCGTCAAGCTCGGCCTGGGATCGTTGCAGCATAACTGGCTCGGCAGCCCTGATAGCGCGCTTCCGGTGCTGATGTTCATTCTGGTGTGGATCCAGTTGGGCTATCCGATCGTGATCTTCATGTCCGGTCTGCAGCGCGTGGATCCTGAACTTTACGAGGCGGCCGGTCTTGACGGAGCCAACTGGTGGCAGAAATTCCGTGTGGTCACGCTGCCGTCCATCATTCCCGAGCTGCTGGTGGTCATCCTCACCGCCACCATCGGCGCGCTGAAAACCTTCGCACCGGTCTATCTGCTCACCAAAGGCGGGCCGGGAACGGCAACCACCGTGCCATCATACTATTCCTACAATCAATTCTTCCAAGTGCAACAAGTCGGCTACGGCGCGGCCATCTCCACAGCGCTCACCGTGGTCATCATCGTGTTCTCCATCGTGTTCACCATGGTGCAGAAGCACGTCGAAAAGGAACTGGTCTGAACGGTTCAAACCGCAACTGACCCGTAACATGTAAGACTCGCAAGACTTCGAAAGTCGAGGAAACAACCATGACGCAAACCATGACCGCATCGGCAGCGCGGAAAGCATCCAAGAAAACCCAACATGTGCGCTCGACCGGCGACTGGATCACCCTCATCGTGCTCATCGCAGCCGCACTGCTCGTGCTTTTCCCGTTGCTCGTGCTCACCGTCAACGCGTTCAAAACACCCGCCGATTACAATGCAACAGGCCCGCTTTCGCTGCCGAAGCATTTCACCATGGACGGCATCATCTCCTTCTGGACCACCACCAAGTTCCCGCTGAAATTCTGGAACAGCTTGGTTATTTCGCTGGTAGTGGCTGTGGCCGCCGTCGTGCTTTCCGTGCTGAACTCCTTCGCGCTCGGCATCGGCAGGGTCAAAGGCAACACTTGGATTGTGCTCGCCATCATGCTTGCCAATATGATGCCGCAGGAAGCGCTGCTCTACCCGCTGTACACCATGTTCAAGCAGGTCGGACTGTACAACACCAAACTGGCGATCATCATCATCTTCACCATCATTCAAAGTGCGTATGGCACGTATCTGCTGTCGTCCGTATACGGTACGTTCCCGCAGGCCATTCTCGAAGCGGCAGCCATTGACGGCGCCTCGCGCTGGCAGATTCTGCGTAAGGTGGTGCTGCCGATTTCCTGGCCGACCATCAGCGTGCTGTTCGTGTTCTTCTTCGTGTGGACGTGGAACGAATACATGATTCCGATGGCATTCCTGATGGGCGACGACGTGCAGACCATTCCGCTGGCGCTCGCCACATTGCAGGGCCAACGCACGATGGATGCGACCACACTTGCTTCGGCTTCGCTGCTGAGCATTGTGCCGACTATTATTTTCTTCATTATTTTCCAGCGCAAGTTGTCGCAGGGCATTACCGCTGGTGCCGTAAAGTAGCGGGAAAAGGGGTTTCTTATGACTCGAGATAACGATTGGAGCACCATGCAAAACAGCTCACGTCACGATATGCAGGTTGATTCGTTGGGTGCGTTCGCCGCGCGCAGTCCGCTGGACTTGCTTGCGGTTGCGGCACCAGGGCGCACACGTTGCGTGAACGCCGAGAATCCCACGGGCGGCAAGGGCGCTGCGGCCACTGCAGCCAGTGCACTTGGCCCGTCGCGCAAGGGCAGTCCGTGCATCCAGACCGTGAAAGCGGGGGAGAGCGTCACTTTGATGGATGTGGACGGTCCGGGCGTGATCCGCCATATTTGGATGACGGTCACCGACCGCACGTCGTCTACCGGTCCGAACGTGCTTCGCAACCTGATCCTGGAATTCTATTGGGATGGCGAGGAGACCCCGTCCGTGCAATGCCCGGTCGGCGACTTCTTCTGCTGCGGCCACGCGCAGGCCTGCCGAGTCAATTCGATGCCGGTGGTGGTCGTGCCCAATCGCGGTTTCAACTGCTACTTCTCCATGCCGTTCGAACATGCGCGCATCGTGCTCCGCAACGATCACAATGAAGACGTTCCCGCGTTCTTCTACCAGATCGACTACACCGAATATGACGCGCTTCCGGCCGGCACCATGCGTTTTCATGCGCAGTGGCGTCGCGAGCGCGTCACCGAACTGGCCCGCGACTATGTGGTGCTCGACGGCGTGCATGGTCGTGGCGCGTATATCGGCACGTATCTGGCGCTCACCGCGTTGGAAAGCCGCTGGTGGGGCGAGGGTGAAGTCAAGATGTACATCGATGGGGACGACCAGTATCCCACGTGGTGCAGCACCGGTGCCGAGGATTATTTCGGTGGCGCGTGGAGTTTCGCCGATTTCGACGAGCATGGGCGTATGCATGAGCAGACGTTCTGTGCGCCGTACGTCGGTTTCCCGTTCTATTCGCAGCGTCTCGCCTCGCATCGCGAGAGCGCGTATTGGGATGTGAATACGCCGGTGACCCGCGGATTGTATCGCTGGCACATTCCCGATCCGATTTATTTCGAACATGATTTGCGTGTGGAATGGCAGCAGATCGGTACTGAGGAGGGCGGCAATTTCGAGCGTCAGGACGACGTCGCTTCCGTCGCGTACTGGTATCAGCTCGAGCCGCATACACCGTTCGATCCGATTGGCGATCGTCGCTTCCGTCAGCCCCGCTGATTTTTGCCCCCGAGCTTACGATTTTCGGTCTATCCGGTCGGTTCGGGGGTGTTGTGCTGTCTGCGCGACTTGCGTTCTGCGTCTGCACAACCCGGGTTTTTAACCCGATTTTATGGGTTGTGCAGATGCAGGGTGCGGGTTGCGCAGGCGGGAAACGTGACTAGATGGGGTTAGATGTCACGGCGTCTGCTGCGCTGATTATCGTGCGAACGTTCTGCGCATCCAAGAGACAGCCAGCTGCGGCCAGATCTGGATACTCGGTTCAATGCCGTTGACGCCCTGCCATGCGGTTTCCGCAGTGCCCAACGACAGTCCATGCCCGCCTTGCGGGAATAGGTGCGCTTCGATGCTGACTCCGGCTTTCTTGCAAGCGTCGATCAGCATCAGTGTGTTTTCGTATGGCACGGTTTCGTCGGGAACGGTATGCCATGCGAAAACCGGCGGTGTTTTGGCGTCGATATGACGTTCGATCGACACGGATTCAAGCGCTTGTGAATCGTTGCGGCGTTCACCAAGCAGCGAATCGAAACTGCCGCGATGGGCGAGCGGGCCAGACGTGATCACCGGATAGGCGAGCATCAAACCATTCGGACGCACCGCATCCGGATCGTAACCATGAGCGACAAGAACATCGTCGCTGGTGGAGGTGGCGAGATTCGCAGCAAGATGACCACCTGCGGAAAAGCCAATCACGGCAATCGCATCCGGATCGACATGCCACTCGGCGGCATGCTCACGAATCATCGTCATCGCATCGGCAGCTTCCAACAGCGCAACTGGAAAAACGGAAGGCTTCACCGAATATCGCAGCACAAAAGCGTTGAAACCGGCCGCAAGAAACTGCATCGCAATCGGCTCCGCCTCACGATCCGACGTCATTTCGTAACCGCCGCCCGGAATCACAAGCACAGACGGACGCACACGGTCGGGAACGACTTCTTCGCTGTTATCAAGGCAATATCCGACGAATTTCGCTGCGCTGCCGTCGATGCCGGAGATTTCATATTCGAAATGTTTCATATATCCATCATAGGTGGAACACGGCGCACGTTATGCAGGAACTATTTGGTCCCGCTATTTTTCGTACCTTGTGATCCGTGGACGCAAATTGTGCAGTCGGGAGAGTGTGTCCTACTCGAGCAGCCAGTCGAGGATGTTGCGGTGTCGAATGTCTTGGTAGTCGCCGAGCCCGATGGTATCCAAGGTGAGCTGTGTGACGTAGAGGAGACCTCCATATGTGAGATACCGGTCGAACAGCGCATTGTCATTTGCTGTCGGTTGCAATGCATTTCGGTATTCCGAGAAAGACAACGGCAGCATCTTGAGCTCGACATATCGTCCGGTGAAATGGATGATTTTGCGTTTTTTCAGAATCGTCCAGTGAAATGGATGATTTTTGCGGAGTGGGTGAGTGATATAGACGTGCGATTGGGCAAATCGGAAGTAATGTTGCGATCATTCGACGGAATTCACGAATGTGTATGGCCGCTCACATGTCTGATACATTTTTCTCAGCTAATTGGCAGGAACACGTATCATTCCTCCAAGACTCGGGCGCTTATATAGAACATGTCAGCAGTTACGGCGGCTGGCGAGGTTCCTGAAGAACCCCATAACTGAACCCTTCTTCTCTCTTCTCTCTCAGCCGGCGGCCCTTCTCTCCGCCGGCTTTCTTCTTTTCTGAACACGATGCATGCGATTCGTGCGATTCGCGATTTATGTTTCGCGATTTTGCCGAAAAGAGTTGCAAGACAAACGGCCGACCATGCGTGAGTAATGCATGGTCGGCCGTTTGTGATGCTGGTGATTATGCGTGGTCGCGTGCAGGCATTCGTGATTCAGCAGCGCTCGTACGAGAACCTGCGCAGGCGTTCGAAGCATTCCACGCTTTCGTCAAGCCATGGCATGCCGATCACGAACACGTGGCCGAGCGTTTCGTGGCGGCGTGGCTTCGGGTCGAACAGTTCGAAATCGGCTCCCTTGCGGGCCAGTGCGGCAGCAAGCGCCAGATTGTCGGCCTCGAGGAAATCGTCGCCGCAGGTCACGATGAACAGTGGCGGCAGGTTGACGTTGAACGCCAGGCCTTCGGCGGTGAGGAACTTCGGGTCGGCGGCTTCGATGCCGTCGAAGAATTCGACGCCCAGCATCTGTTCGAGTCCGGTGCGGCGATTCGGATCGTAGCCTACGGTCAGTTCGCTTCCCATGGTTTCCAACGATGCGGAACTGTAGGCACCGCACACCGGAGCGGCACCGGCGAAACCAATGCCCGAAGGCTCATCCACGCCGAATGCGGCCGCGGCTTCGGCATTGTTTTCAATCGCCAACGTCAGCATGGTCAACGCGCCGCCTGCCGAATCGCCGGTGAGGAACACGGCGTTCGGATTAACCGGATAATCAGTCAAATGCGCCTTGATCCAACGCAATGCCGCCTGAACGTCCGCCAGCTGACCCCTCAAATCGGTTTGCGGGGCCGGTCGGTAGTTCAGTGAGAATACGGCGAAGCCCGTTTCGGCCAGATGCACGTTGAAGTTGCGGTTCAATTCCTTATATCCGTAAGTGAAACCGCCGCCGTGTATATCGATGTACACCGGCAGCGTATGCCCGCAGCGCAGCACCGCATCGTGCGGTAGATACAGGTCGAGCAAATGCCCTCTGCACTGCCCGGCTTCCGTATCGTAGCCACCGTCAGGCAGGTATGGAATATCTTCGATCACTTCGATTGTGTCAGGCGTGTGCCACAGTTCGGAACGCGGGGTGTCAACCGCGATCGCGCCGAAACGCATGTCGAGAATGCCGCGGACGCGCTCTTCGGAAAGGCCTTCGAGATCGCCGTCGGTTTCCGTCCAACGTTCCGCATGGTCGATCATCTCACGGGTGATGCCATATTTTGCCGCGCATTGTGCGCTGAGTTCCTCAATGGTCTGTGTGCTCGTCATCGACGCCGTCCTTTCATGATGTTCATGCGATTGCGGCCGTTCCGTCATCGGAATGCCGCACCTCGATATATCGTACCGGTTCGATATAGAAAGCGCTACTGCGATCACCCATATTCCTTTACGTCCAGAGCGAATTTATGTAACGGTACATGCGTTGATTTTATTGCGATTGCGACACGCCGAAATCACTCACGTTGCATCAAAAAACGGTTCGCATAGAATAAGTCGCGTTTGCGAATCCGAACAGGGGTTTCGACCGAGAGAGACGGCAACGGGACGCTCGACAAACGACGGACGTGAATCGTAACGGCAACGAATGGCCGTAAAAGCAACGCAAAAACGCAAAACCAACCCACGAAAACCCAGACAACCAGCAAACAATCCGAAGGAACGCTACGTATGTACGTCGATCCGAATCGTAATACAGAAGCAGGCAACCTTAAATGGATCCTGCCATACTGCAAACCCGACCTGCCACGAGTGGCCGGCGCGATAGTGCTGTTCTGCGTCAACAACACCATGGCGCTCATCATTCCGCTATTGTCAGGCCTCATCGTGGACCGTGTCATCGTGCAAGGCCAAGTCGACGAACTGACGCGACTGTGCATCATGATGATCGTGTTCACCATCGTGCGCGTCGCCTCGCGCTACGGCTACCAAATGTGGATGGAACGCTTCGGGCAGAACTCCGTATTCCGTCTCGTCAGCGACGAATACGAGAAACTGCACGAACTCGACTTCACCTATTTCAACCACACGCGTACCGGCGACATCATGAGCCGCATGACCTCCGACACCGATGCCATACGCCACGCGCTGAGCTGGGTGAGCTACCAGGTGCTTGACTGCGTGGTCATGTTCATTGGCGCGCTCGCCATGATGTTCACCATCGACTGGCGGCTCGCGCTCGCGCTCGCATGCGTCACGCCGTTCATTTTCATCCTTACGCGCGGACTCTCCACGCACGCAAGACCACTGTTCTTCGCCATCCGCAACTCGCTTGCCGAAATGAACTCAATGGTCGAAGAAAACATCGAAGGCAACCGCGTGGTCAAAGCGTTCGTGCGCGAACCGTATGAAACCGAAAAATTCGACAAACACAACGACGATTACATGCAACGCAACATGGACCAGGCCTACAACAGCCGCAAATACATGCCATGGCTCGACGGTCTCGGCTTCTCACTGCAGCTGATCACGCTTGGATTCGGCGGATTCCTGGTCATCACCGGGCGCATGACCCTCGGCAATCTCGTGGCGTTCAACTCCTACCTGTGGATGATCGACGGGCCGGTACGCCAATCCGGATGGCTGATCAACGACTGGCAGCGATTCAACGCATCCTGCATCAAAATCCGCAAACTGCTCACCGCTCAGTCACGTATTACGGAAAAGCCGGAAAATACGGAAAAACCGGGAGACAGCGCCGACGCGAATCACGCCAGCACAGCGGCTGCAACCGCTGCAACAACCAACACAACCCGCATCGCAGGCAGCATCGACTTCCAGCATGTCAGCTTCGCCTTCCCCGACGAACCAGACACCCTCGTGCTCGAAGACGTCGACTTCCATGTTCCGGCAGGCGCCAAACTCGGCATTCTCGGCGAAACCGGCGCGGGCAAATCCACCCTCGTCAACCTCATCTCCCGCTTCTACGACCCCACCGAAGGCCATGTGCTCATCGACGGCGTCGACGCGCGAGACTGGCCGCTCGCCACACTGCGCTCGCAAGTGTGCGTCGTGGCGCAAGACACGTTCCTGTTCTCCGACACCATCGGCGGCAACATCAGCTTCGGCGCGGGCGAACAACGCGAATACGACGAACAGTACATTCGCCGCATGGCCACCATCGCCGGCGCGGACGGCTTCATCCGCAGCATGCCGGAAGGCTACGATACCGTGGTCGGAGAGCGTGGCGTCGGCCTTTCCGGCGGCCAAAAACAGCGCCTGAGCCTCGCACGCGCGCTCGCCGACAATCCGTCGATCCTCATCATGGACGATACGACCAGCGCCGTCGACATGGAAACGGAAGCGGAAATCCAGCGCCATCTGCGCGAACTGGACGAACAGAAAACCATCGTCACCATCGCACACCGTATTTCATCGGTGAAAGATTCCGATCTGATCCTCGTGCTTGAGCATGGCCGCATTGTGGAGCGCGGCACGCATGACGAACTGGTGGCCGCGCACGGCCGATATTGGGAGATCTACTACAGGCAGCTCGGCTTGCAGGCGGGTCGTTCGCAAGGTTTCGAAGCGTAGGCGCGGGAAAGCAGGAAAGGGGGAAAACCCATGGCAAAACGTAACACATACCGCGAAGATGAAGAGCTGGAAGAACAGATCAACCTGCATGATATTCTGCGCATCGGCGTCTATGTAAAGCCGTATATGTCGCGAATCATACGCATTCTTGCCGTCGTCGTCATGATGAGCTGCATTGCGGTAGTCGTGCCATATTTGACGAAAATCATGATTGACAGCGCGATTCCGTCGAAAAATCTCACCTTACTTGGTGAATTAACGGGGTTGATGGCCGTACTTATTGTGATGTATGAGTTTGGATTGCGTTATCGTACCGTCGAAATTACTCGCGTCGGTCAGCTCATGTTGAAAGACATGCGCCGCGATATTTTCACGCATATTCAGACGCTGCCGTTCAGCTATTTCGATTCGCGTCCGCACGGCAAAATCCTGATTCGCGTGGTCAATTATGTGAACACGCTTTCCGACACGTTGAGTTCCGGCCTGATCAATGTGATTTCCGACGTATTCACCTTCCTGATCACGCTGGTGGTCATGTTCGTGGTCGATTGGCGGCTTGCGCTGTTCAGCCTGGTGCTCTTCCCGTTCCTGATCGCGTGGGTGCTGGTATTGCAGCATTTCCAGCGCCGCGCGTATCAGGTGTTGTCGAACAAGCAGAGCAATCTCAACGCGTTCATTCACGAGTCGATCGCCGGCGTGAAAACCACGCAGACCTTCGCCCAGGAGGCGGCGCAGTTCAAAACCTTCCAAGAGCAGCAAGACGACGTGCGCACCTCGTGGATGAAGGCCGTGCATATCCAGTTCCTCATGTGGCCGGGCATTCAAACCATTTCCGTCATGACGATCGCATTCATCTACTATGTGGGCGTCACGGGCTTCGGCGCGGTGAACGTTTCCACCGGCGTGCTGATCGCGTTCGTTGGCTATGCGAATAATTTCTGGAATCCGGTGATCAGCATCGGCAATTTCTACAATCAGCTGATCACTTGTTCCGCATATCTTGAGCGTATTTTCGAAACGCTTGACGTGCAGCCGGAGATTCGTAACGCGCCTGACGCGACTGAACTGCCGCAAATCGAAGGACGCGTCGATTTCAACGATGTAGTTTTCCGTTACGAGCCTGACGGTCGCAATATTCTCAATCTGGTTGATCTGCATGTTGAGCCAGGCAGCACCGTTGCGTTGGTTGGTCCGACCGGTGCCGGCAAAACCACGATTATCAATCTGCTGTCGCGTTTTTACGACGTTGCAGAAGGTTCGGTCACAATTGATGGTCATGATGTGCGTTCTGTCACATTGGAATCGTTGCGTCGGCAGATGGGCGTCATGCTGCAGGATACGTTCATTTTCTCCGGCAATGTGCGCGAGAACATCCGTTACGGCAAGTTGGATGCGACCGATGCTGAGATCGAAGCGGCCGCGAAGGCGGTGCATGCGCACGAGTTCATTATGGATTTGCCGAACGGATACGACACGGTGGTGGAGGAGCGCGGTTCCACGCTTTCCGCTGGTCAACGTCAGCTGATTGCATTCGCCCGCGTGCTGCTGGCCGATCCGCGCATTCTGATTCTCGACGAGGCCACGTCGAATATCGATACGCGTACCGAAGAGGCACTTCAGGCCGGATTGAACCACCTGCTGAAGGGACGCACGAGCTTCATCATCGCGCACCGACTGTCCACCATCGAGAACGCGGACATGATCTGCTACATCGATCATGGGCAGATCATGGAGCAAGGCAACCACGCCGAGCTGCTCGCCAAGCGTGGCGCCTACTATCGCCTCTACGACTCCCAATACGCCATGATCAAGGTCTAAATGGGCTGATTAGGGCTTGGACTGATTGGCTTGAAATCAGCCTTCCTGCTAGCCGCTTGTCGTTTTTCGGCCGGCGGCTGGCCGCAAATTATCAGGTACGAGGCGGAAGATAGGGAAGTCAGAAAGCAACGCATGTTGCTGCGCACGAAGATGACGCGTGAATGCGTCGATGAAACAACGCGGGAAGGTTTGGTATGGCAGTAGAGAAGCCAGTTCTCACCCAGGAGCAGCAAGATGCGGTCGCAGCGCTCGCATCCACCAACGTGTATGCGAAGCAATCGAAATTCAAAACCTTCCGCGAGTTGCCGCCGAAAGACAAGTGGCCGTACTTCAAGCAGAACTTTCTGACCGATGTGCTGATCATTATCGCAGTGGTCGGCTTGGTACTTGCTTTCGTCATCTCGTATGTGACCAAAGGTCCCGAGGCCGAGCTGAGTCTTGAAGGTGTCGATATGGCGGAATATTCCGAACAGATTGATGCGTTGGGCGCTGATTTTGTGAAGACGCAAGGTATTGAAGACGAGCGTCTCGTGCGGACGGATGCCTCCATTGCGATTAGCGAGAATGCCGCGCAAGATGGTTCCGCATCGTTGACGGCTCGCGTTTCGGCAGGTCAGATCAACATGATTGTTGCCGAAACCGATATTTTCGCCGAAGTCAATGATCGCGGCGACATCACCAAACCCGCGGAAGTGATGAGTGCCGCCGATCTTGAGCAGGTCAAGGATGCGCTGGTCGACGCCAAAGGCAATCCGGTTTCCGATGTGAACGACGCTGTCGGATTCGACTTGTCCCATTCGAAAACATGGACTTCCATGAAGGGACTGCCGAAAGAAGGGGTTATTCTCGGATTCAGCAATATCACGGAATCCAAGGATATGCCGATTCAATTCGTGGAATATCTGCAATTCGAGTAGGTATTTGCTGGTCTTCGAACGGTCATTTCAGTTGCTGAATATTTGCTGAATGTGCGTAGACACGCATATCGCGGTTGCCCCGTTTTCCGCTTAAGCTAGTGAGGGTACGTCAAACGATGCACGTCAACGGATAGGCGGCATTCGGAATTCGAAGGAGATGGCAATGGAGAACGGCAATATGACTCCCCTTGTTCCTCGGCAGGATGGGCGCCTTGAATGGGGCAATGGTGTGGTCTCCATGCTGTTTGACATTGCCGCCGATTCCCCCGTTCGCCTCTGCAACGTTGTAGGGCGCAACATGGTTCCGATCGATGGTCGCTTGTCTGACGATGGAAAGCCAGTGGTTGAAAAGGATCCGCGTCCGATTGTTGAGGTGTGTGCCGCCAATACCGGTTCGCAAGACAACCGACTGACGCTGATTGCCACAGTTGCCGGCAGCCAATTGCGATTCGTTTCCGCGCTTGCTTCCGAACCTGAACCAGGTTCCGCCGATCCGTTCCGTTTGGAGATCACGCAGTTCGCGCCGTATGCCGATCTTGAACCGAAAGGTCGTGAATTCGAGCCGACGGCAAGCGAACGTGACGCAGCCGATTCCGCCGCGAATTCCGCGTCCGAGGCGGTTTCCGCCGATTCCAATGCAGGCTTGGTGGTCACTTCCGTATTCGAGGCGTTCCCGAATCTTTCCGCAGTGCGCACCTACACGCGTCTGCAGTCCGCCAGGCAACTGCCGATTGAAGCGGTGTCGTCGTTGAATCTGACCGTTCCGATGCGCGTCAACTGCGGCAAGGTGCATCGTTCGAATATTTTCTGGGGCGATGCCGCTTGGGCTGTGGAAAACGATTGGCGTGTTCGTCCGCTGCGTGACACTCAGGTGCGTAACCGCAACCAGAAAATCAATCCTGGTCAGTCTAGTTCGCGTTTTGCCATGAGCTCGACTTCTACATGGAGCTCGGGAGAGCATGAGCCGGCCGGCATTCTGCAGGTGGAAGGTTCGGTACGCCGCGCCCGCGATTTTTCCGTAATGTGGCAGATCGAGCATAACGGTCCGTGGGAGTGGGAAGTCGGCGAGGACGATCCCGGTCTGCACGTCACTGCGTTCGGTCCGGAATATAAGGATCATGGTTGGTTCACCAATCTTGGTGAAGGCAATGATTTCGAGTCCGTTCCTGTGTCGTTTGCCATTGCCGCAGGCGATTGGCAGCAGGCTGTTGCCGAAATGACGTTGCAGCGTCGTGCGCTGCGCATTGCCAAGGCTCGTGAGTTGGGGCGCGTCGATCAGTTCGAGCATACGCAGGGTCTTGTGATCTACAACGATTACATGAATACGCTGTTCGGTGACCCTCGTATTGAGAAGGAACTGCCGCTGATTGAAGGTGCGGCAAGCGTTGGCGCGGATGTTTTCTGCATTGACGCCGGCTGGTACGACAGCACCGACGGCGGCTGGTGGGACATGGTCGGCGAATGGCAGGCCTCCACCAACCGTTTCGGCGACGCCGGTCTGCGCGGTCTTGCCGACACGATTCGTGCTCATGGCATGGGCTTGGGACTGTGGCTCGAACCTGAAGTGATCGGCGTGAAATCGCCGCTTGCGAGCATGTTGCCGGATTCCGCGTTCTTCCAGCGTCATGGTGTTCGCGTGTGCGATTCGGGTCGTTATCTGCTTGATTTCCGTTCTCCCGAAGCGCGAGAGCATGTTACGCGTACTGTTGATCGTTTGATTGACGATTTCGGTGCGGTGTTCTTCAAGTTCGACTACAACACCATTCCCGGCGTCGGCACTGATTTGAATGCCGAGTCCGTTGGCGATGGCCTGCTCGAGCATTGCCGCGCATATGTGGATTGGCTTGACGATCTGCGTCGCCGTCATCCGGATGTGATGATCGAAAACTGCGGTTCCGGTGCCATGCGCGCCGATTACGCGCAGTTGTCCCGCTTGGATTTGCAGTCCACTTCCGACCAGTGCGATCCTCTGATTTATGCTGCGATTGCGGCTGGTGCAGGTATGACGATTCTGCCGGAACAGCAGGGTAATTGGGGTTACGCTCAGCAAGAGATGGATGATGAGACTGCTGTGTTCACGCTTGCTACGGGTGTGCTCGGCAGGCTGTATCTGTCTGGTTTCATCGATCGCATGACGGAGCCGCGTCTTTCGCTCGTTCGCGACGCTATCGCCTTACATCGTAGTGTACTTGCCGACCAGCAGCATATGGTGCCGTTCTGGCCGTCCGGACTTCCCGACTTCGACGGCGATTGGCTTGCCGTCGGCTTGCGTCATGTCGAAACGGATATGCGTGACGCGTATGTGTACGGCAAATCCGCTTGGAATGAGCAGGCTGCCGAGCAGAACGATCAGCAACCTCAGCCGGAAGATAAGCCCGACTACATCATCGTGTGGCGTCGCGGCGGCACACCGTCCGTGAACATGCCGTTGGATGCGGATCAAACCATCGAACAGGTGTTCCCGAATCCTGCCGAACCGGACCATGCGCCCAATGCCAAACCGTGGACTATCGAACGCATGGATCCGGAAACGGTTCGCCTGAACGCCGCCACCTCCAAGCAACCCTCCGCCCGCATCTTTGCCATTCGCCGCCGCGACTGATCGGGGCTGAGCCAACCAATCGCTGAAATGCCGTATTTCCGGCTATCGTGCGTTCCACTGCAATCGGGCGCGGAACGCACGATAGCTATATGATCGCGGTCGTGGATTCACGTTCGACCAACTGATATCCGATGGTTGCGCGGCTCGGCGGCAGCACCGTGCCTGCATCATTGGAATTTCCGGCATTGCTGGAATTATCATTCACTTCGCCGCGTTCGATCCGTTCGACAATCATATCGACCGCGAATTTGGCAAGCTGGTCGAGATCCACTTGGATGGTGCTCAGCGAAGGGGTGGCGTAGGTTCCGGAAGTCACGCCGTCGAATCCGATCACCTTCACGTCTTGCGGCACATGGATGCCATAGTCGGCGAGGCCGCGAATCACGCCGAATGCGGCGAAATCATTGGCGCAGCACACTCCGTCGAACGCGATTGCGGGAATCTTGTCGGTCGTTTTGATCGATCTGCCCGTAATCTTGCCGCTTGCATCGTTGAAATCGGCGGTTCCGGCCGTGCCTGTTTCGCGGTCTCCAGCACCCGCGCCGGCTCCGCAGCCCGTCCTTCGCGCCGCCATGATCCGTTCGGCGATCGCGTGCCCGGCGGTAATGCCTTCGTCGGAGCGACCGCCTTCGAACACCATGGTTTCGTCATATGGCAATCCTGCGTCCAGCAACGCCGCGCACGCTCCTCGAAGTCGCAATGCAAATGCGTTCTGCGCATGCGCCAACTCGGCGCGCGGCACGAACGTATGCCCGACAATCGCAATATTCCGGCATCCCTGGGCGATCAGATACTGCATCGCAGCGCGTTCGCCCTCCTCGTTGGGAAAATTCACGGCATCCACGGTTGGCGTTTCCTCGCATGCGTCGAGCAGTACGAGAGGGCGCCCGCCGTTGAGTTTGGCGAGCGGTAGATTCGTGCCCAATCCGGTGGCGTGCAGAATCTCACCGTCGAAGAGCTGCCCTGAGAACGGATTGCTGGTCAGCGCATGTTCGGCCACGTCCGGCGAATACTGGGTTTGCTCGATGAACGGCGTGAATCCGCGTGAGGTGATCTCGCGGCTCAATGTTTGCGTCAGCTTCGAATAGAACGGCGAATCGAATTCGTTGACGATGATGTGAATAATATTGCTGCGACCTGATTTGAGCATGCTGGCTGTCAGATTGATGCGATAGTCGAGTTTTTTCGCTGCTGCCAGCACTTTGGTCCGCGTCGATTCCTTGACGCCGGCTTTGCCGTGCAGCGCATTCGATGCGGTCATGGGGGAGACGCCGGCTTCCGCCGCCACGTCGCGCAATGTCGGTTTGCCGTTTGCCATGCACCGCTCCTTACAGCCAAGTTTTTCTGTAACGATATTATATATGATGATTTTCTGGTAATCGTTGAAATTTCAAAGAATCACCGATATCCTATCATGATTGTGATTTCTGAAATATGCTATAAAATATGTAACGGTACATATCTGAAGTTTTCCAAGATGATGAAGTCGAACAAGTAAGTCAAGGATGACGTCAGATACTGTAAACGGCACGCTTTTCTAACGTTGTACAAGGAGAAGGCAATGGCGACTACCGAGGATCTGCCAAAAGCATGGCGACCGCCAATGGGCTGGAACAGCTGGGATTCCTACGGCACCACCGTCACCGATCGGGAGGTCCTGGCCAACGCGCGCTTCATGGCCGCCCACCTCAAGGACGCCGGCTGAGACACCCTAGTCATCGATGCGGGTTGGTTCGATCCCAACGCCCATGCGCACGGCTACTCCGACGGCACCCCGCTGTGCATCGATGCGTACGGTCGCCAGATTCCCGATGAGCGGCGCTTCCCCGAGCGCGGCCGGCGGTCGACCGATGGCGAAACGGTGCCAGACAGACGTCGAATCGCAACCAATCGCACGTACCGCAACACCATCCAACCCAACAAACAACCAACACCATCCAAGGACACACCATGACCGACAAACTCATCGCAACCCTCAACAAGGCGGGCGTGCGCAACATCAGCACCGACCTGTGGGGCATCTTCTACGAAGACATCAGCTACTCCGGCGACGGCGGACTCAACGCCGACCTCGTACAGAACGGCGCATTCGAATACAATCGCGCCGACTCCTCCGACTGGAGCAACTACAGCTTCTGGCGCAAAATCGTGCCCGCCGGCTCCTTCGCAGCCTTCGACGTGCTCACCGACAATCCGGTAGCCGAAGAAAACCCGCACTATGCGTCCGTCGAAGTCGAACAGGCGCCGGCTTCGCTTGAAAATATCGGCTGGGACGGCATGGTCTTCCGTGCCGGCGAAACCTACGATTTCTCCGCATGGATGCGTATTTCCAGCAATTGCGAAGCTTCCGCACTTCCCGTCACCGTCGCTCTGATTGACGACGATGGAAATGCGATTGCAGAACAAGATATCACCGTCGATTCCAACGATTGGCGTAAGCAAGAGGTTTCGCTGACGGTTTCCGGTGAAAGCAATGCCATCGTTGTACATGAAGGCGCTTTGCGACTCACCTTCACCACGGAAGGTACCGTCGATCTTGATTTCGTTACCCTCGAACCACGCACCACCTACAACGGGCTCAAGCATTTCCGTCCCGATTTGGTCAAGGCGCTCGCCGACCTGCAGCCGCGCTTCATGCGCTTCCCGGGCGGCTGCATCACCCACGGTCTTGGCATGGATAACATGTACCACTGGGATCGCACCATCGGTGATGTTGAGCATCGGCCGCACAATTTCAACCTGTGGGGCTACCACCAGTCGTTCCGTATCGGCTACTACGAATACTTGTGCCTGTGCGAAACCATTGGCGCGAAGCCGCTGCCGGTGCTGCCCGCCGCCGTGAGCTGCCAGAACACCAGTCAGGGCCCGGTGCCGATCGCGCAGAAAGACATGCCGGCATACATCGATGAAGTGCTGCATTTGGTCGAATTCTGCAATGGCGATGCCGCGACCACCGAATGGGGTGCCAAGCGTGCCGCCATGGGTCATCCGGAACCGTTCAACCTTGAATATTTGGGCATCGGCAACGAAGATCTCATCGATGACGTGTTCAGGAACCGCTTCCAGCAGATCTTCGACGCGGTCAAGGCCACCTACCCGGATATTGTTGTGGTTGGCACGGTCGGTCCGGCTCCGAGCGGTCCCGACTACGAGGCTGGTTGGCAGTATGCGCGTGAAGCCGGCGTTCCCATCGTTGACGAGCATTCCTATCAGTCCTCCAGCTGGTGGTTCCACAATCTCGACCACTACGACACCACGGATCGTGAGGGCCCGAAGGTGTACTTGGGCGAGTATGGTTCGTGGAACACGCAGCTGATCAACGGTCTTTCCGAAGCGGCGTTCATGGGTCGCATGGAATTGAACGGCGATGCCGTGGTCATGTCTTCGTATGCGCCGCTGTTTGCCAAGAACGGGCATCACAGCTGGAATCCTGATCTGATCTACTTCGACAACGAACGTACCTACCTGCCGTACAGCTACTGGGTGCAGCAGATGTATGCCACCACCACGTCCGATACCGCATGGCCGGTCGCGGTGGAAGGCAAGACCACGCTACGTCGCGAACTGCCACCAACCGTTGGCCTGCGCTTGGAAGGTGCCGCTCACGCCGACATCACCAACTTCAGCGTTGACACCGCTGATGGCCGCCATGTCGATCTTGAGGACTGCCATTACGCAGGCAATGGTCCGATGAACACGAGCCTCAACATTGACTCTGACGCCTACACCATCAACGCCACCATCACCTACTATCAGGGTCGTTGGGGCTTGCAGCTGGTCCACGGCGACATCAACGGCAAGAACCACAACATCACCTCCTTCGGTCGTGCTTTCGAAATCAAGGTGGTGCGCGACGGTACCGCCTACAATCTTGACGGCACCGAATGGTCCATGGACGAAGTGTTCCCCGGAACCGTGTGGCAGGTGCGCATCGAAGTGGCCGATCGCGGCGAAAGCATGAAGCTGTATATCGATGGAGAGCTTGTTGCACAGGGTGTTGAGAAGCCGGAAGAGCCCCGCCGTACCGTCACCGTGGCTCGCAATGATGCTGAAGGCGTCACCTACGTGCGTATCGTCAACGCGCTCGACGCTGAAGCCGAGATTGATCTGAACCAAGTGCTTGAAGAGCTTGGTGTTTCCGCGGAATCCCGCGCTTCGGCAACCGCCACCGTGCTCGCCGGAACCGACCCGTACGCCGGTGAAATCGGCAAGGCTTCGCCAACCGTTCCGGTTGAAACCGCAATCGACCTAACCAGCGGCGCCTACACCGCCCCCTCCTGGTCCTTCACCACCCTCACCCTCCATGACTAATCGCGGAAAGCGTTTCAGCGCTACGCCGCAAAACATATGGAGGTGCGTTGGTTAATCCCACTGCCATCAATGAATAACGCGGCTTCCGAAGCAAGACTGCCATCGAGCGTAGGCTGGAGGCATGAGCAAACACCATCGTGACCGCAGCTGGGCGCCAGCACCGCAACCACTTCCCGAGAACGCGCACGTCATCGACAACCACACGCATGTGGCGTCCGTCGTGCCGTTCTCGCGGGCCATGAGCCACGAAGCGCAAGAAAAAGGACAGCCGGAAGTCCCCGTATACAGCGTCGACGAACTGCTGAACCAAGCGCAACAAGTCGGAGTCGAAGGCGTCATCGACTGCGGATGCGAACTGCCGAACCTCATGACGGCCATCGACATGGCACGCGAACACCCCCAAACCGTGCATGCGGCCATCGCCATACACCCCAACGAATCCGTGCTCCACGGTCACCGCGGGGTGCCGGGCCCAGACGGGTTGCCGCTCAAATACAAGCCATGGCACGACACCAGCTTCGAAGACGCCATGGCCGAAGTGCACCGCCTCGCCACCGCCTACCCCAACCAGGTTGTGGCCATCGGCGAGACGGGCATGGACCTCTTCCGCACCGGAGAAGCCGCCAAAGAACTGCAGCGAGAAGCCTTCCGCGCGCACATCGCGCTCGCGAAAGAACTGAACCTGCCCATGCAGATCCATGATCGCGATTCACATAAGGAAGTCATCGAAACGCTACTGGCGGACGGCGCTCCCGAACGGACCGTGTTCCACAGCTATTCCGGTGATGCCGAAATGGGTGAGATCGCACGTGAAAACGGTTGGTATCTCAGCCTTTCGGGCACATCCAGCTATAAGGGCAACGATGGTATTCGCGAGTCGGCGCGCATTGTCGGATTGAGCCATGTCATGGTCGAAACAGATGCCCCCTACCTAAGTCCGATGCCGTATCGGGGCCGCACCAACGCGCCATACATGATCCCCTACACCCTGCAGTCGTTGGCGAATTATCTCGATAAACCGCTGACGGAAGTCGCGCAGGCAACGCGAAAGACCACGCGCGAAGTGTACGGAATCTGAACAAATTCCGAAAATCGACAGGACGGAAACGATTTATCCGAAAATAAGAGAGAGTAAGAGAAAGACAAGAGGTAAAATAAGAAAAAAACCCACAGGAAGTTTACTTCGTGCGAGATCAAGAATCGCAAGAAACAATGTGAAGATTTGACAAGACTTCGTAAGGCTCCTAACGTGCCTTTTTGCGTTTATTTTGGGGAGTGGGTTGGAAGGCCCGCCACTTGGAGGTAGCGTTATGGCTAACGAGCCAAACGAGGATGAGCCGCTGTTTCACGCAGCCACATACACGCAGGCGCCGAAGGTTTCGCACAAGGTGCTGACTAAGGAAGAGCGACAGGTGCTGATCAAGCAGCACGAGGAGAAACAGCAGGAGGCCGCCAAACTTGACCAGGTGGCCAGCAAGGGTCCCGTCGGTCGTTGGTGGAGCCGTCTGCAATCCGGTCCAAACAGAATCACGCCCGCCATGGCGATCGTGGCGTTGGGCGTGGTATATGGCGATATCGGCACCTCGCCGCTGTACACCATGCAGACGTTCCTCAACGGGCAGGGCGGACTTGCGCATGCCGACCGCGAAGCCGTGCTCGGCGTGCTTTCGTTGGTGTTCTGGTCAATCACGCTTATCACCACCGTCAAATACGTGCTGATTGCCATGCGTATCGACAACAAGGGCGAAGGCGGCATTTTCGCGCTGTACTCGTTGGTTCGAAAGTACGGTGCATGGCTTGCGATTCCTGCCATGCTCGGCGGCGCCGCGTTCCTCGCCGATTCCGTACTCACCCCGGCTGTGTCCATCAGCTCGGCAGTGGAAGGCTTGGAGACGCTACCAGCTTTTGAAAAACTTTTCACTGAAAACAAGCAGCTGACCCTGATGATCACCGCGGCCATCATTCTGATGCTGTTCTCTGTGCAGTCGCGTGGCACCGAGCGTATCGGCAAGGCGTTCGGTTCGGTCGTGCTTGTCTGGTTCTCGTTCCTGGCGGTTGTCGGCTTGGCGAACCTCAGTCAGTATTGGAGCGTGTTCGCGGCGCTCAACCCCGTGTACGGTGTCAGATTCCTGTTCAGCAGCCATAATGCCGCCGGGCTTGCCATCATGGGTACGGTGTTCCTGTCAACCACCGGTGCCGAAGCGCTTTATTCCGACATGGGTCATGTTGGCCGTGGCAACATCTATTTCACGTGGCCGTTCATCAAAATCGCGCTTGTGCTCTGTTATTTCGGCCAAGGCGCATGGATGCTCAATCATTGGGATGATTCGGCTTACATCCGCACGCACGGTTTGAACCCGTTCTTCGAAATGATGACGCCCAGCGTGCGTTACGTGGCCGTCGTGCTTTCCGTGGTCGCGGGCGTTATCGCATCGCAGGCGTTGATCACCGGCGCGTTCACGATGGTGTCTGAAGCCACCCATCTGAACTGGATGCCGCATCTTCAGGTCCGTTACCCGGCCCGTACCCGCGGTCAGCTGTACATTCCTGTGGTCAATGCGGTGCTTTGCGTTTCCACGCTGTTGGTTTTGGCGCTATTCCGTGATTCCGAGCATATTTCCGCGGCGTATGGTCTGGCGTTGACCATCACCATGATCACTACCACCATTCTGCTTGCCGTCTACATCTGGCATTCGGGGCGTCGTATCGGAGCGGTCGTATTCACCGTGCTGTTCCTTGCGATCCAATTCATGTTCTTCTTCGCTTCCATGGCGAAGTTCCTGCATGGTGGTTGGTTCACGATGCTGCTTACCTTCGCGATTCTGCTGGTTATGTACACGTGGAACGAAGGCACGAAGCTGGAACGTGCGCAGCGTCGCCATATGCAGCCCGCCGAATGCCTACCGGTGCTGAAGCGGTTGCATGATGACGATACGATTCCGTATTTTGCCGACAATATCGTCTATCTCACGTCGGATCCGGAGACGAAGCGTATCGATACCGATATCTTCTTCTCGATTTTCGCCGACCATCCAAAACGTGCCCGCGCTTGGTGGGCGGTTTCCGTCGAGACTGCCGATGAGCCGTTCACCCGCGAGTATTCGGTTGAGAATTTCGGTACGGATTATATGTTCCGTGTTCGCATTCGGCTTGGTTTCAAGGTTTCTCAGTCGATTCCAGCTTACATTCATCAGATCATGAACGATTTGTCGAAGTCGGGGGATCTGCCGAGGCAGGAAAGCCGCTATCCGAAGCTTGATGCTGATCCGAATATCGGTCCGATTCGATATGTGCTGATACACAAGGCGCTTATGCCTGAGTCGAAGGTGTCGCAGCGTGGCGCGATTTCTTTGGAAGTCAAGTATGCGATTCGTCATTTTGCGGGATCTCCGGTCAAATGGTTCGGCCTTGCGCCTTACAATCCGCTGATTGAGATACAGCCGCTGTTCCTCGCGACTCAGCGTCCTCCGCGGCTAAAGCGTGTGTGAAACAAGCCGTGAAACGGGCTGCGTGATGATGGCGATCGTATCTGCCATCGTCGCGCAGCCCGTTTTCGTAGGGCATTTTGTAGGTTTTTGCATGGTCTTATCTCGAAGAATCGTTGGAATCACGCTGTTTTTCGCACGCTATAAGCAATGTCGATAGCCATATGCGCGCGTTGCATTACAAGCCCTGTAGAGTAATCAACCATGTGCAGATTACTTGGATTCGCGGCAGCCGGAAGCAACACCAGTCTCAATGGCGTGCTCGGCATGCAGGCCGTACGCGATTTCCGGAATCTGAGCGAAATCCACAACGATGGCTGGGGCTCCGCGCTGGTCACCGTGCCGAGCGAGTCGCCGTACCTGCGTGACGGTGGCGCTCCCACCCCGGAAACCGGCACCGCCGTCTACAAGAACACGATCGCAGCCCGACATGATCCGATTTTCGACGAGCTTGCGAACACTTCGGCTCGTGGAGGCCTGTGGCACCTGCGTTTGGCCAGCTCGAACCTGCCGTTGATTCTCGAAAACCAGCAGCCGTTCTACGCCAACGGATTGAGCTTCATCCACAATGGCGATATTTCCGACGATCAGGGTCGCAACATCATCACCAACCGCGCGTTCCCGGTCGATCCCAACATCGTGCAGTCCACTGGCGGACGTTCCGATTCCGCCATTTTCTTCGCAGTGATCCTGCAGTACATCGGTTTTGGTTTCGCACTCGACGAGGCGGTCGCGCAGGCGGTGCGCGAACTGCGCAAAAGCTATCCGAAGTCCAGCTACAACTGCATGATCCAGAGCCAAGACCAATTCATCGCTCTGTGCGCGGCCGGTCGTGAGGTCACGTCCAAGCGCATTGTGGAAATCTATGACCAGTACGGCCGTGGCGACCAGGCGCATGACTATCGTGTGATGCGCTATCGTACGCTCGGTGAATCCGAAGCGGATCAGGCTGCAGGCCAGCCGAAGGGCGTGGTTGTGGCCAGCTCCGGTTTCGATCAGTGTGCCGAAGATGGCTGGACTCGTTTGGAAAACAATCAGATGATCGTTGCTTCCAACCGTACCGGCGCATTTCGTGTGCGTTCCATCTGAAATCCGTAATCTGAAATCCGTATTTCGGAATTTTTCGGCTGAAACTTTCATCGAGGATTTCCAGTTTTTTTCGACCGGATTCAGCATGCGGCAATCGTCATACAGCGCCTAAGATAGGCGGTATGACAACCGGATATATTCCTACACTCGCCCAAGTTGACGAACTGCATCGAAAAATCGCGCAATCGCAAGCCGCATACGATTTGATTCACGGACATTGCGTAGTCGTCGCCGACATCGCACGTCGCATGGCACGCAGGCAGAATGCACTGTTCACCCGCCGCTGCACACTACCGGACGATGCCCCTGAAAAAGCGGGCGATTTCGGCCTTAGGCTTACGCAAGACGGCAATGGAAGCGAATCGTTCGGTATGCTTCGCATCCCCTCCATTCCATCATCGGACGGGCTTACGGGTGGGACCGTTCCGCCGAGGCTGATCGACGAGCATCTGGTGGTGATCGGTGGTCTGCTGCATGATATCGGCACGTATTTTCTGCTCAAGCAAGACGGTTCCGACGGTGGACCGCTGAAATTCGACGGTCCGAATTACGTGCGGCATGGGCTTAAAGGCTACGAATATTTGTTGAATGAGGGTGTTGACGAGTCTATCGCGCAGTTCGCGCGCAACCACACCGGTGTGGGACTCACCAAAGAAGCGGTGGAATCGCAAGGATTGCCATTGCCTCCGGCTGACTATGTGCCCATGAATCTTGAGCAGGAAGTGGTGATGGTGGCCGACAAGTACAACAGCAAGTCGATTCCGCCGAAGTTCCTGACGGCCGAAGCCTATGCGCGCAAGGCGGCCCGTTTCGGCGAAAGTAACAGGCGCGAATGGCTGCGGCTGCTCGAACGATACGGCGTGCTTGACGTCACGCCGCTCGCCGAGCAGTACCACATGCGTATCGTCGAGTAGGGCAGACCGTTTCCAGAACACGCAAGCCCTTTGGAATTTGGCTAAAACCAGAATTCCAAAGGGCTTACCTATGGGCGCACGAAAGAGTCTATGTTCGTGCGCCCGTTGCACTAGGCGGCTAGTCGAGTTCCACGCTGTGCTCCATCGCATCGGCGATCTCCGGATTGGTGGTCACCACGATGATGGCGCGCTTGCGGTCGGCATCGCGCTTGAACTTCTTCAACAGATCCAACACCACGGCCGCATCGTCGGCATCCAATCCAGCGGTCGGCTCGTCGGCGATGATCACTTCAGCCTCGCAGCTCAGCGCACGAGCGATGGCCACGCGGCGCTGGTTCAGTTCGCTTACTTCGCCGACTGCCAGGCCGGACGTCACTTCGTCGAAGCCCACGCGCTTGAGCAGGTCGCGGGCGATCACAGGCTTCGGCTTGAGGAAGTTGCGGTTCGACGCATCCATGGCGTACAGTACATTGCTTTCCGCGTCGAGGTCGGGGCGGAAAGCGAAACGTTGCGGAATGAATCCGATGCGGTGTCCCAACATTTCGACCGGTTCGACGTCGCTCAGGTTGGTGCTTTTGTGCATCACGTTGCCGCGGTCCGTGCGTACCATGCCGACCATGGTGGCCAGCAACGCCTGATGCTGTTCGCGATCCTCCGCGTCCACGAGCACCGCATGCGTGGCGCCCGCATGGAACGACAGCGATAGGTCATCGAGAATATTGCGGCCGGTCTTGCGATTGGTCACGGTCACATGATCGAGTGCGAACGTCGGATTCGCTTTGAAGAAAAACGCATCCTTCTTGCGATGATGCTTGATTTCGCGGTCGAGCTGTGAGGAGACGCTGGTTGCGGAATCGGCTTTCACCATTTCATGCGATTCCAGCACGGTCGGTTCGTCGGAAGAACGCAAGGCAAGCGTTTCCCTCACCTGATTCGCATTGTTGGCGACCACATCCGAACCATCCGCAGTATCAGCAGCAGTTGCAGCGTCATCTGCAACTTCGGTGGTATCTGCATTATCTGCAGATACCACAGCATCGCCGTCGGCAGCTACTGCAGTATCGCCATCGTTTACATCGTCGGAAATTTCCGCGCCGTCAGATGCGGCAATTTCGATATCTGCATTGTCATCGTCGTATACCACCGCAAAATCGATGGATTCAATGGAATCAGCGGAAGATGCGTCAGCTGCAATATCGTCAGTCGCAACATCATCGACGGTCTCGTTTGATGCGGTCTCGGCAGTCTCGTCGACCACGGTCTCGTCGAGGTTCTCGTTCTTATCATTCATGTTGTCGCTCATGCCTTCACCTCCGAGCGTTCCTCAAACAGTTGGTTCAGGTTGAAGCAGGCCACGCGCGCGAATGCCACGATGCCAAGCACCAGGCATGCGCCCAAGCCGTACCAGATCACGTTCCACACCGAAGCGGACGTCATCGACACAGCCTGCCCGCCGGCCCATGCGGTGCCGATCGGCTTCGCCAACAGCGCGCCCGCAACCAAACCGACAATCCAACCCGGAACCGTCATCATGAACGTTTCCAGCATGAACTGCCATCCCAAACGGCCCTTGGTCACACCTGTGATCATCGCCATGCCGATCTCATCGCGGCGGCCGCCAATCGCAGCACATGCAATCAATGCCAGCAAAGCGATGCCACCGACAATCGTCACGGCAATCAGCATGATGCGCGCTGCCGAAGCGGCGGAATCAAGCGGCTCGATCGACTTCTTGTAAGCGGTAAGCGACGGCGAGGTGATCTCGTACGTCTTCGTGTCCAACTTGGCCTTCTTCACCAAGCGCACGAACGTGTTGTAGGTGGAAGGATTCGCCAGCGAGAAGATGATATTCAGATTCGGAATGGCCCATCCCGTGGCCTCCGTCGTGTCAAGCCCGTTCTTGGCGAAGTTGATATACGTCGTGTAGATCACGTTCTCACGATTGTCCTTTGCGTATTTCGCGTCGGAACCGTTGCCCTCAGGCACGTCGCTGTCGTATTCGTAAATGCCGCGCACGGTGAACGTGTATGTGTCGGAAGCCTTCGACGGATTGCCGACCGTCACCTTGTCTCCGACCTTGAGATTGTTCTTATCGGCCAGCGCCTGCGAAATGAGTACGCCGTCGCTCTGCGTCTTATAGCTCAGATGCTTGCCTTTGACTACCTTGTAGTAGCCGTAGTCGTTGATTTTCGCGGCGTCCAACGTGTAGAACGCCTGCAGGGTCAGGTTGCCGCCGGTCTTGTCTTCGCTGGTATCGTTTTTCGCGGCGATTGCCTGCAACGACTTGCTTTCGCGCACCGGCACCGATGTTGCCAACGTGTAATTGAAGGTCACGTTGTTGCTCTGTGCGGCCGTTGCATACGTGCTGTACTTTTCCCACGTCAAATACTTGTCGGTATAGCTGGAATCGGCACCGTCGCGCTTGGCTTGTGTTTGCGCGTTCGGCCGAATCACCGCCGTGGCTTTTTGCGACTGGTATGTTTCATTATTGGCGGTGTCGTCGGCTCGAATCACTGCCAAGTCCACGGCAGCCGAGAAAGACACCAGTAGTGCGAGTAGGGCGATCAGCGCGGTGCGCCATTTGACGCGACCAAGCGCCGCCCATGCGTTCTTGAGAACGAACATGCGGTACTTCTCCAGTTCTCTGTTATAGCGCGCCGGCGCATGCCGACGTCAGCGTTGGCCGGGACGCGCGCTCCGCAGCAAGGCAGGCCCGTAGCGCATGATGCGTCCCGTGCAATCATCTTGTGCTTCCAACGTGATTGTTTTCTTGCGCAACACTGTTATACCCCTGCATGAAGTCTGAATGATTCCTGAAAAGTGATTCCAGAGAATAAGCGTTGAGCATGGTTGCGGCACTCGCTACGATGGAATCGATGACTTCCGAACAGATTACGAATACCGGTTCCGTGTCGGGCGATTGTGGCTCGGCTCAGGCTCGTGCGCGAACTCATGTGCAGGCTTATGTGCAGACTCAGGCTCGGCAGAATGGCTCGGCCAAGGATGGTTCGGCTACGAATGGTCCAGCCAGGAATGATTCGGCCAAGGGCGGTCCGTCCGGGCGGAAACATGGCCTGCAGCGGTGCCACGCGATGCTGCGTCCTGCATCGCGTCACGCGTTATTGCCGTGGCTTACGTCGATTATCGGCGTCGCGTCCGCACTATGCCTGGTGATTGCGTGGTTCCCCTCCACGGTGTGGAATACGCCGATCGTCAGCAGCGATGCCCCCGCGCATTACTATTTCATTCACCGTCTGCTTGACGAGGGATTGGGGGCGGCTCTGCATTTGTGGCCGCATGATTCGTTTTATCCGCCGTTGTTTCACATCTGTGCTTACCTTGTGATTAAGATCGCGGCGCTGTTCGGCGTGCAATGTTCGATCTACGCGGCATTCAATATCACGTGGATCATTGCTTCGGGCGTGATTTTCCCTGCCGGAATGCTGGTATTATGCAGGTATTTCCTGCGACGTTGGAATCGCGGTAATCCAATTTCCAATCCAATTTCACGTATTTCTCAAGCATCGTCTACGCCTGAATCGTCGTCCGTATCTGAATCGTCGAATATCTCGAATCAGCAGGTTCCGTCAGCCGGCAATCGGCAATATGACGCTGCTTCCGACGCTACTTTCGTTCTGCGGAATCTGATTGGACTGTTCGTGCCGGTGCTTGCCGTCAGCTCGGTGTGCCACCCGTACGGGCTGCTGAATGCCGGTCCGCTGATCGCATTCGGTTTCGCCATGTCGCTGCTGCCGTTCCTCATCGCCGCCACATTGCGCTTGTTCGATGCGATCGCCGCGCGCGAGCATATAGCAAAATGGCTTGCGATCACTGCTGTCGCAGGCGTGGTTTGCTTGGTTGCGCACCCGCGTATCGCATTCACGTATGCTCTGATTTTGGTGCCGTTCATTGTGCTGCGCTTGCCGTGGAAGCTGATTCTTGGCGCGTTCATTGCCATGTGCGTCGGTGCGGTGGCGTTTGTGGCGTTGATGCTGACGTCGTTCAAATCGGACCGTTGGGCGAATCCCGCTTCCTGGTTCCATAGCCATCAGCCGTCCAAGAATTTGTGGGAGTCGATTTCGTTCTGTCTCACGGATGGGCTTGACGGTTTTCCTGCGATTCTGTTCGCACTGTTGCTGATTGCGGGAACTGCGGCCGCTTTCGTTTGCGCTTCCCGCCGCGCGGCTGCGCGTGCTTCGGATTCGTTTTCGTCGGCTGCTTCCACTGTGGTTCCCGTGGCTTCTGCTGATGTCGATGTTGATGCTTCGACTTCTGATATTGCGGTTTCCGCCGCTGATTCCCCGGTTTCCGTTTCCTGTCCGCCACCTGCGTCGCACTCCAACGCCACTGATGCCGCGTCCGCGTCGTCCGAATCATCTCGACTTCGTCGCAACGATCGCCTGCGTGACGTGATTGCGTTGACGGCCGCATTCCTGCTGGTCGCGCTGGTGTATGTGTGCACGGTCACGCTGGTCGGCGCGTTGCCGAATATCATCAGCGCTCCGTGGTATCGCGATGAAAACCGTATTATGACCATGCTTCCGCTGGTCACGCTGCCGCTGCTTGTCATTGGAATCAACGCTCTTGCCGAATGCGTTTCCGCGTGCGCCGCATCCGCTTCTTTCGCTCCTTCTGCATCGTCCTTTTCCACGAAGAATAGTGCTTCTTCCGTTCCTTCCCTTTCTTCTGCGTCTACTGTTTCTTCCGTGAAGAACGCTTCTTTCGCTTCCAATTGGATCGTCCTAATCGCCGTATTCCTTGTGATTGCGATACTTGCGGTTTCCGCGCAGATCGTATGCCCATCGCGTTCCGCGGCTCGCGACACGATCATCGCGCATTCCAGTCTGAACCAAAGCGACCCCAACGAGCAGCTCACCGAGCAAAAGATCGCTGTGCTGCGCAAGGTCACGGAACGTACGGGCACCCAGGCCACCATCATTTCCGATCCGTTGAACGGTTCGATGTATGCGGAGACGCTGTTCAACGCGAACATGTTGTATCCGATCATCAATGCGCGCACCGATGTGTCATCCGCTCCGTTCGGCAAAGTGGAGACCGCGTTTGCTTCCGGCGATGCGCAGCAGGTGCTCGGCACGGTATGTCCGCTGACCGACGCTCCGGAATACTTCCTTACGATGGGCGACCAGGCGCAGAGTCTGCAGTCATTCCCGTATCGCGCCCAGTACGATTCCTTCCACAATGAGGAATTGATTGATACGTATGTGGATGGCGGCACGTTGGTGAAGGTTGCCGATTATTCGCAATACGGCCAGGGTTGGGCCCTCTACCGTTTCGGTTGCACCGATTAATCGATTTTTGGCTGCGCTGCCTTGTTCTGCCGTCGCTTGCACGCGCATATGCAAAACCGCACTTTCGATCAGTTGGGATCTGAATGTGTTCAGGACAACGATCGGCGGTGCGGTTTCGTTTATCTGCTTTCTTCTGTTTCTCCTATTTCAGCTTTCAGCTGGGAGGTTTTCTCGGATGGGTTGGCTTGGGGGATGGGCCGTAAACGGATAGTGTGGTTGCGACACGCCCGGATGTTGGTTTGCGGTGAGGTGTTTCAGGGTTTTTCCGACGGTCTTTCGCCACGCGATGGCGTCCGCAGCCCGTTTTTCCCGTGTTTTCGACACGCCGACGCTTTCCAGTGTTTGCAAGGGTTCGCGTCTTGTTTCGTCATGCCCGATTTGCGTGGAATGGGATTGTGCTGTAGGTTTATCTCTTGCTGCCGCTCGGCGAGTGGTTCCCCGGTTGGGGTGCCTCGAGGCGGGTGAGTGGTGGTGGTTTGAGAACTCAAGAGCGTATTTGTACTACTTCTTTATAGTCAATGATTGCCAGTTCATCGTCCGCTCGTTCGCGAGTGGCCGGGAGGCCTTGAAGGACGGTGAGGTTTTCGTGCGATGCGCCTTTCCTTATAAGGCGATCGTCAATTTTCTTGTTTTTGAGAGTCACATGTTGGCTTTCTGCAAAGTTTTTTTGTGGAGGGTTCGATTCTGGCTCAGGATGAACGCTGGCGGCGTGCTTAACACATGCAAGTCGAACGGGATCCATCAGGCTTTGCTTGGTGGTGAGAGTGGCGAACGGGTGAGTAATGCGTGACCGACCTGCCCCATACACCGGAATAGCTCCTGGAAACGGGTGGTAATGCCGGATGCTCCGACTCCTCGCATGGGGTGTCGGGAAAGATTTCATCGGTATGGGATGGGGTCGCGTCCTATCAGGTAGTCGGCGGGGTAACGGCCCACCGAGCCTACGACGGGTAGCCGGCCTGAGAGGGCGACCGGCCACATTGGGACTGAGATACGGCCCAGACTCCTACGGGAGGCAGCAGTGGGGAATATTGCACAATGGGCGCAAGCCTGATGCAGCGACGCCGCGTGCGGGATGACGGCCTTCGGGTTGTAAACCGCTTTTGACTGGGAGCAAGCCTTCGGGTGAGTGTACCTTTCGAATAAGCACCGGCTAACTACGTGCCAGCAGCCGCGGTAATACGTAGGGTGCAAGCGTTATCCGGAATTATTGGGCGTAAAGGGCTCGTAGGCGGTTCGTCGCGTCCGGTGTGAAAGTCCATCGCTTAACGGTGGATCCGCGCCGGGTACGGGCGGGCTTGAGTGCGGTAGGGGAGACTGGAATTCCCGGTGTAACGGTGGAATGTGTAGATATCGGGAAGAACACCAATGGCGAAGGCAGGTCTCTGGGCCG